>FRDC01003013.1_pt1 | contig 13584 bp, 15 predicted proteins | sample 1106171 | NCBI WGS metagenome assembly FRDC01 (sample SAMEA3930566, study PRJEB13176) | freshwater metagenome | biome: Drinking water system; feature: drinking water; material: water | place: Singapore | collected 2014-12-20
GAAGAAGTATCTAGAGATGACGGACCCCGAAGGGCTCAAGCTGAGAGATTCCGTCGGCTTCATCTTCAATTTCGCGTCGAATAGCAAAGAATACGCGGCAATGAAACTGGTTCTCTTTCTGTCGGCCTTTGCCGTCGTGGCCCTCATGGGCATTCTGCTCATCTACAAATACTCCGGACTCAATACCTTTGATATCCTCGTGCTCCGCGAGCAGGCCAAACTCATGAATATCCCCGTGCTCGGGACGACCTTGGACAAGATCATTTGGATCTTGATCTTCTTCGGTTTCGCCTCGATCGCCCCATTGTGGCCGTTGCATTCCTGGTCACCCGTCGGCCACGCTGCTGCTCCAGCCGCGACAAGCATGCTCCACGCCGGCGTTCTCATGAAGCTGGGACATTTCTCAATTATTCGTGTAGCGTTTGAAATTCTCCCCGAAACAACCAGAGAACTGATGCCGATGGCCGCTGTGCTCTGCATGTTCAGCATCATCTACGGCGGGTTCGTCGCTTTTTACGCCAAAGACACCAAATATGTGATCGGCTATTCCAGTTCCAGCCACATGGGCTATGTGTTCCTCGGCATGGCGGCGCTGGATTACATCAGCTTGAGCGGCGCGGTCATCTATATGTTCGCCCATGCCATGGCCACCGGCATGCTCTTCGCCATGGCGGGATGGGTCTATGACCAAACGCATACGCGCGATATTCCTTCGTTGGGAGGCCTCTCGAACAAGATGCCGTTCATCTCGGGTTGTTTCATCGTGGGCTGTATGGCCTCGATTGGAATGCCCGGCACGGTCAATTTTATCGCCGAAGTCATGATCATCGTCGGAGCCTGGAACAAATACCCGTTCCAAGTGATCGTTGCCGTACTGGGTATCGTGCTCACCATGGCTTATCTCTTTAAGATGATGCGGGGTCTTTTCTATGGGCCGATGAACCAGAAGTACAGCCATTCGCACGATGCTGTTTCGGCTGTTGATCGGCTGCCGCTGTTGATCATGATCTCGATCAGCGTAGGGTTCGGCATTTTCCCGATGCATTTGTACAATGTCGTTCGTTCTGGAGTGGATCCGCTGGTCGCCAAGATCACACATGTCGTGCCGGTCGCGCAGGATGGCAATAGGCCTTTAGCCGTCAGCCATCAGCTCGCTGCCACGGGAATTACCACTCCTGAGCTGACAGCTGACAAGCTAAAAGCTGATAGCTCCACGGGTGCGCGATGACATTTAGCCTTACCATGTCCTTCGCCGATCTCCTGCTCCTGCTGCCGGAGATTTTCCTGACCTGCTGGCTCTGTGTGGTCCTCATCGTCGACTTCGCCTTCCCGCGTCTACCCAAGGAGCAACTGGCTTACCTCAGTGTCGTCGGCCTTGTGGCCACACTGGGCTGTTTGGCCTGGTTTGATCTAAACCATATTTCCGGCACGCTCTTCGGCAACATGTTCGTGCTGGATCGTATGGCCATTTTTTTCAAGATGTTTATCGTCGGTGCCACGACCCTCGTGATCCTCGCGTCGATCGAGTACGTCAGCCGCTTTGCATTTTTCAGGGGGGAATACTATTTCCTCATCGTCATGTCGGCTCTCGGCATGATGTTCATGGCTTCAGCCAACGACCTGCTCTCCGTCTTCGTCAGCCTGGAGTTTTCGACGCTTGGATTCTATGTCTTGGTAGCCTATCTCCGAGACGACCTGGCTTCGAACGAGGCAGGACTCAAGTTTTTCATCCTCGGTGTGTTTGCCGCAGGGCTCCTGGCCTACGGCATCAGTCTGGTGTACGGTGAAACCGGCAAGCTCGTGTTCTCGGAGATGGCCTCCGCGCCGGCTACACCCGGGTTGATCATCGGTTTTCTGCTGATCTTTGCCGCTCTCGGATTCAAGATCGGCGCCGTCCCATTCCACTCATGGATTCCGGATACCTATCATGGTGCCCCGACGCCTGTGACGGCGTTCTTGTCGATCGCCCCGAAAGGTGCTGCGCTGGCCATCCTTCTCCGGGTCTTCCTCGTCGCTTTGGCTACATTCAAGCCGATATGGATTTTCTTTTTGGTCGCGGTCTCCATCCTGTCGATGACCTATGCCAATATCGTGGCCATCGCCCAACGGAACATCAAGCGCCTCCTGGCATATTCCGGCATAGCCCAGATCGGAAACGTGCTGATCGGTTTGGCGGCGGGAACAAAAATGGGGAGTGACGCCATTTTGTTCTACCTCTTGGCCTACCTCTTCGCGAATATCGGCGCCTTTGCCGTCGTCATCGCCGTCAGCCACGCCATTGGGAGCGATGAAATCGAGGACTATAGCGGCTTGAACCGTCGCTCGCCGTTCCTGGCCTTCGCCATGTTGCTGTTTCTGTTGTCCCTGGCCGGCGTGCCGCCCTTAGCAGGGTTTATCGGCAAACTTTACATTTTCGTCGCCGCCATCAAAGAAGGGCTGTATACACTGATTACCGTCGGGCTGGTTAACATCGTTATTTCGATGTACTACTACCTGATCGTCGTGAAGAAGATGTATATCAACGAACCGATCGATCCCTCGCCCATATCTATTTCCGGCCCGATGAAGGCCGTAATCTATGTCGGTCTGGCTGGAACTTTGCTGATCGGCATTTATCCCCAGCCGTTTACTGATTGGGTCGTGGCAGCGACACTGATGTTTTCGAATCTGACCGGCCCTTCGGCTACTGCGATTCCTCCGATTCCACCGTTCGGCGGATAGTTTTCCTGGTTCCGCCTCAGAGGAGTTCTGCTACAATTAGATCTTGTGGCCGACGGGGGTCTCGCAGTACAGTCCCCTCACGATTACCCTCGATTTCCAATTGCAAGTCGTTCTAGTCCATGGAATCAGCCACGAACGATCGGCCGCAGATTCCCCTCGCACCGGCTGAGGAGCCCAAGTCTCGCGCCGCCGGTGCTATATCAGCAGATCCAGAACCGTTCTGGCGCGTACCGATCATTTGGTTTCGCGCACTGACCATCGAGCGGCGGATCTTGGCCGGCTTCGGCCTCGTGTTTGTCGGCATACTCGTCGTCAGCGCAGTGTCCTACCGCAACACCAGCGTCTTGATCGCCAACAGCGGGCTCGACACCCGCAGCCACGAACTGGTGCAGCTCCTCAGCAATATCGATGTCGCTATGGACGAAGCCGAGACGAGCAATCGTCGTTACCTCGTTACTGGTGAAACCTTGTATCTTCAGACCTACCAGGCGGTCGTCGAACAAAAGCCCACCTTCATCAAGTACCTCACTGACCTGACACAGGGATCGCCTGAACAACAGCAGCGCGTCGGGCTACTCAACCAGATGATGGATCGGCAGCTGAATGCCGAAGCCGGCGCAATCGCCCAGCTCACCAACAAGGGTTTTGAAGCCGTCAAGAAAATGGCGCTAGAAGGAGCCGCGAAACAGGAGCTCGGCACCATCCATCGGATCCTTGCCGAGATGGAGTCGTACGAGCGGCAAGCTGTGCGTAGGCGAGTCATGGAATCCGCCGCCAGTACGACGAACACCATCGTGCTCCTTGGCATCGGCGCCTTGCTCCAACTCGTCCTGTTGGCATCCGTGTACTACCTGATTCGACATGACATCACGGAACGGCGGCGTGTCGCCACGGAACTTCAGCGGCGCGGGGAACTTCTCGAGGCCGCGAACAAAGAACTTGAAGCGTTCAGCTATTCTGTCTCCCACGACCTTCGTGCGCCCCTGCGCCATATCGATGGCTATGCCTCGCTCTTGGACAAAGCGGTGGGGGACTCGCTGAATGAGAAGGCGGCCCGGTACCTGCAGACGATCTCCGACTCCGCCAAGCAGATGGGGCAGCTGATCGACGACCTGCTGGTCTTCTCCCGTATGGGCCGCCAGGAAATGCTCCACACGACCGTCAATCTGGATCAGCTGGTGAAAACGATCCTTTACGATTTACGACTTGACTTGCAAGGACGCGAGATATCTTGGACAATTGACAGACTACCGGAAGTGCCCGGTGATCCGGCCATGCTCCGGCAAGTGTTCGTGAACCTGATCGCAAACGCCGTCAAGTTTACGAGCACCAGACCGATAGCAAAAATTGAGGTCGGTGTCGACCGCCGTACTTCAGGTGAAGTCGTCATCTTTGTCCGTGACAATGGAGTGGGATTTGATATGCAGTACGCAGCCAAGTTGTTCGGCGTCTTTCAACGACTCCACCGGGTCGATGAATTTGAAGGAACCGGCATTGGCCTCGCCAATGTGCGACGCATTGTGCATCGGCACGGCGGACGTGCCTGGGCTGAGGGCATCCCTGATAAAGGGGCGACCTTCTATGTGGCGCTTCCAACCAGGAGGACTCGATCATGACTGCGGCAAAACCAATTTTGCTCGCTGAAGACAATCCGCGCGACGCCGAACTGGCCTTGGCCGCGATGGAGGAACAGCATATTTCCGATAAAGTCGTCCTCTGCCACGATGGCGCTGAAGTTCTGGACTATTTGTACTGTCGCGGGCAGTTCAAGTCCCGACTCAAAGGAAACCCCGCGGTTGTCTTTCTTGATCTCAAGATGCCCAAAGTGAACGGACTGGAAGTCCTGCGCACCATCAAGGCCGACACGAATCTCCGGCCGATTCCCGTGGTGATGCTGACCTCGTCGCGAGAAGAACGCGACTTGGCCGAGAGCTATGCCTTGGGGGCGAATGCGTATGTGGTCAAGCCCGTCGAGTTTCATCAGTTCTTGTCGGCCGTGAAAGAGCTGGGGACGTTCTGGGGTGTGATCAACGAACCACCTCCTGAAGGATCCTGCTCCAGTAACTAGCCCTCCGATCGAGGCCCTGTGACGATTCAGCTGCGACTCCTCCAACTGGAGGACAACCCTACCGATGCCGATCTCATCGTCACGATGTTGGCGGAGGGAGGGATCCCCTGCGTGCCACGACGCATAGAAAGTCGCGACGCTTTTGTGGCTGCCCTCAAAGAAGGCCAGGTCGATATGATCTTGGCCGACTATTCGCTCCCCGGGTTCGACGGCCTCACCGCCCTCGAGCTGGCCCGCAAGCTGGCCCCTGATATCCCGTTCATCTTCGTCTCCGCAACGCTCGGCGAAGAACTTGCCATCGATACTATGCACCGCGGCGCCACGGACTATATTCTGAAACAACGGCTTGGCCGGCTTGTCCCATCGGTTCAGCGGGCGCTCCGCGAACTACACGATCGTGACGAACGGAAGCGAGCTGAGGAGGCTCTGCGGCAGAGTGAAAAGCAACTTCGGCAGGCGCAGAAAATGGAGGCTGTCGGCCGATTGGCAGGAGGGTTGGCTCACGATTTCAACAACTTGCTTACCGTCATTATGGGCCATAGCCAGGTCCTGCTCAACGACATGGGACCTGATCATCCCCTGAGAAGTAAGATTGAAGAAATGCAAAAGGCCGGTGACCGAGCGGCAGCCCTCATTCGCCAATTGCTCACGTTCAGCAGGAAGCAACCCTCCGAGCCGAAAGTGCTGAGTCTGAATCCCGTCATCACCAACATCGAGACCATGGTCCGAAGATTGATCGGGGAGGATATCGAACTGGTGTTGAGAGCCAGCCAGGAGAATCTCCGGGTCAAGGCTGATCCGGCACAGCTCGAGCAGATCGTTATGAACCTCGTCGTCAACGCCCGAGATGCCATGCCCAAAGGCGGGAAGCTCATCATCGAAACCGCTTCGGCCAATCTGGGCCGTACGCCGGTCTATCATCTCAGTCCGTTACCTCCCGGTGCTTATGTCCGTCTTTCCGTGTCCGACACCGGCTCCGGGATGCCGCCGGAGGTACAAGCCCACATTTTCGAGCCGTTCTTCACCACTAAGGAAGAGGGAAAGGGAACAGGGCTAGGTCTCTCAACGGTGTTCGGTATTGTCACCCAAAGCGGGGGAGGGTTGGATGTCGCCAGCACTATCGGCCGAGGCACTCGCTTCGACGTCTACCTACCCAGCGTCACAGCCGAGCTCGAAAAGGCGGCAGTTCAGGACGCAGCGCAGCAACCAGTGCGGGGCCATGAAACCATCTTGCTGGTAGAAGATGACACCAGTGTTCGCGACCTGATTCGCGATGAACTCCGCAAGCTGGGGTACCGAGTCTTCGAAGCCAAGAATGGTTTGGAAGCCTGTCTCGTGGGCACCCAGCATATGGGAGGACTCCAGCTCTTGCTCACGGATGTCGTGATGCCGGGAATGAGCGGGACGGAACTGGCCAAACATCTCCGCGTGATCAAGCCGGAGCTCAAGCTCCTCTTCATATCCGGATACACCGACGATGTCGGCATCGGAGCCGGAGACCACGCGAGCGCATACCTTCAAAAGCCCTTCACGCCGGAAACCCTGGCGAAAGCGATTCGCGATCTCCTCGATATGAAACCGGCGGAGATGACAAGATCGATTCGGAAATCTGAGACGATCCAGCAGCCATCGAAAGTCAATCAGTCGTGAGCAATGTGCCGCTCCAGCCTGCTTGCTTTTCACCGCAGGATATGTAAGCCGATCTTGAATCGGAACTTTTTAATCCGTTCCCGAAGATACACACGTCGTACTTGTTGCCTCTTACTGGCAATGTACGTGCTACCGGGCATCAGCTTCGCCGAGAACATTGTGTGGGAACGGCTTTCTGAAGGTCTTGCCGTCTCAGTATGGAAACCAGGAGAGTCCTGCCCCGCAGTGCCACCCATGCTGGCCACCGACATTGATCCTGAACATACGCGATTTTCGGTTCACAATTACGCGCAGGAAGGTCTCTCGCACCCTCCCACGATCGAGGAATGGCAGAAACGGACAGGCCATCAGGCCTTGTTTAACGCGGGGTTGTTCCGAGAAAACTTTGCCTACCTCGGTCTCCTCTACAAAGACGGCCGCTCGTTGGGGAGTCGCCGCCATACGTCATGGCAGGGATTGTTCGTTGCGGAACCGGCGACCGCCGGATTGAAGAAAGCACGGGTTCTCGACCTAGCTTCGGATCATTTTGATGAACAGCAGCCGCCCTATCGAGAGGCCGCACAGGCGTTGATGCTCTTAGACCATACCGGGAGGATCCGTGTCCGCCATACGGGTAAGCATGCGTATCAGACGATTGTCGCCGAGACTGCTAACGGGCACATTCTCCTCTTCAAGAGTCTCGACCTCGCGACTTTATACGACATCGGCCAGTGCCTGAAGGACACACTGTCCGTGGTGCGTCAAGCCATGGCTATGGACGGAGGCTCGTCGTCCGATGTGCTCGTGTCAGAGTCACTGTGGGAGCGAGACAGGCAAACAGGGGATCGTGCTTCGTGGAAAGTGTTGTTCGGTGGGGGCACGGTCACTCATATTCCACTCCCTACCGTCATCGGTATCAGCCCGAGATAAATATCGCGACCCTTTGGGAGAAATGGTCAATGCCTAGCGTCGAGGACGCTCGACAGGAAACCCGGCTTCTACCCATGCGTTCATGCTGCCGGCCACATTGTACACATGACGATAGCCGAGATCTGCGAGTGTCTCCGCAGCAATATTACTCCGATGTCCAGACTGGCAGTACACAACAATGTGGTCCTCGAGTTGTGCGCCAATTTCACGGTGCCTCGATTTCATTTCACGGAAATCGATATTGAGATCCGTGTCCGGAATGACACCGGACATATTTTCGGCTGGTGAGCGCACATCAACCAAGATAAATCCTTTCTTCCCTTCGGACCGTGCCTTGGAAAGCCCCGATTGCAATTGCTGGACGGTCAGAAGATAAGAATGGTATGACCAGGCGCCTTCGCTCAACACAAGGCCGGCGACAAGCATGCACCCCATGGCTGCAGCAAAATGGGATTTCATCGTATCCTCCTTCTTCAACATGGTCATTGAGACCAGTGCCAGACGCATTCATAATAAAAACACGATGAAGGCCTGGTCAAGAGTCGCAGCCGTTGCCACGTGCATCGTTCTTGCCGGCTGTGCCGACGGAGCAAAATTGGTCCAGGAACATGACAGGGGCGGAGTGGTCATCTACCCTTTCAAGGAAGACCAAGGCTCCATGCTCTCTTCGTTCCGCAAAGACGCCTTTTCAATTATGAAAGATAAATGCAACGGTGGGTCCTATATGATTGTTCGCGAGGGAGAGACCAAAGGCCGCATACGACAAGTCAGCCCACTGGCCGGCGCAGAAGAAATCGTAGAGGAACGGCGGTGGGGGATTCAGTTTCAGTGCAAGTAGAGGGCGAACTTGGGCGAGACCGGCTCGTTCTTACTTGGCCTGCTGCCGCGTCAAATCATCGATGGTCAGCAGGCTGAGCAGCGTCAGCCCTTCCTGTTCGACCTTCTTCCTGCCGCCTTGCTCGTTCCGGTCCACAATCACCAAGGCATGGGTCACCGTGAGCCCGACGGACCTCGCGGCAGCCACGGCCTTAAGGAGCGACCCTCCACTCGTCAGCACATCATCGACGATCACGGCCCGATCACCGGTCCATATTGCCCCTTCAATCAATTTCCCCAATCCATGATCCTTTGCCTGTTTTCGCACGACGAACGTGCGCCAGTCCCGTTTCGGGCTCGCACCGTACGCATAGTCCGAGATCGTAGTCGCGATCGAAATCGCGCCGATCTCCAGCCCGCCCAAACAGTCGAAGGAGAGACCGGCGAGCGCTTCGTGCGCCAGTTGTCCGACGAGCCGTCGTGCCGAGGGATGCGCCATCAGCGCGCGACAATCGACGTAGAAGGGGCTGATCTGGCCGGACGCCAGCGTGAACCCCTTTTCTTTATCCCACTTGAACGATTGCGTCTCATAAAAAGCTTTGGCTAGATCAACCTTGAGGGGCAACATCCTATAACCCGATTATTATTCTGACTGAAATGCAGTTGCCCATTGTACAGGTCTAGAATGACAAAAAGAATCCTCCTGCCTCAAATTAATTCTCGACTCGCTTGACGCACACATATCTTCTGGTTCATGAAAAACGCTTCACCTGCTCCGCCAAGGTGTTTGCGACCAGCTGAAGATCGAACGGCCAGGCATAGCGCATCATGACACCGGGGTATTCTTTCTTGAGCTGGTCGAGAATTTCCGGGATCTCGATCTCCGAATGAGATCCACCCGGTGTGAACATCGTCGTGGTCACAGTAATGTGCGTCGCGCCCTGCTTGATCAGATCCTCCACCGATTCTTCCAAAGTCGGCGCACAAAACTCGTTGTAGGCTATGGCGAAAAGGGCTCCGTCGAGATGCGGTTTCAATTGCGCAGCGACCGCTTCAAGGCCTGATTGATAAGGATCCGTCTCCGGCGTCCTCGGCCATTGACGGATCTTGGCATCCAGCTTGATCTCTTCCGGCGAGGGAGGCAGCTTTGCGGCACGCCGCTGAGCCTCCAGCCGTTTCAGCTTAGTGACCAAGCTCTGCGGGCACCCCTTGGGAATGCCGCCGTGACCAACGAGAATCACACCCTTGACTGCCTTTGCCATGCTTCAACTCCTTTCCGATTCGCCATAGATCTACACATGATTCCGCAACATGAGCTCTTTCGGATGCGGATGGAGATAGACCTGATCGCGCACGTACCGGACGTCGAAGATCTGAGCGTAGTGCTTGATCAGTGTGAGAGGGACAATCAAGGGCGTGAGCCCGCGATGATAATCGTCAATCACGCCCAACAGCTCCGCTTTCTCATGAGCACTCAATAAGTCCTTGAGGTAGCCCAGAATGTGCTGCAACACATTCACGTGCTTACGCACCGTCGTCTTCACAGCCAACGTCTTCATGAAGAGTTCCCCATACTTCATGGCCAACTCCTTGGGACGGTGGTGTTCGGCCTGGTCAACCAACTGTCCAAGGGCTTGGTAGTGCTGCTGGCTATGGGAGAGAAGCAGATACTTATGAATCGTGTGAAACCGCACCACGGCTTGCCGCGTGATCCTGTTCCGCACAAAATCTTGGAATCGTCGGTAGGAGAAGACCCGTTCGATAAAATTCTCTCTGAGTGCTGGGTCGTAGAGCCGACCCTCTTCCTCGACAGGGATCAGCGGGAATTCCTCAACAAAAGCCCGCGCGAATACCCCCACTCCGTTCCGGCTTGGCACCCCATTCTCATTGAAGATACGAACTCGTTCGATGCCGCAGCTCGGTGAATCTTTCTTGAACACATAGCCGGAAAGGTCCAGTTCCTTCAGTTCTTTCATACGATTGTCGGCCATCTTCACGAGTGCTTGCGTGTGATCCTTTCCGCTCCTGATTGTCACGAGACGGGGATGGCGGGGATCACCAATCAATCGCATCGCTTCCCGAGGAGTGCCGAGGCCGGCTTCGACTTCAGGACAGACGGGGACCCATTCCACATAGCGACCGAACACCTCCGTCAGAAAATTGTCCCGCTTATGTTCCCCGTCGAACCGGACTTCGTCTCCGAGGAGACAACGGCTGACCCCAAGACGGAGCAGTCCGGTCTTCATCTCGTCACCTGTTGCTTGCCGAAATCCACGTACTCCTGGCAGGCTTGCCGGTGACAGTTGACCGGCTTTGTGGGCATCTTCACCTCTCATGGCACCCAGGCTGTTGGAACGCCCTGCCACCAGGTCTTTGGATTCGCGGCCCGCCACTGCGCCTGTTCCACCCAGAGGCGGTCCGATTCGGCTTTGTCCAGCCGATTGGCCATGGCCGCACTGACGTCTGACAGCTGCCGCACGCTCGTTTGGATCATTTCTTTGGCCATCCGGGCTAATCCTCCTGGAGGATCGACCAAATCCTCACTGCCTCGGTAGGCAAGATTGAGATACAACTGTTCCACGGCTATCCACCGCTCTTTCTCCGACAGATATTCCAAATGGGCATCGATCGCTTGATAGATATAGGTGAGATGGATGTAGCTCGCCGCAGACGGCGCGTCGTCGATTGCTCTCTGGCAGGCTTCGAGCGCCCGGCGATAATCGCCCGCCGCCAGAAAGAGGTTTACCTTCGTCAGGCTAGGATGCGTCATTGCGGATACGGCTTTCCCCGGTTCACCGAACGCCGGCCCTTGACCTAAGAAAACCAGCAGCCCGAACAGCGCAATGAGGGTAAAGCGAGTAACCATGATGGACTCCTATTTCGAAAAACCGCTGTGCGATCCCATGGGTCCCTTCGGAAGTTTGTCGCCGGCCACGCGTGCGATGGAAACCTCGCGAACTCCTCCGTCACCTTTGACCCCCAACTTCACGACGGTTCCCGCTTCTCCGCGGATCATCTTGACCACCTGCTCATAACTCTTCCCCACCGCCGCTGCCCCATCCACGGTTATGATTTCGTCTCCATGTCTAAGCCTTGCTTGCTGAGCGGGTCCCTCCGGATGAACCATCCCGACATATGGCAGGCCGGATCGCTGATCCGCTCAGCTCCGATCTGGAGCGAGACACCGATTACACAATTGGGGAGCTTGGCATCATCTCCTTGTCCGTTTGGAACTTGTCTCATGGGCTGGTCAGCAGCCCCAGCTATACCAGTCAATAAAACGCCCATCATCACAACTGCGGCAATGTAGATGCCCGTGGTTCTCATGCATACACCTCCCTGTGAAGACCATCGATGTGCCAGACTAAGTGAGTAGAGGCCCGCAAACGACTTCGTCTGGCGGATTCTGCAAATCGCGGGGCAATCGCATCGGCTTCCCTCAGTATGCCGGGCCGGCCCCGATCTTAGGCAGACAGGCACCGCCTATGGCCTTACCTTAGAAGCCGGCACCTCTGCGAAAATGGCTCGGAGTGCGAAGTCCAGCTGGGGGTAACGGAACTGATAACCCTGCTCAAGCGCCACCTTTGGAGTCACGTGTTGGCCGGTGGTCATAAACGAGGCAAGTTCACCGAATGCCAGACGGAGGGCAAACGTCGGCACCGATAACCAGGACGGTCGATGCAAGACCTTCCCCAGCGTTTCACAGAATTCATTCATGGTCACTGCGCCTGGGGCCACTGCGTTCACGGGACCAGAAATCTGCTCGTTCGTTAACAGCCATTCGATGAGGCCGATCAAATCGGCCCGATGAATCCAGGACACCCATTGAGTTCCCGGCGCGATCGGCCCTCCGACAAACGCCCGAAACGGCGGCACCATCTTCGCGAACGCGCCACCATCCTTCTCAAGCACCATCCCAATCCGCAGGCAGACGACCCGAACACCGGCGGATTGTGCCGTGAGCGCCGCTTTTTCCCAAGCCACGCAGAGATCCGCAAAGAAATCGGAGCCCGATCCATTTCTTTCATCAAACCGTACTTCTTGGCTTGTCCCGTAATAGCCTATGCCAGAAGCATTGATCAACAGAGGCGGTTTGTTCGTGAGGCGGGAAATCGCTTGGGCCAACAGCTGCGTCGCCTTCACTCGGCTGTCCGTGATGAGCTGCTTCCGCTCCGAGGTCCACCGACCTGCCGCAATTGGCTCACCGGCGAGATTGATGATGGCCGTGGACGAGTCTAGCTCATATTCCCACGCGCCTGGAGCCAGCCCATTCCACTCGACAACCCTGATCGAAGGCTCCAGCCTCGTCTTTGCCTGAAGCGGGTGCCGAGACAAGACGGTGACGTCCATGCCCTGGTGCACCAGTGATCGGCAGAGCGCCCGGCCGATGAACCCTGTCCCACCACTCAGCACGACCTTCATGGAATTCTTGTTTTCCACGGGATCCAGACGGAAGCATCCTGTTGATTAGCTCACTATTCATCCGCTTTGATGGGGCCGCGGACACACCAAACAGGGAACATGTAAATCTTGATAAGGCTGAGCACGTTGCCCAAGAAAGCGTCCATATACCGTGCATAGGAAGGAAGGTTCGCTTCCGGCACGACCGTCCAATAGGAAGTCGGCTGGATATTCAAAAACGGATGGCCTGGTGAAAGGTTTGGCCCAGGAGCATCCACAGCCGGTCCCACCAGACTGCGCATCTCGCTCGGTGCGGGCAGGCGCCACCCTTTTTGCCCCCCGATGGTTCTGTTTATGCAGTTGGTGCGGGCCTCGTTCCATGTGACGGTCGTCGCTTGCGGCGACAGTTCCCACACTAGGCCGGTTTCCTTATCAAGAACAGCGTCGTTATTGAAAGTAGGCAAGATCACGAACCGCTGGGCGGCCGGATGTGCCTTTTGCCAGTTCTGAATGATGTCCGAGATCACCTTTTCCTTTCCCTCTGTCGGGCTTCTCGTCAGCGAATATGCCAAGAGACATAATGCTACCCCCAGGGCAAGGATTACGACTCTACCCGCCCATGTCGCTGGCATGAAGTTACCCTAAGTGTAGATGGCACTGAAACGTTGAGGACTAATCCTACGCCACGTCTTAGAGCGTATCAATGCTCCGCAGATTCTCAAACCATCTAACTAACAAACTGAAAACTCAGTAGAAAGCCATGGTGTTGAAAAGCGTAATCCTAGGGTATAGTATTGCAACGCGGAGAAGGAGAGGAGAGGAGAGGTAAAAAGACCATTTTTGTGGAAGAGAATGTATCGACATAGTAGTCTACAATTCATTGTCACATGCATATGTGAAGGAGGTAAGGCCTATGGGTATGTCATCAGATAAGGGCTATGACATCTCGCTGTGGTACGATTCCAAACCGGTCAAGATCGGGTTTCTGGCGATCTTGGGGATCGGGGTGTTCTGGGTGC
>FRDC01001160.1_pt1 | contig 13579 bp, 9 predicted proteins | sample 1106171 | NCBI WGS metagenome assembly FRDC01 (sample SAMEA3930566, study PRJEB13176) | freshwater metagenome | biome: Drinking water system; feature: drinking water; material: water | place: Singapore | collected 2014-12-20
TGCATTGCCGATGGGGGCGGCAAAGCCATCGGTCACCCGCGCGACATCGCCCACCCGCACCGGCGCATCGCCTGCGATCTTGATGACCGTGCGGGAGAGGTCCTCGGCGGTCTGGATCGCGCCCGCCTGCTGAACGGGCAGTCGCTGGTTGGGCGTATCGACAAAGCCGCCGCCGCCGACCAGCACCGCATCCCCGGTCGCCGCGCGCAGTTCAGCCAGCGTGACGCCCGAGGCTTGCAGCCGATCGGGGTCGGCCAGCACCTGCAACTGCCGGTCGCGGTAGCCCCAGACGGCGACATTGGCAACGCCCGGCACCGACATTAGCTTGGGCCGGATCGTCCAGCGCACCAGCTCGGACAGCTGCATCTGATCGAGCTTCTTGGAGGAGATGCCGATCTTCATCGCACGGCTCGTGGACGACAAGGGCGGCAGCATCACAGGCGGGCGGGCAGCGGCAGGTAGCCGTGCCTGCACTTGTGCGACGCGCTCCTGTACCAGCTGGCGAGCGCGGATCACATCGGTGCCACGCTCGAACAGGATCGTCACCGACGAGAGGCCCAGCACTGACTTCGAGCGTAAGGTGGCCAGATCGGGGACGCCGTTGACTGCGGTTTCGATCGGTACCGTAATCAGACTTTCGACTTCCTCAGTCGACAGGCCCGGTGCCTCGGTCTGGATCTCGACGATAGGCGGGGCGAACTCGGGGAACACATCGAGCGGCACATCAGCAGACGCGCGTAAGCCGAGCACCACCAGCAGCGCCGCCATCGCAAGCACTAGCAAGCGCTGCTTGAGCGCGGAGCGAACGAGCCAGGCCAGCATCAGTGTGCGACCCCGAACTCGGTGCCAAACAGCTCGGCAGCGCCTGCGGTGACCACCAGTGTACCGGGACGCAGGCCCCGCGACAGGATCGCGCGGCCACCTTCGGTTGCGGCAACCTCGATCCGCTGACGCACATAGGTGTCGGCCTCGGTCTTCGCATAGACCCATTCACCGCCATAGATGTCTCGCAGGATCGCGGAGGTCGGCACTGAGAGCCCTTCGCTCCGCCTACCAGCAAGCGGGAGCGCGACGCTGACCCGCTGGCCGACGCGGTAGGCCCGATCACGATTGTCGAGCGCGAAATAAAGATCGACGGTGCCCGCCATCGCATTGGCAGACGGCGGCGCATCGACGGGACGCGCAGATCGTTTCGCGCTATCCTGTCCAAGCGGCGAGACCAGCGCCGACTGACCTTGTTGCAGCCCGGCAAGGTCGCTCCCGAACACCGGCACCCGCACCCAGACGTAGCGCTGGTTGCCAATGCTCGCCACCGCTGGCCCGAGCAGGCGGCGCTGGGCTGCGGCAGCGTCCGCTGCAGCCTTGGCAGCCCCGAGCGCCGCCGTCGCCTCATCACGCGCGCGAATGCTGCCTGCTTCTTCGTCGACCAAAGCCGATGCACGATCATAGGCGACGCGCGCCAAAGCAAGCTGCGCCCGTGCCCGCGCAAGTTCGCCATCAGCGGCGACCTGCTGGGCAGCGAGCTGTTGCAGATTGCTGGCGGAATTGATCGGCGCGCCACCGACCCCCGCCGGGACGACAATCTCACCGCTTGTCATGCGCATGGCCGATGCGGTGCCCGTCCCGATCCGCTCGGTCACAATCCCGAGCCGCTTCTGCGCTTCCGGCGTGAGCTTCAGGCGGACAAGCTCGGTCTCGTGCGCGATTGCTTCGCTGTGAACCGGAGGTTTGGCGGGCGCAGCGGGTTCGTCTCCGCAGGCGGTCAGGATGATGGCAGGAGCGAGAGCGACGAGGGCGAAGCGGTTTGGCATTCTCGCCTTGTAGATCGCCCGGATTGGGGCAATGTTGGCAAAGCTATACAATATCCCAATGTTGAGGTGGATGCGGCTGCGCCGCAGGTGTGGCACAATGCAAAAGATGCATCGGGATCTTGGGTTTCAGGACGCTGACGTTCAATCGGCGCTCCACACTCTCATAGACAGGGTCGCGTCCGCTCCTGACAAATGCGGTCATTCGGTTTGCCATTCAGGTATGACGCCTATGTCCCAGCTTTCGTCATTCGCCGATGCTACTGCCCCGACGGTTCATCCGTTCGTTGAAGTCCGCCCAGTCGATGCCCCAGCTTGGAGACCTTCGCAAAATTCGGAGGCCTGGTCTGGCGTAGGTCTTGCTCGCTTGATGCGCAGCATTCTGTCCAGGTGCATCGTTGTCCTCGGCAATGATTAGCGTATGGATCCCCTTCGGAAGATGGAGGAGTGGCAAGCGAGCAGCGCCCATGGCCGCCCAGCAGGTCACGCCGGTCAGACTTGTGTAGGCGGCCGCGTCTTCGAAGCCTTCCGCAATTGCCAACACCCCATCAGACAATGTTGGTTGCCACGCCCCCTGCCCGCAGCTCCCCAGCAAGAACTTGCCGCGATGTCGGCCTGATCTAGGGTCCAGGATGATCCTTTGAACCGCCACAAGCCGGCCTAGGTCACGCACGGCCACAAGCAGGGCTTGATGAAACGCAGTGTTTGGCTTTCGGCCAAGAGGGCACCGCGGATGGAACCGGATATCGGAGAGGTCGGGGAGCAGAAATCTGCCAACGAGATAGCGCTCTCCCAGCGTTCCATGAACGTCGATCGCATCATCCCACAGGCGCTGAGCCTGTCGCCTAGAGTCTGCATTTCGAGCTGGACGGGGTTCGATGCCTTGAACTCTATCTGCACTCCGCAAGGCACGTATGATGTCCCTTGGATTGCAGCCGGCAAAGCAATGCACGAGGACCCCTGATAATCCTTGGCGGATCGATAATGAGGGCGTCCTGTCGTCATGAGCAGGGCATCGGCACATAGCGTAGGAGCCGTGCCATGTGCCGCGCAGAGCTGTGACAAGGTTGATCGTGTCCTGAGTTGGTCGGAGTGCTGTTAGGGCCATGAGCTTCACTCCCCCCTCCCCCCTTCCCTCCCTTGCAGATGCGCGTGTCAGGCGGTCATTCGACCTCTTGGTAACCTACTCCTATTCGTTTGAAGGCGCTCTTGCGTCTTTCGCGGACCTGTCGGGCGATGATTTCGGCTTGGGCCCTGTCAGGAAAACTCAGGGTTACCCCCTGCCCTTTTGAGCCGATCCTCCCCCAGCGACGTTCAATCGTCGTCCAACCGAACAGGTCGGTTTGGATCCAGAGATGGTAGGCACGGGCAACATTGCGTGAAGGGTCGATGGCCTGCCAATGCCAAGACTGGCTGATGGGTGTTCTCATGGTGGCTTGGTGACAGGGATATCGGCTGTGGGTCCAACCGGAAATTTGAATCACTACACCCGCTGTGATTCACGGAAGCGATTGTATCGAGGGCGCTGGCCCTTCTCCCTTAGAAACATCATCATAAAAACGCCGCTGCTTGCAGCGGAAGGATTCTTGATTCTACAGATTCAGATTCGAGGCCAATTTTTGAGGTGAATCCAGCACTTTAAGCCGATCTTCCTGACCAGATGGGGGTGTTAGGCTGACCTGATGGGGGCTGAACCCTGACCGAGCGGGGGCATTCACCTGACCTGCTGGGGCCATCCTGACCGCGTGGGGGACGGACCTTCAGCGCGCTGCTTAGTGGCCTAACTTCGCCCGCAAGCATCAAAATTGCCCCCTAATCAGCGCTCTGTCCGTAAGCTTGCCGACTCGCGGAATCTCCTGGGATTTTGCCTCCCGTTCACAGACCTTCATTCCTGACCTCTTGGGGGCTCCCAAAGGAATCCCATCCTGACCTGACTTGACGAACGAGGTCAGGTCAGGCAGCAATCAATCCTTCGAAGAATCAAGCTCTGATCGCACTATGGCATGGAAACTGATGACAGCCCAATAGTAGAAGCTTCCGAGGAGAAGCCTGAAGAAGGTTCCCCCGGACGTGCGATGCGCGTTGCTGCTGCATTGAAGGCAAAGGGTGGCGACGAGTTCGCCAAACCGGGCAACATCATTGAGATCAAATTCGTCAAAGGTGAGTCGCTTAGTCTGACGGCATCGCGGCTGTTGGCGCTCATGATCCTGACCGCAGGTGGAGACGCATGGGAAGATCGTCCTCATCGCATTCGCAAAGCCGATATACGCCGAGGCCACAAGGGTAACGAGCGGATCAGCGACATGCTTCAGGAGCTCCATCGCACCCTGTTTGCTGTGGATGATAAATCGTGGCGCGGAAAGAAGGCGACTCTCCTGTTCTCCCTGATCTCTCGGTCTAAAGAGGAAACCGACGAGGATGGCGGAGAGACAGGCTGGATCGAATGGGAGTTCACGCCCGATGCGCGTAAGCTGATCCAGGCTTCTGAGACCTATGCCGTGCTTAACCGGCAAGCGGTCTTGGGTTTCCGCTCGAATTATGCGCTCAAACTTTACGAGCTTGGAGCCCTTCGCCTCCATCGCCGCCAAGCAACCTGGCGAGGAGATATGCAGGCACTGCGTGCAGCGCTTGGGATCCCGCCTGATGTCTACACGGACTTCGCTCAGCTTCGGCGCAAGGTGCTTGAAAAGGCGAAGTCTGAAATTGACCAGCTCGCTCACTTCCGTGTCGAATGGCGTGAGATCCGGCAGGGACGAACGGTCACTGAACTCGAGTTTCGGTTTGAACCCAAAGGTGCGCCCGAGGTTCTCGAAACCGTAGACGAGCTCGACCGGCACTCGGCGGGGCGCCAAGCGAGGCGGACAGGTTCGGTCGAAACAGTAACTGCGGGGCAGGGGGCAATAGCAGCACCGCCCAGCGCGGCGCCTGCGATCAAGCAGTCAGAGTCCACCTTCCCGTCGTCTGGCTCGATCCGCTTCGGGCACGCCGATTTGCTTGAAGTCGCCCGAAAGCATGGCGGTGGATGGGATGTTGATCTTATCGCGAGCGGCTTTCGCGACCACATGGGCAATCGGTTGGAGAAGCTTCGTGGCGCCAAGCTCATCGCTGCTTGGAAGGGCTTTTGTGAGGGCTGGGTAAACCGGCGCGGGCGGCCCTGACGCTCAAGAATTGCACGCGTGCAATTCGCCATGCCCCCACCGAGTCAGGATTGCCTGATCCGGCTCTAGAATCGGCGCGACAATGCGGCCCGACTTTCGAAATTTCCGAATTTCTTGACCGAAAAGCGCAAGTGGGTGTAGCACACCCTCAATTGCGAAAGGACGGCATGTGTCTAACGGACTTCAGATCGAAGAAGCCGAGCGTTTAGTCTCGGTTGCAACGCTCGCCAGTCGAACATCGTCGGTGCTCGAAAAGCTGCGCGACTCCGCACGAAGCGCTCGGGCAGATGCGCGCCGCGAGCCTACCTTTACGATCGGGAAGGCGGCCGAGCTCGTCGGGCGGACACCGGCGGCTATCCGTGACGCCGAGAAAGATGGAAGGCTGCCCGAGCCGGCGAGGACAGATAGCAATCGACGCGAGAGGTACACTCTTGCCCAGCTTAACGACATGCGCGGTGTGTTCGGCACCAGGCCGTATCGTGCTCCGACCGATCCGTGTTGCGTGGTTGCGGTTCAGAATTTCAAAGGCGGCGTCGGCAAATCGACGCTGTCTGTTCATCTAGCGCAATATCTCGCGATCAAGGGCTATCGTGTTGCATTGATCGACTGCGACAGCCAGGCCTCTGCGACGACGCTGTTCGGCTATGTGCCAGATCTCGATCTGACAGAGGACGATACCCTCTACCCGTTCCTTCGTGAGGGTGAGCGGTCATCGCTCGACTACGCCCTCCGCAAGACCCATTTCGACGGTCTTGAGCTGATCCCTGCCAATCTTCGCCTGTTCAATTCCGAGTACGAACTGGCCGCCAGAATGGCGCAGGGGAACGGAGCCTTACTCGACCGCCTCAAGGAAGGGATTGAGAGCATCTCGGATCGGTTCGATGTCATCGTCATGGACCCACCGCCCGCCCTCGGAGCTATTTCTTTGTCCGTGTTGCGAGCTGCGAATGCATTGGTAGTTCCGGTTCCTCCGACCGTGATGGACTTCTCGTCGACCGCGGCATTCCTCTCAATGCTTGATGAGACGATTGAGCAGCTGGCCGACCGGGGTCTTGCCCCAGAACTAACGTTTCTGCGCTTCGTTGCCTCGAAGGTCGATGAGAACAAGTCCATGCAGAAGGAGCTTCTGCAGTTGATGCGGACGCTGTTTGGCCACGCCATGGTTCGAACGCCGCTCAAGGACTCTGCCGAGATCGACAATGCGACTGCGCGGCTAATGACAGTCTATGAACTCGACGGGCCTGCTACGAGCTCGGCGGTACGCAATCGCTGCCTTAATTATCTTGATGGCGTGAACTCAGAAATCGAAGTCGACATTCGATCGATGTGGCCAAGCCATCAAAAGCGCCTCCGGCAGGAGGCCTTGGTATGAGCCGCTGGGAAAATTGCACGCGTGCAATTCTGCTAATGGGAGGCTTGCATGAGTAGGAAGAACAGCGGTTTTGCCGCCGACTTGGCAGCCGGGATTGATCTGACCGAGGATTCCGCCGCGCCGCGTCGATCGAGCATCGCGTCGAATGTGCTTACCGGGCGATCAAACCGTTTGGCGGATCTCGCTTCCGGTGCGATTGTCTCGCGCACGCATGAGCTCGTTGATCCAGCAAGGTGCCGGATGTGGGCTGGCCACAATCGCGACTACGCGCTCCTCAATGAGGAACGCTGCGCAGACCTGATCGAGAGCATCAAGGCCCAAGGGCGGCAGGAGATCCCGGCTATTGTCCGTCGCCTGTCTGGCGAAGATGGCTATGATTTCGAGGTCATCTGCGGGGCGAGGCGGCACTGGTCGATCAGCTGGCTGCGGACGCACAACTACCCAGACTTCAAGTTCCTCGTCGACGTGCGCGAGATTGGTGATGAGGAGGCTTTCAGGCTTGCAGATCTCGAGAACCGCGCACGGGACGACCTAACCGACTTCGAGCGCGCGAAGGATTATCTCCGGGCATTGTCGGCCTACTACGAGGGCCGTCAGAAGACGATGGCCGAGCGGCTCAAGGTGTCTGAAAGCTGGCTCACGCGCTATCTCGATCTGGCTCGCCTGCCCGAGGAGTTGACCAGAGCCTTTGCTAATCCGCAGGAACTCGGAATTCGTAATGCGATCGCACTCAAAGCGCTCTTGAAGCCCGAGGACCGGAGGGAGAGGGCCTTCGAGGAGGCAGCCCGGCTTGCTGCCGAACGGGAGCGCACCAACCAGTCGCTCTCGGTGCTGGAGGTAATCAAGGCGCTTTCCCTTGCGGTCGATCCCCCCAAGAAGTCAGGATCCCCCAAGAAGTCTGGAAAGGTCGAGACTGTTGCCAATGCTGTGGGCCAGCCTGTGCTTCGGATTGAGGGAGCTGATCGCAAGGGGATTCGGATCACCTTGTTGAACAAGGGTGGTGCAACGCGGCAGGAAGCCGAAGAAGCTATTCGCGCGGTACTAGATCAGCATTGGCCGGTACCATAGCACTATCGGTCTCGCGCAAGCGCACCATGCCTGCCTCCTGCAACGAGGACACCGATTGCGAAGCGGTTCGCTTTGTCACGCCTAGGGCTCTGGCAAGCTCCGCTCTGGTAAGGGGGCCAAGGCTGACGATCATGCGCCACGCTTGCGGAGCGGTTGAGGAGGCATACAGCCGACCGGCCAGCTGCTTGTCGGCCAAAGCAACAGCCTCTCGCATCACCCGCAAATCGGTCGCGGCTTTGTCAGTGGCCGTCTGAAGCGCTGAACGGAGAAGGGCGGGCAGGGGTTCTTCGTGGAATTCGCGGAACAGGGCCCGCGGCATGATGCCGGCAAGCGCCAGCGGGGCCGAGCCCAATCCAAAAAGATGGGGCCTAATGGCCACAGCCAACGAGGCGGCCCAGGCAGCGCCTCGCGGTGCCGAGCGCGTGATTGCGAACCCGCCGACCTGGACCATTTCGCTGCCGCCTTCGAAAAAGTCGAATTCCTCGGTTCGCAGTTCCTCAAGCCACTCGAGCAGGGTGCCCTGAGGATCCCTGCTAGGGAGTAGGGCGTCGAGCCGCGCGAGCGCATTGTCTGCGGGTGTGTAGGCCTCGGTGAAGCCTTCGGCCTGGCCCTTGGCTGCCAACGTCTGCTTGGCAGCCTTGGCGAGGGCAGGGGGCGCACGTCGGCCGATCCATGACAGAAATTGCCGCCGCTCCTCCGCGTGCCATGATCGGACAAGTTCGCTCGCGTTCACGCCCGGATTGTGAGCGACTCCCAGATTATCAAAAGGATAGTCGCGAACATGCACGCGCCAAAGGCGCCGCAACGAGGCCAGCGCCAGACAGTCGGCGAGCTCCGGCGAGATGAAGGGGAGGGCGCCTTCGATCCGTGCAAGGGTCAGTTGCCAGGGGGAAGGGGAAAGCGCCATCAGCCAGAAAGTATATCAATGAGCAAAAAAGTATACCCAGCTTGTACGGTTGATTTGCTGTCCGATAAATGCCCTTCACGGACGACGAGCTATTCTATATAAAGCAGGCGAAATTCACTGCGATGTCGCCCCGGCCCGAAGGCAAGGGGGGGCACAGCAGCGGACTTGAATCTTGAGGAGTGTCGCCTTGGACGATGACAGCAGCAAGGCCTTGAGGCATTCAGATGAGGTTGCGCTCGCGCCCTTGGGGAATGCGATCCCGCCGCAGCTCGCGGCTGAGATCGAAGCGGCCCGCTCTTACCGGGCGCGGTCCAAGGCCGCCAACACGGTCCGGGCCTATGAGAGCGACTGGCGGCAGTTCGAAGAATGGTGCTGGACGCGCGATCTTGAGCCTATGCCGGCTATGCCGGAGGCCGTGGCCACATACCTTGCCTCGCTGGCGCAGGCGGGGAGGGCGGACAGCACCATCGGGCGGCACCTTGCAGCCATCGCCTGGCACCACAGGCAGGCAGGGCAGGTCGCACCCCAGCATCGCGATCCGCGTGATGTCATTGGCGACACACTTGCCGGGATCCGGCGCGAGCAGCGCGCACGGCCGACGCGCAAGAAGAGCGCAATTCTGGCGGCCGATCTTGCGCGGATGATTGCAGCTGCTGAAGGCCAAAGTCCGCGGGCTATCCGCGACCGGGCCGTCATGGCACTTGGGCTGGCGGCGGCGTTGCGGCGTTCCGAGTTGGTCGCGCTACAGCTGGCTGACCTCGAGCTGGTGCGGGAAGGCCTCAAGCTGACGATCAGGCACTCGAAAACAGACCAAGAAGGGGAAGGGCAGGTCATCGCGGTGCCGTCGGGAAAGATTCTCAAGCCGGGCGCGCGCCTCAACGAATGGCTCAGCGCAAGGGGAGGGGAGGCTGGTCCTTTGTTCTACCGCACCGACGCACAAGGGATGATGACCAAAGAGCCCATGTCGGATCGCTCGGTTGCCCGCCTGATTCAGCGCTACGCCCAAAAGGTTGGGCTCGATCCTGCCGCAGTCGGTGCGCACTCACTGCGCTCAGGGTTTCTGACCGAGGCGGCCAAGGCCGGAGCCTCGCTGCCCAAGATGCAGGAGGTATCGCGTCAGAAGAAGGTGGAGGTGCTCCTCGGTTATGTTCGCGATGCCGCGTTGTTCAAGAACCACGCCGGTGAGAGCTTTCTATAGGGAATCTAGGCTATGGAATGCTGGCTTGCTCCACGATGGTCCCTGATTTCAGATACCCTTACGGAGCGTCACATATGGCAGAGGCATTATCGTGCTAGGTCTGCTAGAGCTGGATCGCGAATAATTGATTACACCGCAGGAAAATTTCATTAGATTCCCCAGGTAGTCGATTTTGATCCTGCCGATTGAGTGACTGAAACATAGAAAATGGCCCGCGCTGATCATCTCGTCTCGCTCGTTCGCGCCAGCGTTGCTGGCGACCGTGAGACGCTGCGCGCAGCGGCCGAGGCCATTGCCGCGGACGAACGAGCCAAAAATCACCACATCGTTGCAGATCGCATCGAACGCGCACTAAGCACCGTGCCGGTAACGCCGCCGCCTCTCACGACCTCCCAGCCTCAGGTCGGGCCAGGTCGAGACACGATCATCGAAATCGAAGCGCGGGTTAGATTTGATGATCTGCTCCTTTCGTTGCCAGCGCGCGAGAATGGTCGTCAGCTGATCGAAGAGCACATGCGTGCTGATGTTTTGCGCGCACATGCCTATGAGCCACGGCATCGGATTCTGCTTTCCGGGCCTCCTGGAAACGGGAAGACGTCCTTTGCTGAGGCAATCGCGGAGGCGCTGGGCTTACCATTCTTCGTCGTGCGTTATGATGCTTTGATCGGCAGTTACCTTGGTGAGACCAACGCTCGGCTTCGCAAACTGTTCGATTATGTGCGCACACAGCCGAGCGTCCTATTTTTCGACGAGTTTGATGCTATCGGTAAAGAGCGTGGCGACACCCATGAAACCGGCGAAATCAAGCGCGTGGTCTCGTTCTTGCTCATGCAACTCGATCAATTGCCGCCGTATGTTATAGTTGTTGCGGCTACCAATCATGCAGAGTTGCTTGATCGCGCGGTATGGCGTCGCTTTCAGATGCGGTTAGCTTTTCCACAGCCCGATCGCAAACTGCTTGAGGTGTTTTTGGACAGGGTCATCTCTGGCTGGCCTGAAACTCCGCGCATGACTGTACAGAAGCTCGCGACCCGCCTTGGCGAAGTAAGTTATGCCGAAGCGCTCGACCTGTGCCAGAATGTGAGGCGCAGGCAGATATTGGGTTTGGGGGAGATTGGGATTGATGATGCGCTCGAGACAGAGCTTGAACTATGGAAATCGCGCGTACGGCCCGGGAATGTAGATGGCGAGCGATCCAACCAAGCCCCTGCTGAGGCTGACGCGAGACCAATCAAGACAACGCCCCGCCGGTCAGCAAAAATTTCCCCGGCCACCTGAATCTTTCCCTCGGGATCGCCAGCAAGCCACATTTGCCCCAAACTTCGACCGCCTGGCCCAGGCTTTGGCGCGAGATCCGGGCGGTCTCGAACTGCGTGCCGATCCGGCTGCCCTGGCACCGGAGAGATTGCTCGTCTTCGAAGTCCGTGGCTCGGTGAACAATTTTGCCGCAGCCGTTCAGCGCGTGCCCGGCCTCGAACTGATCGACGAGGAGGAGTTAGGCAGCGACGACGACAAGGAGCCCGTTGCCTACCTCCTTGTTCCGGACGCACGCGCGCTCGCAGAACTGCTCTCTCTTTGGAGGCGCTGGAACGCCGATCAACTGCAATTCGGGGAGACGCCGTGGCGTGGCGTGTTCGAACTGCTTCGCGATCTGCGACCATGGGGGCCTCAGGACAGGGTCCAACGAATCGACGCCAGTTTTCTCGCCGAGGAGATCGAGGAGCGCGGCGAGGACGAGCTTGTCCCGCTGGAGATCGAATTGATCTACCGAGCCTCTGAGGTTCAGGCCCAGGCACGGGAAGATGAAGTGCGCGCGGCAGTGACCGCACGCGGCGGGGATATCATCTCGCGTGCCCGGCTGCCCGACATCGCCTATCATGCCCTGCTTGTGGATTTGCCGGTACGCGCGATCCGGGAGATCATCGATCGGGCGGAAGGCGGCATCGCCAGCCTCGAGCCTGTCATGCACATCCGCCCGCAAAGCCTAGCGACGACGATCGAGATCGAGGACGTCACAGACGCCGGCACCGCTGCTGCGGTCGGCAACCTGCGCGAACCGATCCTGGCCCTGCTCGACGGAGTTCCGGTCGCTGCACATCCGCTGCTCGCCGCTCATCTGGTCGTGGATGATCAATTCGATCTCGAACCCCATGCCCCCGTGGACCAACGCGTCCATGGCACTGCGATGGCGTCGCTCCTCGTGCATGGCGACAGGAACAATCCCGCACCGGCATTGCCGCGGCGCATTCATGTTGTTCCGGTGATGGGTGCTGGGGATCGCTTCCCGGCACGACGGCTTGTCGTCGATATCATCTTTCTCGCCATTAGAGCGATGCGAGAAGGCCCGGATGCAACGGCGCCGGGCGTGCTGATCGTCAATCTCTCGCTTGGCAACGAGCGGCGTCCCTTTCAGTCGTCGCTGTCGGCATGGGCACGGCTGCTGGATCGACTGGCGTACCGATACGGCATTCTGTTTCTGGTGAGTGCTGGTAATGTGAGGGAGACCTTCGGCGTCCCAGCCTTCGCGACCGGCACGGCTTTCGAAGACGCTGACGCCGCCGCTCGCTGTGACGGCACGCTGACCGCGATCGGCAATCTGATGGCTGACCGGCGTATGTTTTCGCCGTCCGAGGCAATCAACGCGGTGACGGTCGGCGCGTCCAACGACGATTGGGTGTCGGCTGCGGACCGCCGCGCCGCCCGCACCATCATCGACCCCTTTCCGGGCATTCGTGCCGCCAACCCGTCGAGCGCTCTCGGCCCTGGATTTGCCCGATCAGTCAAACCCGACATTTTGATGCCGGGAGGTCGCGAGCACCTCCGCCAGATGCGGACCGACGGTCATGTCTTCGTCAGGCCGGCGCCCTCGACGCGCCCCGCTGGCCTCAAAGTGGCTGCGCCTCGTACCGGCGCCTTCGGGGTAGCCGAAGGCTATTCGGGCGGGACCAGCGGCGCGACCGCGCTGGCATCACGCACATGTCATCGGATCCACGACGCACTAGAGGCGGCGTATCCGGATTTTGCGGGCCTGCCCCACATTCAGCGGGCGGCCTTGCTTAAGGCACTGCTTGTCCATCCCGCCCGGTGGCCCGATGACATTGCTGCACGGATCAAAGCGATCATCGGTCCAGTCGGCGGACATCACAGCCACATCAAGGACAATATCAGGCGCTTCCTGGGATTTGGCTATGTTGACGCCGAAGACGCGGTAGCGTGCGCGGAGGACCGCGCGACGTTCTGGGCGGTTGGAGAACTTTCGCGCGACCGTGTCACCACTGTCCGTGTTCCCATACCGGCGGTTATGAGCGGTCAGGCCCGGCCCCACAGCCTCTCGGCGACGCTGGCATGGTTCACACCCGTGCAACCGGGACGCAAGAGCTACCGATCCGTTCGCCTCAAGCTGCTCGATCCAGCAGAAGCCGGCACTTTGGGCGTTTCTCCGCGAAGCCTTCAACCGGACGGCAATCAGACTAATCGCGGCACCATATTCATGCGTTGCTGGGAAGGTGACAAAGCGCCGGTCGTCGGCCCGGATATGACGATTGACCTCGTTGTGCAGCGCGATCCAGATCCGGGCACTCCGATAGATGAAGCTGTACCATTCGGTCTTGCGGTCACGGTCGCCATGCCCGGCATCGTCGGTCTCTACACGCAGGTCGCACAGCGCCTCGGCATCGCGCCGCGTCAGTCGGTCTGAGGCTCGCTTTTTTTCGGGATTTTGCAACTGTGAACGTCAAAAGGAAGCCTGCCAAAGCCGAGCGACCAACATCGAAAATGCGCACGATATTCCGCGAGGTCGCGCGCGACATTGTCGCCCGGGATCGCAAGGCGCGTAAAGGGGGGCGCACGCAAAATACGATTGGCGAGATCGAGCGCGCAATGGTGAAGGCCTATGTCTGCGGACAAGAAGCTCTGTTGAACAAGCGCGAGGGGTTCCGCCCTTCGGTCAATGCTTTGGCCGATTGGCTGGAAATTCCCCCTCGGGCAAGAGAGACGCTGAGCTTCCTGACAATCTGTTTTTCTCACCGCTGGTCGGCGTCACCTCAAGCTTTGTACGCTGAACAACGA
>FRDC01001458.1_pt3 | contig 13565 bp, 30 predicted proteins | sample 1106171 | NCBI WGS metagenome assembly FRDC01 (sample SAMEA3930566, study PRJEB13176) | freshwater metagenome | biome: Drinking water system; feature: drinking water; material: water | place: Singapore | collected 2014-12-20
AGTTTGCCCATCGGTTTAGTAGGGGCGTTGCCCCTACAACCCCAAAGCATAGTTTCTTGGTTTGAGATGCTCTGGGGATAAACCTTGGCCAGTCCCTCAGGACTCCGATACTGAGGTGTACTTATTTATCGGACACTAGTGTAGGGTGGGCTGACGAAAGTTGGCCCTACTCCATTCACCCAAGCGAATGCTTGGTGTGGGCTGTCAGCAATAGGTTGTAAGGGCGAATGCTGAGGCGTAGTAGAAACTTTCTAAAGGATGGTGTCTCAGCCAACCAATCCGGATATTATAGGGCTAACGCTGCTTAGATGGGAGTACCGACCGCTAAGTAGTGAGGTACAACGGCGGAGGGCTGAAAGGTCTTCCGCTGTTTTCGTATCGGCAGACGAAGAAATCCAGACTCTTCGCACTCTCCTAGAATCAATAGGTTCTGCCCATATTTGATTAGGCCAACTATCCTTTACTGGGTGGTTGGCCTTTTTTTGCGACTTTTTACAACAAGGGTTGGGTAGGTAGTCAGCAGTCCACTCTGCGAGGCAGAAACAACAAAGGACGCGGGCCGGCCCGGCAGGGGCACGGTGGGGCACCCACCGAAAAGTGCCCAAACCTAGCGACGTGGGTAGGGTAGGGTTTAGTGTGCATAAAGGAGTCCTTCCATGAATGATTTGATTGATCCGATCGAAGAGTTGAAGTCCATCAATGATCTGATGAGGTTGTTGTCGAAACGGAAGAAGCACGTCTTGATGGGCCTCGTCAACAAGATCGAGTCTTTCGAGGATCGGATCAAGTTCCTTTACACTCATGGCTCTGGGTGTCTTGATGCCACCCACTACTACAAGGATCATAGGTTCTGTACCTTGCGAGAGGCCTACGACGCAGTGAAAAAGATTGTGGGATAACTTTTTGTCCCACAGTAAAAGTCATTTAGGGCCGAAAGGCCCAAAGGAGTATTACAATGATGTCCAAGAACAACCTTGTAAGGGGTGGGCAGGGTCGGACGGGCGAGCAGGTTCAGGAGGAGACTTCCTTCTACGCCGTAACGTTTGCCCTTACCTTTTTCCCTTGCCTATTTCTTTTGTTCTTTTGAGAGGAGGGTGTTGAAGTGGAAGTCAAACCTGCCTGCGGCAGAGCCGTCACCCTTTTGAAACAGGGCGAAGTCTTTGTCCTCATGAAGGGTTCATTGATTGTTGAGGTGTCAAAACAGATGACCGCACCGGCGAGGTGGCTCCAAAAGTTTGGGGATTCGTGCTGGCTAGAGTGGCAAAACGGGATTGGAAGCATCATCAACGACGTGGGGCGTGTGGTGGGTGAAATCCATAAAGTTCCCACGGACTGAAGTCCGTGTGGGTGAAGGGTTCTTTAGAAGGGAGTTTGAGGTATGACTGAGGGCGAAGTGGCAGATGTTTTTATGCTTTCCGACCGGAACGGAGTCCTTGAGGTGAGTACTGACTTGCCTCATTTGATGTGTAGGGTGGTTGGCTGGCCTAAGTGCTGTGTGGAAACGGTGGTGCCCGGTTCCTCCTTTCATGTGATTGACAGGGATAAGAGGACTGTGGGCAAGATTCAACGCCACCCACTAACGAGTGTGTAAGACAACCTACGGGGACACAGATCGGCGAGGGGTCCGGGGACACGGTCCTCGCAGCGGTTAGAGCAGGCGACTCGGAATAGCTCGGTCGAGAGTTCGAATCTCTCTCATCTCACTAAAGGAAAAAACAAGCAAGCGACGTTAAAGGCAGGTTGCCTTTCAATTCTCCTTTCTTGATTGGAGGTGCCCTTTGGTTCACTACGATGTGGGTGATGAAGTCTACCACACAAACAACGACGGAGACGTCAAGGTGGGGCGGATTGTTGCCGCCGAACACTACCAGACGGTGTCTCTGTACACAATGGAAGATGGGTCGGTCATCACAGACGGAATGATTAGTAGGATGGTTCCGGAGGAACCGACTTGGGCCGATCTTACCTCATGGCTGCGGCTGGACTCAGTTCGCCCCTGAATAAAAAGTGCCCACTTACTGCGGCGTGTGTAAACCAAACTCTTTGTCGAAGGAGGTTTAAATGTCTGAGTACATTGAATTGGGGTCGGCACCAGCAGACGAAGATTGTGTGCAAGTCAAGTCGGGGGGCGATTACGTTGAGGCTATGAAGAAGGAGTGCGGGAGGTTTCTGGAACTCATTAGGGAGAAGATGGGACAGGAGCCGGAGGGTGCCAAATTGGCAGTCAAGCGTTTCAGTCATGACTTTGGTCCCTACTTTGAAGTCGTCTGTTACTATGACGAAAACAAAGAGCAAAGCGTTGAGTATGCCTTTGAGTGTGAAGCAAACTTACCGACCAGATGGGTAAAAGAGTGAGAAGGGGAGTGTTACCCTTTCTTATTTCTTTTTTTCCTTTTCTTTTGAAAGGTTTCCAATGACCAAGACACAAATTCAGGCTCTTCTCTCCCTCCTTGACTGCGGTGAAACGAGTAAGGAGGTCGGGGCTTCCAGCCCCGTTTCTGGTCGCAAAATCGTCATTGGCGACAATGGTTTCGTGTGGGTCGCCGATGTTCATATGGAGGGTCGGTACATCGTGGGGGAGAACGCTCGCATGATCATCAGGTACGGGACGACCGAAGCTCTTGGGCAGTTGGCCGCGACTGGTCAAACCTCCGAAACCAAGTTCGGCCCCGTCACTCGCATCCTTCTCCATGAGTATTCCATTGTGGGTTTGATTGATGTCGCGAAAGGAGTAAAGTGTGGTTGATCATAGAAACGGCAGACAAAAAATCGTTGGCAATGGCTATGGCTATGGCGATGGCTATAGCTATGACGATGGCGATGGCTATGGCTATGGCTATGGCAATGGCAATGGCGATGGCGATAGCAATGGCTATGGCGATGGCTATGGCAATGGCTATGGCTGTGGCTGTGGCTATAGCCCCACTCCCAATCTCCAACTAATCAAGCAATCATAGGAGAACCTCTTTTGAGTCGAACAACTAGAAAAGGAACGAGAAAGCACCAAGGCTTTGAACTGAGTGCGGCGTTATAAACGCCGGTAAGGTAGAAAGGAAAGTCAAAGTGGTTAAAGTATTGCGAAACGGTGTAATTCACATTTCGGGCAACTCCACGCTCCGCGTTGGCGACCTATCTTTCATTGTTGAAGACGGGGTCATTCCTGAGATTGAAGTGGAACATGTGCTGGGGAATGGGGTGTTTGAACGCTTCTGTCAGTGGATGACTGCAATGCGTCGCGAGTGGACCGGTTGTGGGTTTTACACGAGGGACGTGAGGGACTTCCTACATCGCTGAAGCGATGGGAAAACGGGAACGGTGAAGACGGTTCAATTAAAGGAGTTTGTGCATGAAGACATACAAGGTATCGTTCATCGTTGAGGTAGAAGTTACAGCCAAGAATCCGGACGAGGCACTAGATCTGGCCGATGCTTATTTTCGCCCTTCTCCTGAAAGTGGTACAATGAAACAGGTGAAGTGTTACGAATTCGTAGGCATGGTAGCAAGAGATGGGGAGGGCCAGCACGTAGGCACAAACCGTCTTGAGTAGTAGGGACCACGCCCCTACAACCCTACGCAGATTCACCCTTTCTTGGAGTCTTCCTTTGAACATCCTTTTCCTTGACGATGAACAGGATCGAGTCGAAACTTTCGAAAGGAATACGGGGCTGAAGGTGACTTGGGTCAAGGACTACGACGAATTCGTGGAAGCTCTCTCTTCTAGTTCCAAGTTTGACCTAATCATGCTCGACCATGACTTAGGAACGGATGAGACAGGTTTGGATTGTATGCGGTTTTTGGTTCAAGACGAGGAGTGGAGGAGTGCGGGGCAGGTGCAGCATGTCTTGATTCATTCCTCCAACTTCATTGGTGTCTCGAACATGGTTTCAATGGCCAAGTATGCAGATCACCTCAAAGTAGACTTTGTGTATGCAGCCTACCTGAAGGCTAAATACTCAGAGGAAGATGGTCTTTCCTTTGGACTTTCTCCTCTTTAAATTCTCTGTTTTCAGCGTTTCCTCTTTTTCTTTTGAAAGGGTCTCTAATGATTCGTCAAGATGGCCGATCCAGTCAGGCGTTCCGTCGTGATAACCCCAACTTTCGCAGTCTCGGTAATGGAAAGTTTGGCGGCTATAAGAAAGGAGTGGTGAACGGGCCGGAGGGTACGACAGAGCGGTGTGGGAGGCGGAAGCAGAAGCGGGCTGCCTAACAGCAGAAAGGAAGTTTAAGGCTTCCTTCGTGGCCCTATGGCGAAATCTCGGCTAGACGCAGCAAATTTAAAATTTGCCGGAGCAATCCATCCCGGTTCGAATCCGGGTAGGGCTATTCAGATGTAGGAAAAGAAAAAAGGAGCCTTGAGTGAAGATTCATTTTGGTTATGGTCACAAGATTACTGAGCATGAGATTTTGGCGATCGTTCGTAGGTGGCCTGCGGAGGAAGGACAGACGGTGGGTACTTGTGAGATTCGTATCAGCCCGCCCCTGAATGGTAAGACGCTTGTGTGCGTTTCTGATGATTCGATTAATTGGGAGGCTGGCTGGCCCGACAAGAATTCGAACGTTACGTTTGTGAATGAGGGGGATGCGAAACCTCACGAGGTTCACTAAAGGACGGAAGCAGAAATTCCTTCTGCGGGGTTTTAGGGGCGGCAGCCCCTAATAGTACCCATTTCCTGCGTTCGGTATTTGTTAGGGAGCGGCTGAGGCAGCCACTCCCAGAAAGAAAAATCAAATAAAAACGACCCTTGATGGTGTCAACCTTTAATGGGTTGCTCAGTTTTGGAGTGCTGAGACTCAGTCTCAACTAATAATCCTTTTTGTGGATAATTTGTGGATAAGTTGTCAAAAGGATAATAAATCTGCACAATTTTAAACAATTTGCAGAAAAATCCGAAGATTTTCTCAAAAAAGTGGATATCTTTAGGGGGGAGTAGTTAGGGGGGTGGCCTTAATAATTGCCTTCTTGTTGCAGCCAAACCAATAAAGGTTTGGCAAAACAAATGCCTTCGCTTCAGGGGAGGTTCTAGATGTTTAAAAACCATCTGGAAATCAAACAAATTAATTAAGGCATTCTACAACAATCATTCTCTTTAGATCGATTGGGACGAACATCAGTTCGCCCAATCTTCAGTGTTCAAGGAAAATAATATATATTAATGGTGGGGCCAATTGAATCGCCCAACTAACTGACGTTCCTCTTCGAAGAAGGTGGTATATAGAAAAGTAATTTGGGGCAAATTAACAATGTGTTATTTTATTATGATACATTTGTTTTACAAGTCCGTAAGTGAAAGGTTGTTTAGGGGAGAATGAGTGTGGTGCGAGAAGGACTTGTGTAGAAAAAAGTATGGGTTTGGTTTCGCTCTATGTTCATTGAAGGAGGTATTGAATGTCTGACTTAGTTGCTGAAGGTGCAGAACTTGAATCCAATCTCTTTTATGGGGCACTCGCCTTTCTTGCTGAAAAGGGTTGGGCTCCTGAGTACGCACCCTTGGTTTCCCATGAGAAGGTTTTCCTTGGCTCTGAGTGGAAAGTACGGTTCTTTAACCAAGCCAAAGGTTTGAAGTCGTGGGTCACTTTCATTCCGGGCAACGGCTCCGACCTTCTTTCCGACTGGGGCATCACCATTGATGATGATGTCGCGGCATTTTTGGACACTTTAGGGGATGAGTAAGCAAACAGTTCAAAGTGTTGAGTGAAATAAAAGGAAATAGCAGTGGACAAAGAACTAAAGGACGTAGTCGCCCTCATTCAAAACAAACTTTTTCACGGAAGGTCAAAGTCCAGTTCGGGCATCTTGACCATCACCATCGATCCTTTCAGTGAAGATGGTCCCGACACCTTTGTCAGCGTTGAGTTTGGTGGTTACGATTTTGAGGGTATGGGGCGAAATGAAAATATGGGGCAATTTCCCAACTTGACAGCCGCCCTCAAAGAAGTTCACAAAAGAATTGAGACAGCAGACGCAGTTTCATTTTAACCTTTTTCTTTAGCCGACCGCAGGTCTAAAAGTTCCCCACCCATTTTGCCCTCCTTTTTGACCCTTCTTTTGGGTCCTTTTCCCCTTTTTTTCCCTCGCTTTTCACTTTCCCCCGAAAAGGCCTATTTTCCCCTATACCAACTCCTAGTAAAAGTTCCCCTGTTTTGTCTCCCAAGTCAACTTTCGCCCCTGGGCGGATACAACTTTTTCAGCCCTCCTTTTTTGCCCCCAAAACCCCCTGTTTTCCGCTTGTTTTTTTTCACATAAGGGACCTTTATGAACATCACCCGATTCATTATTGCCACTTTCGTATCCTTTTTTTGTTGTCTAGTCTTGTGTTTCATCCTTAGTTTTACCCCTTTGGATACTTTTTACGTCTTCTGCCTCTTCCCCTTTCTCGTCTTTCTTAGCACCTCAGTTTCTTACAAAAAGTTCCGCGTTTTCGACACCGTTTAAAGGAACAAATCACTTCACATCCCTTTCTCCTTTTGCACGTTTCCCCCTTACAATAAGGCACTTTTATGAACGACACCAAAACTATCCTTCTCACCATCATCAGGAAGTCTTTCATCCACTTCTCCTACATTTCCATATCATCTTTTATCCTGATGATTTGCTATAATCAGGTTGGAATGATATTCCAAAATCCCATTTTCCCCATTTCCTATATAAAATGGTGGTTTTCTCTCTTTGCTCTAGGTGATGAGTAAAAGGGGTTTTTGCCCTAATAAAGGGGTTTTTCTCTCAGGTGGGCACTTTCAAAAAGAGGCCAATTCCGACCTAGTTTTGAGTATGGATCGAATACTTAGTTTAACTCCTTTTTAGGGTGCTTTGTTTGAATACAAAGTTCCCATTTACTGTTTTTGTGCGTGCGACACCCCTCAGACACCGGTACGGGTGGGGTTTTTGGTTAAGGAACGGGGGTTATGGGCAGTTAAAGGGGGACTCTGAAGGGTTTGGGGGCGGTTTAAGGACGGATCAGGGGCTGGTGTCTGTCCTTACTGTGTTTGTTGCCCCTCATTTAATGTTTTGAGTATGAAGGGTGTCTTGGGGTGGGTTTGACCCTAAAATCTTTTACAGAGCCTTTAAACGAAGAAAGGTTAAGATGTTTCGACTAAAAGACATTTTGTATCTTTGTGAAAATGGGTTAAAATCTGGACGATTTATTCCGGTGGATTCCTCAAAATGTCCAGTAGAAATTCAAAACGGTATGGCGATGTTTGTACACCGCGATACATTTGTTCCGGTAATGGAATGCTCTTCCCAGTAAAAAGTAAAGGGAACTTTTAATGAAAAAGTCGTTACAAGAAGTTGAGGATGGAATTCTGCAAAGTTGGGGCTGGAAGAAGGAAGCGGAGCCTGATCCTTTATGGAACAATGGTTTCGTTGCTGTTCCTAAAAGAAGTATACTGCCCGGTTTAATTGGGTGGTTTCACTTAATTAATCAACTAAAACATCCGGAAAAGAAGACGCGTTCCAATGTGGAATTGACTGATGAACAATGGGTAGATATGCATAGTATCAGGGCTAGGTTTAGGGCAACCTTTACTGAGTATCCAGATATACAGGTGAGGAGTGGAGAGGGCGAAACACCCGAGGAAGCCGTGATTCGTTTGTATCATGATGCTCTTTTGGCAGGCTGGATTCATAAGAAGAACTGAAAAAGAGGCGGATAGTGGAAGGTCTTTGTCCTTTAAAGGATTAACTAATGAAAGCTAAGATTGTATACGAGTCGATTAATGGTAAGCAGTTTGAAAATGCGGAAGATGTCGTGCGTGAAGATAAGTTTGTAGAAGAGATCGATGCTCTTTTGAAACCTTTTGAAGATGTACAAATTAAGGCGGGGGAGTTTGTACAGCGTAGTAGTCACATGATTCAAACACTGATAGACAAGACCTACGAACTACTGGTACGCTATTATGGTAGGGATTCAGATATTTGTCGATGTTGGCTGGATTATCCGAGGGGTTTTGTTGGTCGCCTTCTTGATGACGCGAGCAGTCCTGCCTATAGGATTTGGAGCATCTTGTATTCTATTGATAATAAAAATCGACAGTGGCAGCAACCATACTATGCCATTCAAGCCAATAAAGGTAATTACCCACTAAAGGATTAAGATATGTCTTGCTCGTATAATCTCGTCACTGACAATAATCATTCTCATTTCTGTTTTTCCGACGTTCTCATTATTGAACTTAATCTGTCTACAAATCGAGTCAACATTAAATTTAAGGGCGAAAATCAGGTCGATATTTTCGTTACCTGCTCAAGTAGGGAGGATGCGGAAAATATCTATGCCCGCCTGATTAGAGAGAGGGAGAGGTACTTAGAGGAGTGTAAGAATGGACTCGGTGCGAAAGCCCATTGCCACTAAGATGGGATGTCTTGCTTCTGGTGCGATTTTCCAATATCGATACGAAAATCTACCTCCTAATGACGGATTGCAAAAGTCTGTTAAGATCGATGCTTTGTATAGTCGGGGGATTCGAGACAGCACCGTTGCATTAAATGGGATGCCTGGAAAAAACATTTCGGAAATTCCTGTTTGGTTTTATGGTGTATACAAAGACTTTTAGTCAAAGGAACTAATGTATGGCTAAGTATCGCTTCTGTTTGTGGAATATTTATCACACTCTGCCTGATGTACTTTCTTCGGAGAACTTTCATTGGTCTGCCGAGTTTACGGCGGACTCGGTACGACACGCTTACGAACGCGGTATGTATGAGGCATTTCAGCATGAATATTCCGCTAGCGATACGGTTACGCGACTGTATCGATGGAATATTCTGACGAACGTCTGGGAGGACATTACCGATGCTGAAGAGTCTTTCAGCACCCCCCCAGACTTAGAAAAAGCGGTTATTGTTGATCGCCTGACTGGTGAAAACGACGACTAATTTTTTGTCTCAATTTCCACCCGAGAAAGAAAGTAGACCAATGTTTACAAAAAGCGATTTTGAGAAAATCATTTCAGACCCGTCTAAGTGGCCACTCTTCATAGAGTTGTTGAACGTTGCCGCAGAGATTGTGGGAGATTTTGATTCTTATGGCGAAGTTTTACAATCGAATGAAGAGGGAATGTACGACGAGACCACATCTGTCGAGCGGCTGCGAAATACTATTCGTCTTATTTCGCCCAATATGATAGGATAGAAGATGTTGGTGGTTTTTTTGAGAATATAGGGGTATATTATGAAGGCAATCAAACTTCCTCATGAGTTCACAGCAGACGATAAAGATAGGAAAAAAGTATCGCCCCGATACTATGGCATGTCTGGCATGGGAAATCAGAATGCTTGGCAATTCCTAAATGATATGGGTTTTGTCTTAGTGGATGGTCAGTGTGAGGGGTGGCGAAATACCAGCGACAACTTAGTTCTTGCTGTTCCAAGTGTACCAACGACCAATTCAGGTGGCTATCGAGCCGTAGATGTGCTTCAGGCCATGAGGGCTGTAAAACTCGTTGCGGCTGACGAAATTAGTTACGAGATTCTTGAGGATGTTCCGGGTTATGATTGGATTGTGCGTTTTGAATGGGACTAAAAGAATCAGATCAAAAGAAAATCAATTCTCCCTCTTCCTTTAAGGATTCCGTATGAATAACCTTCCTTCTTATCAAATGCACAAGGTCGCTCCCTTTACCCTTCCACGAATCCCACCCGAAGTCCCTTGGGTTTGTCTATTTGTCATCTTCTTGAGTGATACTCTTTCGCGTACCTTTTCATCCGTGTACGAGTATATGCTAATTCTTTTTACGAGCCTCCTCCTCGGGTGGCTTATCGCCAGCCTTTGTTGTTTTCTCCATTGGCTCTATCATGAGTATATGCCCAACAAAATGAGGGATGGAGTTGTAGATATTGCTGTGGGTATGGAAGACTTCCCTAGTAACGACTTGAGCCTGTACTTTCGTTACTTCCAGTTGAATGTTCGCCTTGCTCAACTCTCCCTCCTTCGTTTCTTTCCATTTCCTCAAAAGGTTACGCCGTACTGGAAGTGTTTGAAGGAAATTTCGAAGATGACTGCGTATCATAGTGGACAAGAGCCTACTTATGTGCGGCGTCTTATTGGAATGGCTCGGCAGTGCTTAGAAAAAAATGGGTAAAGGGCACGTGTGGCATCTTGTATAAAAGGGTTTTCAAGTGATTGAAGTAATTGTTAAAAAGAGTAAGTGGTGTAGGGGCGGAATGAATGGTCCATCCCGATTACTTAACGAAAAGGGTTTTATGTGTTGTTTGGGTTTTTGGGCAAAAAAGAAGAGATTTAAGAAGAAGGATATTCTACTCAAGGTAAGCCCATACTACATTGATGGATTAACGGAAGAAAAATCGGATGGGCTAATAGATAATGAATTGAATAGTCCACTCTGTAATGATTTAATGAATATCAATGACGGTTGGCATCTCAGTGATGATGAAAGAATAAAGGCCATTAAAAAATTGGGACTTAAGACCGGTATCAAGTTTACCTTTGTTGAATAAAGTTCCCACTTCCTCCGCGTCACATGCTCCCTCATATCCTTTTCAAGGATTTTCAAAATGAACGAACCTACCCTTGACTCGATCAAAAAGTCGTGGCCAACAATGGCACTACCAGAATTCTTCACTGGAAACGAAGTCGTAGACCTTCAGTTGTGTGAATTGACGGGAATGAAGTTTCTTCTGAGGGCAGGTGTGGGCGAGACTCAGATTTCGTGGGAGGGTGATGACCAATGGTATATAGGATTGCTACATTCTCGTCGATACTCGGGGATGTCAGGATATGGTAAGTCTTTCCTTGCTTCTGTTGATGATTTGATACAACAAATAAAGCAGAAGCGGGAAAAGACAGTCGAATCCTAGTGGGGCAGTTTGTATGAATCTTTTAGATTCCGTCATTCAAGACTTAGAAGGAAAAGAGAAATGAAAGTTGATGGTCCGTCTGCTATCCGTATTGACTAAAGGAAAAAGTAGAAGGAGACTCCTTTGAGAATTAAGTCTGACTTCAAAGACTACTATGATGGACCTTCCAAAAATGACTTAAGTGGTTCTGTCGTTTATCTGAGGAAGCCCTTCAAGGTTCAACTCGCACACTCCGATAATCCTTTTCCTACGTATCCTAAGTACATTTACAGGGTGGAGGGTAAGAGACACAATAGAGTTGAGAGTTTTACCCGCATTATTGGTGTGGGTGGTCTCATCTATCCGATGTTTTGTATTCATTACGGAAAGTGGTACGCTTCTACCACTCAGAAGTCGCTCGACTCCTTCTGTAAGGAATGCGGTCTTTCGGTCGGCAGTTCTTGCTTTGACTGGCTTAATCCTAAACCCGTCAAGTTCTTTGAGTACTTTGGCTCCGACCACTTCGCCCCTCACTTCAAGCATCCTGTTTTTGTACTTGAAAACAAGGAAGACAACAGATACCAGCGTGTCCCAACCTTGGAGTACAACGCTCCGCTTCGCGGCACCGGTATTGAATCCATCCTCAATGTGTATCAATGCTACGACTTAGTTGATAGGTGGCTTTGTAATCAAGCCCGCCCCGAAAAACCAATCCCCACTCTGAGCAATGACAATCGAGTTGAGGCGGCAGGCTTTGATTTGAAGACTTCCTTTAGGAAGCAGAAAGAGGAATCTTAAGGTGCTATCCATTGTACTTTGGCCCGACCCCGCTTTACAACAAGTTGCGAAAAAAGTGGAGAATATCGAAGAAGCCAAAGAGGTCGGAGAGCAAATGTTGCAAGTGTTGAAGGAAAGTGGTGGGGTTGGTTTAGCAGGGAATCAAGTGGGGGTTCTCCAAAGGATCTTTGTTGTTTCGGTACGTGAAGATCAAGCCACTTGGAGCAAGAAGGGCTTCATTAGTTGGATGACTCCTACTGTATGTATTAATCCAGAAATTAAGACAGAGGGTAAGGCGGAACCTTACCATGAAGGCTGTCTGTCTCAGCCCGGTGTAGCCGTTGTAGTTAAGAGACCAGAACTTGCAACTCTGACATACGTCAACACTGAGGGTGTTGCCGTTATGGTTAAAGGTTGCGGCCTGCTCGCCCGCGTGTGGCAACACGAGATTGACCACTTGAATGGCATCAACATAGGAAAGAGGAGGTCTTAAGTGGGAATGTATGACCATATAGAGTGTAATTATCCGCTGCCGGGCACGACCCCTTCTTGGTGGAAGCCGGGCTATAAGTTTCAGACAAAAGATACGCCCAATCAGTACATTGATGACTATATGATTACGGATGATGGTATATTAGTTGGTCCAAATATACAAGGTTTTACTGGAACGATTGAGTTTTATTCAAGCAATCAGACGGGCGGGTGGGGAAAAGTAAACTATACATATGATGGAGAAGATGTCGAATCAGCATCATATACTGCAACATTCGTAGACAGTAAACTTGTTGATATCAGACAGGGTGATTACTCACGAGGTCCTGCTATTAAAAATTTAGATCCTCATGCTACACTTGCTGCTGAGACCAAAAAGTTTAAGGAGTGGAAAAAGATGTGGGAAAAAACTAATATGAAAGGGACGCCATGAACAAGCCAATCGTGTGGACCGGCGACCTTGCCGACGACTGCTGCGCACGCTGGGGCGGCATGACCGCACACTGCGAGGTCATGTACGACGCGCAGGTGCGGGCCGAGGGCGAGAAGCGGGCCAGCACGGAATCGTTCTGGTTCGCGGCGGTCTACCGCGGCAAGCGGACCATCTTCAGCACCGCCGACGTCGGCGGGCTGTTCGTGGGCGGGCACCTTGCCCGCGCGACGTGCGAGACCATCATGCGGCTTGCGGCAGAGGCCAGCCGCCTCGGAGTCCGCGTCCCCGAACTCGAAAAGAAAAGGAGCCACAAGTGACCACCCGCCCCCGCATCGAGGTGTACCCGACCGATACGTTCACGCGCGACGGCACCATGATTTTCCACAATCGCGGCACGTTCTGGCACATACTCGGCGACCCCACTGGATGGAACGTCGGTTCCAAAATGGTTCCCACCACCGACATCACCCCCGGCACCGCCAAGACCATCGCAGAGTTGTGCGGCTACGAGTGGGTTGAGTTGCCCGACCCCGCCGCGAAGCCGCCCGATCCGCCCGTGTTCGTAGCGACGCACTGCGTGGTGAGCAAGTACGAAAAGATTGCCATCGCCTGGGGGTCCGAAGCGGACTGTCTCGCGTACATCGGAAAATCCTCCCACATCACCGTCCGCCCCTTCCAGATCGGAGCCAAGCCATGACCACCCCCACCCCCAACGCGGGCCACACGCCGGAGCCGATGACCGTCGAAGTCGGCGCAGGTGATGAGTGGTGGTTCGGTGGCCCGCACAAACAGGAGGCCATTATCCGAAGCCCCGACGGCAAAACCATCGTGGTCGGCCCGTACAACACGCAGGATGAACGCGACATCATCCACCGTTTCGCCGCGCTCTACAACGCCCTCGCTGGCGTCGCGGACCCGGCCTCCGCCGTCGCACGGTGGAAGCGGATCGATGAGGCGGCGACCGATGCACGGAACTGCTTGGAACTTGGAGACCAGGATTTCGCGTTGAAGTTGCTCCGCACCGCCCTCGCCCAGCCGGAGGTGAAACCGTGAACACCATGAACGCAG
>FRDC01005104.1_pt2 | contig 13563 bp, 12 predicted proteins | sample 1106171 | NCBI WGS metagenome assembly FRDC01 (sample SAMEA3930566, study PRJEB13176) | freshwater metagenome | biome: Drinking water system; feature: drinking water; material: water | place: Singapore | collected 2014-12-20
GCCTGCAAGAACTCGTAGGTCGAAAGCACTTCTTTGATTACCGGCCGTTTAGTCGGATTGTCGAGGGGCTTAGAGGCTTTCGATATGCTGCGAACTACGTGGAGAAGAACATCTTGGAGACTGAGGGGTTGACGGGTATGCCCGCTTGGAAACAATCCGTTGATCCTCCGAGTTGAGAGTCAATCCTGAAACTGATGTTCCCGTCGAGTTCAAGCAAAAAGCGATGACCTAAGTGAAGGAGTTACACCGCCGACTGACCACGAAGGTCCATCGCTTTTGCTTCCGGCCGCTGGCAACACGGCGGTTTCCGGATAGACTCAGTCGACCCTGATGCATCGGCGCTGGCGATGGTGTCGGGCGATGTGCCGTTGCTATCGCGAGCTCTGCGACATTTTTCCCATGGGTGCGGTTTTTGTTTTCAAGCGTCCATTGGTCCCTGCTACGATCGCGTCAACTATCCATATCGTCACGAGGAGGAGCATCATGAAGTTATCCGACAACACCATTCTCATCACCGGGGGATCAAGCGGCATTGGCTTTGAATTGGTGCGCCAGTTGTTGCCACTGAAAAACACAATTTTGATTACTGGTCGCGATGCGGAGAAGCTTGCGAAGGTCAAAAAAACCTTTCCAGAGGTTCACACTTTTCAGAGTGATGTGAGCGATGCTGCAGCCATTGAAAGTTTGTTCGAAAAAGTCACCAAGCAATTTCCAGAACTCAATGTTTTGATCAATAATGCCGGCATTATGAAAATGCTCAATTTGCACGAACAGAACGATCTCACTCGCCTGACTCAGGAGATCGAGATCAACTTGAACGGACCCATCCGCATGGTGCAAAAGTTTTTGCCCCACCTCAAAAAGAAATCCGCTGCGGCCATCGTGAACGTAACTTCGGGCTTGGCGTTTGTGCCGCTGCCGACTTCGCCAGTTTACTGTTCGACAAAAGCTGCCTTGCATTCATTCACCTTGTCCCTGCGTGTGCAGTTGAAAAATAGCAAGGTCCAGGTGTTTGAGCTCGCTCCTCCGGCGACCCAAACCGAACTCTTGGGACATATGGATCCCGTGGACATGAAGGGAATTACCGTCATGCGAGTCGAGAAAATGGTTGAGACTGCGTTGGCTGGAATGCGCAACGACGAGTTGGAAATTCGTCCAGGACAAAGCAACCAACTCAAGTTCATGAGTCGAGTGGCTCCGCAGTTTATTTTGAATCAACTGAGCCGTCCCGTGGATCGCATGCTTTCGACTTATAAGCAGTAAGGCTCAGGGTCTAAACCGGCCGATGGACATGGAGATCTGCAAAAAAACCCGTGCATTGCATTTTGGGATGAAGGTCTAGATTTTTTCGTCTCACTTTAGGATTTTCAAAGTCTTCCGAAGAGATGGATACGGAAATAACCCATTGAACCAATCGGTTCACAAAGTTTCAGGGATTGAGACTTTGCACTATCAAGGAGGATGTCATGGGTTTGAGAATCAATACAAACACAGCTTCGTTAAACTCACAGAGAGTTCTGTGGGGAACCAAGCTGAACCTCGACAAGAGTCTTGAAAAACTCTCGTCAGGCTACAGAATCAATCGCGCAGGTGACGATGCGGCCGGCCTCGCGATATCTGAAAGTTTGAGAGCGCAAATTCGCGGTCTCAAGCAAGCATCCCGAAACGCGAACGATGGAATTTCCCTCGTGCAAGTGGCAGAAGGTGCCATGAACGAGATCAGCGGAATTCTCATTCGCTTGCGCGAACTCGGTGTGCAAGCCGCTTCTGACACCATCGGACCGGTGGAGCGTCAATTCCTCAACGTGGAATATGACCAACTGGTTTCCGAGATCGATCGGATTGCAGATGCCACGGAGTTCAACGGCACTCAGCTGTTGGCCGGCGTGGGATCGATCATGGATTTCCAAGTGGGAATCCGGAACAATCCGGACATCGATCGCATCTCTTTTGATTCTTCAAAAGCAGATGCCAGCTCGGCCGCATTGGGAGTGAACCTCACCAGCGTGGCAGACAAAGCTTCGGCACAAAATGCTCTGGCAGCGATTGACTCTGCCATCATGGGTGTCTCAGCGATGCGAGCGGATTTTGGTGCTCTTCAGAACCGTCTTCAGATGACGGTGTCCAACATCAACAACAGCGTCGAGAACATGTCGGCGGCGAACTCACGAGTTCGGGATGTGGATGTAGCTGAAGAAACGTCAGAACTGACACGAAACAATATCTTGTTACAAGCCGGAACTTCGGTTCTCGCTCAAGCCAATCAGTCATCGAATGTGGCACTTGGCCTCTTGAACAAGACGTTTGGGGGATAATTTGATCCAACAAACGTCCTCGGTTACTCGATCCTAGCGATCACCCAACCGATGGAGGCTTAGTCCCAACGAAGCTGATGATTCCCACTTCTGTTTCCTGCGATGAGGGTGGGCCCGTCGATGTTCGACATTGATGGGCCCCTTTTTACCAACTTGCACGTGAGTTCTGCGGTTTCTGGATCTGAAGAGGGATAACTGGATTGCCCCAGCCAGACGCTCAGAGAGCTCTGAAACTGAGTTGAATATTCAACGGGCATATCCATAATGAAGTAAGACACTTGTCGATTGTACCCTGAAACAATTTGGCAAGACCGGTAGATGTCACAATCAAAATAGTCTTTCAGCACGGGCAAGGACCCGAAGCTGTGTTTTCTCTCCATCTTTCCATTCAGCCATTTTTCTGGAAGTTCCATCACGAAATCTTTCACGCTCCAGTTACGATCTTGAATTTGCAGTTCAAATTTCACGATCACCGAGGTGTCGGAAGAGCAGGAGAAATGCGACACCTGAGGTGCTTGCATGACGGACAAAGCCAGCCAGCTGATGCCGAAGAGTTCGTACAACACGTGAAACATGAGGGGCTAAAGTAGGGAAGTCATGGGAGGACGTCAAGAAGTCGTCATGGTGACCCCCACTGCTTTCGGGATGACTCGTCAATCGTTTGACTCGGACCATTTTTCACTTTGGTTTTAGAAAACCGCGCCCGAAGGTACAGTTGAGCTCATGGATGGAGCTAAAACAGTCATGACAGACTGAAAGATCAAGGAGGATCAAGAGTGCAGGGAGGATAAAATGGGAATGCGAATCGCAACCAACGTGCCGGCGATCAATGCCATGAAGAATCTAGGTGGGACTCACCGATTGATGTCCCAGGCAATGGAGCGTTTGGCCTCTGGTTCCAGAATTAACAAAGCCGCAGACGATGCTGCGGGCCTTGCAATTTCTGAAAACCTCCGAGCCTTGATCCGTGGATACCGACAAGCCAACCGCAACGCAAACGACGGAATTTCTTTGGTGCAGGTTGCTGAAGGAAGTCTAAACGAAATTTCCAACATGTTGATCCGTTTGCGTGAACTGGGAGTCCAAGCGGCTTCAGACACCATCGGTGACACTGAGAGAAAATTTCTGGACGTCGAATATCAACAACTCAAGTCTGAAATTCAAAGGATTGCTGAAAGCACCGCCTTCAACGGGTACGATTTGCTCAACGGGACGGGCGGCATCATCGACATCCAGGTGGGTGTCAGAAATGATCCGTTTATGGATCGCATTTCGTTCAATGCGGGTGCGGCCAATGCGACTCTGGAATCTTTGGGCATGATCGCTGAACTGGTGGGGACGAAAGAGGGCGCACAAATGAGCCTTTCACGTGTGGATGAAGCTCTCACTATGGTGAACGCGATCCGCGCAAATTTTGGAGCTTTGCAAAACCGCCTGCAATCGACCTCGCAAAACTTGATGATCGTGGATGAGAACTTCTCGGCTGCGAATTCTCGGGTGCGCGACGCCGATGTGGCAGCTGAGTCTTCTGAGATGGTTCGCAACAACATTTTGTTGCAAGCGGGAATCTCGGTTCTGGGGCAGGCCAACAGCATTCAGAACATGGCCCTGAAACTATTGGGTTGAGCGCGTGACTAAATGCACGCGCGCCCACAGCGGGTTTAGGGTGCAATTTGGATGAGCCAGTTGATCCGGGTCGACTCCTTGAGCTTGAAGTGCAGGCGAGGAGTCTTGAGTTCGGTCTGATCCGCCAGCACGGTGGTCGTCTCCAAAAGAAAAAATTCTGACACCTGCTCCACGGTCCGATCGTAGGTGAAAAGTCGACAGCGCTTTGCATCGTTGGGACACGGCAAGGATCGGATGGGCTGCAAACGGATCCCGTCAAGAAGCTCCAAAAGTGGTTCTGGCAATTTTTGAACGTCGGCTCCCATGGAAGCTGCTGAGTAAGCAAAATACTTGAGCTCGAGCGGCTTCGTCCGATCGAGGGGAATGCGTGAGCTGGGGAAAAAATAGACCGGAAAAATGGGTAGGAACAAGGGGCCAAAGGTGTAAATTGTCTCACCTGAGTTCTCCACCCTGATAAAAATACTTTGGTGGTCCCCGACCTGCGGGCCTTGCTTGTAAAGGAAACCGATGGCTCGTCCACTTTCGCCCTCCAAGATTTTAAGATTGTCGGGTCTCGAGACTGGAGCCATTGAATAATATCGCGGTTTTGAAATGGATGAGCAGGACATTAGAAAAAGCGTCATTAGCAAAAGACAACGCCGTTCAGCCATGGCGAAAACTTACCCGATCAGTGCCCTGACCGTCACCCATCTTTATCCTGAACTTTCGGTCAAAATCGCACCAAAGTTTCGATGCTGAGAAAACTCAGATCTTGAAATTTGATCTTATCTCCGTCTGGAAGTGGGAGGGCGGGCTGTCCTTGCCGCATCAGCGTGGGGCTAAAGATCAATTTCACGTCTCCAGTGACACCAGCAACCACGGTGTCCATAGCTGCAACTCCTAAGCGTCCCTTGGCGAAGAAAAAAGAGTCCGTGTGAGTGATGTCGGTAAATTCACCCATTCTAAACCCGCAATACGAGGTGCAGAATTTCGGATGGGAGCGAGCCCAGTACTCGCTTTTTCTCCATCCCATGCCAGCTCCTAGAAGGATGCCCCAGTTGCGATTTGAACTGAGATGAAACACTTGTTCGACTCCAGCACTCAATTGCACACGTCGGGTTTCTTTGCTTCGTGAAACAACCTGAGTCCTGGTCTCAGAAAAATGATCTAGAAAGATGATTTGCTCCTCTCCGAGGGCCGCGTTGGCCCAAAGGTGAAGTCGCTCGGAGATTTCTCGGGAGTACGCCAGGCCCCAAACATTTCCGGCTTCGTTGAGCAGTCCAAGTGCCTCCCGCAGCAGTTGGGCTCTGACCGGCCGAGAGTCTGTTGCAAACACGGCTTGTTGAATCGGATCTTGTTCGGCTGCGTAGCAGGCGGCAAAACCAAACCACATCGCGAGACAAATAACTTTCTTCACTGCATGAGCCTTCCCAGGAAATGCTCAAGTTGCAATCGATGTGCGAGTTGCTAAGCTTTTTTTGATGCAGAAAGCGTTTCTGGTTTTCGTCGTGTTTCTCTCAGGCTGCACATCAGTGACACTCCTCAGTCCTTTCGCCCTGCTGCAGTGTCAGGACAGTGGGAACGTTTCGGATCACATTGTTGGCGGCACTGTTGTGGCAGCGGACGACCCCGATCAACAGCTTGTCGTCATGCTCAAAATGCGCAAAGGCGAAAAAGAGTCTGTGTGCACGGGTACCCTCATCGGTGAGCGCGTGATTTTAACAGCGGCCCATTGTGTGGAGAACGTGCATGTGGAGAACATACACCCGTTTTTTGTGACCGGCGCCGGATGTCCGGTGAACCAGGTGCGTCCGACAAGAGGCGAAGTGATTCGTAAATTGGTGCATCGGGGTTTTGATGGCACCCCACAAAGTTTGTCGGATTTGGCTTTGCTCTATCTGGCGGATTCGGCTCCCACGGAACAACGTCGTTTGCCCATCGCAAAAACCGAACGGCCCACCCAGGATCAGGTGATGTTGATAGGGTTTGGCATCACTCGTGAAACCGCACGTGATTCGCAGGTGCTTCGTCGCATTTCAAAAAGTTGGCAGCAGGATTTGCAACCCCGAGGACGCGCGCTCGTGATTGATCAGACCAAGGGAAGCGGTGGATTTTGTCGGGGAGATTCGGGGGCTCCCGTGATTGGTGAGAGCTGGGGGGAACCTCAGGTCTGGGCGGTGAACTCGGCCAATGTGGGCATCACGCCGGACACCGAGTGCCAAACGATGAGTTTGGCGATGGACACCAGGGTTTTTGCGGATTGGATTCAACGCAATCAACATCGACTGGAGACCTCCTCGAAACTGAGTCGGTTTTTCTCGTCAGACTCACAGAGGGTGGACTGAGCTTGTTTGTGCACGCAAGCCCTGCAGTTGTTGCAAGCGCTGTTCGTTGCTTGGGTGGGTGCTGAGAAAGTCGATACTTTGTTGCGAAAGTTTCAGAAAAAAGTCTCCGACGTGTTCTGGATCGTACCCGGCGCGCACAGCCAGCGCAAAACCGTGTCGGTCGGCATGCAATTCATTCTCCTGCGTATTTTGTAGAAACTGGTACTTTTGGATCAACAAACCTCCTGCGATTCCACCTGCAATGCCTGAACCAATCAGCTGGTCACCGCAGGAAGATCGGGGACACAATGAAGACGCGACAGCTCCACCGGCCAAGCCTCCAACCACAGCACCGCCCGTTCCATACCACCAGCTGTTTTCCCGCGTTTGCCTGAGCTTGTGAATTCGTTGCGAAGAGTGTTGCGCCTCCACGTGAGCCATTTCGTGAGCCAGAACTCCGGCAAGTTCATCCTCGCTTTGCATTTGAGCAAGCAGCGAAGCCGTGATGAAGATCCTTCCGGCGGGAAGAGCAAAGGCATTGACAGTGGGCGATTGCACCACAGTGAAGCTGTACTGGTAGGGAGTGGTTCCGAGAGCTTGCACCAAGTTTTTTCCGACGGTGCTGACTCTGCTTTGAAGTTCCGCATTTTGAACCGCGGGATAAAGCCTCTGAATTTGCGGTAAAACTTGTCGTGTGAGGCGCTGCTCTTCCTCCAAGCTCAAATTCAGCGTTTGAGTTTTTGGTGTCGAAGAACAGGCAGCTAAAGAAAGTAAAATGGCAAGCCGTACCACTCATTCACAGTATGCACCAAAAAGGTGTCTGGCACCTTTTTGGTGGAACGCTGCGCCGGCAGAGGCGCCGTCAGCGAGTGTCTCTGGGCCGTTCTCTGCGGTTTTTCTCTAGAACCTCGAGATCAAAAGAATCCTCGGAAATTGCCAGCATCGCCGCTGCGGTTTGAATGTCATGTGCGCATTCAAGGGTCCTCGTGCCAACCAGATCTCGCACTTCGACTTGACCTTTTTCCGAGAAAACAAACGAGAAAATTTGGACTTCTTTTTTTGTCAAATCCAAGACATAGACCCGACCATCTTCGAGTACCACTTTCGTAAATTTTCGATCCGGAGTTTCTGCGCTGTTTGTCACGTTTGTTGTGGATCCGGAATTGCCGACTTGAGTCCAACTGAAAATCACTTTCTCGTAGTCTTTTTGATTGCGGGCCGTCCAAGCGCGGACCGATTCAAGTTCAGGGCTGGCTCGATGAATCATGTACACACGATCGGGCTCAACTTTGTTCGAGAAGACATTCGTTCCCGGAACTTTGGCGGGAGCAACACGATCCCAGCGTTGTGCCGACAAATTGTCATTGAGATAGAAGCGACATGCGTAGATGTCGTCAACCAGAGGACGGGCATCCGCCACGGCCGAAGCCAAAGCCGCCAAACAGAATCCCAGATACGCGCTTTTCATTTTTCACTCCTTTGGGTGTTGAACCCGCCAGTTTTTTCGAGCAACGATGTTTGCAAGTGCAAGCCAAGTGCCAGATCGAAGCAGCTCCTGTCAAAGGGAATGATTGGAGAGTTGCCGGTGCGAACGGTAGGAGTACGCTAGACGGTATTCCGTGTAAATCCGATGCTATGGTAAGCGGACTCCGATGGCCGAAGCCAGTTCTTCGTGAATCATCAGATCAAGAAATCCCTTGGCAGCGCCTACGGTTTCTCCAAGGCTCTGAATTTTCGCCTCTGCCAGACATGGATGCCGACTCAAATCCAACCCCTGCAGTTGAGCGACAGCGAGCTGAATTTTTTCGAGCATTTTGCGCTCACGCTCGCGCAGCACATTGGCGATAACTTTGAACATTTCGGGATTTGTTTCGTAAAAAATTGTGCGTTTGGGGCCTTTCCCGTTGGCCCGGATCACTTGATACTTCAGAAGATCTTTAATCGCGAGGCTGACCAAGGCTTTTGAAACTTTCAACCTTTGCACCAAAGTGGTTGCATCGAGTGGCACCGACGAAATGTGCAGGTGCACCCAAATCTCACCGTGAATGCGTTTGAATCCCCAAAACTCAATGAATTGCCCGACAGACTTCACCACATCGGCGACCTCATCGGGGGGCTTCATCTTGCGAGTTTGGGCAGGCATGCCCTTATCAAGAGCATGCTAACGGAAGTAGCGCAAGAGGGCCCACAGCGAAATTCCAAGGGCGGCAAAAAAACCGACCACACTGAGCGGAGGGTAGCTGGTGGGAGCCTGAGACAGGGCGATCCATGTGGAGCAAATCAGGAGCGTGCAAATCAACAGGCTCAAGCCCAACAAATGAATGCTTTTTGAAACTTTGAAAGCGGCGTCCTGTAGGCCCTGCAACTCCACCCTTTTTACGGCCAAGGGTGAATTCATCTTGCGGATTAAAAAGTGCAGTTGGCGGGGCAGTTGCTGCAACAGACTGCGGGACTCCCGTCCGAGCACCCAGAGTTCTTCTTTGAGGCGTTGGGTCTGCTGTGGTGACTTCACCATGTCTTTGGCAAATTCCAGACTGGTTTCAAGGATATCAAACTCAGGGAAAAGCCTTTGCCCTAAGCCCTCGATGGCAATCAGAGATTTGAAAAATACGATGAGCTCCGTCGGCAAACTCAATCCATACTTCGCAGAAACTGTGGTGGATCTGAGCAACAGGCGTCCGAGCCGCAATTTTTGTAAAGACAAGCCGTAGTAAGGCGCAATCAGGCTTTGCAAATCCTGAGCATAACGATCCATATCGATGTGTTCGGTGATCGGGGCCAATTCAATGTACTCGAATGCCAGACGTTCGTAGTCCTCGCTGGCCAAAGCCAACAGCATTTGCGCAACTCCCATTTGGGTTTTGCGGTTGAGCCGGCCCACCAAACCAAAATCAATGAGTCCCAGCGTGTTGTCTGGAAGTCGAATCAGGTTTCCGGGGTGCAGATCTCCGTGAAACAACCCGTCTTGAAAAACCATTTTCAAATAGGCTTTCAAAATTGTTCGGAGCAATTCTTCGGCTTCGTGGTGTTCCATTCTGCCAATCTGTGTGAGCCGTGGACCATGGAAGGCTTCCAGCACCAACACCCGGTCCGAACACAAATTATTAAACACTTTTGGAATGCGGATGTGGGTGTCGTCAGCAAAGTTTTTTTGAAAGCGGCGGATGTTGTTCGCCTCCACCCAGAATTGCGTTTCGAGATGAATGGCCTTTGCAAATTCATCGACCACTTGTTTGGGCCCAAAGACCTTGAGCTCAGGGACGTTTTCCTCAAGCAACTCTGCGACAAAGTAGAGAACCTGAATGTCCTCGTGAATTTGCTTTTCCAAATGTGGTCGCTGCACTTTGATCACCACCGAAGTGCCATCTTGCAATCGAGCTTGGTGCACTTGGGCCATACTCGCGGAACCTAAAGGTTGCGGATCGATGTGAGCAAAAGAGGTGAGGGCGCTTTCGGAGAGCTCGGAACTGAGCACGGCTTGCACAGCTTCGAAAGACAGCGGAGCCACAGAGTCTTGCAGTTTTGCAAACTCAGTGCACCAGTCTTCTGGGATCAGGTCAGGGCGTGTGGCAAGCAGTTGCCCCAATTTGACAAAAGTGGGGCCCAGCTCTTCAAAGGAGCGTCGCAGCCTCTCTGCTGTGGAAAGTTGCTCCACGTCCGGCCCCTGGAAGCGTTCCAGCAAGAAAGTGCCCAGATTGGCTTTTTCGACGACGCCGGCGAATCCGTAGCGCACAAAAACGCCCAGAATTTTGCGCAGCCTTCCGACGTTTTTGAGAGTCTGTTGCACTTTGCGTCCGGTTTGCATCCACCCCATAGTTCCTCAGCGATGTGAAGTGGGTATGGACCATCCACGCCGATTCTGGGAAGAGGATTTTTTTCCTTTGCCACGCGATTTCCCAGCTTTCTTGCCGAATCCCGGCTTTCGGTTCTCTTTTCGTTCTGAATCTTTGTGTTTCCCACGTTGTTTTTGTTTGCTGCCGGCCTGGGAGCTTGCGGGTCGTTGCGACCGGTGTTCTCGATTGGGTCTGGCGTGAGTGCGTGCGGTCCTGTCTGTCTGAGTCTGTGCAGCCATGCCAGCCACGCGAAAATTCACTTGCCCCGCATCGATGTCGCAAGACTCCACGACAATCCGAATCGGATCACCGAGAGAAAAGCTCCTGCCAGAACGTCTGGCCACCAACTTCAGATGTTCTTCGTCGTACTCCAAAGGTTCTTTGGCGAGATTTTCTAAGCGCACAAGCCCGTCGATTTCAAAATCTTTCAGCAAAACAAAAACCCCAAACTTCACAACCGAGGAAATCGTGCCATCGAACTCCTGTCCCTCGTACTTGGCAAGAAAGCGCGCCTTTTTGATGGCTTCCACTTGCCTTTCCGCCTTCACGGCGCGCTGTTCACACGCCGACAGGAGAGTTCCGGCAGTTGCCAATTGGTCCTCGTCATATTTCTGCGCACCTTGGGACCGAGGAATGAGAGTTTTCAAAACTCGATGCACGATCAAGTCCGGATAGCGCCGAATGGGCGAAGTGAAGTGCACGTAGTCGTCGAACCCCAAACCGAAGTGGCCAACATTCTCTGGGCTGTACTTTGCTTGCGCCATACTGCGCAGAGTGAGCATGTGCAAAACCTGAGCTTCGGCTTTGCCGGCGGAGCTTTCCAAAATGCGATTGAGTTTCTTTTGCAGATGGCTGGAACTCAGTTTCACGCGGTGGCCAAAATTTTCCGCATATTTTTCAAGCACCACGAGAGCATCAGTTTTGGGGGATTCGTGAATCCGGTATAGAGTGGGCTTGTTTCGGCTTGCTAAAAATTCTGCCACTGACACGTTGGCCGCGAGCATCATCTCTTCAATCAGGCGGTGAGCAAAGAGTCGCTCCGATTTGACCACATCAACCGGAACTCCCGTTGGATCGATGAGCAGTTCAGTTTCTGGAATGTCGAGATCAAGGGAACCTCGTTCGAAACGTCGAGCGAGTAAAATTTTTGCGAGATCTGCGGCTTTGCGCACCATGGAACTCACCTCTGTGAATTCCGGGAGCTCGGTCCCGTCAACAATGTCCTGGGCTTGGCCGTAGGTGAGGCGTGCCTGACTCTCGATGATGGCTTCGTAGAACTGATGCCCAGTTCGTTCGCCTTGAAAGTTGAACTGCATGTCTGCGACGAGAGCGAGCCGGGGCACTTTGGGTTTGAGCGAACAAAGTTCATTGCTCAGCACTTCCGGAAGCATGGGGACGACAAAGTGAGGAAAGTAAACACTTGTGCCTCGGAGGTAGGCCTCTTGATCGATTGCCATTCTGTCTCGCACATAAAATGACACATCGGCGATGGCCACCAGAAGACGAAATCCCTGGGCATTGGCTTCGACACAGATGGCGTCATCGAAATCTTTTGCTGTGGCTCCGTCGATGGTCACCAGTTGGTGTTTTCTCAAATCTCGGCGATGGGGGTGGTCTTCTGGAGTTACAGATGTGACATAATTTTTGGACTCTTGCTCAACAGAGCGTGGAAAATCGTGTGGAACATTCTGCTGAACCAAGACTTTTTTGATGTCGAGAAAGGGATCTTGAGGATGGCCCAGCACTTGGACAACTTGACCGCGAAAACCACGACTCTCATTCCCATAGGAGATCACTTCAGCTTCAACAAGCTCGCCGGGCCGAGCGTTTTTTGAGTCGGCGCGATCAATGAACAAGTCCTCACCCCACGCGTGAGCTTCATCGGGAAGAAAGCCACCAGTTTGCGTTTGCTGATAGGTGCCCACGACTTTTTTGGTGTTGCGTTCGAAAATTTTTGCGATTTCGCCACGAAACCGATTGGTGCCACGATCAGGAAACACATTCACGCTCACACGGTCATTGGTGAGAATTCCACGCATTTCATTGCGGGGAATGTAAATGTCTGGAGCATTTGGGTCGTCAGCGATGAGGAAGCCAAAACCATCGGCGTGTCGCTTCACCAGCCCGGTTTGTTGTTTCGGAGGTTTCATTTTTTTAAGGTGATCCTTTGTTGGAGCTTTTGCGAAGAGAATTTTGTGATGCTCAAGGCAATGTGTTGCTGAAAAGAAACAAGGTTAGATTCCCAATCGACAGATTTCAAGTTGATCTTTCTGAGCATCGAGTTAAGATCAGGGGGTCAACAACAACAACTGAAAGGAAAACAACAACATGAAAAACAGCAAAACAACGCTTCTGCTTGCTGCTCTGACGCTGATGTCAGTTCAGGCGCAAGCCAGTAAAGCTCGTGTTTCTGCTCTGCAGAACTCGGCCACAATCGCGGACGATTTTCAATATCTGTTCGAGAAACCAAGCCGAATTATGAACCTCTCTGAGCAGGTGACATTCGAATACGGTGCGCCCTCGATTTCCTATGCAACCACTGGTGGCGGTATCAATACCACCTCAGCTGTTTCTCCAAACAGCGAAGGTGGATTTTTCCGCAACTTTGGTTCGTCAAAATTAGGAGCCTACGTCGGTCGGCAAAGTGATACTTTCACCTGGATGGCCGCAGGAGGATCCGCCGGGATCGGTAGCGCTTGGAACAACGTGGGTGGTATGTTTTTGGATAACCCTCTCAACATCCTCTACGGAACTAAGTTCGGCGATATGAACTTTGGAGCCAACCTGACTTATGCAACTTCGTCTAAGAAGTTTGTAACGGGAACTCCGCAGCAATCCAAAAGCACTCAGGCTCTGACCTTGAGCGTGGGCGACGGTGTTTGGGAAGCGAATGCTTCGATCGGATTGGGCGCTCAGTTGAAAGATGAGTCGACTTCAGGAGCAACTGCAGGCGATCAAATCAAAGCAGACGCCGGCATGAAAATCAGTGGCTTGTACAATATGGGAAGCACCCAAGTGTTTGCTGATTTCGCCAATTACGGCGCAAGCTACACAAACGGAGCTTCCGGCACCACAACTTCAAAGTTGAGCGGTTCTTCTTACACCTTGGGTGTTGAGAGCTTTATCAAAGGTGAGGGCACTCACTTTTTCTATGGCGCCAAGTACTCCTCAATGTCTGAGTCTCAGACAGCTTCTGCAAGCACCAACAACGGAGCCAAGGGCGAAATCACTCGCCTTCCTCTGACCATTGGTGTGGAAGCAGATGCAACTTCTTGGATGGTTGTTCGCGGAGCGATCTCTCAGTCTGTCCTGCTCGCCACCAAGAAAACCACTTTGAGCAACGCTGCTGGCGGGGCTTCTTTCTCAGACAGTATGTTGCATGACACCAGCCTGACCGCAGGTGCTGGTTTCAAATTCAACAAAATCAACGTGGACTTCTTGTTGGCTGCTGGAGGAAACGGCGCTCTCAACATGACCACTTTTGGA
>FRDC01005203.1_pt3 | contig 13558 bp, 23 predicted proteins | sample 1106171 | NCBI WGS metagenome assembly FRDC01 (sample SAMEA3930566, study PRJEB13176) | freshwater metagenome | biome: Drinking water system; feature: drinking water; material: water | place: Singapore | collected 2014-12-20
TGAGGTAGTGAATGTCTAAGGGTATGACTAAGGCGCCGTCGGTGCCGTTTGAGAAATTGGAAGCGGTCGCTAAGTCTGCGACGGCTCAGGCGCGCGCAAGCGGAATGAAGGGCATGTTTGCGGTCGCTGCAAAGCGGACGATTCAGTGGCGTCTGGATTTCAATTCGAGCAAGCGCAAGTCGAATGCGACGGCTCGCAAGGACCAGTCGATGCTGAATTCTTTCAGCGTCTCCAAGAATGTCATCGCCAAGATGATGGCGAAGGCAAACGTCAATTATGACGAGGTGATGGACAAGGCGTATGCCATGAACGGTCTTGCCTATGTGCCGTCCGTCATGAACCTCGCGCCGAAGGCTTCGGCAAAGGTTAAGGCGAAGGCCAAGACCAAGGCGAAGTCTGCTAAGAAGACTCAGAAGGCGAATGCGGCTCAGGTCACGATGGCCGCTGCGGCTTCTCAGTCCGACGTTGACTCGTTGGTCGCGGACGTTCTCGGTAACTAATCGAGACATTAACTCTGCGGAGATTTTTTTTAATCTCCGCTTTGTTAATCTCTTGAAAATCTCCAGATGCCTACTTATCTAGATCATGCAAACGTTGGCTTCCTGCAAGATGAAATGTGGGGAGGCAAGCAAGCGAAAGAGCCAGATCACCCAATGCTCTGGCCCAAAGTTGGCGAAATCATTGAATTTCCTTTGAAACGGAGACTGAAAGATGTCCAAGAATCTCGATCCGCGAAATCTTGACGCGCGATTCATCGATGCGCTGTCAGCTTTCGAAAAGGCACTCCAGAATCTTTTCGACACTCACACCACAAAGAATTTTCCGAGTCTGACTTCGGACGTTGTGTCCTCGCAATGGGGACCGAAGTATGTCAAGATTTTGCGCACCACGCGCGGTCTTGGCCACAGCAGCCAGTCTGTCTATTGTTTCATTGACAAGGCGACTGGTGACATTCTAAAGCCCGCGTCCTGGGCGGCGCCCGTGAAAAAGAATCCTCGCGCAAGCATCTATGACGCTGATAGCGGCATGTCGAATTGCGGTCCGTATGGTGTTGCATACATGAACAATCTGCGACCGCGCAAGGAATCTTAACCTTTCCTTAACTAAGGTTAACGAAAAGAACGCAACAAAATTGCGTTCTTTTTTGTTGACTATGGACGAGATTTTTGGTAAGATCGATCCAGAAAATAAGGAGAGATTCGATGGTCGGTAACGTCAATACTCAGAGGGCCCGCGATATGGAAACGGCTCTCAAGATGGTTTCTCCCTCTGCGATGGTGCGCTATCGTATCGAGACTCCAGAAACGGACGCGGAGTTTCAGGTCACAGTTGACGGGGTCGAGAAATACGGCATTCAAGTTTGCTCATTCGGTTCCGGGACTTGTGTGTTCGCCGTTAACGAATATGAATACGACAAGAGCGGTGAACTGGAGTCAATGATCGNNTATCGATATGGGCGAGTTTTCGCGAATCAGCGCGGCATTCGACAAGGTCATGTCGCTCGTTAAGGAAGGTTACTAAAGTGTTAACTTTCGAAGTCACCCGCAACGGAAATACCGTCATTCGCAACAAGAATAATGACGTGGTCGGACTCATTCGAGACTTGTGTTTTTTCACTGGAAAACCGCAAGTTGATCGATACCGAATCATTAAGACAGTTTCGGTTGCAGAAGGAATGTCAAAAGGCGAGGTGCTTGGTCACGCCAAGACGCTGGAAACTGCGATGCTAAAGGCTTCGCGCATGCCTGCTATGCAGAATTTGCAGTAGACATTAACCATTTCTTTTGGTAAGATCATACCAGAATTGATCGAAAGGGAAGAAAATGCAGCTTAAGACTCCTGACGCCCCTGCTACTCCTCGGCAGCTTTGGGCGCTTTTTTGTGCGACAAAGAAGGACCATCGCGGTCTCGGTCTGACTATGCAGCAAGCTTGCGATATGTTGCAGGCGGCGAATGAGGCGAAATCGAGCGGTAAGCCCGCCGCCCTTAAGGAGCGTTCTTTCGGGCGCGGCTCTTTCCAGGACGAAAAGTTTGCTGAGATTTTCGCGCAAGCGAATCTGGCGGCGGACGCTGCTGGTCAGAAGTGGCTCAGCGCGGCGCTTGCTGCTGGTCCCAAGTATGCGGTAATGGAAGGTGGTCGCGAAATCGACCGGATGCTTGACGTTTGTGGCTTCGGTTGGTGCATCTTGCGCGACAAGCGCCACGCTTTCCACAAGTGGCTGACAAAGAATCACGGTCAGCGGTATACGGGCTATTCGATCCCGATTTACTCTGACTTGAAGCGTCGGCAGGAAATGGGTCTGATGGAAGCGATGGCGGAAGCCGCTGCGGAAGTCTACAATCAGAACGGCATCCCGTGCCGCGTCGAGACGAGGATCGACTAATGAGTCAGGAAAGAGTCTATCTGACTTTTCGGAATGCTCATTTGCTCCCATTGCTGGTGCCCTATTCAATTGCTTTGCTTTTGAGTTGGGGCATCGCCTTTCTTTCGGGCGCCCTTTATGCAATAGCGGACAAGCTGGACGATGGTGCCACGAAGATTTCTCGTTTCTATCATAGGAAATTAAGATGACAGATTCGGTCCCTTTCGTATATGAGCAAGTATACGAGTTTCTTTCCGATGAGGAAAAGCTGGAATGGCTTCGGAAAGAGATGCGAGAGGAACTAGGTCCTGAGTGGGAGAAGGTCAAAAATGACATGTTCTCAGAACGAAAGGACATGGTGAACGAGGCGATTTTCGATAACTACGCCGAGCAAGGCGCAATCATGAAACGATTGGAGAAGAAAAATGGCCTGGGGCAAAACGGTTCGGCGCGATAAGCTTTTCCGCGCGGCGGAAAAGGGCCACCTCTGGGTGAAGTGTTCTGGCCGCTATACGGACGACTACGCTTTTGACGCGGCGACCAATTTCGGAAAGATGGACACTTACAAGCAAGTGAAAATCTATCCAGAAGGCGAGCCAATCGAGTATGACGGCGAGACCATCGGAATGAAGCGGTGGCACTTCACCGGGACCAAGACTGGTTATGCCTACTGCTATGAAGGCAAGACCGATGAAGGCACCTTAGCCGTGCATAGCAATCTGACTTACGAGTGGAAGATACTCGTTCCGAAGGCGGCTTAATGCTAGAAATGCATAGGGACCGCGTCTATTGCGAATGTCTCGATAGACGTGTTCCAAAATCATGGTGCGATTGTCTTGGAGGAGAACGGATGAACGATGGTCCGATTATGGAGCCATTGACAGAGGACGAGGAAATCGAGTTGTTTCTATTCGATCTTTCGTCCATGCGCGATGTTCGAATCAAGCTTACCAAAAATGAAGCTTGCGCAATTCAGCCACCCGTGTTAGAGTAAGGCATGATTTCCGATCAAGATATCAAACTCCTGGAAAAGAATGAGCGAATCACTCGCAATTTTCTGGTCGAGTATCTTTCCACTTTCACCCCACAGAATCGCAAAGCTTTCGAGAAAATGTCCATAGAACAGTTGTTCTCGGACTATCAGGAAGTCAAGCGAGTAGTCGAGCGCCAAAAGCTAGAAGCGGCAAGGGAGAAAGAAATGGCGAAAAAGAAAGCGGCTCTGAAAAAGGCAGGTTTCAAACCGGTCGCTGTAGACTGGACAGAATATGAACGGGGTTGGGGTCAGCGGCATGACGGTACCACGTTCTATGACAGTTACGAGGAAGCAAACGCCGCAGTCAAGAAATATAAGGACTCTCTGCCATCTGCGGCATCGCTTGGTGGTGTGCCAGATTGCTACGTAATGCCTGGAAGTCCTAGGGCGGCCACAGTTGAGGAACAAATGAAATGACAGAAGCACAAGCAAAAGCATTGGTGAATGGCGTCAACGTTAAGTTGCCATTTCTCACCATTCTCTTTTTCATCTTTCTGGTCGCCAAGTTGGCTGGCTGGATTACATGGTCTTGGTGGTGGGTCACTGCTCCACTATGGGGACCATATGCGTTGATCTTCGGAATCATCGCGATTGTCTTTGCTTTCGCGCTGGTTGTTCTGTTCATTGAAGCTATCGTGGATGCTGCCAAATCCAAAAAGAGGTTCTAATCGTGAACATGCTTGCACTTCAAACGCCTGTGAAGTATAACGGCGTCAAGGGCTATATCGCCGCCCGTTGTTACGACCAGGGGAACAATCGCGCCCTGTATGACTTGCGATTGGCAAACGGCCAGGTCGTGATGTATCGTGAAGCTGATCAATTTAAGGTGGAGAATTAAAGTCATGTGGTTTCGCTTCTGTGATTTCGTGACTCGTTTCTATAACGCTTTCATGTAAGATCATGCAAGAATTCTGGGCGGCGCATCCGAAAGAAAAGCCTAAGCCAAAGTCGGCGGAAGAAATCGTGACTTATGGTGCACGGCGAACAGATACAGGCGAATGGTGGGGCCGTAATGGACGTTACGGCAGCTACGGCAAAACGATGTATTGGGGCGACAAGCCAAAGACGTATAACAAAGTCGGACTGCTCAAATCATCGCTTGGTCAGCACTCTAAATCTATCGCAAGAGTGCCGATTGAAATTGTCGAATTCGGCGTAACAAAATCGTATCCATATGAGGGTCCGAAGCCGAAGCCTGCTCCACAACCAAAGCCGAAGCCGAAGGCTTTCGAAGATATGTCGCGAGAAGAATTGCTTGACGTTCTCAGGCGTAATGGATTTGGAAAACCAATATGGCCAGCTACATAAGCGAAGTCGAAAAGATGATTGACAATGCTGCTGTAATGGATACTCCATTCATGCGACATGCACTCAATCTAGCTGAATCAAAGACGGTCGAAGGACTGATCAATGAAGTAAGCACCGAAATTCCTTATCTCAAAGAAGAAAAGCATTACATTCACAGTTTGATGATTCGCGTGAATCTAGTGCTTAAACGCTATCAGAAATTTTTGGAGGCAAACCCAAGTGTCCCGCCATGTAATTGAAATTCCAGGTGATGGTTTTCTGATCGTCGGATGGGACAATCCCCTCCAGACTTTCTTTGCTTCTCGTTATGAGGACGTTGATGCAGAGGAAGAGTCATGGTCAACCGATATGATCAATGACAAGTATACGATCTTGGCGAATTTCGCGATTGACGTTTTCCGCCAGACAGGTATTACAATCCCTGCTGATGTTATGCAGAGATTGAACAGAGATTATGACGCGCGGACTGAGCCGACTCCGTTGCAGAAACGAATGGCACAACTATTTAAGTGAGGTTTGATTATGGCACCACAGGTCGAAGTTAGCGATATCCGCGACTGGGCTAAAAATCTGGATGAGCGGGTTGCATTCATCATCTATCGCAAGGCGAATGGTGAATTGACTGATATGATCGTCACCAAGTATCCGGCGTTTCTGAATGCTGTTTTGGATGAACGTCCAACAGACAAGAATCCAGTAGAACGTCAGGGCACCGTCACAGTTTGGGCGGTTGATCGAAACAACTGGCGCACTCTAAAGCCGGAAGCGGCCGTGCTTTCGCTTTCGTTCGCTCCTGCTGCTGGTCGGGAGAATGAATTCGTGGCTCAGCTTTTGGATGGAACATTCGAAAAGAGCCTGATTGATTCAGGAGTTGTCGATGGCGCATATGCCACTGCCGAGGATGTTTTGGTGTCCGAGCGAGTCAATTCGCTTATGAAGCAACTCTTTCCAGATTTCAACCGGGACGATTTGTCCAGTTTGCTATCGATGTTGCGTTAATCGCATACCAGCTATGCGATGGGAAACATTGACTTTTGAAACGATCCCTGTTACTATGTTGGAATAGTGACAGGGATTTCAATATGAAACTGGAAAGAACCACTCTAAGGGTCAAAGAAAACCTTGCCCGTTTGCTGGCTAAGGAAAACATCACAGTTCTATTCTCAGCATCCGTCTCAGCCAAGTTTGACTTGGAGAGGCGGATTTTGTTTTGTCCGCTTCTAGACGGGATCGATAGCACAATTGCTAATCTGATCATTGGACACGAAACTGGACATGCACTCTATACCAAGCCAAGCGATCTAACGCTGGTCATTGAGGACCCGAAATATCTAATCGTTCCCGCTACTGTCAAGCGTCACAAGTCTTTGTCAAAAGACATTTGGAACGCAATCGAGGACGCGCGTATCGAGCGTAAGATTGTGGAAGCATATCCAGGCATGCGCGAAATCTTCTCAGAAGGTTATCGCCGCCTGTTCTCAAAAGAATTCGATTTCTTTAAGGTTCACGCGAAGAATACCAATGTCAATACGCTAACCACGGTTGACAAGCTGAATCTGCTGGCGAAAGTTGGTCCGTTTTCGACTGTCACTCTTGATCAAGTCGAAACTGGATTCTTTGATCGTATGATGACGGTCGAGACTATTGACGAAATTGTTGCGCTTGGTCGTGAAATCTGGGACTATATGCAGCAACAGAACCAGCAACAAAAGCAACAGCAAGAGAAAAACAAGAGCGACACTGGAAAGCCTGAGAAGGGAAAGAGCGGGCAAAATGATAATGGGGATGTTTCGGAGAGCGATACAGAGGAAGATTCTCAGGAACAGTCCGAGCCTTCAGATACTCCTAGCGATGCTGATCCTAGGGAAGAAACTGAAACAGAACAAGCCGAAGGCGAAACGGAAGAAAAAGAGCCAGTAAAAGGCAAGTCTGAAAACAGCACGGAAGCGCCAGAGGGTGTCGGGCAAACTCAGAATGATTTTGACAATAGCTTGAAGGAAACCTTCAAGTCTCACGAAAAGACTGATATTCGCTATTTCGAAGTCCCAAAGGTCATCAATGCTGAAAAGGCAGTGATTACGTGGGAAACGATTTTGCATGATATCAAGAAATATCAGCTAGTCGCGCAAAACGACTTTGAAAAGAATCTGTATACTGGATTCTTCAAGGACAATAGCAAAGTCATTTCCGAAATGCTGGCGATGTTCAACATGCGCCGCAATGCTTCAAACATAGCAAAGCAATCCTTCGCCAAGACTGGCGTATTGAATATGGATTCGCTTACTATGCACAAGTTTACGGATGACATTTTCAAGCGAGTCGCAATTCTGCCACGTCAACAGAACCACGGTTTGTCTGTTCTGGTTGACTGGTCGGGATCGATGGACAGTCAGTTGACTCAGACTATCGAGCAATTGCTAATTCTCGCAATCTTCTGCCGCCGTGCGAAGATTCCTTATAACATCTATCTTTTCAGCGACCAGCGTTACAAGCTGTTCGGCTCTAAAGCTGATCCAATGCTTTTCGATGAATTCGAGAAGAATTTGCGATATCAGATGGCGCCTGATGGTGCGCACCAGGTCGATAGCTACAAGGACATGAAAACGACTGTTCGCCGTTTCGAAATGTCTCCGATGAATCTGGTAAACGTTCTTTCTTCCGAAATGAACGATAAGACGTTTAACACCGTCGCGAATTTCTTACTCAATATGGCAGTCAATCGCAAGCATCGCTATTTCAGCGGATCGAGCGATGGCTCCTACAGCATGTGGAATTACATTCCGACCAAGATGAATTACTTTTCTCTTGGATCAACCCCGATGCTGACGGCTTTGGTTTTCAACTCATATCTGATCCAAGACATGAAAAAGAAATATCGTCTGGACAAGATGCACCAAGTATTGATTACCGATGGTGCGCCGACCGACCATATTTCGAATTACATTCCGAAGTCAACGGATGCATATCTGTTCCTGATCGATGGCGAAACGAAAAAGCCATATCGGTTCTTCCCTGGGCAATACTCTGAGTTTTATGAGGATTACACCAAGAATGCGATGGCACAAAAGAACGTTGCTGCATCGGCAACTATGGCCTTCGCGCAAATCTCGAAAGAGCGGACTGGCGTGTCCAACTTTGGATACTACATCACCGCTGCCCAGTTGAATGAGGAAATGGACATTAACGCCTCATTGAGCCTCAATCTGAACCATTCAGATTTAATGTTTGATTTGCTGCGATCCTACACCGAAACGGATGAAGTGTCCATTAAGGCATTGGGTCCAGAAAAGGCTCTCAAGAGCATCATTATGGACAAGCGATACCTTGTCTTTTCCAATAACATCTTTGACAAATTCTATGTGGTCGCGCAAGTCACGACCGATGAAGGTCATCAAAAGAAGATTATGGAAAAGAAAATCGAGGAAGCGGCGAAGCGTTCGGAGCGTAAACGATTGAACGTTATTTCGTCCAAATTCCAGGCTCTTATGAAGTCTCGCGAATTGAAAAAGATTTACAGTTTGGACCTGATCAAAGTATTTGCTTGACGATCTAATCGGACTATGTTACACTACTGAAAACTTGGAAAGGAAAGAGAATGCCACGTCGGCGTTGCACTATCAAAGAGTTTGCGGACCTCGCGATTAAGACTTATGGTCGCTTAACACTTGACAGGGCAGAGGCGACTCAGTTGTCTCATACTTACGGAATTCTCATTCCGTTTGTTCTGGACAAGCATACGCGCGTGAACGGTCAGCGCGGCATCTATCAGATTCCAGTCCCTACTGACTACAAGACTCCAGTTAAGGAGACTGTGGTCGAGCGTGAACCAATGACGGTTAATGCAATGCAATCCGTCGATAACGTTGTGGCATTTCCAGAGGTAAAACAGAACGTGACTGAAAAATATCTTCCTCAACACGATGAAGGATTCGTGGAATGGGGCAATTTTGATGACATTTACAAGATCATCAAACAGGGACTTTTCTACACGGTTTACATTACTGGTCTTTCTGGTAATGGTAAGACCATGAATATCGAGGAAGCTTGCTACAAGGCAGGTCGCGAATTCATCCGTGCGAACATTACAAACGAGACGGATGAGGACGATTTGATCGGCGGGTTCCGTCTGATCAATGGCGATACTGTGTGGCAGGATGGTCCTGTCATTGAAGCAATGCAGCGCGGCGCTATCTTGCTCTTGGATGAAGTCGATTTGGCTTCTGTCAAGATCATGTGTTTGCAGCCCGTTCTGGAAGGCAAGGGAATTTTCGTCAAGAAAATCTCTAAATGGGTTCGCCCTGCTCCAGGCTTCAATGTGTTTGCTACTGCGAATACCAAGGGTAAGGGTTCAGATAGCGGGCATTTCGTCGGAACGACCGTGCTAAACGAGGCGTTTCTTGATCGTTTTGCCGCTACCATGTTTCAGGATTATCCTGACAAGAAAACCGAAATCAACATTCTCAAGGAAGCTTCTATCAAAGCTTTCGCAGGGACTACGGTTCGCGGCGTGACTGATCCAGATTCGATTGCTCTCTTTATCGAAAATCTGGTCAATTGGGCAAACGTGATTCGTGAGACCCACAAAAACGATGGTATTCAGGAAGTCATTTCGACTCGTCGTCTTGTCAATATCATCAATGCCTATTTCATCTTTATTGATGAGGCTAAGGCAATCGGCATGAGTATCGAGCGTTTCGATGCTGAAACCCGCGATGCCATGATTGAACTATATAACATGCAGAAAAAGAAATAATCATGAGGATAGAATGTCAACAAGTGAACCAAGGACTCCACGTCCAGATGTAAACGGTGATACTGCAATGGACCGCCAGGTCGGCGGCAATCATTACAAGAACCTGGTCATTCAGCCAATCGAATATTGTCAACGCAATCAATTGAACTATTGCGAGTCAAACGTTGTCAAATACGTAACTCGTCATAAGTTTAAGAATGGCGCGGAAGATATTCGTAAGGCGATCCACAATCTGGAATTGCTATTGCAGATGGAATATCCAGAAGCGGTCAAGAAGGAGTCTGCTCCGAGTGGCTACCGATAAAGTGAATTGGGCTAACCACAGAAATACGCCTGACGTTAGACATTTGATTAGTAAGGCCATTAAAAAACTGAATGGTCTGAAAAAAGAAAATGATCCTTCTGTTGTGTTTGAAACATTAACGGATGTAATCAGGTACGATCTAACATGGGCTAGAAGCATGCTTTTGGCTTATACTCGCGGCATGGAATATTCAGAAGCCGAGCGAGATAAACTAAAAGCAAAAATGACCAGGATGTTGGAAGACCTTCTAACGTCTTTGTGGGTCAATTTTGCTGATAATGAACCTAACGGGTTCGCCGGAAACACCAAGCATGTTGCAGATATGCGAGAGTGTTTAATGGATGCTTTTTGGCGCGATCCGAATATCGTGAAACTTTGCACGGAAAAACATGACTATGAAAGCTGGAACGCAAGAGAACAATTCCTCCGAGATTTACGTGCCTTCGAAGGACGAATCACAGACCCTTTACCTCCAGAAACTCCTGGAACTGATTTACAATAACCCAACATTCGTTAGGTTGCGAAATCCGAAGAATGTGGATGGTTATATCATCGAAATGCATGCAGGTGAAATTGAGGCTTATGAGACTCGAAAAGTCTGTAAGATCGAATTCATTGGCTGGTATGCTCGAATTTATCCATGTGTTGGCCATCGCGAAGATGACGCATATTGGTTTGAATTGGACAATCGCCAGTCAAAGCTTTTGAGGCGCCAACTTCAAAGAGCAATGGACTATCAATACGGACAAATCGTCCATGATTTTCCATCGCTTGGAGAATGGCTGGAAAAAGTCAAACAAAGAATGCAGAGAGAAAATCGCGCATGATCGATGATACGATGTATATGCCAAGAGAGTCTTGGCATGCAACCGATCTTGCTTTCTGGGACAAGATGGCGCGTGAGCTAGGCGAGAGAGAAGGCAAGTCTTTCACGTTTGACATGCTGACCATTGGATGTTTCTATAGCAAACCAGAATTTGCTGTTACGGATATGCTTGTTTGGTTGACCGATGTTGATACGAAAGAGCCTCGGACTGCTAGACTAAAACCAGACTTCGCAAAAAAGCTTCTAGATCAACTCTATAATGATCTAGGAATTGTCCGAAAAAAGTAGTTGAAATCGGAACGGAAAAAGCTTATATATAGAGAGTAGCGCCCATTGTGGGCGTTTTTATCGATGACCTAAGTAGAATAGGTTTGCAGGACGCGGGGGCAGTTCCCGCCTGGTCCACCAAAAATAACGAGAATACGGTTTCAGACTTCTCAGGAAGTGCCGGTCTGGATTTAAGGCTGATATAAAATTCCAGGTTGAGACTCGTTATTTCTGATGGGCCAGATTCAGGATAGACTGGAACAGTAAAAGCGAAGCGAGATAAACGGTTAGGCACGGCCGACAAATCAGTCCCGTAATAAATGCAGCGAACGATAATGCTCATATTGATGAAATGCGCTTAGCGGCGTAAGTCTTTCAAGGGTTTTGGTGATTTTCCTGGCAACAGAATAAATCACCGCTATGCTTCTCTTGCATATCAGATATGCGAAAAAAGTTGTTGCACTAGTTTCTGAATTTTGATATACTTGTTTTTGTCAGTCAGCAATGACGATTACCTAAGTCTTGAAGTGCTTGCGGGGCTTCCGGACGGAGTTTTGATCACTTTTTATTCTCGGCAGCAAGAAAAAAGTGATATATAGTGTATAAATATTGTTTTGGGTCGTCTGGAATATGTCCCAATGGGTGCGCGATGTTCCCTGAAATTCAGACTGGTGGAGGCGCTAGTAGTCGCGAATCAGAATGTCGCTTCGAATACGCCCCTTTTAATTGAGCGGAGTTTGGGCATGTTCTCCCTAAACAAAACGTGCCTTTCTCAAAATGCTTTATGTGAGCATTTCGAAAAAGACTAGGACGAATGGATACAAGTGCCGTTTGGAGCGGTGCGGGCGGCGGTCGGTTCTCCGGTCCTAGACCATTCAAGAATTTGGGCTATGGGAATGCTAGGGTGTTCACCTGCCTTGCAAGCAGGAGTCAGATGGGTGCGATCCCCATATGGTCCACCAAGTTTAGTCCTCGTGTCTCGAAAGGGATACGGGGGCACCAAATAAATGCTCTGAGGTCGCCTAAAGCGGTCTTGGAGCGCCATAATGAGCCAGGAGAAAAGCGATCACTGCTGAAAAGCAAATCCCTTCTGGACGTGATTAAGCCCCTTTAGTGTAACGTTAGCACTCCGCCGTTTCAGGCGGAAGACCTGTTCAACTCAGGGTGGGGCACCATATTGATGCGGGTGGCATAAGGACTGGTGTTCTGATTTGGCTCATACCCAAATAAACCGCGGTTCGATTCCCGGACTTCGCAACCAATTAGAGGAACGATGCATCATAAACGAGGTAGAGCTAAAAATCGTCGTTCTGGATGTTTAATGTGTAAGAATTGGAAGGTAAACGGTCACGGTAAGGATCGTCCCGACCATGAAAAGTTCTCTGATCATGTGCGCCGACAGGCAGCGAAAGAGGAAGTAAATTCCCTTCGGTCGATTACCAGCTAAGTCACCAGCCTGTCACGTTGGAGTAACGGGGGCAGCACCCGTCCGGAGGGCCAGTTTATTGTAGCGCCAAATTATGGGGCGTCGATATAAATTCCATGATACCTTTTTAGAAGTGCCGTTGTTCCGAGGCCAGGTATCGGAGCGCCAATTAGAGTAGCATACGCCGGTGGTCCGGNNCGGGGCGGGCGGACGCAAAGCGACCGCAAGAATGACAAATACTGGGTCAGAAAATTTCGGATATAGTTCGTGTTTATGCCCACATACGGTAAAAGTTTTGTGTACCGGTAGCGTTATAGTCGTCGTGGTGGGACAGCGGGCTTTTAATCCGTGCGCAGGGGGTTCGATTCCTCACCGGTTCACCAGTTTAATGGCCTATTAATTTAATGGAAAAATCCTGGACTGTCTATCCAGTGTCAGGGGTTCGATTCCCCTATAGGTCGCCAGTTGAGACTAAGTGAAGTCACATTGACTATAAAAGCGTTTCGCGAGACGCAAGTGGAGGCCTTGAGAGCCAAAACAATAAGTACCGCAAGCGAAGAAAGCGGCCCGGAGTGGTGCAGCCTAGGCGCAGGGAAATGTTCCGGTGAGATTCCGGCGAGCGATGGTCGAAGGACGAGAGTAACGAGGTCGTGTTTTTAAGCCAGGTTCTGCCTGGCTTTTTTCTTAGGAGCTAACATGATTGATCCAATTTGGATTGTTGTCGGTGTTGCTATTCTTTGCATTGTTGGACTCTTTCTTTTATCGTGGTGGATGTCCAAGCAACCAGTTATCGATTTTGATATGTCGGACATGACAGATGACGAAAAGGTTGCATATACCGCAGCGGTTGCAACCTGTATTATAGTCGCAACAATGTAACGAATCTGTCTCATTTCTTAACAAATGGTTAATTTTTCACGAAATGAGACGAATACGTAACATGCAATTATCTTAGCGTTAACCATTCAAAAATAGCAATATAATTACTCTCTTTTTCCCTTGCGTTTTCGGACAGATTTGATATACTTGAGACATAATTCGGCAAAGGTTAACACCATGAAACGTCTAGCTCTTGCTCTTTCAGTTTCGGTTCTAGCGACTAGCGCGGCTCACGCGGACTGGAAACAAGCGGTCGGACCGGTCTACATGAAAAACGGTAACGTTTGCATGGCGACTCTGATCGAAGCTGACAAGGTGCTTACCGCGCAACATTGCTTATTCAATCCCGATGGATCAAAGCAAAAAGCTTCCGATCTTATCTTTTCAACATATGCTGGT
>FRDC01003990.1_pt1 | contig 13549 bp, 15 predicted proteins | sample 1106171 | NCBI WGS metagenome assembly FRDC01 (sample SAMEA3930566, study PRJEB13176) | freshwater metagenome | biome: Drinking water system; feature: drinking water; material: water | place: Singapore | collected 2014-12-20
AGATTCAAGAGGCTGAATGGGTTTGGACCCTAATGCGCCATCCCGAAAGCGGCACGTCGGCTTTGCCTCGATTCTCGAAAATTGCAGCCATTCGGCAAGCGACCCCGTTCCGGACATCGTGGAGTTGATCGATGCTGCACGGATCCCGGCTACCCCACCCAGTTCGATAGTTTTCGAATTATAGATTGACGTGCCTGTGTCAGCCGGTATTTCGATAAAGGTCGAAAGGTGCCGATTATGAATGATCTAAACACACAGGTTTGGGCGGTAGATGCACTTGGCGCGCTCGCCCATGAAACCCGCCTCTCTGTGTTCAGGATGCTGGTCAAGGCTGGACCCGCCGGCATGATCGCTGGGGCCGTCGCCGAGCATTGCGGAGTCCCGCCTTCTACCATGTCGCATCACCTCGCCACGTTGGAGCGTGCTGGACTGGTGCAGTCCGAACGTGAGAGCCGTCTCATCCACTACCGCGCCGATTTTCCCGGCATGCGTCGCCTGCTGACCTTCCTTATGCAGGACTGCTGCCAGGGCGCCCCCGAGATGTGCGGCGACCTGATGGCGGGGCTTGCCTGCGATCCCCAGAACTGAGGCCTTGCGATGAGTGATACCCCTTTCGCCATTCTGGTGCTGTGCACCGGCAACTCCGCCCGCTCGATCCTTGGCGAGGCGCTCTTCAACCACTTGGGGGAAGGAACGGTTCGGGCTTTCAGCGCCGGGAGCAAGCCCAAGGGCGTGCCGCATCCCGGTGCGTTGCGACTACTGGCGCGACGCGGGATCAAAACGGCGGGGTTCCGGTCCAAGAGCTGGGACGAATTCACCGCCCCCGATGCACCCGCGATCGACCTTGCTATCACGGTCTGCGGCAACGCCGCGGGTGAGGCCTGCCCGGTGTTTCTCGGCAGCCCGCTGAAGGCGCATTGGGGCCTACCCGATCCGGCTGACGTAAGCGGCACCGAAGCCGAAGTCGATGCCGCCTTCGAGGAAACCTGGCGCCTGCTGGAAATGAGGGTTCAGGCTTTCCTCGCGCTTGACCGGGCGGCGATGGACAAAGCCGCCATGCAGCGCGCTCTTGCCGACATCGGCGCTATGGAAGGCGCCGCATGAGCGCCTCTGCCTCGCCACTCGGTCTGTTCGAGCGTTATCTTTCGGTCTGGGTGCTACTTGCGATCCTTGGCGGGCTGGGCCTTGGCCTTGTCGCCCCTGATGCGGTCGGCGTGCTGGCGGCGCTTGAATATGCCTCGGTCAATCTGGTCGTCGCGGTGCTGATCTGGGCGATGATCTTCCCTATGATGGTCGGGGTCGATTTCGCCAGCGTCAAGGACATCGGCCGCAAGCCTAAGGGGCTGGTGATCACGCTGGTGATCAACTGGCTCATCAAGCCCTTCACCATGGCGGCGCTGGGCGTGTTGTTCTTCGATTATCTCTATTCCGGTCTGATCCCGCGCGGTGATGTGCAGGAATACATCGCTGGGCTGATCCTGCTCGGCGCAGCACCCTGCACGGCGATGGTGTTCGTATGGTCGCAGATGACCCGCGGCGATCCGGCCTACACGCTGGTGCAGGTGTCGGTGAACGATCTGGTGATGATTGTCGCCTTCGCCCCTATTGTCGCGCTGCTGCTAGGTGTGACCGAGATCGTCGTGCCTTGGGAGACGCTGCTGCTGTCGGTTGCGCTCTATGTGGTGATCCCGCTGGTGGCGGGCGCGCTGACCCGTTCGCGGGTGATCGCTGCCCACGGCGGCGATGCAGCCGCGGTTGACGCCTTTAACGCGCGCCTCAAGCCATGGTCGATCATCGGCCTCTTGGCGACGGTGGTGCTGCTGTTCGCCTTTCAGGCCGGGACTATCATCGCCAACCCGCTGCTAATCGGCCTGATCGCGGTGCCGATCATCATCCAGTCCTACGGCATCTTCGCAGCCGCCTATGCGTGGGCCTACATGTGGCGCGTGCCTCACGCGATTGCCGCCCCGTGCGCGCTGATCGGCACCTCAAACTTCTTCGAACTGGCGGTCGCGGTCGCGATTGGGCTGTTCGGCTTGTCGAGCGGCGCGGCGCTGGCGACGGTGGTAGGGGTGCTGGTCGAAGTGCCGGTCATGCTCTCGCTGGTCGCCTTCGCCAACCGCACCCGCGCCCGCTTTCCCGAAAGTCCCGCATGACCGAACATACCCGCCTGCGCACCTTGCTCGATGCGGCGCATCTGCCTGCGCTGAAGCCAGAATATGCGCACGTCCGTCCGGCGCTCGGCCTAGGCCCGATGGACCCGCCGCCGCGGGTGCTACTGCTCTACGGCTCGCTGCGCGAACGCTCCTTTTCGCGATTTGCCGTGGAGGAGGCAGCGCGGCTGCTGCAATTCTTCGGCTGCGAGACTCGGATCTTCGATCCTTCGGATCTACCGCTGCCCGATCAGGTGACAGGCGACGATCACCCGGCGGTGCACGAGTTGCGAGAGCATTCGCTGTGGTCCGAAGCGCAGGTTTGGTGCAGCCCGGAGCGTCACGGCACCATCACCGGCATCATGAAGGCGCAGATCGACCACCTGCCGCTCGCCTACAAGGGCGTGCGCCCGACGCAAGGGCGCACGCTTGCGGTGATGCAGGTCAACGCCGGCTCGCAGAGCTTCAACACCGTCAACACCCTTCGCATTCTCGGGCGCTGGATGCGGATGTTCACCATCCCCAACCAGTCCTCGGTCGCCAAAGCTTACGAGGAGTTCGACGAGGCCGGGCGGATGAAGCCGTCGAGCTATTACGACCGCATCGTCGACGTGATGGAAGAATTGGTCCGCCTCACAGTGCTGCTGCGCCCGCACGCCGAGCAATTGGTTGATCGCTATTCCGAGCGGGTCGAACGCGATCAACCGATCGAGACGCCAGCGGACAGGGCCGGCATCGCCTCGAGCCTATAAGCGGACAGGCAGCAAACCACCCACTTGCGGTCATGAACACGACCGCAGCGCGATCCCAAAAGCGGAATGACTGCTTCTGGCGGGACAAACCGGTCAATCAGGTTGTCACGGATGACCGGGTCTGGGTCGGGAGCCGTCGCTGCTCAGTGCGGGTCGCGAATGGCGTCTGTGGATGGCTCCCGCGTTGCAAGCAAAAAGTGATGATCTGGTGTTTGGTCGGGTGCAGTCGTCTGTCCGGCCTTTTGATGCAGTCGGCTTGGACTGCTGGCCCTGATGGGGTCCGCGAACAAGGTCCCGATCGGCTTTGCAGGCTGTAACGCCTTCGCCATTCCTTGGGTTGTCCTTGTTCCCGGTCCGACCGGTTCGCTCCATCACATCGCTTTGCTCTCACAACCTCGTGAAGCTGATCTCCTCAGCTAAACTCTTGATCTCTCATGCAGCCAGCATCGGCGCATGACCGCGCTCGAAGACCCCGCCCCGCGCCATGATCGCCCATGCGATCCGCGCCATCTTGTTGGCGATGGCAACCGAGGCAACCCGGGCGGGCTTTCGGGCGACTATGGCGACAAAGCGCGGATCGACCGTCTCGGGCTTGCTCCTGGCAGATCGGATCAAGGCGGTCGCACCGACAACGAGCAACTGGCGAAGATAGGTGTCGCCCATCTTGGTGATCCGCCCGAGGCGTTCCTTGCCGCCGCTCGATCGCTGACGCGGTGTCAGCCCCAGCCAGGCTGCGAACTGTCGTCCCGACCTGAACTGCGCGGGGTCGCCGACCGATGCGACGAGCGCAGTAGCGCCAACGGGTCCGATGCCAGGGATCGTTGCAAGGCGCCGGGCCCGCTCGTCACTGCGCTGCAGAGCAGCAAGGCGAAGATCGAGCTTACGCAGCTGTGCATGCAGTTGGAGCATCTGCTCGGCTAGCGCGATGATGACGTTCCGTGCTTCGTCCGGCAGATCTAGCTCGGCATCACCTTCGACGATCTTCCGCGCCATCTGCAACGCCTTCTCCATGCCGACCGGGATCGCGATGCCAAGTTCGGCAAGCACGCAACGCATCATGTTGACCAGCTGTGTGCGTTGCTTGATCAGCAGGCTGCGTGCCCGGTGGATCGACAGTGCCGCCTGCTGCTCGCGCGACTTGATCGGCACGAACCGCATCGTCTGGCGGGTGACCGCTTCGCAGATCGCCTCGGCATCGGCGGCATCGTTCTTGCCGCGCTTCACATAGGGCTTCACGTAAGACGCCGGCATCAGCCGCACCTCGTGGCCGAGCTTCGTCAGCTCGCGCGCCCAGTGATGGGAGGTTCCGCAGGCCTCGGCACCGACCAGACAAGGCGCCAGCTTCGCGAAGAACGGCAAGACCTGCGCTCGCCGCAATGTCTTGCGGACCACTACCTCACCGGTGGGGCTGACGCCGTGAACCTGAAAAACATTCTTGGCCAGATCGAGGCCGATTGTGCTAATCTCCATGACGGGTGGCTCCTTTGCTCGGGCTTGCATGACAGCAGCCCATCTTGGCACCGAGATGCCGTGAGCGGGAGCCATCCACCTCATCCGCTTTGCCGCACTTCTGGAAATTTCCTGCCATTCCGGGGAGACCCCGAAGCGGACATCGCCCCGCAGGGTGTTTCTCCTGCCAATTTCTATCAGTCGTTGCAGCAAATGCCCTGCTGGATTGGAGGGCATGGCACCGTTCCGTAGGAACAAAATACGCAGCAGTCGCCTTCCAGAGGTTTTAGTCGGGTGCCGCAGCCCGAACAGGTATAAAAATACCAGCAGGCGTCAGTCGGCATGACCTCATTCTTTTCAGTCCCACAATCGGGACACCTCAGGCGAGAGATCAGGATTGGGTCAGACATAGATCATGGCTCCTGCAAAGAGAGCGGTGCCGATCAACAATCCGAATGCAGTCAGCGCTCTGAAGATTGGGCTTCCACAGGCCGTATCCGACGGACAAGTGCGTGCGAGCCGGAATTGCCAGACTAAGCGTGCCGCCCCTGCCAACAGCAGCACTGCTGCAACCACCAATAAAGGGGTTCGGTAGGGCGCGAAAATCGGTGCGATGCTGCCGAGCCATGCCGTGCCTAGTCCGGCAGATGCAAGCATCAGAGGCAAAGCGCAGCATGTCGCTGCGCCGAAGGAAGCCAGAACGCCCCCACCCGTTGCTAATCCGCTGAACCAATTTTGAATGCTACGCATAACGTGTGCCTTTGCATGACTTCGCTCTGCTCCTCGTCTACACTCTGTAGCGGCTACAGACTCAAGAGGTATTCCCATGAAGATCGGCGTGGTGTCGGAGCTGACCGGCTGCAACATTGAAACGATCCGCTATTACGAACGCATCGGGCTAGTCGCTGCGCCGCCGCGCAGGGGATCTTATCGCGATTATGGGCCGTCGGATGTGGATCGACTGAGGTTCGTCCGGCGTGGCCGCGAACTCGGTTTCTCATTGGAGGAAATCGGGACTCTGTTAGACTTGGCTCCACAAGACGGAGCCACTTGCGAGACGGTTCAGACCCTTGCCGAGCAGCATCTGCGAAATGTCAGAGCCAAGCTGGCGGACCTTATGAGGATAGAGACCGCCCTCGCGGAACTCGTCGCGCAGTGCGGAACTCGTCCCGTAAATTGCTGCCCAGTGGTCGAAAGCTTGGCGAGAGTATACTGACTGAGGATCGCGTAGCAGACCTTCAGCCATCCACCCACTTTGCGACACTCTCCGGTGTGATGCAGCATCCCGAAAGCGGCATGTCCGCTTCAGGCCGAGCTAGACGGCGATTCTGGCAGTCGCGAGCGGCTTAGCCACGGTCGGCATCCGAATCTGGCTGCTCGGGCTGCGAATTGTGGCGATCCCAGGATCGCCTCACCATGAGCATCCAACCATTGCGACATTTTGAACTCTGTTGAGCCGTGCGCTCCAAATCCGAAGCATGCCACGCTTTCCATCCGCGGGGCGACAACGACTAGCCCTGAGCCCTGCGTGAAACGCAGATCGGAAGGGGAGGGGGAGGGGATGTGTGCCCGGGTGATTGCCGGGTGCACATCAGGAGTGACGACGATGCTTATTCCCTTTTCCCGGCTCTATCTGAGCGATGCCAATGTCCGCAAAACGCGCAGCGAAGAAGATGATATCCAGCTTTCCGCCGATATCGAAGCGCGCGGCCTGTTGCAGAACCTGCTGGTCACCAAGAGCAAAAAGCGCGGCAAGTTTGCCGTGATCGCGGGTGGTCGGCGGTTGCGCGCCATCGAGATGATCGTCGCGCGCGGTGCGTGGGACCCCGATACCGAGATCGAATGCAAGCTGCTCGAGGGTAGCGAAGAGGAAGCCGGCGAGGCCTCGCTGGCTGAGAACTTCCAGCGCGTCGGGATGTCCCCAGCTGAGGAATGCCGCGCCTTCCAGCACTTCATCAAGGAAGGCAACGACGTTGCCGCGGTCGCCAAACGCTTTGGCCTGACCCAGCGCTTCGTGGAAGGCCGCTTGCGGCTAGCGAACCTCGCCGAGCCGATTTTCGAGGCACTCGCCAAAGGCGATGTCACCCTCGAGATCGCCAAGGCCTACGCCGCGACTGACCAGCACGAGGTGCAACTGCGGGTCTTTGAGCAGATGCGGTACGCCTATAACCCAAGCGCCGATGCCATCCGGCGTATGGTGGCGAGCGGTTCCATGCGCGGCAATGACCCAATCGCGCTGCTGATCGGCGAAGATGCCTATGTGGCCGCCGGGGGCAAGATCGAGCGCGACCTCTTCAGCGAAGCAGCAGATGATCGCTGGATCGATATCGAGATCGCCCACCGGCTTGCGGCCGAAAAGATGGAAGCCGAAGCCCAGCGGATCGCTGCTGAAACGGGCCTTGCATGGATCAACCCGGTTGCGTCGACCAATTCATGGCAGGCGCGCAGCGAAATGGGCGTCAATGCTGTCCGGCTGCCGCCCGCGCCGCTGTCCGAAGAAGCACGAGCCCGAATTGACGCGATCGATAAGCGCATGGACGAAATCAGCGCAATCATCGACGAAGGCGATGACGGCGAGATTGAAGGGAGCGAGGCCGACTTCGGGCAGCTCGAGGCCGAGTACGAGGATCTCGATGCCGAGCGCAGCGACCTCAATAACCCGGTGCGCGAACTGCCCGAGGAATGGCGCGGCGAGGCCGGACGGTTCCTCGTTCTCACCACCCGCGGCGAGATGGTGCTCGAGGCGGACTACTATAGCGAAAAGCGCCTGTCGTTCGAGACCGATGAAAGTGGCAAAGTGACAGCGACGGCCGAAGAGCCGGTGTCAGGTTCCACCAAGCGCGGCAGCGCTGCACCTTCAAGGCCCGAGGCAGTTGCGCCGGGCACGGAGAAGCCGATCAGCGCCCGCCTGTTCGACGAGCTTTCGGTCCAGCGCCGTAATATCCTGTCGGCATCGCTGCTCACCGATGCGGGGCTCGCGCTCGACTTTGCCATCTTCGCGCTGGCTGACAGCCGCAGCTACGAAAGCCGGGGAACCTCGATCAAGGGCGGACGCCCCAGCGATCCGGCGACCGGAGAACTTTCGCAGTCCACAGCCGAAGGGATTCTCGCCGAGGCTGAAGGCGCGCTCGACAAGGCATGGCAGGAACATGGCTGTGCAGCCCAGCGCTTCATTGCCTTCCGCGAACTTGCCGACGAAGCCAAGGCTGCGTGGCTCGCCTATGCGGTGGCCATCTCGCTCGAAGCCAAGAAGGGCTATGGTTCAGAATATCATCCGATCCATGCTGTCATTGGCAGCATGCTCGACATCGACGTTGCCGCGATGTGGCGGCCGACATCTGAGAATTTCTTCGACCGCGTGAGCAAGACCTCGTGTCTTGCCGCACTGACGGAAGTCGGCGGAAGCGATCTTGCAGCGCGCTATACCGCATCGAAGAAGGCCGATCTTGCCAAGACGTGCGAGACGATCTTTGCCGGTAAGGCCATCGTTGAACAGGACGTCAAGGAAGCAGCGCTGGCCTGGTTGCCTGAAGGCATGAAGTTCACCATTGGGGCCAATCCTGCTGATCCGGTCATCCCGGACACCGACGAGAGCGCCCCGGTCTCCGGCGTCTGCGATGACGCTGAAGCTGACGGTGAAGCCGACAGCGATGCCGACGAGCTGATCGATGACGATCAACCTGAAGTCGCCTGTGAAGAAGCGGCGGTGGCCGCCTGAGGCGGTCAATCACCCCTCCTGATGACCTGGCCCGGCCACTCGCCTGAGTGAGCCGGGCCTCTTTTTTGTTGAGGAGCAGGCTAATGCGCCAAAGACCCAAGCGCGACGTCGCGCAGGAAATCACCAATTTGATCATCGCTACAATCGAGGCTGGAACACTGCCCTGGCGCCGACCCTGGAAGAAGACCGGGATGGGCGGAGCACCGCTGCGCGCTGCCGGCGTCCCTTACACCGGGATCAACCGTCTCTATCTCTGGGCGGTCGCCGACCACTACGGCTATGGCTCGCGCTACTGGATGACCTGGCGGCAAGCCATTGAGCTTGGCGGACAAGTTCGCAAGGGCGAGACGGCCGAGCCCAGCATCTACTTCAACAGCACGAAGAAGACGGCGGTCGACCAGGCAACAGGCGAGGAATCGTCGAAAACAATCCGCTTCATGCGCGCCTACAGCGTGTTCAACGCATCGCAGATCGATGGCCTGCCGCCGCATTTCTATCCGAGCCCGGTGCCCGAAGCGCCGCCGACGCCCTCGCAGAAGGCCGCTGCGATCGAGCGCTTCTTCTCACCCGTTCCGGCTGACATACGCCTCGGCGGAGACCGCGCGTTCTACTCGCCGGGCGCTGATTTTATTCAGCTTCCGCACCCCAATGTCTTCAACACCGAAGACGGCTTCGTGGCCACGAAAGCGCACGAACTCGGCCATTGGTCAGGGCACGCCTCGCGGCTTGCCCGCGAGTTTGGCAAGCGTTTCGGCGACAAGGCATACGCTTTCGAGGAGCTGGTGGCCGAGCAGGTGAGTGCGCGAATTTGCTATGAATTGGGTCTGCCGGCAGACCTTCACGAAAGCCATGCCAGCTACGTCTCGCACTGGCTGGAGATCCTCAAGGCCGACAAGACGGCCATCATCACCGCAGCCGCGAAGGCCGATCAGGCGTTCAACCATCTTGCGGCCTATTCGGGCTACCAGAGCGAACCTGTGGAGGAAGAGAGGGAGGAAGCCGATGAAACGGCGCCAGTTCCGGCTTGTGCTTGAGCCGGCACCGGAGGAGGTCGTTCGCCTCACCCAGCTTCACCGTTATGCGGGCGATGTCGCAGGCCAGGGGAGGGCGCCCATCGGTGGTGTGCTGGCTGAGTATATCGCAGGCCTGTTCCCCCAGAGGGATCCACGCCAGGTGCTGGACGGTCTTCTCGGCAAGGGGGACGCCGGTTGGTCGCTTGGCACAGCTCCGGGTCAAGGCCGATCGCTCATCATCCAGACAACCGAGGCGGGAGTGGCGGTCTCGGCAATAGCGAGGATCCTCGAACAGATTGCGCCAGGGGCGCTCCTGCGACCGATGATCTACGAGCCGTTGCCGCTGGAGAACCCGAGCGAGCACCGCGGCAGCCTGCATTGAGGGAAGGGGGATGGGGCCATTGCATCTTGCAATGGAAAGGAAGCCTCATGTCCTGCGACATCGATTACCGTTACCGCCGCGCACTCCAGCCTGATGGACTGACAACCTTCGAAAATGCGCTGCGAGCATTGAACGAGGCCGTGGATGATGTTCGCCTTGCAGGCCGGCAGGCCGCAACCTGTCCGGCAGTGCTGCTGCTGACGCGCCACCTTCAACGCATTGCTGACGGAAGGCCGACCGAATGTGAGGCAGACGACCAGGCGCTGCGGTCCCAATGCATTGAACGCCTTGCCGAGCTCAAGCACAGGCCTGCGATCATTGCGCTGGTCAAACGCGGGCTCGACTATCGTCCCGAAGAACTGCGCCACTATCGGCGCGAGGGCACGCGGGCGCTGCGCCAGATCGCAGCAGGAATCGGGCTCGAGCACGCCGATTACCCCATCAGCTATTACACCTCGCAGGAACAGCTGGCGGGCGAGCATGTCCTCGAAGCCGACGGGATCTACGTCCGGATCAGCCCGGAACGGTTTGGCGAGCCGGGTCTCGCCTGGCGCAACCCGTTCTGGAAACCGCCTGGCGCGGTGATGCGCAAAGCGCCGATCACCGCCCTTGCAGACATTCCCGCACTCACGGCGCGGATCGCGCGCGAATTGAAGATCGCACCTTCGGCGCAGCCGGGGCTTATCTGAAGGAGAACGCACATGGGCTGGCTTTACATGCACCGTGCAGGAATGGGCGGCTTCGAGACCCCCAAAGCCTATCTCGACAACCAACTCACGTGGGAGCGCGAGAATGAGGAAACCGGCACCTTCGAAGGTTGCCGGGTCATCAGAAGCGTGTCCACAACCGGGGCCTATTACGCGGCTGTCCAGCGCTATGGACCGAACAACCAGACCCACGCCATCTCCGCGGTGATATGTCTGGTCCGCTGGAACCCCAAGGCAGCCGACGGCCTCCTGTTCGGCTACAAGGACATGGATGAAAATTCAGGACCGGTGGAGGCCGGGTGCCCCAGAAGTATCCTGGAGGAGTTGGGGCCAGCCAGTCACCCTTATGCCCTCGACTGGCGCAACCGGTGCTACCGCCAGCTCCGGCTCAAGGAGCGCAAGATCGCCGATGGCGACATGATCCGGCTGCCTGAACCCATGAAGTTCACCGACGGGAGCGAACACGCTGAATTCAGGGTGACAAAGCGGGGGGCGAAGATTGAACTCAGCACGCCCGATGGCCGAGGCCGGTTTCGCATCAGCAGATTGATGGAGCGCCGATTTGAAGTCGTGCCCCCTAAGCGCGCGGTTCGCACATTCTTCCCGGCAACGCCGTAACGCTTGGGGAATGACCATGCTGCCTCAGAGCCTCGATCCCAGAAGGGCGATCCTGTGCGGGCGCGCCAATGCCGAGCGCGTCGCCATTCGGATGACCGCAAATTCCGGGCAGAGCCATGCCGTGGTAAGGACGGACAGCAAGCTCCAGCCCTTCTGCGTTATGCCTGCAGAAGAGGGCCTTCCCGGTGCGATCGAACTGCAGGTCGTGGTTCTGTAAGTGTGAGTAACTGCTTCGGCAAAACCGGAACGCCTGCTGGGTCTGGCACACCATACCTTGATTACCGCAAGATTTGACGCTATATCGCGTCAGAATGCATGGGGAAGTGCGATGGCGATTCAAAACTACGCTGACAACGGCGCGTTTGCTCCGCGCAAGATCGTCGACGCGCTGCGGACGACCAGCGACGAACTCGCACGCTCGCTGGGCCTCGGCAAGGATGCGATCCAGCGCAAGGACCGGATCGCGTCCGACCGGACGCAGCGCCGCCTTCGCCAGATGGTCGAGGTGCTCAACAAGGTCGAGCCGCGCTTTGGCTCGGCCTTGCTGGCCTACGCCTGGTATCGCTCTGAGCCGCTGCCGGGCTTCTCGGGCCAGACCGCAATGCAGCTCGTACAGAGCAACCGGGCCGATGATGTGCTGACCTATATCGACGCGGTCGACGCCGGCATTCACGCTTAAGCGCATGCACTTTACCGGGCTGCTCTACCGCGCCCACAATCCGGTCTGGTCCCGCGAGCCGCTTTCGGGGGAGGGGGCTGCCCGGTTTGGTGGGCGGTTCAACCGCATGGGGCGCCCTGCGCTCTATACTTCGCTCGCGCCCGAGACGGCACTGCGCGAGGCCAATCAAGTCGGCACGTTGCAGCCAACAACCCTCGTTGCCTATCAGGCCGACATCGGACCCTTGCTGGATGGCCGCGATGCCGCTGCATTGCAGCCCTTCGGCATCGCACCGGCGGAGCTCGCCGACCCATCATGGCGTGATCGGATGCTCTCCGGCAAGCCGGTCCCGACGCAGGACCTGGCGGAAGCCGCGATCGCGCAAGGCTATGCTGGCATCGTTGTCCCGAGCTACGCCCGCGGTGCCCCCGCGGACGCGCTCAATCTTGTCCTGTGGGACTGGGACGGGCGCATCACGCTTGTTGATGACGACGACCGACTTGGCCTTCGCAATAACTGATGGCCTCTTATTCATCGATCATCCCTCCGAGGCCGGGATCGAGATACCACGATGGGCCTTCGGTAAAGTCAGCGTTGCGGGCAGGAACAGGGCCATCAGGCTCTGACGAGACGTAAGGGTTGACCATCGGCACAGGCCGCTCGCCCGAGCGTAGAATCTGGCCCGACATCTGGCACCGCGGCCCGAGAAGCTCGAAAAGCCATTCGAGATCGTCGAGCATCTGGACAACCCCGCGCCCTGCCAGCGCGTAGTAAAGACAGCGCTGATAGTCGTCGCAATGGCAGGACAGGATCTGCGTCAGCCGAGCCTTGGCATTGGGCAGGCCCTGAAAGACGCCCTGCAAGGTCTCATAGAGCTCACGCGCCGAGTAATAGGCATCGAACGGCTCCACGCCGATCGAGGCATTGGCGAGCATGCGCTTGGTTGGACGGCAATTGGGATCAAGCGCGGCGTCGCGCAGCGTTATATCGAGGTCGAACTTGCCGATATCAAAGACCTTGTTCATTATTCATGGGCTCCCGCAGATTACGAACATAACGTGAACAAACGACAGGATCAAGGCGTCACCATGCATGTGGCTGGTAGGTAAGGACACCACTGGAAAGACCGGCAGGGTCGCGATCAGCGACGAGCTGAAGGCTGCGCTGGTGCGCTGGTATACAGGCCGGGGCAGCGAGGCTGACCACCGTGCTTCGGTCTCGCTGGTCTCAACCGCGCGCGAGAACCACAAGTGGATCGCCTGCGATTGCCTTGGGGCAGAGCGTCCGCCGCCGCTGATGAGCGCGGCCTATCTCAGCTTTCAGGAAACCTACTATCTCAGGCGTCTTACCTCGCGGCCAGGCCATGATGCCAAATGCCCGTTTCATTTGCCTCAGGCACCGCCGCGCATTCGCGAGACTGCAAAGGACTCGCTCTACGCTATCGGCCTTCCCAAGGGCCTGTTCAGCGCGCACCAGAAGGCACCGGAGAAGCTTGCTCAGAGGCCGGAAGACATCGAGCCTGACGACCGCTCACGCGGCGTCGCGATCCCGCGCCTTGGCAAGCTACTCTGGCTGCTGCTCGAGCGGGCAGGTGCAAACGTCCTGCGCGAATTGCCGCCCAGTGGCAGGCGCGAAGGCTCGATCAGCGCAGAAATGCGGTACCTCAAGCGCGCAGCCGAGGGCCTCGAGATCGCGCCGGGCATTCGGCTGTCGGATCACCTCTACACCAACGCAATCGATTACGAGAAGCGGCGTGTCCATGCCCGGTTACGCTCTGCCGCCGAGACCTGGCCGCCCGAATTTGCGCCGCAGGCCTTCCTGCTTCTCGAAGCAAGCGAGGTCACATCGAGCGAAGTCGTGACGGGGCTGGGAACCGTCGAAATCCGCAACCGCATCCAGCATACCGGGATCATCCGCGCCGAGGTCGAGCCACCGTTTCTGGTGCTTGCTGTCGTCGGCGAGCACAGCCGGCGCGAAGGATACCTGGCGCTGCGGGCCTATGCCCAGCCTGTGTTCAGCGGAAACCAGTTCGTGCCCGCCGAGCGCGACCACGATCGCGATGTGCTGCGCGCGCTCCAACAGGCCCAGTATGAACTGCG
>FRDC01003960.1_pt2 | contig 13538 bp, 10 predicted proteins | sample 1106171 | NCBI WGS metagenome assembly FRDC01 (sample SAMEA3930566, study PRJEB13176) | freshwater metagenome | biome: Drinking water system; feature: drinking water; material: water | place: Singapore | collected 2014-12-20
AAGTAAAAAAAGAATTTGAAGGAACAGTGTTATTAACTGTTAACGATAGTAAGTTTTTAGATCAATTTCCATCTGCATCCTCAATAAGAGATCATATCTATGTTATTGATCCTATGGGGAATTTAATGATGCGCTATCCTCGAGATGCGAATCCATCAAAAATGGTGAATGATATCAAGCTGTTATTAAAACTATCACATTTAGAACATTAATTAAATTGAATTGTATTTTAGGAGGGTAAGATAAGAATGAGCGTTAATACAAGTGTAAGCCAGTCGATTCTAGAAAGAGTACAGCAATTCTACCGACTAACAAAACCTCGGGTTGTTTCACTAATTGTTTTTACCGCCGTCATTGGAATGTTTCTGGCGGTTCCAGGCGCAGTCCCACTTGATACTTTAGTCCTTGGAACAGTTGGAATTGCTTTCGTCGCTGGTGCTGCAGCTGCTTTGAATTGCTTAGTTGAACAGAAATTTGATGCAGTTATGGCGAGAACAAAGGGAAGACCGTTGCCACAAGGTAAGGTAAGTGTTCCTGAGACTCTGTTTTTTCTTGGATTAATTGGTGGATTAGGATTATTTATTTTACATCAATGGATTAATCCATTGACTATGTGGTTGACTTTAGGAACTTTTGTTGGTTATGCAATTATTTATACGGTTATCCTAAAACCACTTACCCCTCAAAATATTGTGATCGGTGGTGCATCAGGTGCTATGCCACCCATACTTGGTTGGGCTGCTGTGACAGGTGAAGTTACTGCTGATGCTTTATTGCTTTTTTTAATTATTTTTGCTTGGACGCCACCTCATTTTTGGGCATTGGCTCTCTATCGTAAAACCGAATATGCGCAAATAGGTATGCCAATGCTACCGGTTACACATGGAGATAAATTTACTCGCCTTCATGTATTGCTCTACACTTTGATTTTATGTGTGGTAACAATTCTTCCATATGTATCACAGATGAGTGGACTGATTTATTTGGTCAGCACACTAATTTTAGATGCGATATTTTTATACTATGCCATAAAAATTTATACTAATTATAGTGATCAACTAGCACGTTCAGCATTCAAATTTTCAATTCTATATTTAGCATTATTATTTACTGCGTTGTTAATCGATCATTACTATTATTTCTAATCCGAAACATAAGTAAATTTATTGACAACCCTGCACAAGTTAGTATTCTTGTGTAGGGTTTTTTATTGATTAACAGGCAGACTAAGATTTAGGGGAATATTTTTTCTGGATTCAGAATATGATTAGGATCAAATAAGTTTTTGATACTTTTCATGATTGCAAGAGTTACCTCGTCAATCTCTTTAGGGATAAATGCTCGTTTTTCTCTACCAATACCATGTTCTCCCGACAAAGTACCATTTAGTGCTATCACTAAATCAAATATTTCTTCTAAGCAATTCTCGGCGCGTAAGCTTTCATCTAAATTATTGGGATCGATAAGCAGATTTACATGTATATTACCGTTTCCTGCATGTCCAAAATTAACATTTGCTATATCGAATTTAGAACAAATTTTGTCTAAATTATCCAAGAAATGGGGTAAGGCAATAACTGGGACTACAATATCTTCGTTAATTTTTTTGGGTGCAATATCGCGTAAAAGCGGTGATAAAGCTTTTCTCGCTTTCCATAAATTTTCTGGGTTAGTGGCATGTTCGATCGATAATAGGCCTTGGATATTGCAGCTTGATTGAATAGAGAGGATAGTTTCTGACAATTCATTTTCTGAACCATCTACTTCAATGATCAACATTGTGTTAGCATGGTCAGGAATTAATTCAGGGAATCGACTACGAATGAGGTTTAGTGAGTGTTTATCTAAAAATTCCAGTGCGCTAGGTGTCTGTGGAAGACTCATAATTGCAACAATAGCTTGAGCGCAGCTGATTACATCATTGAAATAAGCAACTAACCCACTTTTATATTGAGGCAAAGGTGTTAATTTAAGCGTTGCCTCCGTAATCACAGCTAATGTTCCTTCTGATCCGATCAGAAGACGAGTCAAATCATAGCCAACCACTCCTTTGGTAGTATAGCATCCAGTTTTTAGGATCTGTCCCGAACCTGTTACAGCTTTTAATCCTAAAACATGATCGCGTGTAGTGCCATATTTTACTGCATGAGGACCTCCTGCACTTGTAGCAAGATTACCCCCTATACTTGAAAAACGGGCGCTTGATGGATCAGGAGGCCAGAACAAGCCAAATGGCTTTGCTGCATCTTGGATTGCTTGGTTTAATACACCTGGCTCAGAAACAATGACACGATTTCCATCATCAATCTTAATAATTCTAACCATACGTTCCAGTGATAATGCAATCCCTCCTTTATCAGGAGTACTACCGCCAGTCGTTCCGGTTCCTCTTCCTCTTGGAGTAATCGGTATTTTATAGTGATTGCAGAGCGAAAGAATTTCAGCTACTTCTTCAGTTGTAGCGGGGAAAATAACTGCCTCAGGAGGAAAAATTTTTCGACTATTATCATATGCATACGTGTAGCATTCTACCGGATCAGTATAGATACGGTCGGACGGAATAAGTTTATGTATTTTTACAATTAACTCAGGTGGCAGCACTGAAAAAATTTGTAAGGAAGTCGCTTGGGAATATTAATTAAGGTACTCAAACACTTTTACAACTCGGGTTACGCCTGCGGTTGTGCTTGCGATTTGAGAAGCATCCTCTCCTTCTTCTCGAGTTACTAACCCAAGTAAATAGACGACACTATTTTCTGTCACAACTTTGACATAATTAGCTCGGAATTTTCTTTCGCTGATAAAACGACCCTTTACTTTTGAAGTAATGATTGAATCATTTGTTCTGGATGATAGGGCACTATTTTCAGCTATTGTAATTTCATTGAAGACTTTACGAACATTATCAATACTTAATGCGAGTTTTTCAGCCTCATTTTTCATCGCATCATTAGGTGTTTCACCTGTAAGCAATACATTGCGATTGAAGCTGGTAACATTAATATGAACGTTGCCACCAAGTTGTTGAGTAATTCTTCGGCTTGCTTTCAATTCAATCGCTTCATCCTCGATAAAAATACCTGTACTTCGGCGATCTTCACTCATTAATGCCCCGGTACCAGCTCCCACGCCAATACCGGTTGCGACTAGTGGTACGCAACTAGAAAGTAAAAAAGTAGAAAGAAAAAAAAGTATGATGGAGATTAATAAATTCATTTTCATAAATTTAAAGCTTAGCTAAGCATTCACTTAAGTGTTTCTATTCGATTGATAAAATCAGCCTTATCTCATTATCCTTTGCTGCAATAATCTCTTCAAGTTAAATGAGATGGTTTCATTATAAGCAGGTAATGGTCTAAATTTCTAGATTATTCAGAAGAAATAACCTGGTAGGGTAAGTTCCCCGCAGATGCCGTTAGACCGTGATCTTGAACCTTTTGGTCCAAGGTGGCCGCAAACAGTTTGCATCAGGTTCATCTACGAAAGATGATCACAACAGCATTAATCGAGCTCGCAGCCAAATTTCAAGAATTGGTTCAAAGAGTATGAGCCCACACGAACACCGCAGGGAGAAGCGTCAAAAGCTAATCAGCTATGTTAATGATATAACTTAAACTACTTGAATCAATTCTACGCCTTAATTCATTCCTGTCAAAATTTTTAAAGTAAAAATAGGAACAAGAGAAAGTTCCTGGCATCAAACCCTAGAATGCTTACAACATCAAATCAGCATGTAGTGTAGAAATTATTCACTTATCTTGATTAAGGTACACTGATACCCTTTACAGTAATTTTATTTAGATGTAATCAATTATTGGATTTTAATTTGAAATGAAAGAATACATAAAATGGTTCAACCAATTGAACATGAAGGATATCGCTCTTGTTGGCGGTAAAAATGCATCACTCGGGGAGATGTTCAGCCATTTAACCCGATTGGGCGTTAATGTGCCCGCAGGATTTGCAACGACTACTCGAGCTTATCAAGATTTTCTGGAAGCTAATAAACTTAGTGAACGTATCAATCACTTGCTGAATCAATTAGATGTTGATGATGTTTCAGCATTGGCCATTACCGGTAAAACCATTCGAGAGTGGCTGCTAGAAGCTATGTTGCCCGATCAGCTACTAGAAGCTATTTCAATTGCCTATGAGAAGCTTGAGAAAAGTTATGAAAATGAGGAGGTTTCATTTGCGGTGCGTTCATCTGCTACAGCAGAAGATCTTGTCGATGCCTCTTTTGCAGGCCAACAAGAAACACTGCTCAATGTAAGTGGGCTAGATCAAATTATTCAAGCAATCAAAATCGTATTTGCATCACTCTACAATGATCGGGCTATTGCATATCGTGTTCACCAAAATTTCCCTCATGATAAGGTTTATCTTTCAGCAGGCATCCAAAAAATGGTGCGCAGTGATTTGGGGGCAAGTGGTGTCATGTTTACTTTGGATACGGAATCGGGTTTCCAAGATGCGATTCTTATTACCTCTGCTTATGGACTCGGTGAAACAATCGTGCAGGGGATCGTCAATCCGGATGAGTTTTATGTTTATAAACAAGGACTGCGTTCTGGGAAATCTGCGATCCTGTCACGACGACTTGGTACTAAATTGATCGAGATGGTTTATGAAGATTCATCTAAACACGATACCTTTACCGTGACCCGTGATGTTGCTATCGAACGTCGCCAACGTTTCTCACTATCTGATCAGCAGGTAGCGCAATTAGCTCAGCAGGCCTTATTGATCGAACAGCATTACGGAAGACCCATGGATATCGAATGGGCGCTTGATGGGCTAGATGGTAAATTATATATCGTGCAAGCGCGACCCGAAACGGTTAAAAGTCGTGTTGCGACATCGCTGGAACGATACCAATTAACTCAAAAAGGAACGGTTCTAACGGAAGGCCGAGCGATTGGTCAAAAGATTGGTCAGGGGACAGCAAAAATTATCCTGAGTATTGATCAAATGCATGAAATTCAATCGGGTGATGTATTGATTACTGATATGACGGATCCGGATTGGGAACCTATCATGAAACGCGCAGCAGCGATTGTGACCAATCGTGGTGGAAGAACCTGCCACGCGGCTATTATTGCGAGGGAAATGGGCATCCCGGCTGTTGTGGGTTGTGGGGAGGCAACTTCTCAGATCAAACAGGGTAGCTCAGTTACGATTTCCTGTGCAGAAGGGGATACTGGTTATGTGTATGAAGGTTTATTGCCATTTGACCATTCAATCATGGATATGGGCCAACTACCGGAGCTACCCATCAAAATGATGATGAATGTAGGTAATCCTTCCCATGCATTTACTTTTTCGCAAATTCCCAATCAAGGTGTTGGGTTGGCACGCTTAGAGTTTATTATCAACAATATGATTGGTATTCACCCCAAAGCAGTACTGGAATTTGATCAACTACCAAGGCATTTGCAAGAGCTCATTGTGAGTCGTAGTGCAGGGTATGCAAATCCAGCTCAGTTTTATATTGAAAAATTGGTAGAAGGAATCGCGACACTGGCTGCTGCTTTTTACCCGAATCCAGTGATTGTTCGTACCTCTGATTTTAAATCAAATGAATACGCAAATTTGATTGGCGGTGAGCGCTATGAGCCGAAAGAAGAGAATCCTATGATCGGTTTTCGAGGCGCATCGCGTTATATTTCGCAGCATTTCCAAGCATGTTTTGAACTAGAATGCCAGGCATTGCGCAAAGTTCGCGATGAGATGGGGTTAGCCAATGTGGAAATCATGATTCCTTTTTGTCGCACATTAGAAGAAGCACAGCAGGTTACAGCTTTATTGGATAGCCAAGGTCTTGCCAGAGGTAGCAATGGGTTGCGTATTATTATGATGTGCGAAATTCCTTCGAACGCGTTACTCGCAGAAGAGTTTTTACAGTATTTTGATGGTTTTTCGATTGGGTCGAATGATATGACACAGTTGTGTCTTGGACTTGACCGTGATTCAAATCTCGTTTCTCACGCGTTTGATGAGCGTAACCCTGCTGTCAAAAAGATCCTAAAAATGGCAATTGATGCTTGCCGGACGCAAGGTAAGTATATCGGTATTTGTGGGCAAGGGCCCTCGGATTATCCTGATTTTGCTGCTTGGCTTAATGAGGTTGGTATCGGGAGTCTATCGCTAAATCCTGATTCGATTGTTGAAACATGGCTTTATCTGGCTAGCTTAACAAAACCAAATTAATTGTGCTTAAACAAAAGCGTACTGTTTTTTTTCTTTCAGACCGCACGGGCATCACAGCTGAAACATTAGGCCATAGCTTGCTAACACAATTTGATGGCATCGAGTGGGTCAAGGTTAATATCCCGTTTCTTGATGAAATCGATAAGATCAAAGGAGCTATCGATCAAATTAACCGAGTCGCAGAGAGTGAGGGGTTCCGCCCTTTAGTGTTTAGCACGTTGCTTAAACCTGAAATCTTGGAACAGATTCGCCAGGCGAATTGTCGTGTCTATGATTTCTTTGAGATGTTTATAGATCCAATTGAACAAGAATTAAATCAACCTTTTGTACGAATCGCTGGGCGTTCTCATGGACTTCAGCAGCACATGGCTTATTTCAAAAGAATCAATGCGATTAATTACGTTCTTGCACATGATGATGGAGTAAATCCTAAAAATTTTGCTCAAGCCGATATTATCTTGATCGGTGTATCACGAACGGGAAAAACACCAACCTGTCTCTATTTAGCCATGCAGTACGGAATCGCTGCTGCAAATTACCCATTGACCCAAGAGGATATGCGATTGATGCAATTACCCAAGATATTGGAACCCGTTCAGAATAAATTATTTGGCCTAACTCTGAGTGCGACCCAACTTCATTTGATCAGGCAAGAAAGACGCCCAAATAGTGAATATGCTTCACTTGCTCAATGTCAGCGCGAAATTCAGTGGCAACAATCATTATTTAAGCTAGTGGGCATCCCTTATCTTGATACGACTTCAATTTCAATTGAAGAAATCAGTACGATTATTCTCAATAAGTGCGGATTAAAAAGGCAACTTTATGGGTTCTTGTAGAAACTTAACAGGCATAGTAGCAAAAATAACAATAGTCAATACTTAAAAATTTTTGACTGAGAATGACTTTTTAGTTATAAATCAAAAGCTAAATAATAATTAACTTATATAAAAATGAGAAACTTAAAAAAGAATAAAAATAAATGCCTAAGTGTTTTTTTATTTTTTGCCATTCTATGCCTGGTTATTAATCCACTAAAAGCTATTGAACCTATTCCTTACGCTGAGGGGCCTTTACTGGATATTATTTCACAAATGCCCGAGGGTACATGGAAAAAGGTAAATGCAAATTCTTTCTCAGAAGCTTGGACTCCTCCAGAATTACGTCCACTTAATCTTACTAGTAACCCTCCACCAAGCAAATTGATTTCGGCATGGAGCAGTTTTGCGTGGGATAGCAATCGTGGTGATTTGATCCTATATGGTGGTGGTCATGCCAATTATTCCGGAAATGATGTATATCGCTGGCGTTCACGGAACTTAAGATGGGAACGTGCTTCTTTACCAAGTCAGATTGCTGTTATTCCAGGCACGGTTGCAGCAATTGCAATTGATGGTGTGGATGCTGCTCCGAGTTCTGCGCATACCTACGATAATAGCGTTTTTCTTCCAATTGTAGATCGTTATCTTGTTTTTGGTGGGGCTTTGTTTAATACGGGCGGTCCTTATATCCGCCAAAGTGAAAATGATCCTGCTGTCACGCGAATAACGGGCCCCTATGTATTTGATCCTGAAAAAGCGGCATCAAGCCAAGTAGGAGGAACTACAGGATCACATGTACAACGTGTTGCTGCTTTTCCTGAGATTATTGGAGGCGAAATGTGGCGAAATAGAGATATTCATAAACATCTAGCTACTTCTATCTTACCAAAACATCACGTTAATGGGTGCACAGCCTATGCGTATGAATCTGGAATGGATATCGTATATGTTAGTGCGAGTGGGAGTATCCATGGTACCGGTCAGTCTTTATTTCGATATCAAATTTCTGATGTTAATTCACCTTGGACGGATAAAGTAGATCGAGTTGGAATATATTGGGGGTCGCCGTCAGATCAGCCTACATGCGGATATGATCCTATCAATAAGATTTTTCTGAAAACAACAGGTGTTAACTCTAAGCCTTTGTATTTCTGGGATTTGAGACCAGAACGTGCCACAAATAAAGATCAAGCAGTAGTGGTTGAAGGTTCTATTTCTAATCTTGTTCAATGGTTAAATAATTTTACTACTACCACAGGCAAGTCAATTCGGCACTGTGCTCTTGATTTTGATCCTAATCGTAAAAATTTCCTACTCTGGTGTGGATCGACTCAAGTATGGCGCATCATACCGCCTAATCCATTGTCTACTTTGGGCTGGAGAGCCGAGATGGAACCAGTGATCCCATCAGATCAGAACCCTCCTTTAAATGTAGGTACGGGAATCTTGGGAAAATGGGATTACATTCCTGGGTTTGATGTTTTTATGGGGTTGGAAAATGAAACAAACGGTAATGTTTGGGTTTATAAACCTCTAGGCTGGGTTGCGCCAGACTCAAGTGGCGGTGGTGGAGGACCAATTAATCAATTACCTTCAGTTTCAGTTACCTCACCAATCAATAATCAAACGATAAGTATAGGGTCTGCTATAACATTATCTGCTCAAGCGTCAGATCCAGATGGTTCTATTGCTGAAGTTAAAATGATTGTAAATAACATCCTTATTGAAACGTTTACGATCGAACCGTATTCCACTGAATGGACTCCTTCCGAGGCCGGGGAGTATATTATTAAAGCAGAAGCGTTTGATAATATGGGTGCTAAGGCGACGAGCACTCCCATTACAATTAATATTGCTTCAGGTACCCCTTTAACAACTACAATACTGCAACGTAGTTCTGCAAGCGCTGTAGGTGTGACTGATACTTATCTTTCTGGATATCATCCCAACAATAATTTTGGAAGTTCTCAGAATTTATATTTCCAGAGTAAAAACTATGTTCCCTTAATTAGATTTAATATTTTCTCAAGTGAGGGTGGACCTATACCTGATAATGCTATTATTGAATCTGCTACATTATCTTTATATAAAGGATCATCTTATTCCATTCAAGCTTCACTACATGCGTTGATTAAGCCATGGAATGAAAAAGAAGCAACCTGGACTAAAGCTTCAAATGCTTTAACCTGGAATGCTGCTGGTGCAGGTGCTGCTGGTTTGGATTATGTTGCAATTGCCGATACGCAAGTGAGTTTGCCATGGACTGCCAATGTCTGGGTTCCATTTGATGTAACCCAGCGAGTAAAGATGTTTTCTGCAGGCAGCATTAATTATGGTTGGAGGTTGATATTTAATTCTGGCGATTCAGTTAATAACATTCGCTTTAATTCAAGTGAAAAGGATCCAGAATTAGATACACGGCCAAAGTTAGAGATTAAGTGGCGTATATAGTTATCTTGTGATGGTCTAGCAGTGGTGTATTCAGTAATTTAAGCTGCTAGACTGGAACATGAAATTCCTGAGCGGTTAACCATTTATATCAATCCTTGCAAAGTTAAAGTTCTAGATCAGCCCTATTTAAGGCTGACCTAGAGCTTAAGCTTTATTAATAGAGAAATATCCTCATTTGGAATATTCTAGGGATATTTTTGATTTTTACTAAAATATACATCTACTATGAATAAAATTCCCAGAGTGGGCTTCATTTCGCTTGGTTGTCCTAAAGCAACAGTCGATTCTGAACGAATTTTGACGCGTCTACGCGCAGAAGGTTATTTAATCTCCCCGAGTTACCAAGATTCTGACTTAGTGGTTGTTAATACTTGTGGATTTATTGATAGCGCCGTTGAAGAATCGTTAGATACGATTGGAGAAGCGTTAAGGGAAAATGGGAAGGTGGTTGTTACCGGTTGTTTGGGTGCTAAGGGAGATACGATTCGGCAGATGCACCCCAATGTGCTATCGGTAACAGGACCTCAAGCAACTGAGGAAGTGATGGAAGCAATTCATACTCATTTACCTAAGCCCCACGATCCCTATGTTGATCTAGTTCCGCCTCAAGGTATTCGGTTAACTCCTCAACACTACGCCTATTTAAAGATTTCTGAGGGTTGTAATCATCGTTGTACTTTTTGCATTATTCCAAGTATGCGTGGAGATCTCGTGAGTCGACCAGTAGGGGATATCATGCAGGAAGCGCAACATTTAGTGGATGCGGGAGTTAAGGAGTTACTTATCATTTCACAAGATACCAGCGCCTATGGTGTAGATCAGAAATATCGTACCGGTTTCTGGGGAGGTAAGCCCGTTAAAACGCGTATCACTGAGCTTGCAACGGCTTTGGGAGAATTAGATGTTTGGGTAAGGCTCCACTATGTATATCCTTATCCACATGTTGATGAGTTAATTCCATTGATGCAAGAAGGAAAAATTGTTCCTTACTTGGACATTCCATTTCAGCATGCCAATGCACGAATTCTAAAATTAATGAAGCGGCCTGCAAATAGTGAAAATATCCTCTCACGAATTCAACAGTGGCGAACGATTTGCCCAGAAATTACGTTGCGGAGCACTTTTATTGTTGGCTTTCCGGGAGAGACAGAGCAAGAATTTCAGGAATTACTGGATTTTCTTGAAATAGCTCAATTGGATCGAGTAGGTGCATTTATGTATTCTCCCGTTGAGGGGGCCGCTGCGAATAGTTTACCTGATCACATTTCACCGGAAATTCAAGAAGAACGATTAGGTCGACTCATGGCGCTGCAAGAGAAAATTAGCACTGATAAGTTGAAACGAAAAGTCGGTCAAACTCTGGAGGTGTTGGTTGATGAAGTAGATGCTGAAGGTGCGATTGCACGTAGTCATGCTGATGCGCCTGAAATCGATGGGTTGGTATATATCGATGCTGACCATCAATTGATCCGACAAGGGGATTTTGTCAAGGTGCGCATTGTTAATTCAGATCAACATGATTTGTGGGCAGAGCTTGTTTAATAGCATTCTTGATTTTTAATTGTTTTAACTTAGGAGAGTAGTTTGGAGTTGATTTTATGGAGGCATGCTGAGGCAGAAGATGAAATACCCGATGCCTCACGGAGATTAACTGAAAAAGGCATGAAACAGGCTCAATCCATGGCTCAGTGGTTAAAGCCTCGATTGCCTAAGCATACCCGTATTATTGTTAGTCCTGCTAAACGAACTCAACAAACAGCCTTGGCATTAAGTAATGTGTATGAAACGCTTGAAGAGGTCGGTACAAGTACTACAGCAGATAGGGTGCTTACTGTCGCCAATTGGCCCTATGAAGAAGGTGCTGTACTTGTTGTAGGGCACCAACCAACATTAGGTCAAATTGCTGCATTGATACTAGGCAATCATTATGCCAGTTTCAGTGTGAAGAAGGGCTCGGTTTGGTGGTTTAGTTCAAAATCAAAAGATTTGTCATCAAGCGGGAACTTACGGTTAGTAATGGTGCCAGATATGATTTGATAAAAGTAGAAAGTAAAACTGCTTAATTTCTGAATGTGTGAGTTTTGTGTTAATTAAAGAACTGACTGAATTTATGAGGTTTTTTTAATATTTAAATTATTACGAAATCGCTTGACTAAGTTCTCACATCTCATTAGATTGATTGCTTAACATAAGTACTAGGGAGGGTAAGTTTTATATGGACATAGATATAGTTTCGGCTTTATCTGGATTAATTGATTTGCCGTGGTGGGGATACATTGTCGTTACGTTGGTATTAACACATATTACCATTGCGAGTATTACCATTTTTTTACATCGCCATCAGGCGCATCGCGCTTTAGATTTACATCCGATACCGAGTCATTTTTTTCGTTTCTGGCTTTGGTTGACAAGCGGAATGGAAACTAAAGAATGGGCAGCAATCCACCGCAAACATCATGCAAAATGTGAGACATTAGATGATCCTCACAGTCCACAAATCTACGGAATTAAGAAAGTCTTACTAGAGGGCTCTGAGCTTTATCGCAAGGAAGCAAAAAATAAAGAAACATTGGAAAGATATGGTCATGGTACACCAGATGACTGGCTCGAAAGAAACATCTATGAAAAGCATAGTGCGGCTGGCGTAGCTTTGATGTTAATCATTAATGTTGTGTTATTTGGACCGATTGGAATAACGATTTGGGCTGTTCAAATGCTTTGGACTCCTGTGATGGCAGCTGGCATTATCAATGGAGTTGGTCATTATTGGGGCTATCGGAATTTCCGTGCTGAGGATGCAAGTCGCAATATTGTGCCTTGGGGAATTCTGATTGGAGGAGAAGAGTTACATAACAACCATCATGCTTATCCTACTTCTGCACGACTTTCTAATAAATGGTTTGAATTTGATATTGGTTGGATGTATATCCGTATTCTTGAGATGATGGGATTGGCAAAGGTTAAGAAAATTGCTCCTAAATTGAATCTTAATGAGTCTAAAACGGTATGCGATTTTGAGACCTTGCAAGCGGTTATTGCACACCGATATGAAGTATTGGCTAAATATACGCAATCTCTCAAAGTGATACTAACAAAAGAGATGGAGCAATTATTACAAGTTGCAGCACATCATGGTATCGATGGTTTAACGCTGAAACGCTGGATACTGGCTGATGCAAAAACGCTGCAAGAAGAGGAGCGTAACAAGCTAAGTTTAGTCCTGAGTAAAACGAAGCATCTTGATAAAGTTTATACAATGCGTGAAGAATTATCTGCCATTTGGCAACGATCATCTGCTTCTAAAGATGAGCTCGTCAAGCAATTAGAAGATTGGTGCCATCGTGCAGAGCAAAGTGGTATCGAAGCACTTGAGAAATTCTCACGTAGGCTTCGCTGTTACGCATAAAGTTCAATTCTATTCTCGAGCAAATTAGTTCTGTGTAGGATTTGCTCGAGATAGTCTATCTAGGTAGTATTTCCCTTTTTCTTTGTCTCGTTGTTTATAGCTTATCTTTTTCTAAAGCTATAACGATTTTAATTTTTGTTTTTCCTCTAAGAACATAAATACAAGTCAATCACCTGATTTTAGGCTAGACTAATGCAACGATGTTGCATTACTTGTATTATGAATTTAATTGAAAGAGCAAAAGAATTAGTAAGTCATACAGGAGATCGAGCCACTGCTAATCGGGTCAGAACGCTTTCTATTTTATTGGCAGCAGAGCAAGCGTTAACCCATCGGGAAATTTCAGATCAACTTGGCGTGAAAAAACAATTAGATCGTGTAACCCTCTATCGTATCCTTGAGTGGATGCATAGAAAGAGTTTAGTTCATAAGATTGCTGGAGATGACAGAGTATGGCGTTTCCGGGTTAATACAGAAATCCGTACTCACCAGCATGCACATTTTAAATGTACGCGCTGTGCAAAAGTAATCTGCTTAAAAGATTCCAAGTTTAATCCTGCTCCTTTATTACCATTTGGGTATTTCCTTCAGGAAATGGAGTTGACCTTGAAAGGTCTTTGTTCAGAATGTATTTAGCAATTAGCTAAGTA
>FRDC01005095.1_pt1 | contig 13506 bp, 12 predicted proteins | sample 1106171 | NCBI WGS metagenome assembly FRDC01 (sample SAMEA3930566, study PRJEB13176) | freshwater metagenome | biome: Drinking water system; feature: drinking water; material: water | place: Singapore | collected 2014-12-20
TTCTTCCCTGCGGGCGCTGGCCGACGCTGTCCAGAAACATCGCACCAAATGACCGTGGCGGGGTTATGCACAAGACCCCATTGATCGGCCCCTACAGCCCGGACGATGTGGTGGCGTGGCGACAGGGGCAGACACACACCGCACGACAATTCCTGACCGATGTGCTTGCTCTGACGGAGTCGTTGCCGGATCGGCCTACCGTCCTCAATCTTGCTGACAGCCGCTACGAATTTGTAGTGGGATTCGCCGCGGCGATTCTGCGGGGCCAGCTCACGCTGCTTCCTCAACGCCGTGCGCCGGAAGCGCTCCGCCGACTCATGGGCGATTACCCCGGCTGCTATGTCCTCACGGATCATGACGAAGCGATCGAGGGGACCGATGTGGTCCCGATTCGATCAACAGGAGATCAGGTTCCTTGGCCGGAGCACATTCCGCTCGTGCCCGTGAATCAAACGGTGGCGGTCGCGTTCACCTCCGGCAGCACCGGACGTCCGGTGCCGAATACGAAAACCTGGGGAGCGTTGACGGCTGTGGCGCAGGCGACTGGCGCGCGACTGGGCATCAAGGGAGGAGATCGTGTCAGGGTCGTGGCGACGGTTCCGCACCAGCATATGTTCGGTCTGGAGGCGTCCGTGATGTTGCCGCTGATGCACGGGGTGGCCATGTACGCAGGCCGTCCGTTGTTTCCCGCCGATATCGGGAGTGTGTTGACCGATATCCCCGGTCGATGGATGCTGGTCACGACCCCGCTCCATCTTCGTGCCTGTGTGAGCGAGCGTATGCAGGTTCCCCCCGATGGGCTGATCCTTTCCGCGACCGCCCCGCTTGCCAGGGCGTTGGCGCAGGAAGCAGAGCGGATGTTTCAATCGGAGGTGCATGAGATCTTCGGATTTGCCGAGGCGGGGAGTGTAGCCGAGCGGCGCACGATCGACGGCGATCGTTGGATACCGTTGGAGGGGGTCAGTGTCGTGCGGGATCAGGGCTCGTGCACGGTGCAGGCCTTGTATCTTCCTGAGCCAGTGCCGGTACCGGATCGCGTGACGGTCGAGCCGGGGGGCACCTTCTTCCTGCATGGCCGGGAAGCGGACCAGGTGAATGTCGCAGGGCATCGCGTGTCCCTTGGCGATTTAAACCAGACGTTGTTGAGGATCGACGGTGTGCAGGACGGGATCTTTTTTTTACCGGATGAGGAAGCCGGTCTCGTGACCAGGCTGATGGCGTTTGTGGTGGCTCCCGGAAAGACCAGCGGGGAGATCCAGCGCGCGCTGCGGGCGCATCTCGATCCGGTCTTTTTGCCTCGCCCGTTGGTGTGTGTGCCCAGTTTACCGAGGAACGCCGCCGGGAAGTTGCCGCGCGAAGCCGTGCTGGAGCTGGCTTTGCAGTGGGTGGGGGAAGACGGTCATGGTGTATGAACGAACGGTCTCGATCCCCCACGATCATCCGTCGCTCGCGGGACATTTCCCCGGCCATCCGGTCGTGCCGGGTGTGGTGTTGCTCGATGAAGTGTTGAGCCTCGTGCGAGAAAGGTCGGGGGGCGTTCAGTCGGTGGCGGGATTGCCTCTCGTGAAGTTTTCCTCTCCTCTGAGGCCGGGTGAGGTGGTGACGATTCATGTGGATCTGGATGGGGCCACAGAGGCCGCGTTTTCGTGCAGGGTCGAAACGAGGCTCGTGGCGTCCGGCATAATCGAATTGGCGCCCGTTCATGCGGCATCGACGGAACGGATGTGAGTCTCGCGTGGCAACAGCAACCGGAACGCGGCAGCCGCATCGGCGTGCGGGCCATGATATGGGTGGCCGAGTCGCTCGGCCGTCCGGTCGCGCGGGTCCTGCTCTATCCCATTTGTGTGTATTTCCTGCTCAATTCCGGGTCCGCTCGCCGCTCGATCGCGCGATTCCGTGAACGGGTATTAGGACATCCGGCGCGGTGGCTAGAGTTGTTCCGCCATTATCACGCCTTCGCGTCCACGATACTGGACCGCCTCTATTTTCTTCGCGCGCAGCTTGATCCATTCAATGTCCAGTGGCATGGCTTGGACACGCTCGACCGGGAATTGGCTAAGGGACAAGGTTGCGTGCTGCTCGGGGCGCATCTTGGGAGTTTCGAGGTGGTGCGGGCAGTGGGGCTTTTTCGGCGGCAGCTCGATATCCGCGTGCTCATGGATGAGCAGAATGCGCCGATGGTGCGGAGCCTCATCCAGGAGTTGAATCCTGCCGTTGCGGGAACGGTGATTCAAGTCGGCGGAGTGGAGACGATGTTGCGGGTGAAAGAATGTCTGGACGGAGGTGGGATTGTCGGTGTGATGGGCGATCGCGTGACGCCGAACGATCGGACCATCGCGTGCAAGTTCTTCGGCCGAGAAGCCAAGTTTCCGACTGGGCCGATCCGCTTGGCCCATGTGACCCGCGCGCCGGTCCTGCTGTTTTTCGGGCTCTACAGGGGCGGGAATCGATACGAGATCCATCTTGAAGCATTCAGCCTGGACGCGCCATCCGCTCATGACCGGGGCAATGTCGATGTGAATCTGGCCGTGCAGCGGTATGCCGATCGACTGGAAGACTATTGCCGCCGCGCGCCGGAGAATTGGTTCAACTTCTATGATTATTGGGACGAAGACCGTTAGCCTGATCTTGTCCGGATGCGTGCTGTTTGCCTCCGCACAGGCAGCTGGCCCCATTGCCGAGGTTTCGCCCGCTCAGACTGAGCAGCCGAGCCACGAGTGGACCGTCGAGCAGGTGGTGGCGTTGCTCAAGGAAGGGCGCGAATCCTCGGTGGCGTTCGAAGAAGTCACCTATTCATCCCTCCTGACGAAACCGCTCGTTGCGCGCGGTGTGCTGCGCTTCACGCCTCCGTCGCGGTTGGAAAAAGATGTGCTGGAGCCTTCTCATGAACGCTATGTGGTCGAGGGAGATCTCGTCACGTTTGAGAGCGAGCGGAAGCAGATCAACAGAACCATTTCGCTGGACGACTATCCGGGCTTGCGCGGATTTGTCGAGGCGTTTCGGGCCGGTGTGACCGGCGATGCGGCGCTGCTGAAGCGGTTGTATGAGACGGCGCTCGACGGAAACCGGCGGCAGTGGGTGCTCCAGCTGCGTCCCCGCGATCCGGCCGGAAAGTCGATGCTCGACTCCATCCACATGACCGGGTCGGAAGGCCGGATCCTCTCCATCACGATGCGCCTGCCGGACGGTGATCGGTCGGTGATGACGCTCTCGCGAGGGGACAGGCCATGAACGGGCGCCGGTGGGTTCCGGCCCTCTGGCTGGCTGTCATGATCTCTGCCCTGTGGTTTGCGTCCACCAGGCTGTCCATCCACAGCGAGTTGGGGGATTTGCTGCCAGAAGGCTCGACGCCGACGCAACGGCTGCTGCTCTCGCAGGTCCGGACCGGCCTGTCTGGCCGGCTGATCCTCCTGGCCGTGGAAGGCGCACCGCCTGACGAGTTGGCTGCCATCAGCATGGTGTTGGGGGAGTCTCTTCGCGCCGATGGGCGCCTTGGCTTTGTGGGGAATGGTAGGCAGATGTGGTCGAAGGAAGAACAGGCGGTCGTCACCGGGTCGCGCTACCTGCTCAGCCAAACCGTGACGGCTGAGCGATTTTCCGAAGCATCGCTCCGCCATGCGCTTGAACAGCGTCTCGATGATTTGCGCTCGCCGCTGGCGCCACTCATCAAGGAGTCCGTGCCGTCCGATCCGACCGGCGAAGTCCTTGGCATTGTGCGGTCCTGGTCAGGTTGGGATCCGCCGACAAAGTATCGCGGTGTGTGGATGTCGGCCGATCACGCCAGAGCGTTGCTCGTCGTCGAGACGCGTGTGAGCGGATTCGATGCGGATGCGCAAGAATCGATTCATCAGACAATCCAGGCGCGGTTTCATGAGGCGGCACAGTCGAACGGTGCCTCGGCTCGGCTCGTTCTGAGCGGTCCCGGTGTGTTTGCCGTGGAGATTCAGCGCACCATCGAAACGGAAGCCTGGCGGCTGTCGACGGTCGCGGCGAGTCTGGTGCTGGTGTTTCTGCTGTTCAGCTACCGGTCGCCCAGGCTCGTGCTGCTCACATTGATTCCGATCTCCAGCGGCATTGTCGCCGGCATGATTGCCGTGCATTGGTGGTTCGGCTTCGTCCACGGGATCACGGTGGGCTTCGGTATTACCCTCTTGGGTGTCGTCGATGATTATCCCATCCACTTGTTCAGCCACATGACGCCACGTGATTCCGCCCAGGCCGTGATGAAGGCCATCTGGCCAACGATGCGTCTGGGCATTCTCACGACCGCGATTGGGTTCAGCTCCCTTCTGCTGGCCGGCTATCCGGCTCTGGCTCAATTGGGCCTGCTGGCCGTCGTGGGGTTGCTGACGGGAGCGTTCGTCACCCGGTGGGTGTTGCCCGCGTGTGTCAGCCAGGGGTTTGTGCCGAGAGACATCAGCCACGGATTTCCGGCTTGGGGCAATTGGTCGGGCACGGGATCGGCGCTGGCGTTGATCGTGCTCGTTCTTGCGACATCGGTGCTGATATGGTCTGATACGCCTCTGTGGGAACAGGACGTGGGGCGTCTCAGCCCGTTGTCGGACGACAAGAAACAGATGGATCAGCGGCTACGGCAGGAGCTTGGCGCGCCGGACGTGCGGGATCTCTTAGTGATCGAAGGGCCGACTGTTGAGGATGTGTTGGTGAAAAAAGAAGCCGTCGTGCCGCAACTGGACCATTTGACACAAAGCCGGGAGCTCGCCGGATATGACATCGTCACCCGCTATCTGCCCAGCCATCGCATGCAACAGGGGCGGCAACGAGCCTTACCGGAGCGAGCGGTTCTGGAACGGAATCTTGAAGCGGCATCAAGGGGGTTGCCGTTTGCGCCTGGACTCTTCATCCCGTTTCTGTCGGCCGTCGAGGCAGCCCGAAGCCAGCAACTTGTCGATCGCGGCACCTTCGCCGGAACGATGATGGCGATGAAACTGGAGTCGTTGCTGTTCTCGCAACAGGATCGATGGGTGGCGGTCGCGCCGCTTCGCGGGGTGGCCGACCGGCGGCAATTGGCCGCGCTCGTCGAACAGTGGGGAGAGGCGACCGTGCAGTATGTGGATCTGAAGGAGGAATCAAACCGGCTGATGACGGCCTATCGAGATCGCACATTGCAGCTGCTGGGATGGGGGCTGGCCGCCATCGCGCTCACGCTGATAGTCGGACTGCGCTCGGTCATGCTCGTCGGGCGCGTCCTGGCTCCGATTGTGTGTGCGCTGATCGTCGTGGCCGCCGTGTTGAGGGGATTGGGAGAACCGCTCTCACTGTTTCATGTGGCGACCTTTTTGTTGGTGATTGGCTTGGGGCTCGATTACGCTCTGTTTTTCAACCGAGCTGAGGGGACGGAAGACGACCGGGCCAGAACGAGGTTTGGCTTGCTGGTCTGCGGCACCACAACGATCCTCGTCTTCGGCGTGCTGGCGTTCTCGACGATTCCCGTGCTGCATGCCATCGGCCTGACCGCGGCCTGTGGGTCTCTGTCCTGTCTGGCTTTTGCGGCGTTGCTGGCGAGGAGGGATGCACATGCCGCCTAGTGTGCAACCGATGGCTCCGCTGGCCTTGTCCGCCTATACGCTCGTCACGGCGAACGGGAGGGGAGTTGCTCCAGTGCTGGAGGCGCTCCGTACCCGCCGGTCGGGGTTGACGCCTTGTGACTTCGAGGATGTCGCCCTGAAAACCTATATCGGACGAGTGGCCGGCCTCGAAGATTTTTCCCTCGATCACGAACTGGCGCCCTTCGATTGCCGGAACAACCGATTGGCTTGGCTTGGGCTTCAACAGGACGGGTTTATGGTCGCGGTGGCGGAGGCAAGACAGCGGTACGGAGCGCACCGTATCGCCGTCGTGATGGGGACCAGCACCTCCGGGATTCTCGAAACCGAGCATGCGTACCGTGTGCGCGATCCCCAGACCGATGGACTGCCTGATTGGTATCGCCCACGGTATCGCTACACCCACAATATGTTTTCACTGGGCTACTTCGTGCGGACATGCCTTGGATTGACAGGGCCGGCTTTGGTGATTTCGACGGCCTGTTCATCCAGCGCCAAGGTGTTTGCGACGGCTGCTCGGTTGATGCAGGCCGGCTTGTGCGATGCTGCCATCGTCGGCGGTGTGGACAGCCTCTGCCTGACGACCTTGTACGGGTTCTCCGCGTTGCAGTTGCTGTCTCCCGGTCCTTGCAGGCCCTGTGACGAGGACCGTGATGGACTATCCCTGGGTGAGGCAGCCGGCTACGCCTTGCTGGAGCCGGGCGACAGGGTCGGAGGGCGAGGAGCCGTGGCTCTGCTGGGGTACGGCGAGAGCACGGACGGCTATCATATGTCTCATCCCCATCCTGAAGGGGCAGGTGCCATGCGGGCCATCAAGGACTCGCTGATCAGGGCGCGGCTTCGTCCTGAACAAGTCGAGTATGTGAATTTGCATGGGACAGCCACAGTGGCCAATGATTCCGTCGAGGACAAGGCCGTGTACGGGCTGTTCGGCGCGCGTCCCGCGTGCAGTTCGACCAAAGGCTGGACCGGACATACGCTGGGTGCCGCCGGCATCACGGAGGCGGTCATCTCCGCTCTCTGTCTGACGCACGGATTGTTGCCGGGGACGCTCAATTGCCGGCGGGTGGACGGCTCATTGAAAAGCCGGATCCTTCGCGAGAATCAGACCGGTTCCGTCTCCTGTGTGCTGAGCAATATTTTTGGATTCGGCGGAAACAATTGTAGCTTGGTACTGGGAAAACTGTGATGGAGATCACAATAAGTGGCGTCGGTCTCCTGGCCCCCGGTCTTATCGGATGGGACGCCGGACGCGCGGTATTGGCCGGTCTCAGTCCCTTTCGACCGGATGAGGTGCCGGATCCTGACGCAATGATGCTTCCGCCGAACGAGCGGCGGCGCAGTAGCGATTGCGTCCGGTGGGCGGTACAGGTCGCACAAGAAGCCATGGCCAAATCGGGACTGGACCCACGCGATGTGCCGACGGTGTTTGCGTCCTCCGGCGGTGAAATGGGCGTGTTCGACAAACTCTGCCGCGCGCTGGCCACGCCGGAGCGAACGGTGTCCCCCACCTTGTTTCATCAATCGGTGCACAACGCGGCCGCCGGTTACTGGGGGATTGCCACGGCCGGCCAACAGTCGTCAACGGCCTTGTCCTGTTACGACGATTCGTTCGCTGCGGGTCTGCTGGAGGCCGTGACAATGGTGGGTGTGGAGCGATGCCCGGTTTTGCTGGTGGCCTACGATTTGGCGGTGCCGTCTCCGCTCAGCCAAGCGAGGCCAATCACGACAGGCTTTGCCGTGGCGCTCCTGTTGGCTCCTCCATCGGATCTTTCGTCTGCCGTCATGCGGGTGCAACTTGAGGAAGGGGAAGTGGCCGACAACGATGGTCTTGCAGATCTGGGTTTGGAAGGAGTTCGGCAAGACAATCCTGCCGCTCGATCGCTCCCGCTCTTGAGGGCCATCGCAAGGGGTGGCAAACGGATCGTCAGGCTCGGCCTGCTGGAGACCCAGCAGCTCATGGTGGAGCTTGGGCCATGCCGTCTTTGACCAAAAACGAACTGGCGTCCTTGCTTCCCCACGCAGGGACCATGCGTCTGCTCGATGGCGTCGAGTTATGGGATGACTCCACCATCCGCTGCCGGGCCGTGTCGCATCGCGATCCGGCGAATCCGTTACGGCGGGGCGCAAAACTTGGCGTAGTTGCGGGGCTGGAATATGCCGCACAGGCGATGGGCGTCCATGTCGGGCTGCTCAATGGGCGGCCGTCGGCAGGCGGATCGGCCGTCGGCTATGTCGGAGGCTTGCGTGACGTGACGTTCGGTCAAGATTTGCTCGACGACTGTGCGGAGGAACTCACGGTCGATGCCACCAGGTTGTTCGCGGATCAACGGAGTTTTATGTATCGTTTCGTGGTGTCATGCCATGGCCATGAAGTGCTGGCCGGGCGGGCCTCGATATTTCTCACACAGGTGCCGGAATGACGAAGAGACGAGCGCTGGTTACGGGAGGGAGCGGCCCCATCGGCGCGGCGATCGCCGAGCGGCTGGCGGCAGACGGCTATGCTGTTGTGGTGCACGGGCATCGGCATGGCGAATCGGCTGAGCGGGTGGCGGAAACGATCAGGATGCATGGCGGGACCGCGGCGAGCGCGTCGTTCGACGTCACGGATGAGATCGCCACGCGCCAGGCACTGGAGTCGCTGCTGAAGGACGGACCGATCCAACTCGTCGTCAACAATGCGGGACTGCACGACGACGCGCCGATGGCCGGCATGACCGGAGAGCAATGGATGAAAGTCATCGATGTGTCGCTCCATGGGTTTTTCAATGTGACCCAACCGCTGTTGCTGCCCATGATCGGGACCAGGTGGGGACGCATCATCTCCATGTCATCCGTGGCCGGCGTCCTCGGCAACCGTGGCCAGACGAACTATGCTGCCGCCAAGGCCGGCCTGCATGGAGCGAGCAAATCGCTGGCGATTGAAGTGGCGTCGCGGGGTATCACGGTGAATGTGGTCGCGCCGGGCCTGATCGAATCGCCGGCGACCAGAGCCTCGTTCAAACCGGAGCAGATCGAGGCAATCGTTCCCATGAAACGGGTCGGCACCGCGGAAGAAGTTGCGGCATTGGTCTCATTCCTGGCGTCCGAGCAGGCCGGTTATATAACCGGCCAAGTCATTGGCATCAACGGAGGCATGGCCTAACAGGATGATGAAAAAGGCCGCCAGCTGCGTTCTCGCATCCCTTAGACCCTCAACGTACCCCAGAGGGTACGCCTCGGNNCGCCTCGGCCCTTCGCTCGCTGCGGCCTTGCTGGCCGGCCTTTTTGATCATCCTGCGGTATTATCGCGAGATAGGCCTCAAGATTACCTGATGATGAGCAGCATGTTGCGAGATACGTTTCACGAGGATTGAGTGATGAGTTCGTACTGGGTGGTCATTCCGGCCTATAACGAGGCGGAGACCGTTCGTGATGTGGTGATGCGTGCACGCCGGCAATGTCCGAACGTCATTGTTGTAGACGATGCATCATCCGACGGGACCGACCGGGTTTTTGCCGGTTTGGACGTTACAGTCTTGCGTAATGAGCTGAACTGCGGCAAGGCCGGCAGTTTGGTGCGCGGGTTCGACCATGCGCTTACCCAGGGGGCGGCCGGCGTCATCACGTTGGATGCGGATGGTCAACATGCGCCGGAAGAAATTCCTATGTTCCTCGAACAGGCAATGGACTGTCCAAACACGTTGCTGATCGGTGCCCGACGGCGCGATCAGCGCCGAGCGTCGTTCTGGCGCTACGCCGCCAACCGTATTGCCGACTTTTGGATTGGTTGGGCTGCGGGGAGACCGATTGAAGACAGCCAGTCTGGATTTCGCCTGTATCCTGCCCACTTGTTGCGAGCGATCAAGATTCCGTACGGTCCTGAGCGCAGCTTCGTCTATGAAAGCGAGATCCTCATCGAATCGGCTCGGCAAGGTTTTGCCCTTGGGAACGTGGTTGTGAGTGTCAGCCCACGAGTAGCACCGAGTCCGAGCCATTTCCGGCCCATTCTAGATATCATGAGGATTGTGCGCATGGTCGCGTGGAAGCTCGTCAGCCGGGGAATGTGTCCCTTGGGGCTCGTTCATGTCTTCCGCAGAACGCCGAACCGAGCCAGTTCGAAATAAACCGACTGTGGAAGAAAAATCGCCGAAGAGGTGCGCCAAGAATGCAGTGAGTGGGGAAACTGCTGGAGTGGAAACGGTCCGGCCCCTGCCGTGTCAACCGGCAGGGGCCGGAAGAGTTATTTATCCGCCACGGTCATCCGGTTCCTGATGTTGTTGTCCAAGTTTTGAATCCAGCTCCGATAGTTTTCGTGGATTGTCTGCTTGTCAGCATTGTACTTCAGATTCGTGCTGTCCTTATAGGTGATGCTGTAGGTTTTGGAGTTGTAGACGATGTCGACAACGGCCTGGTGGCTTCGGACGTTCAATGTCGCGACAATATGGCCAGGTTTGACGACGGCCATGTTCCAATTGAGCCCGACACCGGCGGTGAGGATGGCCTTTTGCATCTCCTCGAGGCTCGGCGTTTTGCCGGAGGCGGTTATAACCGGCGCGTCCTTCACGTTATAGATCGGTCCGCCTCCGCGACAACCTGTTATCGCAACTAACGCGACACAGAGGAACAACAGGACTGGTTGTATCCGCTTCATCACATTCTCCTCCTTTTGCCTATACCGGATCAGACCGCAGATTGACGACTCTTGATGCGACTGACGATTGATTGACTTCAATCCGACACTGTACGGCGTTCGCCAGTGAGACAGGCTCATAGCCCAATGCGAACACCGCGTCGATCAGCGACTCAATGAGCGAAAGATTGGCCGGGTTCATGCCCCACTGATTCCATTTGGACATCGATCGAGGAAAGGCCTGGTCTCTGGCATGGAGGAACTCAGAGGGGTGGCAGTAAAACACGAGATGTTGAGAGCGTCGGCCGACCCAATCGATCATGCGCTTCACGGTGGGTAAGCCCAGCACGCGCAGACTGGCCAGATTGATTGGGAAGAGACAAGCTGAAGGGGGAATTTCCAATATTCTGCTGGTTCCCGGAAGATGGAGTCCGCGCCAAGAGGGATTGTATGGTTCCAGAGGCGCCCAGAAATATTGCGTATAGTGGACACGTCCAAATCCCATGTCGAACCGCCTGGCCGGGATGGACGAGTCGTATCGATAGCCTTCGTCTTCCAAGACACGGAATGTAGTTTCACCGATACGGAGATTGGGCGCCCGGAAAATGACCGGGCGGATACCCGCGGCCTGCTCCACCGCATCGGTCGCGCGGCGGATCCATTCCCGTTGTTGCTCGTAGTTGGCGACACGGAAGTCTTCGTCTTCTTCGAGCCCGCCATGTTCCCATCCATGTGTCCCGAGCTCATGCCCGCGTCGGTGACATTCATGCACCAAGTCGGGGTACATTTCGGCGAAGCGTCCGGTGAAAAAAATGGTGCCCGTGATCCCATACCGGGCGCACACCTCCAACAACCGTTCCAGCCCCGATTGGGAGCCCGGCACCCAATCGCAGTCGATCGAAAAGTGAAACCGTGGTGAAGCCGTGCCGTCTAGTGTGAGACGGCGGTATCCGTGTCTGTGCGATGGGTCCTGTTTCACGATGGGAATGACTCCGCGATGATCAGGCCCTCGATCTCCATCAGCAATTCTCGGCGGCACAGATCACCTTCGAGAAAGAGCAGGTGGTGGGCGGACAGCTGCGAGTCGTGGAGCGCACGGCGAATGTCCGGCAACGACTCAGGCTCGCGCACGTAGACTTTGTACGCCGCGCGGCGCTGCGCCTCCGTGAGATCGATGCCCGTAACATGCTTGGCTTGATCGAACACAGCGTGGAGGTTTTGAATCGTTTCCCTCGTTTGCTCCATTGGAAGCCCGGTATGCCGGCTCAGGTGCCCGACAATGCTGGCGGTGCCGGCAAGATACAACCGGATGTCCTGCTCTGTCCGAGTGAGGGTCGCCCGGGCAAATGACGGGCTGCGGGGGCCGTAGTCCTGAGGATACTCATAGGCGTTCACTTGGCGTGGATTACCCAGATGGGTTGCCGGCTGCGCGCCGGCAAGAAAGACGATCTGAAGCGGGCCGGATCTTGTGCCTACGGCTGTGGCGGCCGGAAGGGAAGCGGGGAAATCAGCTATCGATTCCGTCAGAGCTTGGTATCGCCCCACGCAGAACCGCCGGTAGCGTTCGAGGCCGTCCTGGTCGTCATTGATGCGAGGAAAATAATTCCAGATTCGCCACAAGTGCGGGTATCCCAACAGGCGAAGCTGTTGCAGCAGGTCTCGATACACCGCATAAGTGGTTGTGTCGAGCGAGACGCCGGATCGTTCATCGAGGCGGAGTGAACCGATGAGCACATCATTCGTCATGGCCATGGAGCAGCCGCCCGTCTCGTGCATCGTTACGGGCTTGTCTGAGGTCCAAAGTTCTACCAACGGGGGTCCGTCGATCTGAGGCAGGTCGAGCATAATGGCGGGACAGGGTATGGGATCCTGGAGCGTATGGCCAAACGACACAACGGCCATGGGGTGGGCATCGGATTCGGCAAATGCGAACGGCAGTTCGGCAGGACGGAGATACCGTACATCCAGCCTGGTAGCCGCTTCGACACTCTGCCGGTCCGTTCCGATCGATCGTGGAGCTGTTGTCGATTTCACAATCACGCCGCTCTGGTTCTATTACGGCTGATGAGGCACGGCATAATCTTTTACTGTGGTCACGGTTTCCGGCACGCCGCGGACACGGCGCTGGAATGCCGCCCAATTCTCTCTGAAGTTGAACAGGTAGACGAGATAATACGCGATTTTGAACAAGAAGATGGGCAACCTGGTCGGAGATTTCCCGAAGGCATCGCCCGCCAAAATAGAGAGGACCGCTTCTTCCATTTTGAACCTGGAGCCTTCCGACATGAAAAGCTGGCGGAACGCCGGTTGGGTGAAATGATAAATGAACCAGGAGTAGGTCTTCACGCCCAAGCGGACGGTCCGTTCAAATTCTTTCAACCGGCGTGCATAGTCCGGTGAGGTGCGTAGATGGGCATCGACGACCTCGGCGCCCAGCGTGGCGCTGTTGAGCGCCAGGTGCACGCCGCTGGAGAACACGGGATCGATGAAGGCGAAAGCGTCGCCCACCATGATGTATCCGTCGCCGCTCATGGTCGTTCTGCGGTAGGAGTAATTGGCGGCGGCGTAGGCATGTCCTAGCAGTTTCGCGTTGGCCATGCGGTCTGCCACCGGGGGACAGAGGGCGATCGTGTCCCAGAGGAATTGCTCCAACGGTACTTTTCGCGTACCGATGTAGGATGGCCAGCAGACAGCGCCGACGCTGGTTGTGCCGTCGTTGAATGGAATGATCCACCACCAGCCATGGTCGAACCAGACGATGCTGATATTGCCCTCGTCCCGTCCTGGCAGCCGCTTCACCCCTTCGAAGTGCCCAAAGACCGCCGCGCTGTTGTGATTGGGGTTGCGGTGCTTTCCGCCGAATTGTCCGGAGAGAAACGTGTCCCGGCCGCTGGCATCGACTACAAATCTCGCTTCGTAGGTGAGTGCCCGGCCGGTCTTCTCTTCGGCGTGCACCAGGTGTGTGGCGCCTCGGCGGAATTCGACGCGCTTGGCCCGGATGCCTTCGTGCAGGTGTGCGCCCTTGCCGACCGCATTATCGAACAAAATTTTGTCGAACTCAGCCCGCTTCACTTCGTAGGAGAAGGGTTGCGATCCGTCGAGCGCCTTCGAAAAGTATAAAGTGCGGGCGCGGCCGTGATAGGGCGACACCACTTGCGCGCCGTATTTGATGAGGCCGATCTTCTCGACGTCCGCCAGAACCCCCAACCGTTTCAGGATCGGCAGCGAGTGGGGCAGCAGCGATTCACCGATATGAAAACGAGGATGCCGGTCTTTTTCCAGCACATGGACATTCCATCCCTTTTCTGCCAGAAGCGCTGAAATGGC
>FRDC01001628.1_pt1 | contig 13503 bp, 10 predicted proteins | sample 1106171 | NCBI WGS metagenome assembly FRDC01 (sample SAMEA3930566, study PRJEB13176) | freshwater metagenome | biome: Drinking water system; feature: drinking water; material: water | place: Singapore | collected 2014-12-20
GGCCGCACCGGGCGCGCCGGCCGGCCCCGGCTCGCCCTGCGGGCCGGGTTCGCCCTGCGGGCCGGGGTTGCCCGAGAGGGCGTAGAGGGCGACCGGGGTGGCGCCGATGAACGTCCGCGGCGTCAGCGTGTTGAACGGGCCCACGCTCGCGCCATCGCGCACCGAGATCTCCAGCCAGCGGGCCTCGCCCGTGAACGCCCCGGCACCGAAATCCAGGTCGATCGTGAAGCGGCCGTCGACCACGGCGATGTCCTCGGCGGCGAGGGTCGGGCCGATCGGCTGGCCGTTGACCGGCGCGTCGAGGAGGCGGAACTGCAGGTCGACCGGGCCGGTGATGACCTGGTTCTGGAAGCGCAGCTCGCCCTGGTACGAGAAGGCGGAGCCCTGCGGCACACGGGCGGCGGCCGTCCCGGCAAGCAGCATCAGCGACGACAGCGAGACCCACACCTGGCTGGACCGATTGCGCCGCATGCTCGCCGCTCCTGTTGAGATGGCTGGTGATCGATGACGGATCGCGCCGGCCTGAGAGAAGAAGCGGGCCGAGCGCAACGCCGGCAGCCGGCTGCCGGCAACCGGGTCAAGACTGGGTGAAACTACCCTCACTTTGACCGAGCGTCCAGCGAAATAGCCGGCGCGCGGGTCATCCGGCCCGGTTCGGCGGCGGTTCTGCGGACGGGGCGACCCGGCCGGGGTGCGAACAGGGCGGAGCGCGCGATCGAGAGGGGCGGGGCTGGACCGCCCGACGGGCAGGAACCCCTACGCTGGTTCCCGGGCGGACGGCGCGGGCTGTCTGCCCGCGGTGCCGCTGTAGCTCAGCTGGTAGAGCAGCGCTTTTGTAAAGCGCGGGTCGCAGGTTCGACTCCTGTCAGCGGCTTTGAGTCGGGTGCCGAGGTGTGACGCGTTTCGGTGCGCGGAGGTTTGCGGCACGGCGATCCGGCGTCGGGCGGGGGGCGTACGGTGCGAGGGCGTCGCGGTACACTGCCCGTCGCGCGGCGTGGCGAACGGATTCGCCACCCATCGCCGGATGCCTGCTGAAAGGTCGCTGATGCGGAATGTTCTTTGGCGGTCGGATCGTTCGCTCGGGCGACTGCGGCTGGTCGGTGCGGCGGTGGTGCTGGCGGCGGCGGGCGTGGGGACGGCCGCGCGGGCGGACGGCCCGGCGGCGGCGGGCGGGGCCGAGCCGCAGATCCTCAAGGACGGGCTGCGCGAGCTGATTTCCTCGGCGCGGGACCGGGTGTTCCCCGCGCTGGTGAACATCTCCGTCGTCACGGTCGAGTACTGGTCGGGCAAAGAGACCAAGGGCCAGGCGACGGGCTCGGGGACGATTATCTCCAAGGACGGGCACGTGCTGACCAACGCGCACGTGACCAGCTCGGGCAAGAAGTACAAGGTCACGCTCGCGGACAAGCAGGAGTTCGACGCGACCCTGGTGGGCGAGGACCCGGCGACCGACCTGGCGGTGCTCAAGCTCGATCCCAAGGCGCTCAAGAGCGGGACGCTCCCGGTGGCGACGCTTGGGGATTCCAACACGCTGCAGGTGGGCGACTACGTGCTGGCGATGGGCTCGCCCTTCGCGCTGTCGCGGTCGGTGAGCCTGGGCATCGTGAGCAACGTCGAACGCGTGTTCGCGGGTTCGTCCAGCCGGGGCGAGGAGGTCGAGGAGATCGACCTCATCGACGGCCAGCGGACCGGGCAGTTCACGCAGTGGATCCAGCACGACGCGCTCATCAACCCGGGCAACTCCGGCGGCCCGCTGGTCAACCTCGACGGGCAGGTCGTGGGCGTTAACACCCGCGGCGGCGCGGGCATGGGCTTCGCCTCGCCCAGCAACCTCGCCAAGTCGATCGCCCAGCGCCTCATCGACAAGGGCGAGGTCGAACGCTCGTTCATCGGCGTCAGCCTCCGCCAGATCGAGAACACCGGCCTGACCGAGGGCGTGCTGGTCACCAGCGTCCAGCAGGGCAGCCCCGCCGCCCGCGCCGGGCTCAAGGCCGGCGACGTCATCGTGCGCCTCAACAGCCAGCCCGTCACGGTGCGCTTCGCCGAGCAGATCCCCAGCCTCGCCCGGCAGATCGCCGACACGCCCATCGGCGGCACCGTGACGCTCTCCTACCAGCGCGACGGCGCGAAGCAGGACGTGCAGATCACCACCGAGAAGCTCCTCCGCGACCGCGGCGACAAGACCGCCCTCCGCGGCTGGGGCTTGAGCGCCGAGGAGATCACCGATTTCATCGCTCGCGAGCAGCGCCTGCCCAGCCGCGAGGGCGTGTGGGTCACGGGCGTCCGCGGCGGCGGGCCGGCGGCGCTCGCCGAACCGGCCATCCAGCCGGGCGACGTGATCCGCGCCGTGGGCGGGCAGCCCGTCAAGTCGCTGGAGGAGATCGTCGCCCGCTACCGCGCGGTGATGGACCAGGACCCGCTGCCCGAGCACCTGGTGGTCGAGTTCGACCGCCGCGGCAAGAACCAGATCACGCTCATCAAGCCCCGGCCCGACAAGCCCGAGGACCCGCCCCGCGAGGCCGCCAAGGCCTGGGTGGGCGTCGCGTCGCAGCCGGTCCTGCGCGAGCTGGCCGAGCAGCTGGGCGGGACCGACAACCAGGGCTTCCGCGTCACGCGGATCTACCCCGGCACCAAGGCGGCGGCGAGCGAGCTGAAGGTGGGCGACATCATCGTGGCGGTCAACGGGACGCGGGTGTCGCCGCGCGGGATCCAGGACGCCAAGCTGCTCGAGCGCGAGATCCGCAAGCTCAAGATCGACGAGCCCGCCAAGCTCACCGTCCTGCGCGGGAGCGAGAAGGTCGAGGTCCCCGTCACGCTCGAGCGCACCCGCATCGGCCCGGAGGAAGCCCGCCGTGACGAGAACAAGGACTTCGAGCTCTCCGTCCGCGAGCTCACGTTCTTCGACCGCGACGAGAACCGCTGGGACGAGTCGGTCGCGGGCGTGCTGGTCTCGGGTGTGGAGCGGGCCGGCTGGGCCGGGCTGGGCGGGATCGCCTCGGGCGACGTCGTCCAGCGCATCGACAACGAGGTCGTCACCGACCTGGCCAGCTACCGCAAGGCGATGGCCGACGTGGCCAAGCGCCAGCCCGAGCGAGTGACGTTTGTCGTCCTCCGCGGCACGCGGACCTACTTCAGCTTCGTCGAGCCGGAGTGGAAGCCCACCATCGATTCCGACAAGACCCCGGCGACCGCCGGCAGCCCCGCCGGCCAGACCGGTGCCGCGACGGGCACCAGCGGGCGCTGAGCGCCTCCTTCCCGCACCGCGCCCGGCGTTCCCCCTGACCCATCGCCTCGCTGACCCCTCGCACGATCGGAGCCTTGCATGCCCCTTGCCCGTGTTGTGGTTCTTGCCGCCGCCGCCACCCTCGCCCCCGCCGCCCTCTTGCCCCAGGCCCAGGCTCTCGGCGCCCGCGCCGCCGCCGCCGAGCCCGATTACGACGGCCTGATCAACCGCCACGCGCCGGCGATTGTGACGGTGAAGTTCGTGCTGCAGATGTCGCTGGGCGGGATGGAGGACCGCGAGCAGGAGACCGAAGCCTTCGGCGTGCTCATCGACCCCACCGGGCTCGTGCTCGTGTCGAACACGCAGATGGGCGGGTTCGTGTCGCTCATGGGCCGCCGCCGCGGGATGGAAGTCGACGTCAAGCCCAGCAAGATCAAGGTGCTGGTGGGCGAGGACACCGTCGGGGTCGACGCGACGCTGATCGCCCGCGACTCGGACCTGGACCTCGCCTGGATCCGCCTCAGCAAGCCGGCGGAGAAGCCCCTGCCCGTGCTCGACTTCGCCGGCTCGACCGAGCCGAAGATCGGCGACCGGCTGTTCCTGCTTGCGCGCGAAGGCCGCTTCTTCGACCGCGTGCCGTCGATCACCCAGTTCCACGTCGCGGCCGTCGCGCACAAGCCGCGGGCCCTCATCCTCCCCGGGGCCCAGAGCCTGGGCATGCCCGTCTTCGACGACGCCGGCAAGATCGTCGGCGTCACCGTGCTGCAGCTGGCCGGCGAGGAGGAAAGCGGCGGCGAGGGGATCTTCGGCGGGGGCAGCGGCGGGCCGGCGATCCTGCCCGCGGGCGAGGTGGTGTCGGCCACCAAGCGGGCGCTCGAGACCGCCGAGCACGGCGGCGACGGGGCCAAGACCGAAGCCGAGCCCGCGAAGAAGGACGGCTCGAAGGAGTGATGCCCGCGCTGGCTTGTTCGACCGTCCCCGACCCGCTAGGCTAGACCCCCGCGTTTGGACGGACGCCGTCCGCCGCGGCACGATGCACGGCGCGGCGAACGCCCGGCCCCCGCGCCCCACGAGCCCGACAACCGTCCGCGGCGACACACCGGAGCTCCGGCCAGCGAGCCGGGGCCCACAGCCCCCACGAGGTGCCTCCCATGTCCGACCAAGGCCAGCAGCAGCGCCAGGTGCAGCTCCAGATCGATGAGAGCAAGATGCACACCACCTACGCCAACACCATCCGCACCTCGACCACCCCCGACGAGGTCGTGCTGGACTTCGGCATGAACCTGCCGGTGCCCTCGCAGACCAACCAGCCGACGATCCTGTTCTCCGTGGGCGGGCGCGTCGTCCTCAACTGGCGCGGCGCCAAGCGCCTGGCCATCAGCCTGGGCCAGGTCATCCGTCAGTTCGAGCAGCAGAACGGCGAGATCCCCCTCGGCCCGCCCCCGGGCACGCCGCAGGGCGACGGCCCCCGCCTGGCCGAGTGAGCCGGGTCGCTGATCGCACCAAAGCCCATCAACGCACAAGGCCCGACCGTCGCGGTCGGGCCTTGTCGTTTTTCAGTGGGAGCGGAGGGATTCGAACCCCCGTAGGCTTACGCCAACAGATTTACAGTCTGCCCCGTTTGGCCACTCCGGCACGCTCCCAAGGCAGGGCCCAAGCGTAGCCGCCTCCCCCACTTCCGCCCACCGCCGGGGCCGCCCGAGAACGCGGTCGCGTGGTCGCCTCCCGGCGCCCCATCCAACCAAAGTGCCCGAGGAGGGAGTCGAACCCACACGCCTTTAGAGGGCGGCGGATTTTGAATCCGCTGCGTCTGCCATTCCGCCACTCGGGCTGATCGAGGCGAACCGTAGCCGCGCTCGCCGCGATCCACCCGGTCGGGCGGCACCGAACCGTGCGTGATGCCCGCCTAACGTTGCCCCCTCAGAACACGGGCGGGGGGCCGCGTCGACCGTGTGCGTCGCGCAGGCCCTGGTCCCCGGAGTTTCCCATGGCTGCTGCCGCTGTTGCCGAGCGTCCGAACAAGGTCGAGATCCAGGACGCCGGGCCGTGTAAGAAGAAGATCCGCGTCGAAGTCCCGGCCGAGACGGTCTCCGCCCAGCTCTCCGACCAGCTCGACACGCTGATGGTCGAGGCCGAGCTCCCCGGCTTCCGCAAGGGCCGCGCCCCGCGTCGCCTCATCGAGAAGCGCTTCGGGGCGATGATCAAGGGCCAGACCCGCGACCGCCTGATCGCCGAGTCGGTCTCCAAGGCCATCGACGAGGCCAAGCTCCGCGTGCTGGGCCAGCCGTCGGCCGAGGGGCTGGAGAAGCTGGAAGTCGAAGAGGGCAAGCCGCTGGCCTTCGAGGTCGAGGTCGAGGTCTCGCCCGAGTTCACCCTGCCGGCGCTCGAGGGGCTGGCGCTCAAGAAGCCGGCTATCACCGTCAGCGACGAGATGGTCGACGGCGAGCTCAAGAAATTCTGCATCCAGGAAGGCTCGCTCGAGGAGCGGCAGAACCCCGAGCCGGGCGACTACCTCACCGGCCACGCCAAGATGACCGGGCCCGACGGCAAGGTGCACTTTGAGTCCGACGGCATCGTCGTGCAGGTGCCCCCCGCCGACAAGGCCCCCAAGGGCATGATCGTCGGTCTCGTGGTCGATGACCTCTCGACGCAACTGGGCCTGCCCAAGCCGGGCGAGACGGCGACCGTCAAGACCACCGGCCCGGCCAACCACGAGAACGAGGCCCTCCGCGGCTTGGCGCTGACCGTGACGTACGTCCCCGCGCGCGTGGACCGCATCATCCCCGCCGACGCCAACGAGCTGGCCCAGCGGATGGGCGTTCCGGACGCGGAAGCCATCAAGCAGATGATCCGCCAGCGGCTGCAGCAGCGCGTGCTGGTGGACCAGGTGGTCGCGATGCGCCAGCAGGTCACGCGGCACCTGATCGACCAGACCAAGATGGACCTGCCCGACCGCTTCACCAGCGGCCAGGCCGCCCGCAACTTGGAGCGCCGCCGGCTCGAGCTGATGTACCGCGGCGTCGACCCGCAGAAGATCGAGGAGGCGGTTGCCGAGTCGCGCTCGGCGAGCCTGAAGGGCGCTCAGGACGACCTCAAGGTCTTCTTCATCCTCGACAAGGCCGCCGAGCAGCTCAAGATCGGCGTGAGCGAGCAGGAAGTCAACGGCCGCATCGCGCAGATCGCGATGGAGCGCAACGAGCGGCCCGAGCGCCTGCGGCAGGCCCTGCAGCAGGGCAACCAGCTGCCGGGCATCGCCCTGCAGATCCGCGAGCACAAGACCCTCGACGCCATCATCGCGAAGGCGAATGTCGAGGAGATGCCGCTCGAGGACTACAACAAGATGGTGCGCGAGAGCCTGGGGAAGGCCTGAGGCCTGAGGCCTGAGGCCTAAAACCTGGGGCCTGGAGCCTGAGTGGAGCCCTGAGCGCGAGCGAGGGGGCAGTGGCTCCGTGCGCGAAGGGTTCGGGGCTCCGCGCGCGAGAAGCCCCCTCCCCCTCGCTCGCGCTCAGGGCTCCAAGCGCGCTGGGGCTCCCCGCGTGCGGGGCTTACGAGCCGCTCACGCCTCGTCGTCGAACTCGGGCTGGCCCGCCGCGAGCGTGCCGGGGCGGGGCATGTGGATCGCGCCGCAGGCGGGGCAGGCGATGCCGTGGGCTCCGACGGGGCGGGCGCTCAAGTCCTCGCCGCAACTCATGCACACGGGCGAGGTCAGGCGCGAGGCGATCTTGTTGATCGACACCGCCGCCGCGACCGCCGCCACGCCGACGACCGGCACCCAGGCGATGCTGGTGAGCGCCACGGTGGCCCATGCCGCGGCCGCGATCATGAGCACCCACAAGAACGCCTTCAGCCGCAGCCGGCTGATCCATGCCGTCCCCTGGTCAACCAGTGAGGCGACGGCGGGGTGCACATCGTGAAGGCGGCGTTTGGACATCGGCGAGGAGGACTATAGAGCGCCGCGGCCCGGGGATGGCCGGGCCGGGCCCGGGGCGAATCTTCATTCTGGCAGGGCCTAGATGCGGTAGGCGTCGATCACGTCGCGGATCTGGTGCGGCCCGGGGACGTCCTTGAGCTCGATCTCGTCGTTTTCCTCGCTGGCGTTGTCGATGCGGATGGTGCCGGTGCCGAGCAGGCGCTGCCAGAGGCTCTGGTCGATCTCGATGTCCTGGACGCTGCGGTGCAGCATCTCGACGCTGGAGCGGGCGAGCAGGCCCTTGGTGAGGCGGATCCGCTTGTTGGTGATCTCCAGCCGCTCGGTCCGCGTCCAGACCTTCCACCCGGCCAGCACGATCCAGCACACCAGCCCGGCGGCGAACAGCACCCACGCGACAACGGCGGTGCTCGACCCCGCCGGGGGCGTGCGGGCCACCGCCAGCCACCCCGCCACGACCAGCCCCCCCACTCCCCCCGCCAGCAGCGCCAGCACCTGGAACGGCGAGGACCGCAGCAGCGCCGGCCGACGCACCAGCACGGTCACCTCCGGGCCGTCCCGCGGCGGCAGCCCCGCGCGGGCCGCGCTCCCCGGCTCGGCACGTTGGTGGGGCGGGCTTCCCAGCCCGCCGGCCGGGTGGGGCAGGCCTTTCTGGGGCGGGCTTCCCAGCCCGCCGTCGGGGGCCCCGGGCACCACCTTGACATCCCCGCAGTACGGGCAGGTGGCCTTCGGGCCGATCGCGGCGGGATCGACGGCGAAGGGTTTGTCGCACTTGTCGCAGACCAGCGTCACCATGCGGACCGCTCCCGGCCGGCCGTCGCGTCCCGGTGGGCGGTGCCACCGGGCGGACGGTTGCCCGTACTACTGTGCATCTCGGCCGAACCGCCGGCCGCGCTGCATTCTTCGGCGTCGGCGGTCGGGCGTGTCGCGGCTTGTTCGAGCCCCCGCCCCCACCGGCCCCTGACCCACGGAGTTCGCCCGTGACCACCACCCGCCGTCCCGCCATCGCCCGCCTGCTCCTGGCCGCGTGCTCGGCCCTGTCGCTGCCCGCGCTCGCCGCCGCCGACGAGGGCATGTGGCTGCTGACCAAGCCGCCGGCGGAGCAGCTCAAGAAGAACTACGGCTTCACGCCCACGCCCGAGTGGCTGGAGCGGATGCAGAAGGCGGCGGTGCGGGTCGGGGCGTCGGGGTCGGTCGTCTCCAAGGACGGCCTGGTGATGACCAACCACCACGTGGCCCGCGGGTGGATCGCCGACCTGTCGTCGCCCCAGAACAACTACTCACGCGACGGCTACTACGCCCCCACCCGTGACAAGGAACTCAAGATCCCGGGCGCCGAGGCGTCGATCCTCTGGAGCATCGAGGACGTGACGGCGAAGGTCAATGCCGCGACGGCGAACCTGCCGCCCGCCGAGGCGAACACCGCCCGGCAGAAGTTCATCGCCGAGCTCGAGCAGAGCGAGCAGAAGTCGACCAACCTGCAGTGCCGGGTGGTCACGCTCTACGGCGGCGGGCAGTATCACCTGTACCGCGCCAAGCGCTTCACCGACCTGCGGCTGGTCTTCGCCCCCGACGCCGACATCGCGCACTTCGGCGGCGACACCGACAACTTCGAGTACCCCCGCTTCTGCCTCGATGCGACGTTCGTCCGCCTTTACGAGAACGACCAGCCGGCCCAGACGCCCATCTTCGTGCCCTGGTCGGCCAACGGCGCCGCCGAGAACGAGCTGACGTTCGTGTTCGGGCACCCGGGCCGGACGGAACGGCAGCTGACCGTCGACCACCTGCGGTTTCTCCGGGATGTGTCGCAGCCCTTCGGGCTTGGGGCGCTGTGGCGCAACGAGATCCGCCTGACCACCTTCGCGAACCGCTCGGCCGAGCACCAGCGCGTGGCGGATCAGGACCTGCTCAACGTCGCCAACAGCCGCAAGGCCCGCGTCGGTCAGCTCGCGGGCCTGCAGGACCCCGGCTTCATCGCGAAGAAGCAGGCCGACGAGGAAACCCTGCGCTCGGCCATCGCCAAAGACCCCAAGCTCGCCCAGCAGGTGGGCGACGCGTTCGAGAAGTGGGCCAAGGCGCTTGAGGACTACCGCACCTGGCACGACCGCTACACGCTCCTGCAGCGCGGCCTGGGCGGCACGCTGGGCGGGCGGGCGCTCACCATCCTCCGCCTCAGCGAGGAACTGCCCAAGCCCAGCGGCGAGCGGCTCCGCGAGTTCCGCGACTCGGCCCTGCCCTCGCTCTACACCCGCCTGTACTCCACCGAGCCGACGTACGCCTTCTTCGAGGCCTTCCAGCTCGCCGGCAGCCTCTCGCTGCTGGCCGAGCACCTGGGCGGGGACGACCCGGTGGTCAAGGCCGTGCTCGCCGGGCAGTCGCCCATCGATCGCGCCCGCACGGCCATCGCGGGCACCAAGCTCGCCGACGCCGCGTTCCGCAAGCAGCTCGTCGATGGCGGCAAGGCCGCGGTCGACGCGGCCAAGGATCCGCTGATCGAGCTGGCCCGCGCCATGGACCCCGAGGCCCGTGCGCTCCGCAAGAAGTACGAGGACCAGATCGAAGGCCTGGAGCGGCAGGTTTACGCCAAGATCGCCGCCGCCCGCTTCGCCATCGAGGGCGACTCGACCTACCCCGACGCCACCGGCACCCTCCGGCTGTCGTACGGCCCGGTCAAGGGCTACAGCGAGGACGGCCAGACCGTCGCGCCGTTCACGACCTTCGGCGGCCTCTTCGAGCGCTTCGACGCGCGCAAGGGCCAGCCCGAGTTCGCCCTGCCCGAGCGCTGGATCGCCGCCCGCAGCAAGATCAACCCCAACGTCCCGTTCAACTTCGTGAACACCGCCGACATCATCGGCGGCAACAGCGGCTCGCCCGTGGTGAACGCCAAGGGCGAGGTCGTCGGGCTGATCTTCGACGGCAACATCCAGTCGCTGCCCGGGGCCTACGGCTACGACGGCACGCAGAACCGCGCCGTCGCGGTGGACAGCCGCGGGATCATCGAGGCCCTGCGCGTGGTGTACGGTGCCGACGCGCTGGTGCGCGAGCTGACGGGGAAGTAAGCGGGTTCGTGGAGCCCTGAGCGCCGGCGAGGGGCCTTGCACACGGGGCACGGAGCGATCCGACCTGAGCACCGACGCCCCCTCGCTCGCGCTCAGGGTCCACCCGAAGCAGCCTCGCCCGAACCACCTCCTCCCTCCGTGCCCTCGGCGCCCTCCGTGGTCCAAAAACGAAAAGCCCCGGCCGAAGCCGGGGCTTTTTCTTTGCCACTCAACCGCGGAGAAACTCAGCCCGCGAGAATCTTGATCTCGACCCGGCGGCTGGCGGCCTTGCTCCCCTTGGGGTTCGCCGCCCCGCGGCCGACGGCCTCCATCGAGTTGCTCACGCCCTTGCTCTTGAGGTACTTCTCGACCGCCTCGGCGCGGGCCTGGCTGAGGGCCTCGTTGCTGCCCCACTTGCTCTTGCGGATCGGGTCGCTGTCGGTGTAGCCCTCGATTCGGATCGCCTGCCCGGCGTGCTCGCGCTTGATGCGGGTGGCGATGCCGTCGAGTTCCTTGCGGCCCGCGGCGGTCAGGGTCGCCTGGCCCGATCCGAACGCGACGTCGCCCGCGACGGTGATGACCTCGCTGCTCCCGCCGCCGCGGCTGGCCCGGCCGGAGCCGCCGCCGCCCGAGCCCGTCGCCGGACCCGGCGCGGGCTGGGTCTTGAGGGTGTCGACGGTCGACTGGAGCTGCTGGACCTGGGCCTGGGTGGCCTGGTTCTGCTGCGAGAGGCCCTGGTTCTCGGTGCGCAGCTGCTCGACCTCGCCCTTGAGGCGGGCGTTCTCGTCCTTGAGTTCGTTGTTGCAGCCGCCGAGGAGACCCACAGCCATCACGCCCACCGCGGCCAGCGCCACCCGCTTCATCCACACCGTCATGCGATCCTCCGTGCTCGTTGAGGCGTCGCGTCGGTCACGTCCGTTTGACCGCCCGCCACGCCGGACTTTTCTGCGAAAACCCTCGGCCCCCGCCGCCTATACCACCCTACCGGCTCCCGCCCCGGAACGCCGGGATTCACCGTGATTCGGGATAACCCGTCGAGTACCGGCGGGTCAGGGGGATGGCGGTTCAGGGGATATTGATCGGCACACCGACGTCCGGAGGGCTCAACATCCGCGTCAGGCCGATCTCGATCAGCGGCTTGAAGAACACCACCAGCAGCGTCGCCGCCGCCAGGTACGGGCCGTAGGGAATCGTCCGCGGCACCCGTCCGCCCGACAGCCCGGCCAGCAGCCACCACGCCATCCCCACGAACGCCGCCCCGAAGAACGCCAGCGTCGCGTCGATCCAGCCCAGGCAGGCCCCGACGGCGGCCATCAGGTGGACGTCCCCGAGCCCCATGGCCTCTTTCCCAAACCCCAGCGACCCGAAGATCCGCACGCCCCAGACCACGCCGCCCCCGACCAGGTACCCCAGCAACGCCCCGCCCAGGGCCTGCAGCCACAGCGGCACGGGGGCCTCAATCGGCGCGAGGAACGGATCGGGGTTCGGGCTCTGGTGGGCGGCGGCGTAGGCCGACCCAAGCCACGCCCCGGCGATCATCAGGAGCACGCACGGGGCGAGGAACGCCATCTCACGGACCATCTCGCGCCGGGCGTGGGGGTACTGGATCCAGAGCTGGGTCGGGTCGTCGGCGCTGGCGGCGGGCGAAGCGGATGCCCGCTCGGCCTGCGCTCTCTGCTCCGCCAGCGTGCGGGCCTCCCACTGGTCGTAGTCGGCGAACGACCGCCCCACCCACCCCAGCCGGAGCAACCCGAGGCCGATCGCCAGACCGACCACGCCGCCGATCGAAGCCCCCACACCCGCCCAGCCGGGCGTGGGGATGGTCCACGTCCAGCCCGGGGCGGTCACCAGCCCGGCGCCCCAACCCCGCATCACGCCGGCCTGCACGAGCGCGGCGTGAACAGGGTGAACCACGACCGCGGCCGCCGCGGGGATCCACGTGAGCACGAGCGGGATGGTGAAGGTGCGGGCGTCGATGAGGGTCATCGCCACCAGGCAGGCGAACAGCAGGAACATCAGCCCGAGCATGGGCCACGTGGCCGCGACCCCGTTGTGGGCCCACTCGGGCCGGATCGTGCCCCAGTGGACGCCCAGCAGCGTGGCGTCGGCGGGCACGACATACCACAGGAACGCCGTCAGCGTGAACAGCCCCGCGACGAAGGCCTCGACGATCGGGTACTCCGGCGAGATCGGGCTGCGGCAGAATCGGCACCGCCCACCCAGCGCCAGCCACCCGACGATCGGGATGTTCTCACGCCACGTCAGACGCGTGCCGCAGTGCGGGCAGCGCGACGACGGGAACACCAGCCCCTCGCCACGCGGCAAGCGGTAGACCACGACGTTCAGCAGCGAGCCCACGCTCGCCCCAAAGGCGAACACGAACAGCAGCGGGAAGTACGGGGCGACGGTGAGGATGAAGTCGGCGGGCATGGAAGATGGGATCGAGGGAGCAAGGGATCGAGGGATCGAGGGAGCAAGTGGCCGAGGCCTTCGATCCCCCTCCGCACCGCGGAGGGGGTGGTCGAGTCCGCGAGGCCGGGGGAGGTCCGGCTGGTTCAAGCCCGTCCATCGGGCCGACCACCCGCCCGGCGTCAGCCTTTGTCCTTCATCTGCTCGGTCAGGTCGACGACCCGCTGCTCGACGCGGTCGAGCACCTCCCGGCAGCGTTTGATCAGCGCGACGCCGCGCTCGTACTCCTTGATCGACGCCTCGAGCCCGACCTCACCAGCCTCGATCCGCCGGATGATCGCCTCGACCTCGCCCAGGGCGACCTCGAAGGAGACCTCGCCCGCAGGGTCCGACGGCCCGCGCCCGCCGCCCGGCATGCCTGCTTTCGGATCGCTCTGGCTCATCGGCCCAGTTTACTCCGCGCCCGCTCGGCCCCGGGCCGCCTCATCCAAACAGCCCCGGCCCGTCGTCGCGGCGCGGCCCGCGCCGCCGCACCCGCACCGGTCGGGCGGCGGGCATAGGCGTGGCCTCCGGCACGGGGTCGGCCACGCCCTCGCCCCGCACGATCGACTCGACCCGCCCATCGGCCAGGCGTGTGGTCAGCGGCTGGCCGGCGTGAACGCCCGCCGCGGAGCGGAGCACCTGCCCGTCGGGGCCGAAGGTGACGGAGTACCCGCGGGCCAGCACCGATTGCGGGCCGATCAGTTCCAGCGTCCGCTGCGCCAGGGTCAGCCGCGCGCCCGCCGACTTGGTGGCGGCGACGAGGGCGGCGTCGAGGTCGCGGGCCGGGGCGGCGAGGTCGATCGCGGCCAGGCGGCGGGCGACGGCCTTGTGCAGAAGCCGCTCGGCCTCCGCGAGCCGCGCCC
>FRDC01003906.1_pt1 | contig 13498 bp, 13 predicted proteins | sample 1106171 | NCBI WGS metagenome assembly FRDC01 (sample SAMEA3930566, study PRJEB13176) | freshwater metagenome | biome: Drinking water system; feature: drinking water; material: water | place: Singapore | collected 2014-12-20
ACGGAGTTGCTGTTGCGAGCGGAGAAACCTACGTGCTCGAACTGAAACGTCACGCCTTAGAGGCAGCTGTGCAACAGGATGAGGCTTTGCGCCAGCTACTGCTGGAAATTTACGGTCTTCAGTTTCGGTTTCTTGATCGTCGACTGCAGTGGCAGTTTGTCATGCCGCTAGAGAGGCGCATTGCGACGGTGCTGTTGGACTTGATGTGTTTTGGAGGGAAGCCGTGCCCCCACCACCCCGGGTACGTGCTCGATATCCGGCTGACGCACCAAGAGCTCTCGGAGCTCGTCCTGGCGGCTCGATCAAACGTAACTCCTATTCTAAACACCCTCCGTGTTCAGAGCGTCATTTCCTACTCACGGGCCTACATCTGTCTTCGGACGATCGATGCGCTGGCAAAGATCGTCGGAGGCGCTGCCATACGAAATAGCGCCAGCTTGGGATCGAGTCCAGCAAACTACCCACCTATATATACCAGAATACCCTAGCCCATCCCGCAGCACGCCCATTCCACGGTACCATAGGGCCTGTGCCGGGATTCGACCGTAAGGCAGCCGAAGGATTGCCGAGATCTCCGCCGGCCACCCGACTCGGCAGTGGCCAAGTGCTCAGGTGTGCCGAGCAGACCACCATTAAGGAAGAAGCTCGAGGAGGTTGGTCCGTTTGTACCCGGCGGACGCCGTGCTAGCTGACTCAAAGGGAGGTCTTCTATTTCACCGACGTCGAGTTGGCCCACGGAGCCCCCCTGTCTAGGGCTTCGCGGTGAGTCTCCTTGACATGCGGATGGCCCGCCGCCGCTTCGTGGGTGAGCAAATACTGTTTTTGCTCAATCCCCCCGCCGTAGCCCGTGAGCTGTCCCTGCGCGCCGATGACCCGATGGCAAGGAATAATGATGGATAGGGGATTGCGTCGTGAGGCTCCCCCGGCCGCTCGGGCTCCCTTCGGGCTGCCGACGTGGGTCGCCAGTGCGGCATAGGCGATGGTCTTGCCGATGGGGAGGCGGCGCAATGTCTGCCACACCCGTACCTCAAACGGCGTACCTCGCAGATCCAGCGTGAGTTCAGTCAGCTCGTCGAACCGGCCGTTGAAATAGGACCGTAGCCACCGGGCGGCTGCCCTGATCGATGGATGACTTCCCTGTTCAATTCGATGGCCGTGATACCACCTGGCGAGTCGTGCCTGCAACAGACGTTGCCGATCCGGCGTCAGGAACTCCAGCGCACGGAGCCCTTGTGCGGACGCAACGGCTTGCATGGGCCCGATAGGGGTGTCGATGGTCTCCGTGTTCAGATGCTCCATAATGGTGACTCCTTGGTCTGTCGGGTCGGTTGTGCGCATGGGGCGACAGGGACGCCCACAGCCCTATCGTCGCGTCGGCTCGCCAGGCTTCGGCCATGGCGAGGATCTTCTGCGGCCAGCGCTCCCCTAATGCGCGCTTTACCCCCAAGTCGGTGTGCGGAAAGGCGTCCGGCCAGGACAAGGCCCGCATGGCGATGTATTGCGCTGTCCGTGCTCCGATTCCGGGAATCGCTTGTAGCTGCGTAATTGTTCTGACAACGTCGGCCTGTGGATTCAGCACCAATACGCCCGAGGCCACGGCGTGAGCAAGAGCCAGAATGGCGGCGGCTCGCGTCCTCGTCACCCCGAGGACGGCCAAATCCTCACATGACCGTGTTGCCAGGACTGCGGCCGTCGGGAATGTCCTGGTCACCATTAGACCGGGTGTGGTCACGGTGTCACCAAAGCAAATTGCGATGCGTTCAGGGAGCGTCGTTGCTGCTTTGATCGAGACCTGCTGTCCCCAAATGGCTCGCACCCTCACCTCAAATCCATCCATGGCGCCCGGCACTCGCAGCCTAGCGGGAAGGCCAAGAGCTTGCGAGACCCATGTGATGGGACGGGGATCGCAGGCTACATCAACCAGCCAACCCCCGCGTTGGAGCACTGTCGATCCAGCCTGCGCGAGCGTTGGTGACACAACGACCTGCAGGGTTGATTTATGGCAATGCCATGACACACTCACCCATCCTACGTGCACGTTTCCCATCGATTCAAGCGAGAGGCTGCGCAAATGCTGTCCGTGGTCGATGTATTCGACGCCTGGAATAAGCCGGCTCGCAAGAAAGGTGAGCAGCGTGTCCCAGGCATAGGGTGGACGAACTGCCAACTCCCAGTGCAGGCTGTTATGGACCGTAGCGCGATGCTTTGCGGAGGCCATAGGAGTTCAAGGAAAAGAAACCTGCTATGGCTGTGGCCTCGGCGGCTATGTGAACAACGAGCCACCGAGGCCACATTCGCACAGAATGTCGATACGAATCAGCGGTTAACCGTTGCAATGCCTTGTGGACGAGAACGGTAATACACCCCGTCTTGGCCGAGATGTCGTGAGTGTGCGACTGATGGAATTCCCTCACCATTGAGCCGCAGGCTGTGCAAGATGTTCCCCTCTTCGCTCTTGTTCTCATCGGTTTGGTTGATCCGCTGACAGATCACATACAGAAACGTCTCCTCGGGATTCAGGGCACATTGAAACGCGGTGCTTCCTGGCTGGCTAAACATACGGTTATTGATAAACCATTCGCCAGGGTGGGGCAGTTGCAGTCGGCTGATCTCAACAGGCTTGACTGCTCGCTCACGAGCAATGTCATAGGTGCTCACCGTGGCGGCTTTATCCTCTTTGTCTGATCGCGGAAGGTTGTTCACCGTATAGAGCCGGGTCCCTTTTTTGTTGGCGAGCAACCAGCAGATGTCTTGCCCGCTATTGTCGACGGATGCCATAAACGTCAGCTCGCCTTGTCGGTTGAACCGATAGACCCCGAGCTCATTGCGGGTCACAAAGCCCACGTACAGCACCGGTTCGGTCGGGTGCGCCCAAATGCCGAGCGGCATCGAGGGAACACCCTCCATTCCCTTGTATTTATAGCCGGCGTTTGTCTCCGGTAGTTGCACCAGGCTTCGCTCGGTTAACCGACCGTCTTGTCCCACGTGAAACACGTGGAGTTGTCCCTGTACACTCGGCTTGAGCCCAGCCAGGAATGAGCGAGTGCCCCCTCCATCGAAGTCCACATCCACTTGAAAGTCATTGCCGAACGCAATCTCAGGAATCGAATGAGGGACATACACCTGCGTAGGTTTGTGCGAATCCTCCACATCAATTTTGGAAGTAAATCGTAATGCGCCGTTCTGTTCGATGGCGAACGAGACGTAGCTCGCCTTCTCGACACCACGCAATGCCTCTATTTGATGATAGTCTTCATTCCGGTTTGAGACGAGCAGCGTTGCGCCGCTCAGCGAGAGACTGTTCGGCGCGACACCATGCGCCGAAAACGGCGACCCTTTCACATGCCGCAGGGACCCATCCGGCTGGATGTCGAAGACCGCCACGGTATTGCTGTGCGTGTTGACGGTAAAGAGACGGTTCCCATCCGGGCTGATGATGAGCGGCGTGTCGTTGTCGTGTGGGCCGAGCTTGCCGTGCGTGTCATTGTTGATGCCTGTGCCCCCTGTATAGAACGGATTTCCGGGCAATGGTTCCAGCGTGCCATCGTCTTTTCGGTTATAACCCAGCACCGCATTTTGCCCCTCACGGATGTCGTTCGTTTGAATGTACAAAAACTGGTTATGGCGAGTCGTCATGTTCAGACCTCCTCCTAATTAAAATCATGCCTGCGCGTATGCTCTCGTTCCCCCAATTGTCGTTTTCCTGTGCCCCATCCTATGACCACAAGGCCCATTCTGCTGATGGCCGCCAATCTCAGCATTCTGGGCATAAATAACAATTCCCATCTGTCAGCCCACATCCATCGACATCGGACCGCGGCGGGACTTTTCCAACAAGGTTCCCCATATACACCGCGCCTTTTCTCTAGGGAAGGTCTGATTAATTTGTGATTTTGAACAATCGGTACTCGGAATACAGGGAATCCAGGTGGTCTCTGCCGGAAATTTTGAATAAATCAGACCTTCCCTAGATGCCAATCGCGGATAGATTGAGTCGGCCATTGCTCATCGGGGGGCACCAATAGGAGCTCCCCGTCACTGGGCGTGTGAACCTGAACAATGCGTCCGCAATCCCGTCGTCCGCTCCAACCATGCGCTTCAGCTGCGCTTCAAATGGGTCAAGCGAGGCTCCAAAGGCCACAAAGTATAATCCGCTTCCACGACTATCGACCCATGGCATCGAACGTCGCAGGAGAAACGCAGGCGGCCGAAAATTCTCCTGTGCCGTGCGCTTTACGTGCGCGGAGGTCGGTGCGGTCGACAACTCCTTATTGTCCCGACGCCGCCGACCGATCATGGTATCTTGCTGCTGTCCCGTCATCTCGTCGAACCGTTTCCAATCATGGACCCATCGTTGCACGGCAACGTAACTTGACCCATCGAGCATGTCCCCCCGGCTCCGCACAATGGCAGCCTTTTCCGCAAGCTTCCCTTTGGGATTTTCCGTACCATCCTCATAATCGGTCAAATCCCGCCCCGTTCCGTACAGAAATCCTTCTGTGGACTCGCAGACGGTGAACACTGACGTCAGCTGTTCAACCAGGCGACGCTGGACATGAAAGAGTTCCCCTCGGTCCTTACCCCGAAGCCAGCACCACAGGGCTGCTGGTGTCGAGGAGACTGTCAACCCACTGCCATATTGTGTCGGAAACACCCGTAGTCCAGGAATGTCCATCCCGAGCATGCGGAGGAGCGGCATACCTATTCCAACCACCATTCGCTCGCCATCGACAAGAGTCTGCAGGGTCTTGATGACGCGAGTGAGGCCGACGGTATCGTGAATGGCGAACTCTACATACCACGCTGCTTTGGGGAGGGGAGCAATAATCCCTGGTTGCACAATCACCATGTCCTCTTCGCGTGTGTGGACACACTTCCCAATCTGCTATGAGAGCCGGCCTCACTCTCGCACAGGAATTTTGTGCAGGGAGACGGCATTGATGCAAAACCGCAATCCTGACGGCTCTGGTCCATCAGGGAACACATGACCGAGGTGAGCATCACATACATTGCAGGTCACCTCGATTCGGTGCGTGCCGTGGCTGGTATCTGAATGATAAGCCACGACCCCTGGCGAGACCGGCTGCGTGAAACTAGGCCACCCAGTATTGCTTTGATACTTGTTGGCTGCATCAAAAAGCTCCGTGCCGCAACAAAGACACTCGTACCGACCAGGTTCAAACAGTTGGCAGAGCTCCGAGCTGTGGGCCTGTTCGGTCCCGTTCAGACGGGTGATCCGAAATTCCTTGTCGGTCAGCAGTTCTCGACATTGCGCCTCGGTCTTCTCGACACGAAAGGGAGGGGAGGGATTGCCATGCGTTGCCCGATGCGTCACCTCGTTCCATGTGAGGATGTCAATCGATGGCAAATCATGTTCTTGGTGATGTTTGTGTTCTGTCATCAACGCTCCGTTGGTGATCCATTGAGCCGCGGCCTTCAGAACCTCTCTTCTACCATTGGATATCCGAGCGCATATATCCGCATGTCATTCTCCAAGGTGCTGGGTGCATGGACCGAGTCGCCCAGGTCGCAATTCTCTACTCAGCTTTAGGCTGATTGCGCACTATCATACATCGCTCTCATTAAATCTGTCTGTCATCTAAATGACGCATCATGATTGATATGTGTACATCAGTGGTTTGCGACCATACTCTCATGTCGCGTCAGTGCGTGAATGCCCACTCTGCAGGATCAACAGTTCCGAGTCATCATGGCAAACGTCCGATGCGGCTGACGGTGGACTCCTTCATGGCCCAGCGTCATAAAGGACCCCATAGACGAATGACTCTGTTTCTCGTGATCGACGCAACGCGGGGGCGAAACGGTATCGCACCCGATTATTTCGTTTTGAGGGGGTTGGTCAGTCGGCCGTGAAGCGATTGTTAATTTTCTACGACGCAAATGGGAAAAGGAGCTCGACTAACGTTTGATCAAAGAACTGTGGGCCTGGAACGGTAACCGGATCGCTGTTCGATTTGCATATGAGTGGCACGACAACGACGGAAACTGGTTTCGATCCTACGGGAACGAGAATTGGAAATTCGACGAAAAGGGCTTGATGCCTCGGCGAGCGAGCATTAATGACCTGGTCATCAAAGAATCGGAACGGAAGTTCCGCTGGACACTGGGCCGCCGGCCGAATGAGTTTTCGTTTCTGACTGACCTTGGTCTCTAAGATCGCCGAAGCGTCGCAGGGCGAAGGGACTCTTCCCATGCGAGAAGAGCCCCTCCACCGCGAAGCGAACCGATTATTTCACTACTTGACGAGCACTTCGACCCGTCGATTCTTGGCCCGCCCATCCGCGGTCTTGTTGCTGGCGACTGGGTTGCTCTCGCCATGGCCGGCCGCCGACAGATTACCGGTTACTCCACCATCGCGCAAAGCTTGCGCCGCACTCTCCGCCCGCGCATCCGACAGCGCTTGGTTCGTCGGGTATTTCTTCTTCAGCGCGCTCCTGATCGCCACGTTATCGGTATACCCGGCGACATGCACCTGCTTCTCCGGGAAGTCCTTGAGCACATTCCCGACACGCTTCAAGGCATCGGCTCCGCCCGCCTTCAGCTGATCTTGGCCCGAATCAAACAACAGGCTCGACGCCAGATTGATGGTGAGCGCGTCGCCTGCATGGCTGACCGACACCGTCCCTCTGGCAATCTCCGGACGCAACGCCTTCAAGAGGTCTTTCTCGGCCTTGGCAAGATCACCCTTGCTCTGATTCAACTGCGCTTCGAGTTCGGCAATCCGCTGCTTGGCGGCAGCCAATTCCGCCGCGAGCCGATCCTTTTCTGCTTGTGCCTGGCTGAGATCGCCTTGCGCCGCAGACAGCTGGCTCGCCAGCTTCGCAGAGTCTCCCGCACCGGAACGCAGGGCCGCAAGCTCGCGATCACGGTCCGCCAGTTGCCGCTCCAGTTCGGCCACGCGGCTGCTCAACGCTCCATTTTGCTTCCGAGCCGCATCCAGTTCATCGGCCAATCGCTGCCGGTCTCTCTCCAGCGCCGCAAGCCGGGCTGCCATGTCTTGCGAGGGGTCAGGAGTGACCGCCTTGGTCGTGGATGGGCACCCGCTCCCTTGATGATAGCCGTACCAATTCTTGTCGATGCAAACCTCTGGCTGCGTGATATAGGAACTCGGCTTCACGAGGGGTGAAGAACATCCCATCATGGCGGCCAATCCTGTGACGACAACGGTAGTCTTAAGCGTTTGCATTGCGATCTCTCTCCTCTCGGATTAGTTCTAGGTAGACGCTGCGTGACAATCAGGCTGTGCCACTGAATATCTTAGTGGCGGTTCTTCAGTAGATCACGAATCTCCCTCAGCAATTTCTCTTCATTCGTCGGTTCCGGTGGAGCCGGAGGGGCTGGGGGCGGCGTTTCCTGCTTGAATCGGTTCACCTGCTTGACCAGCATGAAAATGACGAAGGCGATAATCAGAAAATCGAAGACGCTTTGTAAGAAAACCCCGTAGTTGAGCGTTGGTGCACCTGCCGCTTTCGCCGCGGCCAATGACGGAGGTCCCGTACGGGACAAATCGATGAAGAGGCTCGAAAAATCCACCTTGCCCATCAGCAGCCCGAGAGGCGGCATCAAGACATCGCTGACCAGCGATGACACGATTTTCCCAAACGCCCCCCCGATGATCACACCGATCGCCATATCCAGGACATTGCCTCGCATGGCGAAGTCTTTGAACTCTTTGAGCATCATGCCCCTCCTCTTAGATTTGGATTCAGTGCAATGAGAACCGCCACCTATCGCTTACGAGTAGTGTCGAACGCATAACCCAGTGTGAACAGATACAGGTTGTCGGTATTGACCGTGCCGGGTGCAGGCCGATTGTTGTAGCGCGTGGTTACCTGGAATCCACTCGCGAGCCCTTCCCAGATCTTAAAACGAATCCCGTTATCCATTGTGAAATAAAAGTCCGAGAAGTTTTGGACTGAAGGAAAGATTTCATTGTAGTGATAGAGCGTGACGCGATCGTCGAACAACGGCCAATTCCATTTTGTCGAGATACGCCCGCGAAAGCTGGCTTTATCCGACACCAAGGTATTGTCTCGAAAATCTTCATTGAAATACGACGCACCGGCTTCCGTATACAGGCTCATATCTTTGAACAGCCCGCCGAAATCTCCACGATCGATCCATTGGTAACCAGGACCACTGGAGATTGCCGTCCGCAATTTAAGGTTTTGGAAAAAATCGTTTTCGACGTACGCCGCCGCGAACCAATACAGCCGTTTCGTGATGAAGAAATCCAGCTTGATCGTGCCTCGGGCGTTCCGAGTGATCAGGTCCCCTTTATTGTCGCCATACACATAGCGGCCCAGCATGCTCAGTCGCAACTGTTGGGTTTGCGCCACAAAGTCTCCCAGCACGCTGACATTGCGAATATGCGCGTTTCCAGACGATTGTGAGTACCCGGCATTGATACTGCCGGTATAGATAACCGGCGCTTGGACCACCGGATTCACTTGCACGACTAAATCAAGTGGCACGACCATCGTGCCTCCGGTCGGCGCTGCCTTCAATTTCATCATGCCGGCCTCGGCTTCTTCGACCGTCCCCACGAGAATAGTGCCCTCCTTTAGATGAAACGGGATCGGGTGCGAGACCGCCAGTTTAGCCACCTCCGACCAGTTGATCTTGATGATCTCACTCGCAAAAGGGCTCTTGATGGCCAACAGCCCGCCGGCCATCTCAATCACTTCACCATGGATGATGCTACCGTCTTTGAGCGTGACGATATCTGACACCGGCGCCGCCGAGTCCGACTGCGCTAATGCCTGGTTCACACCGCTCGCCGCTGTCCACAGAAACAACGCGAGCAAACACGACAGAACTCTACTTCTCATCAGAATCCTCCCAATCATGATAAAGCGAGATCATTAGCAACCCACTTCAGAAACCAGATCAGACACAGCAAAGTCAATGCCCGTCTTCTGCAGTGCCTACATCTTGATGGTTTTCAGCTTGTTGCCGAAGAATAGCCGAACGAAGAACCTATGGAAGGGGAGGCATCTGTGGCAGTTTTGCAGATCACACGGCGACTACGCCTCAGATCGGCGCTGCGTCAGGCAGAAACACGGAGAGGCAGAATGAAATCAGGAGGGTTCTTCAAGCAACTGGCGTAATTGCACGGCCAGATCGTCCGGTCGAAACGGTTTTTGAATGAATTGCGTGCCCGGCGCCTTCAGAAACCCTGCGTCGCCCCAGTCTGTAAAACCAGACATAAACAACACTTTGTACGCGTATCGGCATCCACAACACCTGCCCACCTGTCTTTCCGTACGTAGTCGATCTCGTCTGACTCAAAAACTGACGTGCGTCGTTCATCAAGCAGATGATTGAGGGACAGACTCGGCGGTGAAGTCTTAGGCTTGCTGGAAAAGTGGGAGGGATGCATCCTTACCGGTTTGAACGTGTGGCCGCGTTCGAATCACCACCAACAAGGAGCATCCCCCTGGCAAGAGTACCGAGTCGCGTCGGCCCGCGCAAGAGGTTGAAAGACATGGTGGCAGGCAACACGGGCGAGCTCGACACCAGTACGTTTGTGCGGCAAGCCGTCCGCCTGATGATCGAAGAAGCAGTGGAGGCCGAAGTCGGTGAGCGCCTGAGCCGGGGCTATTATGAACGCGGACCGATGGCGGAGGCCCCGGGAATCCCGCGGGGATATCGCAACGGCGTGCGCGTCGGCCGGCTGAAGAGCGCCGAAGGCGTGATTGAGTATGGTGTTCCACAAGTGCGCGGCATCGCGGGCTGGCAGTCAGAAATTCGCGCGGCGCTGGGTGGCAAGAGCGAAGAGCTGGAACGACTCGCCGTCGAGATGTATGCCCGCGGGCGCTCCATGCGTGACATCGAAGCGGCGTTCACGGGGGCCGATGGTCGCTGCTTGCTGAGTCGCTCCGCCGCCAGCCGCGTCGGTGAAGCCTTGTGGGCGGACTATCAGGAGTTTGTCCGCCGCGATCTGTCCGGCATCGAGGTGGCCTATCTCTTCCTCGATGGCGTGGCCGAGCGCCTTCACCTCGGACAGCCCCGCGAGGCCGTGCTCGCGGCTTGGGCGATCACGATGACCGGCACCAACGTGCTCCTGGGACTGCAACCCGGGACCAAGGAAGACACGGCGTGCGCCAGCGACTTCTTGCGAGACCTCAAGGCTCGCGGCCTCGCCGATCCGGTGCTTGTCGTCACGGATGGGGCGCCGGGGCTGATTCGGGCCGTGGAGGAATGTCTGCCCCGCGCCCTGCGGCAGCGCTGTCTGGCGCACAAGTTGAGAAATCTCGAAACGAAGGTGCCGGCCGAGCGGTGGCGCGCGGTGAAGGCGATGGCACTGGCGGCCTATCACGCCTCGAGCCCGAAGATCGCCGAGCTCGCCGCCGAAGAATTTCGCCACACGTACGCCCACGAGTTGCCCAGCGGCGTGACATGCTGCGAGGATGATCTTGCGGCCTACATCACCTATGTGCGCTTGCCGGTAGAGGGGGCTTCGGAAATTCGGACAGTATGGTAAGTGGGAGCCTGGCTTCACCCAAGCCACCGAGCGGTGGTGAACACAAGGAGCAAGGCGATGAAGAGGCCGAGGCGGAATCACGGAGCGATCTTTAAGGCCCAGGTGGCGTTAGCCGCGGTCAAAGGGGACAAGACCCTGACCGAATTGGCGGAACAGTTTCGGGTCCATCCCACCCAGATCACCGAATGGAAGCAACAGTTGCTGGCGCGAGCCGCCGACGTGTTTGGTGGGGCGAAGCCGCCGTCAGAGGCGCCGGATCTCAAGACGCTGCACGCGAAGATCGGGCAACTGACGTTGGAGAATGATTTTTTAGAAGGGGCGCTCACCAAGGCCGGCTTGCTGAGCGCAAAACGATGATCGACCGCACGCATCCCTTGCCGGTGCTGCGGCAATGCCAACTGCTGAAGGTGGCCCGCTCGACCGCCTATTACCAGCCGACGCCGATCGCAGAGACGACGCTGGCGGTGATGCGGCGGATTGACGAATTGCATCTGCAGTATCCGTTTGCCGGTGCACGGATGCTGCGCGGTCTCCTCCGACAAGAGGGCCATGCCATTGGGAGGCGGCAGGTGGCGACCTTGATGCGCCGGATGGGAATCGAGGCGCTGTATCGGAAGCCGCATCTGAGTCGGCGGCATCCGGCGCACACGATCTATCCGTATCTCCTCCGTGATCTCACGATCCGTCGCTCCAATCACGTCTGGGCGGCTGATATCACCTACATTCCAATGCGCCGGGGCTTTGTGTATCTCTTTGCCATCTTGGACTGGGCCAGTCGACGGGTTCTGGCGTGGCGGCTCTCCAATACGCTGACCACGGATTTCTGTGTGGAGGCGGTACGGGAGGCGATCAGCCAGTATGGCGCCCCCGAGGTCTTCAACACGGATCAAGGGTGTCAGTTCACCAGCCAGGAGTTCACGGGCCTCTTGAAAGACCATGACATTCAGATCAGCATGGACGGCAAAGGCTGCTGGCGAGATAACGTATTTGTGGAACAACTCTGGAAAAGCCTCAAATATGAGGAGGTCTACTTGCACGCCTATGACACGGTCAGCGCGGCGCAGCAGGGATTGGCGCGCTATCTAATGTTCTACAACCAGACTCGACCGCATCAGGCACTTGATGACCAGACGCCTGACCAGGTCTATTATGATCATCTGACGACACGGCAGACCGCCGCGTAGTCAGCCATGTGCCAGGCGCCACTTATGAATGGAGAGAAACTGTCCAACCAACCGGAGCCACCTCTGGGTGGCGCATCGGCGGGCGACCCGCACGACCAATCTACTCGAGCGACTGTTTCTGGAGGAGCGCCGGCACAGCAACACGATCCCGCATGCGTTTGGCGAACACGCCGTCTTGAAATTGATGTATGCGGCGCTTCAGCGCGCCAGCTGCACCTGGCAACGGGTGGCGATCACCGACTTCGAGCGGAAACAATTGCTCACGCTTCGTGAAGAACTAAACCGCGAGTTCCAGAAGAAACATCGAGTGACTCAACCCGCATCCTGCTCACCAATTTCCAGCAAGCGGGGGACTTGACCTGTGAGCACCCTGTCTTTTAGGACCGTTGTCGTGAATATGACAGATCCATCCTGGATGATCTGCTAGTATTTCTGTGCGGGCTACCAATGAGACAAGAGAGATCGGATAAATGCCATTAAGGTATGTAAGGAGGATTGGGATGATTCAACTCAGACTCTATTTTGTATTAGCGGGGATGGTTGGTGTGCTGGCTTCTTGGGATTCTGCTACGGCAGCGGGTGATCTTCCGGGTGATCCAGAGCGTGGCAAGACATTATTTAAACAATGTCTTGCTTGTCATCAAATTGGTGAAACTGCTCAAAATGCATTTGGCCCTGTCTTGAACGGCGTTGTCGGCAGAAAAGCCGGATCCTACCCCGGGTATGATTATAGCTTCGCTCTCCAGAATGCCAATAAAAAAGGTCTGATGTGGACCAGCGATTTAATCGTGCAGTGGTTGCACGGCCCATCCGATTTTGTGCGGCTATATTTAAGCGACCCAAAGACACACAGTAAAATGCCGATCCATATTGAAGACTTGCAGTCTCGTCGCGATGTGGTCGCGTATCTTTCCACCCTTACGCACCAGAGCTCCAGCACGGATACTGCTGGGCATGATTTGAGTATGATGGTGGCAGTGGATTCACCGGCCGCCAAAGAAGTCGAGGCGGCTATCGCAAAACTTGAACGGGTAAAATTGAATCTTGTTGCCCCGCCGATGCTACCGCAGCACGATCAGGCAACGAATGCTGACCCGAAAGTGATTGTCGTTGAGCTGACGGTGCAGGAAAAAGAATGGGTCCTAGATGATGAAGGTACGAAGATAAGGGCACTCACCTACAATGGTTCAATCCCTGCTCCGGCTCTTGTAGCTCACGAAGGAGATTATGTCGAGCTGACGATCAAGAATCCCTCGATCAATCTCATGGAACACAATATTGATCTTCACGCGGTAACCGGAAAATTAGGCGGGGCTGCGCTTACAACCGTTACACCGGGGAACCAGGCGACTATTCGTTTCAAAGCAACTAAATCCGGGACCTTCTTGTATCACTGCGCGCCAGAGGGAATCATGACGCCGTATCATGTCACGCATGGCATGACGGGGGTTATTCTCGTTCTTCCACGGCAAGGGCTCACGGATGAAAAGGGGAAGCCATTAACCTACGATCGTGCCTATTATGTGGGGGAAAACGATTTTTATGTGCCGCGTGATGCAACGGGAAAGTTTAAACGTTATACGTTTTCGGGAGAAGATTTGAATGATTGGGCCGCCTCTATGCATACGTTGACCCCATCCCACATTGTCTTTAATGGCCGTGTCGGGGCTCTAACGGGAAAGAACGCGATGACCGCCAAGGTTGGTGAACGGGTGCTGTTCATTCACATGCAAGGCAATCGGGATACCCGACCTCATCTCATCGGTGGGCATGGTGATTATGTATGGGAAACGGGTGCGTTTGCATC
>FRDC01001930.1_pt2 | contig 13491 bp, 23 predicted proteins | sample 1106171 | NCBI WGS metagenome assembly FRDC01 (sample SAMEA3930566, study PRJEB13176) | freshwater metagenome | biome: Drinking water system; feature: drinking water; material: water | place: Singapore | collected 2014-12-20
CATCCCCCAGGCCACCCCCATCGGTGGGAACCAGCGAGGTAGGGACTACACCTGCCAACAACAGCGCCAGAGAAGGATGCATCGGTACTCCTACCTGGCAGGATTACCCCGGCTGGAGAAGGCACCGATCCCTGTATGCAATGCTGTTTCAGGTCGGCTTGGACTCGTCAAACCAGGAACGTTCCTGGGAAGGGGCAGGAGTCGCTCGCTGCACAGAGGCTCGTGCTGCCTTTAAGGGGATCTCCCCTTCCTCATCCAGCTCCATCGCATAGGGATTGGCGGGAATGGGCACCACCGAGACCTCGTAAATCTCACAGTCCTCAAAAAACAGTCCCTCTCCTTTCTCCTGCCAGGCATAGTGCTCTTTGGGCAGGAGTCGCCGCAGGGTGACCTTTTTAGGCCGAAACCCGATGCTGACGGTGCGGATAAATTTGCCCCACTGGTGGGCAATGCGCTGGCCCAGGGGGTTGGTTTCATGGTTATCCCACTCGGGCATGAAGACAAACGCCAGCTTTTTGCTGATCGGGGCTGCTGGATCCAGATCGGGGCGGGGAATCTCGGCAATCCGAATGGTTCCCGCCTGGGCACACCCGACTACACACCCGCCCACAGGCGAAGTCCAGCCGCCTCCTGAGTCATGAATGTACAGCAGGGGCGCCAGGGCTGCTTCCCAGCGCTTAAACTGGATGGTGGCCTGGTCAATCACATCCTCATAGCGATCCGGATCCGGGGTAGAGGCGGCAATCAACCGGACGGTTTTCTTGGTTTCCCCGTCTTTGACCTCGATCTCGACTTCGCGGGTAATCCAGGCGGTTTCCAGGACACGCTCTTCCTGGTTGAACCAGGAGGATTCCTGCACTGCCCCATTTCGCACCACCGGAGGCGCCTCAGACGCCCGCAACACGGCATTCAGAAACTGTTTTCGACTGAAAAACCTCATCCTTCCTTCCTTCGCGGGATTACCGCACAACGACAATGGGTATCTTCCAGCCGATCTCCAAACCCAGCCGGAAATTCCACGCTCCATCCATCGACTTCCCAGGGCTCTGCGGGAGCGGTGCAGATCCCATCTAATTTTCGATGATTGACACGTGGCTGATCGCGGGCCGATACCCACTCTTCTTCCACGGCAATTCCAGAGGCTTCCGTTGCCAGGGAGGCGGCTCGTGCCCCTCGACTCAGGCAGCGGGTCGCCTCAGTGCGGGCCAGCACCAGGGCCCGAGCCGAGCCAAACCCGACATGCTGGCCCACCATCAGCCGCAGCTCCTGAACCGTCCAGCCCTCCAAGACCCCTCGATCCACCAGCTCTTCCACCAGCTCCCGCGTAGTGCCATTGATGCTGACCAGCATGCCCGTCAGCTGCTGGTCACAGGGGATCGATACAGAAGGATCCAGCTCTACATCCAGCTGTGCAAGTGCCTCCTGAGAACCAGCCCTCACCGCTGTCTGTACCGTGGAGAGCAGGCTGGTTGCCAGGGCCTGATCCTCCGTATGGGCGGGCCAGAGTGTGTTTAACATCCCAGGGGTGACCGGATCTTCGGGCAGCATGGCCTCCAACCGGGCCAGAAGACGGCGTTGCTGGCCACGCAGCAGCCCGGCAAGGGCAACCCCTAATTTTCGCTCCTGAGGGCCATGCACGCGCTGAATATGGTCACGCCAGCGTGCTGCCTGTGCTTCTTCCGGGTCTGGCTCCTCTGTCTGGGCAAACCAGCTTTTTTGAGGCTTGGCAGCAGGCACTGAGGGGGTAGAGGGAGGCGCCTCCAGCACTGCATCCTCAAACCCTTCATAGTCATAGGCTGCCTTGGGAGCCATTCCATTGACAATATGAGTAGAGACCCGGCTCAGCCGGGCAGTCTGGGCATCCTGGAGAGCCGGGACATCCGAAAAATCATGCCAGACCTCCACTTCGCGGGAATCAGGGAATTCCTGAGCCAGCGACGTAAATTCCTCATCCTCCAGCTCGGCCAGGCCCTGCAGAACATCGCCCCAATACACCTCTAACTGTTGCTTGGCGGTCGCGTAATTGGCCGTTTCCAGACCCATCCGCACCGGAGGCACCCCGGTCACGGCCAGAATGGTAGCGCGGGTAAAGCCTCGTTGTTCCAGGGTTCCCAAGTCAATCGGGGACCAACCCAGACGCTCAATCTCCAAGGGCCTCCCCAGCACCGCATAGCCCCCATGGGCTCGGCTGAAGATTTCCAGCAGGCTTTTTTGAAACGCTTTCACCTGCTCAGGAGTCCAGCTTCCTGCCGCATCTCCTTTGCTGGAAGGGGAAATCACCCCATCCGGGCGGCCTTTTTCTGCGCTCTTTTTGCTGCTTTGTTGGAGAGCAAGATCGGTGGCCAGCTCGCGCCTTAACGGGCGGATCAAGCCCTGCCCGTAGAGCCCGGTCGGATCATCCTCCCAGCTGACCATGGAGGCGGAAAGCACCGCACTCCAAGGATATTCCTGGGGAACCGCACCGTTTCCTTCATAGCGATACCCGGAGATCTGGCCATCGGTACCCGGCAGGATTTTCACCCGAAACGGGTGCATCCGAAGCAAGGAGGCCGGTGGGGTTTGTGTACGTGCTCCGTACACTTTTAAGCTTGTATTGTACCCTGCTAACAATAAATCTAAGATACGCTGCCGACGAAACAAGGTACGCCGGGTGCGGCTGGCAGGCTTCCGAAGCAGCTGCAACACCGGATGATCATCGAGTTTTCGCGCTTTTCGTCCACGCCCAACGCTGGCCCTTAAGGGAAGGCGGGACAGATCGGTGGCGATGGCATTACAGCAAGCCACCACCCAGGCGAATTCGCCTAAAGCGCTCATCGCTTCCCGCACATCGTAGCCCGGCAAGGGGGCATTGGCGGGGATAAAATCGGAACCCGCCTGGAAGTCGGTCGGTCGGGCCGTCATGGCCTTCCAGATGCGTCCGGGGAGGGCATCCAGGTCTTTTAAGAGCTGAAACCCGCTCTGCAGGGGAGCGCTCAGATCAAAGCTCCAGCGGGACTCCGGATCGGCCATGTCCTATGGCTATCGCCTGGAGGCTGGTTTTCCGGGCAGATATGAAATCCGGTGTCAATCCACCGGAGCATGCATCCGCCGATGCTGGTAGACTGCATAGCGCAGGGCATCCATGGCATGGTTGTCTTTGTCTTCGGGCAGATCCCGGATCGCGCCGGGTGGGTACTTGTAGGCCCCAAATTCCCGGAGGGTATTCACACAGCAATCATGGATCAGCAGATGTGCTTTGCCTTCCGCATCCGGCCTGAGCCGATCCTGCACTGCATTGATGCCTTCCTGGATGGCTTTAGGGGCTGGATCTGTGGACAGATTACAGTCATTCAGGAGCGTCAGACGGGCATTTAAATCAGCGGAGTCGGCACTGCTCCACTCAATCGCCTCCGATCCGGTCCAGGCATTGATGGTCTCCCCATTCTGCCGGGTGGTATGCTCGGTGCGGTACAGCTCCCGATAGACATGCAGGATATCATCGCGACGATCCCAGGCCAGCCAGAGGCAGCAGAAGGGATGGCGTACCCCAAAATCAATGCCCCGGTAGCGAGGCCACTCAGGCGGCAGCGGCTGGCTTGGAATCACATGCAGCCCCCGATCCAAATCATAGACAGTGCCCTCCAGTACCGCAAAATGCCCAGCCTTTCGGGCGGCCCGGCGCCCTGGACTGAGGCGAGACAACCACCGCTTTACTTTTTCCAAATTGGTATGTGGATTCTCCTCGGCATCCAGGTAATGGGCACACACCGTAGGAACCGGTTTGTCCACAAACTGGTCATAGACCCAGGTAAAGCCTTTCAAGGGCGTCATGGTCAGCAGAATCCAAGCATTGCCATCCGGGACACGGGATACCCGTGCTTCGCACTCCTCATAGACCTCCAGATCATGCTCTTCATCCAGCCAGACCAGGTCAAACCAGTCCCCCTGGTAGCTGCGCCTGCCCTGATCGTTGCTCTTCAGTACGATTTTTCCCCCGTTGGGAAGGGTGATTTCTGCTTCCCCGGTGCCGTCTTCATTGCGCCAGATACACCCGGCAGGCAGATAGTTCCGCAATTTAGGCCGGATAAAGCGCCGAGAGTCGTGGGAGGTCAAGGCGCTGGCACAGACCCGGCCTGGCCGATCCGGAAGTCGATGCAGCGGAAAACCGACAGCTTCTGCCCAGTCCTGTACCCAGCGCTCCTGCCTGCCTGCTGCCGTAGCAACGGCCATCATGGCCCCAATCTCGGTTTTTCCGGTGCCATTGCCGCCAAAAATGGCGGTAGCATCCAGGCCCAGTCGCTGCACAATATGCGCTTGGGAGGTATGGGAGGTATGGGAGGCTGCACTTCCTTGCTGGACGCAGCCCGCCGTTAAGCAGCGCCAGACCGGGTGTTTCACCTCCTGCATCTGCTGGCCGCATTCGGCACAGCGTGGCGTCCAAAGCCGGGTATAGGCCAGCGGTGTGACCCGGCGTCGGCCTCGACGTGTCCCGACAGCTTTTGAGGCAGATTGTAGGGATTTTCTTATGCCAGCAGCCATGCCAGAAACTCACAGAGAACCCAGGCATCCAAAGGAAAGTCCTCGGTTGCAATCCAGGCTTCCCTGTTAAAGCGGCCCGGAACAGGGATCCACTGGCCTTTCTGTTCCCCCGGCACCAGCCATTGTGACAGGTAGACTGCCTGTTCATTTCGGATTGTTATATTTCCAGCAAAAATAAGGTCTGCATTCCTAAAACGAGTCACTTCTTCACGTTCTGGCACAACGACGTTCACGGCTCCGGCGTGAACAATCTGAATACTATGAACCATGCTGTTTCCTCCTTGCTTCGACCTCTACCTCATTGGCCAGGGTATACCGGCCCCGATTCCGCAAGATTGTCACCGACTCCTGTAAGATCTCCTGCTCCAGCACCCACTCGGAGCGAGTATCCTCCAGCTGCAGCTCGCCCCCAACCTCCTGCCGCTCGGTTTTGGGCAACCCGGTGCGGTCCATGACCAGCTCTGCCGCTTTGAGCAGGTCTTTATCCTGAGCTTTCGAGCGCCCACAGTGCCCACAGACATCCTTCTGCAGCACCCCTGCCACCGAGGAGACCGCTACCCCCTTTAACCGCCTCAGGGCGCTTACCGCTGCGGTATCGGTTTCCGCCTCAATGGCCGCTACCCGGCGCTGAATACTGGGGAACGCGGCCCATTTGCTGACGGTCTCACTGTCCACGTTCAGCTGGGTTGCAATGGCAGACAAGCTCAAGCCTTCTGCCAGCAATCCGGGCAGAGTCGCAGGGGGGCGGGTTTTTCGACCGGTTGTTGCCGACTGTTTACGCTGTCCCATTGCCTTCCTCCGGCACAAAAACACCCCAGATCTGTCCCTTTTCCCAGATCCACGCTGCCTCCCCGGCAGGCTCCACCCCGGCCTCCAAGGCAAGCCGCATGGCACGACTCAAGAGCTTGACAGCAGGAAAAAGAGGGCCTTCTGGGCCATAGCGCACCCCTTTGACCTGCCCGGCCTCTGTTTCCAGCGTCAACCGATCCGAGCCGCCTCGTGCAAGCTGGGCCGCTCTGAGGGGCTCCAACAGGGCCTCCAGCTCAATCCGCATAGGCACCTCCAAAGCTGGCCTCAAAATCCGTCGGACTTTCATACAGAAGGCGCTCAGGGCGCACCCTGAGGAACTGAGCCAGCTGCTCCACCAGATCCACAGAGGGCATCACCAGCCCTGCCTCCCAGTTGTAGATGGTGCGCCAGGAGCGTTTGACCGCCTTTCCGACTGCGGATTGGGTCAGTTTTCGGGCCTTCCGAGCGACTTCCAGGTTGTTTGCGAAGTGACTCATTTGACCCCCAATGTCATCGCAACAAGTTCCCACTCCTGCTGATTTGCCTCAGCCAGTTTCCGGATCACCTGGGCCCGCAATTCCTGTGCTTCCGTGGATCGCCCAAGGTGGCGGTCGATCCGTGCAAACACCAGAGGAAACAAGCGTCTCGCTTCGGTTTCAGCTTGATCCGCGTGGTAGCTGCCCTTCAGCGCAAACCCGGCCACACTCCCCCTGCGCGGATCGCCGCTCCGATCCCACCAGCAGACCAGCGTCCACCCCTCTTTTTGCTGATAAAAGCGTACCCCTTCGGGCTGCAGGCGGTCACTGTATGGTTCGAGGCTGCCCATCACCTTCATGCAGGCGCTATCCGTAATGGGGTCTCCATAGTGACCCGCCCACGGCGTTACAGCCTTTTTTGCCATCTGCCCATCCGGGGTTCGGCAGTAGTGCCCCTTCTTGTAGGGATCTGGCCAGACCCCCACAAAATAGGCGGTGCTGCATTCGGGCATCGTTGCGATCCCGGCAACGGCGTGTTGCCGCTCCAGAAGACGGCGTGCAATGTCGCGCTCATTCTCGGAGGCGCCACTGTCTGGCTTTAACAGCCGTTGAAGCACATCGATTTGATGGGGAGGAAGCGGGCTCATTGGCTTCCCTCGCACACCTGCCAGTCTTCATAAGGCCAGCAGGTTGCGTCATTCCAGCAATCACCCTGCAAAAACGGCATTTGACTCCACACAACATCTGCCCCCCAACGAGTAGCGGGCGGGCAGTTCAGCCTCCCTGCCTCAGCGAAGCACATGACCTCCTGCCAGATGGTTTCAATATCAGCCACTCAACCTCCTCTGCTGAGCTGTGGTAAGGTTTCCCGCACCGCTGGAGCTGCTTTCTTTCCCACCTGCTGGTAACCGTTACCACCCTGGGGTTTTCCGAGCCCCACCACCCCGGCCTCCAGCTCGGCCAGCTCCCCGGCCTCCAGCGCCAGCCCTCCAGCGGCATCCTCCAGCCGGAACCTGCTCATGTCCGCCCCCTCTGACGAAACGCCAGCACCCTGCCGGTTTCCCCTCGCTCCTCCGCCGTCAAGGGGCGGCCTTTTCCAAAAATCACCCTGGTAATCCGAGAATCCCCATTGTACCACCGGGCCTGGAGCGTACCGATGGCCATCCCACCGGAGCAGTCCGGGCAGGCCACAGCCACCACCAGCGCCAGCTCTTCCCGCCAGATTGCCGCCTCAATCCAGCGACTTCCGCGACAGGCAGCGCAGCCGGTGGGCTGGCAGCCCAGGCGGGTTCGCACCCCAGGGGCCTCGCCCAGAAAGCCCAGAAAATCCTTGAGCTTGGGGGGATAATCCAGCTTCGCCATGCACTCCAGCATGGCCTGATCCAGGACACCCGGATCGGCTTCCGCAATCGTAGGATGGCGGCTCCAGGTTGCAAGATTATCCTCGACCCACTGGGCTTTTTTGCTCCAGTTGGAGGCGGCCAGCTCAAGCGCTTGCCGCAGTGCTGGGTTTTCCTGGGTTTCCATTCGGTTTCCGTTGAGGTTGTGGGTTGAAGGTTCGTTTTTTGATTTCAGGCGGGTCCGGGTCGGTGGCCCCGGTCGCCGCCACCCTCCCATCGGCAAACGCCAGCCCCAACGCCTGTAAGCGGAGCTGGATGGTGGCCAGATTGCCCTCGCCGATGCCTTTCAGCATCCGGCATTGTCGGGCAGTAAGCCGGGTCAAATCGGTCAGATCGCTGATGCCAGCTCGCGTGAGGGCGCTGGCGATAGCCGGGCCAAAGAGCTGGTACAGAGAGAGAGGTTCAGAAATTTCCTGCTCTTTTTCCTGTTTTTGGTCAGGCGGGTCTGGCTCTCTCTCTGGATTGCTGGGCAGTTGTTCAGCTGGGAGAGGGGTTTGGGGAGAGAGAGATCGGTGATCGGTGATCGGTGATCGGTGATCCGGTGATAAGAGATCGCGCGATGGAGAATCGCTGGAGAGCGGCTGGAGAGCGGCTGGAGAATCGCTGGAGGATTCTGTCAGATTCTCGGCGTTGGTTGTAGAAGCGGCTGGAGAATCGCTGGAGAGCGGCTGGAGAGCGGCTGGAGAATCGCTGGAGAGCTTCGGGACGGCAGTCTCTTCCCGACGTGGATCCTTCCATATGGCTTCTTCCCGGAGAATCAGCCGGGCATCCCACTCCTTCCAGCCCCACCGCTGCTGGAGGGCGGGGCGGCCTGGAAGCAGCTTGCGCGCTAAGACGATCTCCTGCCCCCGCCACCAGCGCAGATCCATACAGACCGCCTCCCTGGGCCAGGGGCGGGGCAGGCTGGCCGCAATGGCAGGCCACCAGTCGGCCTGCATCGGTTCCCAACCCACCGGGCGAAACTCGATCATTCTGTCTCCTGTGGAGCAGGCAGAAGCGTGAGAGAGGGACGAGAAGCAGGCGGCTTAGGGGTGCAAAACGGGCGATCTGGCCTGGAGGGGAGCGGTAGCGAACTGGATGGATCGATAGAAAGCTTAACGGGGGCTTCCGCCGTTCCATGTGGGATCTGCAAGCGAACTCGGCAAGGATTGCACAAAGCCAGGAGGGCACCAGGTTTTGCATCGGTCCTGGGATCGATCACATAGCTCATATGCCCACTGCATTGCAGCTCTTTACAGGGCATCGGATGCCGAAGACCGATGGAAGAGAAGACCAACTCGGCCAGCACTGTGGCTTGACAGGACACCAGCGCAAAGGCCCCACAAAAGCACTTAGGGCAACACTTTTTACAGAAATGATGCGGGCCTTCAAAGGGCATGGGACAGCAGGTCGCACACATCGGGCGATCACAAGTGCCGGTGGGGGTGGCGCCATCGCACAGCAATTCACCGGGGCGGCTTTTGCAGTAAAAGCAGGGCTCTTCTGGTTCATTGGATCGGCAAACCCGGATCGATTGCACGGGGGATTCCATCGGTCTTGCGAAAAATCCTGGCAAATACTTATGTTTGAAAAACATCACCAGATACAAGGCTTCTTCCTTGTCAGGGGCAGATCCCTCTATGATCTCCTTCCATCGATCCGGTTCGATGCCTTCAATTTCGACCGTAGCCGGATCAAGTTGTTCAAGCGCACAGGCGAGCGCTGCATAGGAAGCAAGCTCCTGAGAAGGATCGGTCATTTTGCCCCCTCCAGCAGCTTTGTGCTGTAGGAAATACTGTTATGTATTGTTAGAATAAACGCTTTCCCACATTGTTCGCACTCCAGCTCTGGTCCATCGTACCCATACGAGTCCATGAAGCGATGCCCGCAGTGGGGGCACACAATCGCATCGGTATAGTCATGCTCAAAGGCTGCCTCTTTGCTCATGCTGCCTCCCTGGCTTGGACCCAACTTGCCACCAGCGCTTTTCCTGCTTCCGTTGGCCAGCGCTGACTGGGCAGAATCACCAGCCGGGCCTCTGCCAGCTGTTTCAGGGCCCGCTGGATATTTCCAGAGGGTGCGGCCCCCACCCAGGCGTGCATCGTAGGGGGTGGATGTCGCACCAGCGTTTCCAGCAGGGTGCCGGCCAGATCCTCCAGTCCTTCGCCCCCAAGCTGGCCAAGGGCGGGCCCTGGCAAAGGCGCCCGGCAACGCTCGATCAGCCCCTGCTGTTGGAGCCGATGGAGCAGATTGCTGGCCTTTTTTGTCCAGGCAGACCCATCCTGCTGGATGGCCCGGCGCACCCGTAAATAGTCCTCAGTGCCGGTCAGGGGTGGTTTCCAGAGTCGCTGGCCCAGCGCCTCAGCATCCAGCTCACCAGGAGCGGCCACCACCGCTGCCAGCAGGCGCCCGGCGGCATTGTCTGGGTTAACGGCGATCATTCAGAGCCCTCCCCAAACAGGGTCAGCTGGCGAGGATCGGGAGGTGGCTTCTTGGGGGGGCGGTGGGCGAAGCGGCCAGTCGCAGCCGCACTTCTGGCAGGTTTTCTTGCCGGGGTAGGGCTGATGGGGGAGTGGGCGATATTCTGAGGCCCGGCGGATCGGGCATGTATGTTGGTTCATAGTGCCTCCTTTGTCAGCGCCCGGAGGCACCGACTCAGCTCGGCCTGAAGGCGAGCCTTAGCGGCACCCTTTGCCTCTTTGGCCGCCCGGAACTCAGGGCGGGATCGCCATAGCAGGCTGCCGCTTGCCCCAATTTCCCAGGCCCACCCCGCTGGAGCCTCAAAGACCCGCAGCCAGAAAGGCTGGGTGCGGGCCATATATCCAGAAGAACAGGATCTCCACCTCATGGGCACTCCGGCACAGGGCACCAGAGATCCGGAGGCGCGACCGTTGGACATTCCTCCAGATCCAGATCCTCTGGATCCTCCCCGGCCTCCAGCTGAGTCCAGCCCTCTTCGGTCCAGAACAGGCGACAGGCCTCATCTAAGGCGCCCTCCACATAGTAGAGCCCGATCACCTGCTGGAAGGCAGGTGGGGGCGTTGAACCAGGTTGAAACACAATCATCGGTTCCTCCTGCGAGCCTTCTTTTGAGCCTTGTTGTGCCGTTTCCGCTCCTTCTGTGCGGCTTTCGGGAGCGTACTGGGGCGCTTCCAGAAGGAGGCAGCGGGCTTCGGGAGAGGAAAAGACTGCTCAGCCTCCTTTTTGAATTGCTCAAAAGCGGACTTCAACCGGGCCAGCACATCCGAAGCTGCAACCGCCTCTTGGAGATACCCTTGGAGGGCGTGTTTATTGGGCGCCCAACGGGGATCTGGCCAGAAATCCCCCTCTTGGATCTCAACCACCAGATCGGCGTCCTTCCGCGCATTGCTCTGAAAATACACCCTCATGCCGCCCTCCTCAGGGCTCTTTCTTGCCGATAGTCTGCCAGCACCACCAGATTGGAGGCGGGAGCTACGGGAGGTGGCAAAGGCCGAACCACCAGCTCACAGCCCAGCTCCTGCAACAACGGCCCCAAGGCGGCCTTGACCAGCTGGGGCCGGGCCTCTGGATAGCGGTGAACCAGTTTTTTAAGTAAGGCCCGAAAGTCTTCCAGGGGCAGGGTGCGCTCCCCAGAACCCAGCCGCGATACCTGGCTTTCCGAGCAGCCCAGCTGGGTGGCAATATCGCGCTGGCGCAGCCCTAAGCGGATCAGAGCCTGGAAAAAGGATGGAACAAGGGTACTTGCCATGCTGGCAACCTCCATGCGTTGGGGTGTGACGGCTGAACGGATCAAAAGTCCACATGGACCCTCGATGCAGCTCAGCCCTCTCCCTGCCCGTCCCAGCCGTTCAGCGGCCTGGGACAACAAGGAGAGGAACTGAGAGGAAAAGACCCGGCTCAACAAGGGCGGCCAACGCCGTGGAGACGAACCCCCGGTGCCTGGGTCTGGAAAAGTTGATGAGACTTGAGGTAGAGTTCCAGCAGCGCTTGAATGGAGGGCGGCTTGGAAGATCCCATCAGTCTGATTGTGGCTATATGTGCGGTATTTGTTGGGTTTCTGGTGGTATGGGCCCGCACCACCCTCGCGCCACCACCCAAAGTATGCCCCCAATGCGGCAAATCCGAATCGGTATCGTTGGGGCACACGGATACCCCGCGCTACCTGTATACCCGTGCAGATGGCACCCCCGATCAACGCTACAAGCGCAATCCACGTACCGATACTTATTGGCAATGTTTGTGTGGCTGGCTCGATCCCAACGAAATTGCTCGCCGCGAAGGAATTGTTGTAGCCCAGCGCGAGCGCGAAGAGGCAGAAAAGCGCCGCAAAGAGCAGGAGGAGCAGGAAGCTCCAGCCAAGGCGGTAGTCTGGCTGCTGAAGTATGTAGCGAGTGCCGACCGGAAATTCATGGAAGGCGAGCGTCAGGCCATTATCCGGCTGGTACGGGACTTGTTTCCCGACCATCGGGAGGCTGCAATCGCTCAATGGGCGGAAGAATTGGCACCCGATCCCTTTCATCTTCAGGAAAAGCTGGCCATGTTTGGCGATTCCGACGCCAGTACCAAGAAGGTACTGCTGGAGCTGTGTACCGAAATGACCAGCGCCGATGGGAAAGCCACCAAAGCCGAAAAGGCCCGGCTCGACGAAATCCGCAAAGGTCTGGGATTGTAGGAGGACAAGATGCTGTTGATTGCAATGAGCTGCTGGCGCCCCCCGCAAGAGCCCACAGAAGGTCTGTCGGGCATGGCTTGGAAAAGTGCCCCTACTCCAGATATGACCTGCGAGGACGCACGGCCAGACTGGAAGCTCTGCACGCATCCAAAACCTGTTTTTCAAGGAAAGCCTGTCTTGAAGGGTCGCTACTTTTACTTGAACAACCAGCTGGTCGAAGGCGGATTTACCTTCGACGAGGCTGGCTACACCGAACTGTTCGATACATTCAACCAGCACCCCCCAACAAAAACCTTGGAGGGTCTGACAACCTGGGAGATACAGGGCATAAAAATCCTTGCATCTCACGGGCACAAGGATCTTTTCTTTACCTATCTGGAACCTGTCGAAGCGTGGGAAAAGACCAGGCTTGCCAGCAGTCCTCCTCTGGATCTGACCAAGGGCTGGCATGGAGCACTGTGGGGAGAGCCCCCACCTCCAGCCGCCAAATGCGCGAACAAAGAGATAGATTTCAAGACCTGCTTCATCCTCGACTTCGAGGCAGCAGAGGGCCGAGAGCTTTTGGATGTGTCGTATGGGTATTGGAAGGATCAGCTCTACGAAATCAGCATCATGCCCAACATCGAGGACAAAGCCTTTTTTATGGGCAAAATTATGGATCGCTATGGGCAGGGTCAAAAGGAGCGGTTTGGGCACCGTATGACCTGGCAGGCTGGAGCCGTGACGATCTCGACCTACATCGACAGCGTGTTGGGCTTTACCTATACCTGGGAGCCTTTGAAGGTGCAGATGCCACAACGGTAGCCTCATGCTTCCTCCAAGTGGCGAGCCAGCACCAGCAGCCANNGTATCGGAGGAGGCGAGGCATTTACGCGGCCTCTTGAATCTGATCGAGCTTGACCTCCAAGCCCACAAGCTGCCCCCACTTCAACAAGTCGGGGGCAGCTACCGGGCTGATGCCTTGCTCGTACTTGGAAAACATGCCCTGAGTCACCCCCAAGGCGTCAGCAAGAAGCTCTTGCTTCAGCCCTTTTGCCTGTCGGGCCTGCTTGAGCTGAGTAAGGAGGGATTCATATGACATCGGATAATAATAATACCAGTAATGATGCCTGGTCAAGAAAAAAGACGCTAAGAGGTGCCTATGATGGGCGCTGATTTAAAATTGCTGCGTATCGAAGCCGGACTTACCCAGATTGATCTTGCTGAGAAATTAGGTATCACCCAAGGAATGTTGAGCCGGATCGAACGCGGTGGCACCACTACAACCGAGGTAGTTGAACGGTGGGCTGAGGTCTGTGGGGGATCTATTCAGATAGAGGGTCGGGCTGGAATCGGGCCAGAAATAGCTAAGCTGATAGCTCATGCGAAAAAGCTTAGCGCTGATGATGTGGTCGCGCTCATGGCGATAGCCAGAGGATTACCGGTCGCTAACGCTACCTTTAAGGCTGGTCTGGTGGCAATGTTTGCGGATCTGGCGCCATCGGAAAGTCAAGCACCCGACCAGTTGGCGGAGCGGCGTCAGCAGGGATGAGCCACACCTGACCCGTCCGAAGCATATCTAAAAGAGCCTTCTCGTTATCCGCCAAGCTGAGCACAAGCTGAAGCGCTTTTTTAGTCAGAGCCTCACAGCGTAATTGCTGGTCAATCCTGATCGCCTCTAAGTCTATGGGCTCAA
>FRDC01004683.1_pt1 | contig 13490 bp, 13 predicted proteins | sample 1106171 | NCBI WGS metagenome assembly FRDC01 (sample SAMEA3930566, study PRJEB13176) | freshwater metagenome | biome: Drinking water system; feature: drinking water; material: water | place: Singapore | collected 2014-12-20
CTTGAGTAGGTAATTCGCCATTTGTTGTTACTAATTTCCAGAATGTTTCGGCGCTATTTTTTTTGCTCTTCTTCCTCATTTAAGGAATCTGGGCCACCCACGCGCTCAATAAAAGCCCCCCCTAGCATTTCATCGCCATTGTAAAACACAATGGCCTGCCCTGGAGTGATTGCTCTTTGAGGTTCATCGAACTCGACGTGAATTCGATCGTTTTCGAAGGAAGTCACCCGGCACAGCGCCTCTTCGTGACGAGAGCGAATTCTAGCCTTGCAACGAATTCCTCGCAGCAAGTCCATTGGACGAATCCAATTCATATGGCTTGCCATTAACTCCTTATTAAATAAATGCTTCTCAGGGCCCACCAAAAGAACTGAGTTCTTGGGATCAAAGCCCACGACAAAATAAGCATCAGGATCTTTTACTCTGAGCTGAAGACCTTTTCTTTGCCCGATCGTGTACCGATGAAGCCCTTCGTGCTCACCCACTAAATCCCCGTTCATAGTCCGAATTGAACCACTAGGACGCAAGTTCACAGGAACTCGCTCATCAATAAACTTTTGATACCCATCGGCTCCAATAAAACAAATTTCTTGACTATCTGCCTTTTGAGCCACTGAGACCAACCCAAATTGTTCGGCCAGTCTTCTCACCATCATCTTGGTTAGGCCGCCCAATGGAAGCATGGTTCGAGCCAAAGCCTTTTGGGTCAAGCCAAAGAGAAAGTAAGTTTGATCTTTTTGCGGATCAGCGGCTTTATGAAGACTGCAGATCCCACTCACGGGTTCGACATTGACCTGGGCATAGTGACCGGTGGCTACCCAATCACACCCCAACTCGTCGGCCTTCTGAAAAAGATAATTAAATTTGATCTGGTACACTGAACGCAAGGATTTGGTGTTCGATTCTGCAAGTACTCGTGCACAAAGTAATCCACGACTTTTTCCTTAAATACATCTTCAGCATTGATGACGTAATAAGGGATATCAAGCTTATCGCAAACCCTTCGAGCATCATTAGAATCAATAATCGAACAACACCGCCCACCAAAGCGCTCAAGGTTGGCCTCGCCATGGTCCCAGAGCTGCATGTGTACACCGATTACCTGATGGCCTTGGCTCTTTAACAAAGCTGCAGCAACCGAGCTATCCACACCGCCACTCATGGCAATTAGAATCTTCTTGGGTTCATTTTGTTGTCCCACGATCATACTCCTTTTTGGCTTTGGCTGCGCGCACTCGCTCCACCAGGCCAGCTAAAACTTCAATAAACCTTAAATAATCCTCTGGCATAGCACCGTAGCTAGAAGCAGTAAGCGGACCGGTCCAAGCAACAGGCCAAGTAACAGGTAACGACACGCGAACCGCAGCCATCGCCTGCTTGGGGGTCCTTCCCATTGCCATTAAGACATGAGAGGGCTCTAAAACCCCACTACTACAGGCCGATCCAGAACTGACCGAATATCCGGCCAAATCTAGCGCCATCACTAACCCATCCCCTTCCACGCCTTCAAAGGATAAATTAATGGTATTTGCAACCCTTTTGGCACTTCGAGAATTAATCCGAGTCCCATCTATTCTCGCATAAATCGCATTCTCAAGTCGATCTCGAATGGGTCGGACTTGCTCATCCCAAGCAACTGGATTTAGGTCTTTTGCAGCAGCGCCTAAGCTTAATATTCCTATCAGATTTTCTGTTCCACCGCGCCTACCTTTTTCCTGTTTTCCGCAAATGGTCGACTGAACCGAAACCCCTCGGTCGATCCAAAGGGCTCCCGTGCCTGGCAAAGCCCCAATCTTATGACCTGAAACACTGACATAGTGAGCGCCGAGCTGAGACACGTCCATGGGGATTTTGCCCCAGGCCTGAGCGGCGTCGACATGAAAAAGAAACCCACGGTTACTCGCCCATTGCGAAAACCTTTCAAGATCTGTCACGGCACCGGTTTCGTTGTTAACCCAAAGCAGGCTAAGCATTCCGAGTAGGCCTTGGCAGGGGTTCCGGCTTGAACCATTAGCGTTCGAGAAGAATTGAATCCAGATTTTCCGGATCAGGAACTCCGGCGTGATCCACTTCCAGAAAATGAACAGAGACACCTTTGCTCTGCGCCCAAGCGACCATCTGCCGAACTGAGTCATGCTCTACTGGAGACGTGATCCAAAGGACTTTCACTTTTTCACCAGAGGAACGGGAGCTCGCCTCCGCTCGCTCGAGCATTTTTAGCAAACCGGACCGAATAGCAAGTTGGTTAGCTTCAGACCCAGAGGAGGTAAAAATAACCTGCTCAGGATCGGTCTTTGGACCAAAAGAAAAAGCAACGGACTCACGGGCCTCAGCAACAATTCGTTTTGCTCTTCGACCGTGTGAGTGGATGCTTGAAGGATTTGAAATAGAACCAGGAGAATCCAAATATGACCGGAGTGCCTCTAGGACTGCTAACTTCAGCGGCGCGCCAGCATTGGAATCAAGATAGGTCGCGACCTTTACCGACATTGGGGCCAGGGGCAGAAGCACCAGGAGCCTGGATGCCTTCTAGAAGTGTCCCAGCAGTCTTGGGAAGTTCTTGAGAGCCACGAGCTTTGCGAATCAAATCTCCCACAGAAGTCGTGGTGAGGTATTCTTGCATGATCAGACCTAGGTTTTCGAAATAGGTCTTGGTTAAAATAAATTCTACCGTGTCACTCTTGATGTCGCCTGTTCCAACGAGATCACGAGCAGGATTAATATTTTCGCCCACACTGACTAAAACATCTTTAATAGAAATTTCGTCCATAGAACGCGACAAAACGTATCCGCCGCCTGGACCACGAACACTCTTAACAACTAAACCCTTTCTCAAACGACGAAAGAGTTGTTCCAAATAATGTAATGAAATTTTTTGACGTTCAGAGATCTCTTGAAGACGGACGGGTCTTCCATTGGAATTGAATGTCAAATCCAAGATAGCTCTAACTGCATAACGTCCCTTTGAGGTTAAGCGCATTTTGTTTTTCTCCCTTTTCCTCTCAAAATCCTTTCTAGAGGGCGTATCATGCCTTATCTTACACGTCAACTAATATTCAGAATCTTAGATCCCCCATTTCTTCAGAAATTCAAATGACTTAACGAAATTCTCGAGTTTTGGCCCTGTTTTTCCGAGAAGAAAATAGAGACGCAATGCTGTCAGGGAATATCGGAAATTAGCCATGGCAAAGGATTCGACTAAAACCTTTTCGATTGATACAGAAAATGCGGGCGGGGATATGCCCAGCGTCACCAAACTGCTGCTCCGTAAGTCCCTAAAACCTGCCACAGACAAGACTGAAGATAAAGACGCGGCTCAGCAGGGTCCCAAAGCTGCCAAGGGCCCAGCCCCACCTGAACCTCACTCAACGATCGTCCCCGAGACCACTCCTGAAGCACCGAGTCTAGAAATTCCGATCGCCCCTGAGTCATCGGTCAGTCTGGAACTAGAAACTCCATCTCAGGCGCAAAGCCCTCCTGAGGCCAAGCCATCTCCCGTCGGCCCAGACCTCAGTGACCAAGGCCCTTCATTAGAAATAAAAATTGATACCGGACCTGATATTAGTCTAGAGATCGAAAGGTCAACACCCCCTACTCCGGTACAGCCAGCCGCCCCGACACTCGAAGCTCCTGTTACGGTAGACTTGGGTACTAATGAACCAGTAGGCGAAATTTCTATTGGCACCCCTGAGGGGCATGCAGAGGTACCGCTAGGAGCTCATTCAGGAGCTCATTCAGGAGTTCCTTCCGAACCTCCTCCTCCGGAAGTCATCGAATCTCAATCTCAGCTCCTTAGGGTCCTAAAGGCGGCGCCTAGAAAACGCCCACCCGCAAAGTCGCTCATTCTTTGGGAGCCCGCCCAACTTTTATCCGGCAAGGACCCTTTGGGAAAAGGGATCGTTCACGCGTTTAAAAAAGGCGCAGCGCACGCTTTGTTCCTGGCCATTTCGGCCCCCCCTCCCGGCAAGCCTACTCCCATCTTCCTAGCCACCGCAGCCGTTGATCCGGGCGATAAGCTCGCCACTTGGACGGGCTTAAAATGGGACCCACAGGTCGTGCCCGATCTTTGGAATATTTTTATCCATGCGGGCATTGTGGAACTACCACCTCCAAGCAGTCTTACTAATCAGTTCAGCAATCGAAATGTGATCCGAGCTGGCTTCGGAATTCTTCCTAGCGAGTACCTCCTTTTAGTTCGAGCAGGCCCAGCAAATGGGTGCCGAGGTGTGGTGGCTTTGGTTTCTACCATTTCGCTTATGCAGTCCCTGGATGAAGCCCTACCTCTCATTCAGGCTTCCGCTTCAAGCTCCAAATCAGCGGCTTAGATTTTCAGTCTGAACAAAAAGAAACGCTTGGCGCAAAACGCCCTACGACCTATATTCCTTTATGAAGACAAAGGAAAAACAACCATGCCCATTCCAGTTCGTATCTGTTCCAGCGCCGAAATGAGAGAGATTGATCAAATCGCCGAGCGCGACTACGGTCTGGATGCCACCTTGCTGATGGAAAACGCAGGAAGGGCTGCCACTCAGACCCTGCTGGAGAGGTTTCCGAAAGCAGGACGATCTACCGAAATTTTAGTCTTTGCCGGCAAAGGCAATAATGCAGGCGACGCCTTTGTCGTTGCCCGCAGGCTCATCTGCCTGGATCGGCGGGTCAGGATTTTTCACTTCCAACCTGAGGAAAACTACAAAGGGGCCAGTCGTAAAAACTTTGAAATTCTAAGAAAAATGAAAGCAAAACTGACGCTGCTTGAAGCGTCTGGGGATTTAATGGAGTTTTTCAATAGCTCCTCGGGTCCTTTCACAATCATAGATGGAATTTTAGGAACCGGACTGAAGTCTAATTTAGAAGGAATTTTCTATGACGTGGTCGAGGCCATCAACGGCCTGAACTGCCCTGAAGTTATTGCTCTGGACATCCCCTCTGGTGTGAGCGGTGATACAGGTCAGATCCTAGGTACGAGCATCCTTGCTACTTTTACCATTTCATTTGGATTTCCAAAGTTAGGACATTTTCTTCCTCCCGGGGCTGCACGCCGTGGAGAGCTAATGAATGTGGATATCAGTCTGCCTCCCCGCTTTAGAAAAGAAGGGGATAAATTCCTTTTGATGAAAAATCCGATGGCTCATCTCTTAATGGAGCGGGATCGGTATGGACATAAGAACTCCTTCGGACACACTCTACTGATTGGCGGAAGCCCAGGACGAGTGGGCGCCGTTTCTATGGCGGCCAGAGCTTGTCACAAAATGGGTACTGGTTTAGTCACGGTGGCCAACTGGACCGATAGTTTCGAATCCCTTCAGAATAAACTTCCCAACGAAACAATGGCAGTACCTCTGCATCTTTCAGGCAAAGAGTATGAAATCTATAAATCCAGCCTGAGCACCTACTCAAGCGTGGTCGTAGGACCAGGCTTGGGCCTACGACCCGAGGGTAAGGCTTTGCTTCAAGAACTGCTTTCTATCTATCAAGGGCCTGTGGTTTTGGATGCAGATGCGCTTAATTTAATTTCAGACCATAAGCTCCACTCATCGCTGATGAATAGACGAGGTCCAACCGTGCTCACTCCACATCCCGGCGAAATGGCACGCCTCCTAGGAGTAGATAAAGAGGTTGTTACTTCTAATCCCATCCAAGCCGTACGCGAAGCTGTTGCAATGACCCATGCAACAGTCTTACTCAAAGGCGCAGCTACTCTGATTGCCTCGCCCGAGGACGTTTTGTATCTGAACCATTACCCCAATGACGGAATGGCCACTGCTGGCAGTGGAGATGTACTGGCAGGGATGATCGGAGGCCTACTCGGTCAAAAGATGGATCCCTTTCAAGCCACTTTACTTGGAGTTTATTTACACAGCCTGGCAGGAGATGTTGCAGCCAGAACCTTTGGTCACCGGAGCATGACAGCCCCTGACATTATCGAGAATATCGGACATGCCTTTAAAGAAATCAAAAACTCAGAACACGACATCCCATTGGAAGCAAGAATCAAGCTGCTCTGAAAAGCAACTGCTCACTTTTGCTTCTGAAATCGCCCGGGAAATTAGACCAGGCGACCGCGTCCTCTTAGAAGGTCCTATGGGCGTCGGTAAAACTACTTTTGCTAGGGCACTGCTTTCAGAACTTGGAGTTTTACAACCCCCTGAGGGAAGCCCCTCTTTTGCCATTGCTCATGAATATGAATCCCCCAGAGGCCCCATCGTTCATTTAGATTACTACCGAATGCGTCAAGAATCAGAAATAGAAGACGCAGGAATTCCTTCCTATTATTGGGAAAGAGATCCCAGACCGATTGTGATTTCAGAGTGGTTATCTAACTGGCCCGAATTTTGTGAGCAGGTCTTAAACTCAGGAAGAAGTTGGAAGATCACCCTCGATTTTTCGAACTCCCCTGAAAAAGAGACTCCGAATCGAAAGCTCGACATCCAGTTACTAGAACCCTAGATTCAAGGCGCACCGATTGCCGAAACCATCTCTCGAACGGCCCGTTCCATTCCCACCAAGGCCGCCCGACATACTATGGCGTGTCCTATATTGTATTCTTCGATAAGTGGGGATCGATCTGGATTTTCTAGTTCTGCTACAGGTCTTACATTTTCATAGTCAAACCCGTGGCCCGCATGGGCTTTTAAACCCAGTTGATGAGCCAATCGGGCGGATGATTCAATTTTTAGAAACTCTTGCGCCGCCTTAGGCCCAAACTTCTGTGCCACAGCTGCTGCCACGCCAATCCATTTGGACTTAGAGTTACTAGATGACGAAGATTTCTTTACGCGCCCTGGACGAGTCCACTCTTGGCAAAGCAAGCAGTACTTTCCCGTGTGTAATTCTACTGCGTCGGCGCCTAACTCATGACTGAGACGAACCGCTGAGAGTGAAGGTTCAATAAATAGGCTGACTTGAATATTTGCCTTCTGCAGAGCTTCGATCACCTTTGCAATTCTCTTCTTATTTTTCTCAACAGCCAGGCCGCCCTCTGTTGTGACTTCCCTTCTTTTCTCCGGAACCAAGCAAACCCAATCGGGCTTAATTTTAGACGCAATGCGCGTCATCTCAGGAGTGGCTGCCATTTCCAAATTCAATTGAACTCTCAAAGCGCCTTTCAACCTCACCACATCCTCATCCTGAATATGACGTCTATCTTCCCTAAGGTGGACTGTAATTTGATCGCCCCCCGACTGCTCAACTAAGCGAGCGGCTTCCAAAAGATCGGGATAAGGAGTCCCGCGAAGTTGACGTAAGGTTGCAACATGGTCAATATTGACTCCAAGCAATGCTTTTTTCATGGGCTGGGTTTACAATGACAGGACCACCACGTCACGTAAAAAGGCCAAAAAAGGTGATGATCACCCCATGTGTATGAAAAAGCCGTGGGGCAGGATCGCATGAACAAAAGGCGGGCAGGTGGGGCTAGTGCAGGAGTAGTTTTAGACAATCCGTACAAAGAAAACGAACGAGTGGTGTCGAAAAATCGTGTTTAAAATCATAGGTGAATAAAAATGAGAGATCGCTTTTGGACTATTCTTGGAGTTCTGATTGGAATTTTTTTGGGCCAACTCGCTTTAATCCCCCGACCAACTCTAGCTGCACCGCTTAAGCCTGTCACTTTTAGCCCTTCGCTGCAGCGGGGATGTTCTGTTAAAGATTTTAGAACACCTAGCAGCTACGAAAGCGATGCGAAACTCTTGGAGCGGGTTTTTAAACAAAATTCTCATTTGGGGAGCTGTCTTTCATTTGCTGGATACCAAATCGCACAGTATTTAGAGTTTCAACAAGGGGGGGCTCATTCTGTTCTTCCGGACTCAATTCCGGCAGACTGTTGTGATTCCTTTAGACGCGACAATCAAAGCACCTTTGCTTTATTACAAAGAATCCGAAGACAAGACTTAGGGTGCCACACCACTGTTGCAGGTTCGACCCAAAGCGCTCATCCAGTGACGGCCAACTGCACCCGCTTTAAAGACGCCATGGGCAAAAATCTAAAAAACGGATTCGATTCACTTGAGGCATGCGAAGCCCCACAATCAAGTCCCGCTCCTATGGGCAGTCATAGAAAACTCACCCCATTTAATATTCAATATTTAGAAAGTACCTCGTCTCAAAAAAACCTCGAACGAATCCGAGAACACTTCTCAAAGCCCGCCCCTCCCCTATTGGTTCCAGTTCCTGTGGCGTTTTCTTTCTGTGCTCAGGAGCGAGATCCCAACAAACCTTGTACCTCCAGAGACACCGTCCTAATTACGGGAGTCAGGAATGCTTGCTGCAAGAACAAGTGCCAAGAAGAATGGCAGATCAGTGCAGCCGACTCCAACCGTCCTACAGGATGGTACGCTGCCTCGCCGCTGTCTTCCTCTTCTGGCGAATACCACGGAGGAATGACCCGGGTGATCCCCTGCCAAACCTCGGGCTCGGGCTTGCAACAATGCAACGATACCGTCTTAGGTAATTATCCTCTACACTACCTAGCGAAGACCGGAGACTACACCACTCTAAAAAACCACCTTCCTGCCCTCGCCAAACTGGTCAATCAATTTGACAACACGGATTGGACTCCGCTGGCGCTAGCTTCGATGGGCGGCTCTGGGGACCATGTCAGAACAGTTCAACTCCTTTTATCCAATAAAGCAGATCCCAACTTAGAGGATGCCAGCAGCATGACTCCGCTCCATTGGGCCTTACTCAACCGCTCGGCCGTAGCACCACAGATTGTGGGGCTTATGCTTCAAAAAGGAGCCGTGTTCTTAAATCGTGACGGAAACTTCTCTGGCAAAATTCGAGATCTCGCAGGTAAAGGTAATCCCGCAAATCGCGAACTTTTAGAGAAAAAACGTAAAGAGTATTTTCTCAATTTACATAAAAATCATGTACCAGATTAAAACAAGCACCCCAGACTAGAGACTTTTTTCCGGGACCTGTTTTTAAAATTACATCAACTGAGTTTTTTTTGAATCAACTCGGCAATACCGCGAGCCAGGGATTGGATTTGCCCACGGTCCTCACCCTCAACCATCACCCGTGCCAGCTGCTCGGTACCAGAGTAGCGGACAAAAACCCGTCCTCTCTCCTTGAGGGTCCCCTTAGCGGCATCAATCGCCTTTTGCACCTCAGGAAGCTCCTCGAATGGAACTTTCTTTGAAACACGTACATCCTCACGCACCTGAGGAAACAATTTAACGGCACGTTTGAGTTCCGAAAGTGTTTTTCCGGTTCTTCTCATTGCTTCAAGTACTTTTAGTGCTGCAACAATTCCGTCGCCTGTGGTGCTTTGATCTAAGAAAACAATATGACCGGATTGCTCCCCTCCTAGATTGAGACCGTTCTTTCGCATCGTGTCGATCACGTACCGGTCCCCGACTTGCGCACGAACCATCGAAATTCCTGCGTCCTTTAGGGTCAACTCCAGACCGAAATTGGACATCGGCGTAGTGACGACTGTGTTTTTTCTCAGATTTTGTTCACGCGCCATCTCCAAGGCACAAAGTCCGATGATTTGGTCTCCATCAACGATTTCACCATTTTCATCCGACAATATGCATCGGTCTCCATCTCCATCGAGAGAAATTCCGATATCGGCACGATATTTCACTGCCGCCGCTGCAATGGACTCAGGATGGAGGGCCCCACATTTGTCGTTGATATTTAAACCATCCGGACTGACTCCAAAGCGGATGACTTCGGCTCCGAGTTCTTCAAAAACAAGCGGCGCAACCTTGTAGGCCGCACCGTTCGCACAATCCAAAACAATTCTTAATCCGAGGAGGTCTAAGTCTTTGGGAAAAAGGCTTTTTAGAAAAACAATGTAACGCCCATGAACGTCGTCGATACGGTAAGCCTTTCCCACTAGATCCGCGGTGGGTCGATTTTGGTCCATCTCACTTGAGAAGACTAGCCTTTCGATTTCGGCTTCAATATCGTCTGGGAGTTTGTATCCATCTGCAGAAAATATTTTAATCCCGTTGTCATCGTATGGATTATGAGAGGCAGAAATCATAATCCCAGCATCAGCCCTCATACTTTGGGTCACAAAGGCAACACCGGGAGTAGGCAACGGACCAATCAGAATCACATCAGCACCCATCGAACAAACTCCCGAGGCGAGTGCTTGTTCAATCATATAACCCGAAAGCCTCGTGTCCTTACCCACGACAATCTTAGCGCGCCTCACGGGCTTGGAAGATTCGAGAGGCTTGAGCCCTACAGGGACTGAGCCTTTCACTAATGCCCTCGGATTTTCCCTAAGAACAAAAGCAACCGCACGGCCAACGGCCATGGCGATTTCCCCGGTCATAGGAAAATGATTTGCTAATCCGCGAATTCCATCGGTGCCAAATAATTTCTGAGCCATGAAAATTTCCTCGAAATAACGCCTAACTTTTTGTCTTAAAAGTGGGGTCTAATGAACGGTCACACTCACAACACTCGGAACCACTCGCACCAGGCTAATATTTCGGGGAAGAACAATCTTCGGTGCTTCGGTGTATCGGCCCTTTGCTTTGCCGCGAACATCGATTTCGCCATAAATCTGAGAATGGTCCAGGTTTCGAATATCTTTTGGAGAGGCCCTTACCTCTACCATTACGGTTTTCTCCTCCACTTCGGCCTTATAAGAAGAGAAGACTCGAATGTCCACATTCTTAATTCTAAATTTTGGAAGGATGGGTTCAACCTCAACATGTACTCTGGGCTTTTCGCCTTCCATACTGACGTTGTACCTGGACAGATCGACCGGAACTTCCTTGTCCAAAGATTTTTTTAAATTTGAAATATCAATCGGGCTAGTCTGAATTTCTCCAAGTGCATCTACTCTGCTTTCGGCCCCTCGAATCCGAACCCGCTCGGGGCGAACTTCAGCTTTCACAATCCGAAATCCCTCAGGAGGAGTCCCGGTCAATTCTACGTGAACCGGAACTTCTTTACGTTTTAAATATTCCAACTTGATCAAAATAGCCGCAGGGTTGATCGATAAAACTTTTACCCCAAAGGGAACCCGAATATTGTCCGAAAAAAATCGATAAGTCACCAAGCCAGGCTTTGCACCCGATAAGTTGACTCGAATCGGATCTTCTCTTCGGTCCAAAATCGTCCGCAATGCCCCCGTAGGCCCAGAGAGCCTAAAGGCGACACGATCAGGGATTTCGTTTTCGGGTACCACATCAGAAGGGGTAATCACCTCAAGCGGAATCTCCTTGGTCACCTCAACGCTGCGAGATCCTAAAACTTTGGCCCAAAGGACGGTGGCAATAATGGTTGCAACAATTTTAAACGCAAGATTGTGAATCAGAAACTCCCTAAGATTTTCGAGGAATGATCCGCCTTTCTTGAATTCCATCTAGCGATCCTTTCCCCGACTACCGGAGTCACCAGAATTACCAGAACCCCCGTGAGGAGGCTGCCCTGAGGCGGAAGCCAACCAAGTCTTTAGACGCTGAGGCAAATTACTTTGCCCTCGAGAAATATCCAGCAATGCCCCCAGGCTCTGTCTAATTTCGGTCTCGCTTAGGTTGGTAGTAATCTTTCCATTTTTTACCAAGTGAGCTTCACCGGCTTCTTCTGAAACCAAAACAACAATGGCATCGGTATCTTCGGTCAAGCCAAGTGCTGCTCGGTGACGAGTACCGTAGCGTTTATCAATATTGGGATCCATGGACAAAGGTAGGAAGCAACCCGCAGCGGCAATACGCCCACCGGTAATAATCACAGCTCCATCGTGAATGGGTGATGTGGGGACAAAAATGGAGTAGATAAGTTCCGATTTTACACGAGCGTCGATACGAGACCCTGTGTCGATGAAATTCTTAAGACCTGTTTCTCTTTCGATCACAACCAGAGCACCAATTCGTTCCTTAGCAAGACGAGTAGCAGCCCGAGCAATATCATCGACCATTTCGCGAGCCTCTTCGGCTGAGGCTCCCGAAAAGAAAGGATTCTTTCCCACATGAGTGAGCGCCCTTCTCAGATCGTCCTGAAAAAGCACAACCACAATCAAGATGAGGTAATCTACACAGTAGGTAAATAGCGAATGGGTTGTGAAAAGTTCCATCCACAGTGAAACATAATAGCCAATTCCTAGAATCCCCAAGCCTGTGAGCATTTGCATGGCTCGGGTGCCTTTGATGAGTAAGAGAAACCGATAGACAATGAAAGCAACGATGCCAATATCTAATAAATCAATCGGCCTTAGGCTCGAAAATAAATTAGAAAGTACGTCGCCCACTGAGTTCCTTTTTTAGCTCAGGCCGGCACAGGAGCAGCAGCTCCGCCTCCAGCAGTTCCAGGTTCTTTGCGGCCACCTGATGTAGAATCAGTCGAAGCCGGAGAGGATGGCGCATTCGTCTCGGAAGAAGCAACCGGGCGTTCAATCTTCTGGCCCGTAACAATTCTCTCCACATCCACACCATCTAAAGTCTCATATTCGAGCAAAGCTTGGGCCAAATCATGCAAAAGATGAAGCTTACTCGTCAGCACTTCGCGTGCCCGACGGTAATTTCTTTCGACGATATCGCGAACTTCACGGTCAATGGTTTGAGCTGTTTGCTCTGAGTAATCCCGGTGTTGAGCAATTTCACGCCCCAAGAAGATCTGCTCTTCTTTCTTACCGAAAGTCAGGGGGCCCAAAACATCGCTCATACCCCACTCACAAACCATTCGCCGAGCCAGATCAGTCGCCCGTTCGATATCGTTTCCAGCGCCAGTGGTTTTCTCTTTAATCACCAGTTCTTCAGCAATTCGTCCACCCATCAGCTCAGCAATCTTATTTTCGGCTTTCTCCCGAGAATACAAATTACTATCTTCTGTTGGTAAACTCATGGTTAACCCGAGAGCTCTTCCTCGAGGAATAATGGTTACCTTATGAATAGGATCAGACCCAGGCATAAACTTAGCGACTAAAGTGTGACCTGCTTCATGATAAGCAATCGATCTTTTTTCGACTTCCGAAAGAACCATACTCTTGCGTTCAACACCCATGAGTACTTTGTCCTTGGCAAATTCAAAGTCCGCCATTTCTAGGAACTTCTTATTGACACGAGCAGCGATCAAGGCCGCTTCGTTCACCAAGTTTTCTAGATCCGCACCCGAAAACCCAGGGGTTCCACGTGCAATGACGTTAAGATTCACGTCCGAAGCCAAAGGCGTCTTTCGAGTATGAACTTTAAGAATCGCTTCGCGACCTTTAACATCTGGAGGTGCAACCACCACACGTCTGTCGAACCTTCCTGGACGCAAGAGCGCCGGATCCAGAACGTCTGGGCGATTGGTTGCCGCAATGAGAATCACTCCTTCATTAGACTCAAAGCCGTCCATTTCAACCAAGAGCTGATTGAGGGTCTGCTCACGTTCATCGTGTCCACCGCCTAAGCCTGCACCTCGGTGCCGACCTACAGCATCGATTTCATCGATAAAAATGATACAAGGAGCGTGTTTCTTGCCTTGTTCAAAAAGATCTCTCACACGGGAAGCACCCACGCCTACGAACATTTCGACGAAGT
>FRDC01001106.1_pt1 | contig 13482 bp, 9 predicted proteins | sample 1106171 | NCBI WGS metagenome assembly FRDC01 (sample SAMEA3930566, study PRJEB13176) | freshwater metagenome | biome: Drinking water system; feature: drinking water; material: water | place: Singapore | collected 2014-12-20
GGTCGGGCGGATCGGCCGCGACGAGCCGCCCGCGCGGTCCGCGACGGGATTCGAGGCGTTGGTCGCGGCGGTCGTGCCGGGCGGCGTGGATTTCAGCGGCGCCGCGCCGACGCCCAAGGCCGACGCGCTGCCCTTCTACCGCCGCCCGGGCGACCGCAACGAGGCGGCGACGGCGTGGCAGGCCGGGCGCACGCTCGACGTCCAGGGCTGATCGGCCGACGCGCGATGCGAAGAGGGCGGAGCATGGCCACAACGCGGCTGGAGCGTGCGGCGGGGGCACTCGATCCGCGGGCCGGTCCCGGGCCGCTCGCCGAGCACTTCGAGCTTGATCGGGCCGTGTGTTTCCTCAACCACGGGTCGTTCGGGGCCACGCCGCGGGCGGTGCTCGAAGTTCAGTCGGCGTGGCGGGCCCGGGTGGAGCGCGAGCCGGTGCGGTGGTTCGTCGAGGACCTCGAGCCCGAGCTGGACGCGGCCCGGGCGCGGATGGCCGCGTTCGTCGGGTGCCCGGCGGAGGACTTCGCGTTCGTGCCCAACGCGACGGCGGGGGTGAACGCGATCGTGCGGTCGCTGCGATTTGAGCCGGGCGATCAGATCCTGACCAGCCCGCAGGAGTACAACGCGTGCAACAACGTGCTGCGGCATGTCGCGGAGCGCACCGGGGCGGTGCTGGTTGAGGCCCGCGTGCCCTGGCCCGTGCGGAGCGAGGACGAGCTGGTCGCGGCGTTCGCGGACGCGGCCACCGACCGCACCCGGCTCGCGATGGTCAGCCACATCACCAGCCCGACGGCGGTGCGGATGCCGGTGCGGCGGATCACCGAAGCGCTGGCCCGGCGGGGGATCGACACGCTGGTCGACGGGGCGCACGCGCCCGGGTACGTGGACCTCGATGTCGCGGCGATCGGCTGCGCGTACTACACGGGCAACTTCCACAAGTGGGCGTGCGCGCCCAAGGGCTCGGCGTTTGTGTACGTGCGCCCCGACCGGCAGGCGGGCGTGCGCCCGGCGGTGATCAGCCACGGGGCCAACTCGCCGCGGGATGACCGCTCGCGATTCCGGCTCGAGTTCGACTTCGCCGGCTCGATGGATTACAGCGCGCCGCTCGCGACGCCCGCGGCGGTCGACCTGGTGGCCTCGCTGACGGGCGGTTGGGAGGCGTGGCGGGCGCGGGGGGCGAGGCTGGCGGCGGAGGCGGTGTTGCTCGTGCGCGAGCGGCTGGGCGGGGAGGAGCTGGTGCCGCCCGAACTCGCCGGGTTCATGGGCGTGGCCGACCTGCCGGGGGCGGCGGGGGGCCCGACGGCCACGGTGGGCTATGCCGAGGCGCTGTGGGAGCGGCTGCTGACGCGCTGGGGGATCCAGGTGCCGATCATCGCGGTACCGGTTGCGGGCGGGGGATCACGACGCCACGTTCGGCTGTCGGTCGCACCGTACAACCGCGTGGAGCAGTACGCGTATCTGGCGGACGCGCTGGCGGCGGAAATCGGGCGATAAACCGACCCGGATCTCCTTTAGTCCGCGGTGGTCGGTGCGACTCTCGGGGGGCGGGCCGAGTTACCATCAGACTTCGCGGGAGGACCACGGAGTGATTACCCACGACCTGCCGAAGCTGAAGGGTGTTCTGGCGTATCTGGAGTCGCTCGAGCGGCGAGCGGACCTGCGTGTGCTCTCCGAGCACCTCGCCGGGCTCGACGTGACCCGCGCCGACATCGGCGGGGCGTGCCGCTTCGGGGTGCAGTCGTACAAGCGGAACACGATCGGCCGCAGCCCGTGGTACGAGCTGGTGGCGCTGTGCTGGCGGAGCGGCGACTGCACGCCGATCCACGACCACCGCGGCGTGTCGTGCGCGTTCAAGGTCATCGAGGGCGTGGGCACCGAGATCCGCTTCGAGGCGACGCCCGCGGGGCTGATCTGCCCGGTGCAGACGGTGCGGATGGCGCCGGGATACCTGTGCGCGGCGGAGGAGAACGACATCCACCAGGTCTGCAACATGCAGCCGCCGGGCACGGACCTGATCACGCTGCACATCTACTCGCCGCCCATCACGCGGATGGGGACGTACGAGTTCGCGCAGCCGAGCGTCGAGGCACGCGGGCTGTACGCGAACGTCGAGCAGGAGCACCGGCAGCTCATGGGCGCCGGCGCGGGGATCTGAGCCAGAGTGGGGGGATGGGGGCGAGGACGAGCGGCGCGGCGAGCCAGACCGGGTCGCCGCTCACACCACGGTTCGCGCGATCACCAGCAGGCTCGCGACGCTGACGAGCACCCAGAGACCGGCGGCGTGGGCCAGCGGTCGCCAGCCAACCGAGGCGAGCGCGGCCCGGGACAGCCCGGCGCCGATGAGGAACAGCGCAAGGGTCAGCAGGTACTTGCCGAGCCACTTCGCGGCTAGTGCCGGGCTGGACGCCGCGCCGGGCAGCCAGTCGACGGGCTGCGCGAGCGACGGGAACAGCGTGCGGACCAGGCAGGCGGCGAGGAACAGCCCGATGAACCAGGGCACCGGGGCCGAGCGGCGCGGCCCGGGGCGGGTTCCGGGTTCAGCCCGGCGCAGCCAGGCGGCCAGCGCGAAAGCCACGGGCACGATCCAGAGCACGCGGGTGAGCTTGATGACCGTGGCCTGGTCGAGCGCGGCGTCGCTGTAGCTCTTCGCCGCGGCAACGACCCCGGCGGTGTCGTGGATGCCGATCGCGGCCCAGGCGCCGAACTGCTCGGCGGACAGGCCCAGCGCGTGGCCGATGGGCGGGTAGGCATAGACGCCGCAGGCGTTGAGCAGGAACACGACGGCGAGGGCGACGGAGGTGTGCGCGGGCGAGGCGCCGATGACCGACGACGTGGCGGCGATGGCCGAGCCGCCGCAGATCGCGGTGCCGGAGGTCAGCAGCGCGGTGAGCGGGCGGGGCGTTCCGAGCACGCGGCCCAGCGCCAGGCTCGCGGCGAAGACCAGCGCGATGGTGCCGACGGCGAGGGCGAGCCCGGCGAGCCCCGCGCGGGCGACCTCGGTCAGCGGGATCGAGAGCCCCAGCAGGACGATGCTCGCCTGGATCAGCCACTTGGCGGCGTTCTTGGCGGGCTTCTCGAAGGCGGCGAGCCCGGCAAGGGCGAGCGCGATGCCTACGGCGAGCGCGGCGGGCGCGCCGAGCGTGATCGGGAAGAGCCCGGTGGCGAGGGCGAGGACGACGAGGGCCGTCAGGATGAACGGGGCGGAGCGCACGAACGGGGAGCGTACTTCATCCCCCTCCGCAACGCGGAGGGGGTGCCGCGAGGCTCGGCGAAGCGGCGGGGGAGGTGTCTTGGCAAAGTACACTGCCCGCGTGCCATCACCCGACTCCACCCGCCGGCAGCAGGCACAAGCCACCGACACCACCACGCGCCGAGCGCGCGCACTCCGATCGTCGATGTCGCTGGCCGAGGTCCGGCTCTGGCTGCGGCTGCGTCGGGATCAGTTGGGCGTGCGCTTCAACCGCCAGCGACCACTCGGGCCGTACATCGCGGACTTCTAATGTCACGAGGCGAAACTCGTGGTCGAGGTCGACGGGCTGCACCACGACCGTCCCGAGCAGCGGACGCACGACCGGGCCCGGGACGCGTGGATGGAGGACCTGGGCATCCGCGTGCTCCGCATCCCGGCCGATGAGATCATGCGGAACGACGCCGGTGTGGCGGCGTGGATCAAGCGGATCGCGGCGGAGCGGGTGGGCGAAGCCGGCCGAAGCCCTCCCCCGGCCTCGCGGACTCGGCCACCCCCTCCGCGTTGCGGAGGGGGATGTCACACCCCGTAAATCGGCTTGAGCTTGCCTTCCAGGTGCCGGAGCAGCGGATCCGCGGAGAGCGGCTTGCCCGTCACGCGGCGGCAGAGGTCGCCCGCGCGGTAGCGCTTGCCGTGGGTGTGGATGTGCGTGTTCAGCCAGTGCTTGAGCGAGGCGAAGTCGCCGCGGGCGTGGCGGGCGTCGAGGTCGGGGATGTCGGTGTTGATCTTCTCCCAGAACTGGGCGGCGTAGAGGTTGCCGAGCGTGTAGGTCGGGAAGTAGCCCATCAGGCCGAAGGACCAGTGCACGTCCTGCAGGCAGCCGCGGCGGTCGTCGGGCACATCCAGCCCGAGGAACTCCTTGAACAGGCGGTTCCACGTCGCGGGCAGGCTCGAAACCGGCAGGCGGCCGGCGATCAGCTCGCGCTCGATCTGGAAGCGGAGCATGATGTGCAGGTTGTACGTCGCTTCGTCGGCCTCGACGCGGATGAACGAGGGTTCGACCCAGTTCGCCGCGCCGTAGAGCTCGTCGATGCTCGTGCCGTCGAGCAGGGGTTTCAGGTGCTCGCGCGCGACGGGCAGGGCCCAGGTCCAGAACGCGCGCGAGCGGCCCACGAAGTTCTCCCACATCCGGCTCTGGCTCTCGTGGATGCCCAGGCTGATCGCCTCGCCCAGCGGCTCGCCCCAGCGCGTGGTCTTGGGCAGGCCCTGTTCGTACAGCCCGTGGCCGGCCTCGTGCATCGTGCCGTAGAGCGGCTCGAGGAACGAGTCGGTGGTGTAGCGCGTGGTCAGGCGCGTGTCGCGCGGGCCGAGTTCCGTGCAGAACGGGTGCGCGGTGGTGTCGAGGCGGCCGGCGGAGAGGTCAAAGCCCATCTGCCGGAGCACGGCGAGGCCGAAGGCGTGCTGGCCGGCCTCGGGGCCCTTGAGTTCCAGCAGCCGCGGGTCGGGCTTCTTCGGGCTCTTGACAATCGACGCGACCAGCCCGGCCAGGCGCGGGCGCAGCGGGGTGAAGATCGCGTCGAGCTCGCGGGCGGTCATCCCCGGCTCGTACTCGTTGAGCAGCGCGTCGTAGAGCTCTCCGCCCGCCGGCACGCCGTAGCACTCGGCCTTGCGCCGCATGAGGGCGACGACCTTCTCAAGCCACGGGGCAAACTTGGCGAAGTCGCTGTGTTCGCGCGCGGTCTTCCACGCCTGCTGGGCCTGGCTGGTCGTGCGGGCGATCTCGGCGACGAGCTCGGTGGGCAGCTTGGTCGCGAGGTCGTAATCGCGGCGCATCTCGCGGAGGTTGGCGGCGGGCTCGCCCTCGTGGTCGCCCGTCAGGTCGCGGTCGCGCTCGCAGGCGGACAGCCAGTCGCCGACTTTCGGGCTGGTCGAGCGCTCGTGCACGAGCGTGGCGATGGCGGCGGCCTGCTCGGCGCGGTGGGCCGCGGCCGCGGGGGGCATGTAGGTTTCCTGGTCCCAGCCCAGCACGGCGTTCACCGAGGCGAGCGTCGCGGTCTGCTGGCGGTGGGCGATGAGTTCGGCGTAGGCGGTGGTCATGCGCCAGCGTAGAACGGCTCAGCGCGGGGCGGGCTGCCCGGCCGGGGCCGCGTTGCCGTCGCGGCCGGCGTAATCGCCCACCTGGTGCAGCTGCACCTGCAGCATCTCGAAGTACTTCCCGCCGGTGCGGACGAGCTCGTCGTGCGTGCCCGATTCGACGATTCGTCCCCGGTCCAGGACGAGGATGCGGTCGGCGTGGCGGATGGTGCTCAGGCGGTGGGCGATCACGAAGCTCGTGCGGCCGCGCATCAGCGTGGCGAGCGAGCGCTGGATGAGCACTTCGCTGGCGCTGTCGAGGTTGCTGGTGGCTTCGTCGAGGATGAGGATGGCTGGGTCCGCGAGCAGCGCGCGGGCGATGGCCAGCCGCTGCTTCTGCCCGCCCGACAGCCGCACGCCCCGCTCGCCGATGATGGTCTGATAGCCGTGCTCGAGCTGGTCGATGAACTCCGCGGCGTTGGCGGCCTCGGCGGCGGCGCGGATCTGGGCGAGCGTCGCCCCGCGGCGGCCGAAGCCGATGTTCTCAGCGACGGTTCCATCGAACAGGAACACGTCCTGCTCGACGATCCCCAGCCCGCGGCGGAAGGCGTCGAGGTCCAGGCTCGCCGCGTCGCGACCGTCGATGAGCACGCGCCCGCGCGTCGGCTGATAGAACCGGGCCACGAGGTTGCACAGGGTGGTTTTCCCCGAGCCGGACGCGCCGACGAGGGCGATCATCTGCCCCGGCTCGGCGGCGAACGTGATGTCCGCGAGCACGTCGCGCTCGTGCCCGGGGTAGCGGAAGTCGACGTGCTCGAAGGCCACGGCGCCGCGGGCGACCGTTTCGCGCGTGGACCCCGCCGCCGCGAGCGTGGCCTGCTCGGTGGGCTCCTCGAGGATGTCGAGGCAGCGGTCGAAGCCCGCGAGCGCGTTCTGCAGGCCCGACGCGCTGCTCACGAGGACCTCGAGCGGCCCGAGCAGCATGAGCAGGTACGTGCTGAACGCCGCCAGGTCGCCGATGGTCAGGTCGCCGCGCATCACGCGGTGCCCGCCGTACACCAGCACGGCGGCGGAGGCGAAGGGGATGAACACCGCCCAGCCGAAGTCGATGATCCGCGACCACCACCAGGCCAGGATCTCCTGCCGGTGCATGAGGTCGTTGCCGACGGTGAACCGCCTGGTCTCGCTGCGGCGGCGGTCGAACGCGCGGACCACGCGGATCCCGCCGAAGACCTCGGCGGCGTGCGAGTCGGTTGATGCGCGAGTCTTGCGGGCGGCCTTGAACACCGGGCGGATGCGGTTGATCCACGTGCGGTGCGTGAGCCAGATCACCGGCCCGAGCATGAGCCCGCCGACGAGCAGGCGCCAGTCGATCAGCGCCATCGCCGTGAGCCCGCCCGCGAACGTGATCGCGGCCCGCCAGGGGTTGTAGATGACGGAGAAGAGCATCTCGCCCAGCTGCCCGGCGTCTTCGCGGAGGATGCTCGCGACGCCGCCGACCTTGATCGCCTGCACGCGGTGCAGCGGCAGTTGCGCCAGGTGGGCGAAGACCTTGCGGCGCATGCCGCTGGAGACGAGCTTGTCCAGCCGCGTCATCTGGTAGCGTCCGGTCAGTTGCACCAGCGCCTGCACGACCGCGAGCGCCACCATCGCGGCCCCGACCAGCCACAGCAGCGACGAGCGATCCCGCGGCAGGCCCAGCCACTCGGGCAACCCCGACGGCCCGGGCGTGTCGAGGATGACGTAATCAAACACGAACTTGGTCGACAGCGGGATGACCAGGCTGACCAGCGTGCCGACGGTCAGCGTCGCGAGCGCGAAGGCGATCTTGCCCCAGTGCCCGCGCAGGTGCTTGGCCCCCGCGGCGATCAGCGCCCGCACCGGCCGCTGCGGCTTGCGGCGGTGCTTGTCGGCGGGGTCGTCGGTCCAGTCGCGGGCCTCGCGCGACGCGGGCTTGGCGATCGGCGATCCACGCTGCTCGGCGACGAACCGCTCGTACCGCCCGCGGCTGGACGTGGGCGGCGGCGAAGGGGGCAACGGCTCGGGCACGCCTCAAGTTTAGCGCGGGCCCGGCTTATCCTCGCTCCATGCGCCTCGCCCTGCACTGGCGGATCTTGATCGCCCTCGCCCTCGGCGTGCTCGCCGGGCTTGCGATCAATCAGCTCTGGACCGGCACGACCTGGCTCATGCTCGGCGTCAACGCGCCGAGCGCGTGGATGTCGTACGCGTCGAGCACCGATCCGCGCGTCAACGCCGACGCCGGGGTGGCGGCCTGGGTGGTGCGTTTCCTTGTCGAAGCGAACCAGTTCATCGCCGACCTGTTCGTGCGCTGCCTGCGGTTCGTCGCGGTGCCGATCGTGCTGTTCTCGCTGATCGCCGGCACCGCCAGCCTGGGCAACCTCAAGAGCCTCGGGCGGATCGGGGCCAAGACCCTCGGCCTGTTCCTGGTCGCGACGGTGGTCGCGATCGTCGTGGGCCTGGTCGCCGCGGACGTCGCGGGCCCGGGCCGCGGGATCTCGGAGGAGACGCGGGCGACGCTCATGGCGGGGCGGCAGGAGGCCGTGGCGGCCCGCGTGGGGGATGTGGCGAAGCTGCCCTCGCTGTCGCAGACGTTCCTGGAGATGGTCCCGCGGAACCCGTTCGACGCGCTGGCGCGGGGCGACATGCTGCAGGTGATCGTCTTCGCCGTCGTCGTCGGCGCGGGGCTCACGGTCCTGCCCCGCGAGCGGGCCGGCCCGGTGGCGGCGTTCTTCGACACGCTGGCGCAGGTGATGATCACCGCCGTCCACGCGATCATGGCCGTCGCGCCGATCGCGGTCTTCTGCCTGATTACGCCCGTGATCGCGCGGCTGGGGCCGGACGTCCTCGCCGCGCTCGCGGGGTATTGCCTGCTGTTCGCGGCGTGCCTGAGCGTTGTGCTCTTTGGCCTCTACCCGCTCATGCTCGTCGGGCTCGCGGGCTACTCGCCCCGGAAGTTTTACCGTGGGATGCTCGCGGCGAAGCTCACGGCGTTGTCCACGTCGTCGTCGAGCGCGACGCTCCCGGTCACCATCGACTGCTGCCGGAACAACCTGGGCGTGTCGGAGCGGGTGTGCGCCTTCGTCCTGCCGCTCGGGGCGACCGTGAACATGAACGGGACGGCGATGTACCAGGCCGTCGCGGCGCTGTTCGTCGCGCAGCTCTACGGCATCGAGCTCACGCTCGCCCAGCAGGCGTCGATCGTGCTCACCGCCACGCTCGCCGCGGTCGGCACGCCGGGCGTGCCGTCGGCCAGCCTGGTGTTCCTGGTGGTGATCCTCGAGGGCCTGCGGATCCCGGCGGAGGGGATCGCGGTGATCCTGGGCGTTGACGCGCTGCTGGACCGGCTCCGCACGGTGGTCAACATCGCGGGCGACGCGGTGACGGCCGTCATCGTCGCACGGAGCGAGGGCGAGCTCGATCAGCCGGCTGTCCCCGCGTGACCGCTCAGCGGCGCGGTGCCAGCGCCGCCCGCAGGCGTGCGACCAACTCATCCCGCACCGCGTCCGCCACGCCGCAGTCCGTCTCCGCGTGCGGGCGCACCCAGACCGTCGCGCCGGGCTCCGGGTCGGTCGGGCGGCGCGGGATCAGGTGCCAGTGCACGTGCGGCACGACGTTGCCGAGATTCTCGTAGTTGATGCGGATCGGCCGGGCGGGCGCGCTCGCGGTCGCGGGCTCGTCGAAGGCCCGGTGCATCGCCGCGGCGGCGTCGAGCACGTCGAGGCTCAAGCGCTCCTGCTGGGCGCGCGGCATCAGGCCGGTGTGCTCGGCGTGCGACTTCAGCCACAGCGTCGTCCAGCCGGCGTACTTCTGGTGCTTGTGCAGCAGCCAGAACGACTCGCGCAGTTCCGCGATCAGGAATGAATCGGGCAGGCGGGCCAGTCGGTCGCAGGCGGGGCAGGGCATCGGGTGTCCATCGGCACGACGCAAAGGGCGACTCGTCGTCACATGCACGCGGCTCAGCGGGCCGCCGCCGCGGGCGACCGCCGCCGCCAGCGCTCCCACACAAAGTACACCGGCAGGCCCGCCAGCAGAATGCCCAGGTACGGCAGCGTCTCCCCCGGCCGCTCGCGGATCAGCAGCACCGTCATCGCCACCGCCGACAGCACGAACACCGCCGGCACCACCGGGTATCCCCAGCAGCGGAACGGGCGTGGCGCGTCGGGCCGCTTGATGCGGAAGATGAACAGCGTGCTGCCCGCCAGGGCGTAGAAGATCCACATCGTGAACACGAACGAGTTCGCCAGCGCGTCGAAGGTCTTGAGGTACCACGTCGCCAGGCACGAGAGCCCCAGCTGCACCCACAGGGCCACGTGCGGCGTGCCGAAGCGCGGGTGCACCCGCCCCAGCGGCTCGAACAGCAGCCCGTCGCGGGCCTGCTGGAACGTCACCCGCGCCCCGGTCATGATCGACCCGTGCGTGCTGCCCGAGGTCGACACCAGCATCACCAGCACCACCGCCAGCGCCCCGGACGCCCCCAGCATCATCTGCATCACGACGGGCGCGACGCTCTTGACCTGCGCCATCTCCGGCAGCGGGATCAGCGCGATGTACACCGCGTTCACCGCCACGTAGATCACCGTGATCCCCGCCGTCCCCGCCAGGTAGATCCGCGGCAGCTCGCGCTGCGGGTCACGCACCTCGCCCGCGATCGACCCTACGTCCGACCAGCCGTCGTACGTCCACGCGATCAACGCCAGCACGGGCACGATGGCGGTGAGCAGGCCGCCCGTGTCGGCGGCGGGCGGGCTGTGGAAGTTCGCCCACGAGCCCAGGCCCGACACCGCCCCGAACCCGATGATTGCCAGCAACGCCGCAACCTTGAGCGTGCTGAACACCGTCGCCACGCTGGTGGAGAGGTTGACCCCCCGCACGTTGATGACGGTGAACAGCACCAGCATCGCGATGGTCGGGAAGCGCTCGTCCCAGGGCAGGTTGAGCCGCCCCGCCCACTCGGGCGTGAGCATCATGGTCAGCAACTGGTTGATGTTGGACCCAAAGATCAGCGCGATCCCGCCCGCGGCCGAGGGCTTGATGATCAGCATGTAGGTCCAGCCGAACACGAACGCCGCCGCCCGCCCGTAGCCCTCGCGGACGAACACGTACGCCCCGCCGGACTGCGGGAACATGGTCGCCAGTTCCGCCGAGGTCATCGCTCCGCAGAACGCCACCACGCCGCCGATCACCCAGAGGGCCAGGATGAGCCACGGGTTTTGCAGTTGGGCGGCGATCGAGGTCGGGGTCGCGAAGATGCCCGAGCCGATGATCACACCGATCATCACGGCCGAGCCGCCCCAGAAGCCGATCGTGCGACGCAGGTCGGAAGGTGCTTGATTCACGGTTCGAGCGTAGCGAGAGGAGCCGGCGCATCCGGCCGCACGCGCGACCCGGTTTCGATCCGCGCGGCCCACGGCCTGGCGCGTCGGATCGGATAATCTTCGATGCTCGCCGAGCCCGCCCGGTTGCACCAACCCGGGCCCGCCCGCGGGCCGGAGCCGGACGCATCGCCGACGCCCCACCCCCCGCCAGCCCGCCTCTTGCCGCGCCTTCGGGCGACGGCGCTCCCGCGCCGCGCCGGCGCCGCCGCGCGCGGTGGCGCGGGTGGAAGGTCTTGAAGTTCACCGTCGGCGTCGCGGTCGGCCTGGGCGTCGCCGCCGTCGCCGGAACCCGTGGCCCGGTCGCGGGTTGGCTCATCGCCAGCGTGCTCGCCCGGCACGCGGGCATCGAGTATCAGGCGGGCTGGGCGTCGCTCCGGTTGGACGGGCGCCTGGTCCTCGACGCCGTCCGGCTCCGCGTGCCCGGGCGGCCGGGGCTCGAGGGCGAGTTCCTCCGCGCCGATCGCGTCACCCTCGACTTTGACAGCGCGGGCCTCTGGGACGGCACCTCGCCCCTCCGCCGCGTCACCCTCGAACGCCCCACGCTCCGCCTCTCCGTGGGCGAGGGCGGCCGGCTCAACGTGCTCGACATCAGCCTCCGCGGCGGCGGCTCCGCGGGTGCCGCCCGCCTCCCGGCGCTGGTGACCACCGACGGCCAGATCGAGCTGGGCGATCACGCCGACGGCGTCTATCGCACGCTCGCCAACCTCGCCGTCCAGGCGACCATGAGCCCCGACCCCGGCGACGCCGGCGTGTACCACTTCCAGCTCGAGGAGCAGCGGCCCAGCGGCCTGGCCGATGCGGTTCGCATCACCGGCTTCTTCGCCCCGCGCCGCGGCCTGGCCGAGGCCGAGCTCGCCCGCGTCGACCTCGGCACCTGGTCCGAGGCCCGCGTCCCCGAGGCCGTCCGCCTCGCCTGGCAGAAACTCGCCATGCGCGGCCAGCTCGCCGGGGCCAAGCTCCGCGTCTCCCGCGGCGGCGGCGTCGAGGCCGACCTGACCGTCCACGACGTCGCCCTCACGCTCCCCATCGAGGCCGACCGGCCCGAGGTCGCTGCCGGGCGCGGGCTGGCCATGACCGGCGTCAGCGGCACGCTCCGCGTCCGCCAGGGCGGCCGCTGGTCCGCCGAGGGCAGCGTGCAGGCCGAGCTCTCCGGCCGTGTGGGCGACCTTCCCGCCGAGATCCTGCTCTCCACCGACGGCCTCGACCCCGTGACCGCCGGGGTCGAGCTGCAGTGGTGGTCGCGGCAGTTCGAAGTCAGCCGCAACCCCGAGCTCGCGCCGTATCTCCCGCCGCTGGTCCGCAAGCGCCTCCAGCAGTTCTCCGGCCCGACGGCGATCGTCGACGCGTTTGTCCGCGTCCGCCGCGACAAGACCGACCGCCCCCCCGTCGGCCCGCCCTCGCCCGCGGCGTGGTCCATCGGCGGGAGCGTCCAGTTCGCCAACGGCCGGGCCGCGTTCGACCAGTTCCCGTATCCCTTCTTCGACCTCTCGGGCCGGATCAGCTTCGACGACCGCGAGATCCGCATCGCCGACGTGACCGGCCGCGGGCTCTCCGGCGCCCGGCTGCTCGCCTCGGGCCGCACCTGGCCCACCGACGACCCCATGGAGGTCGAGTTGCACGTCGACGTGACCGACGCGCCCATCGACAGCGCCCTCGCCGCCGCCGCCGATCGCCGCGTCGCCGTCGCCCAGGCCGTGCTCGACACCATGACGCCCGAGCGCCTCGCCGCGTGGCGCGAGCGGCAAGCCCGCGGCGACGCCCCGCCCGCCGACCCGCTGGCCGACATCCTCGGGCCGCAGACCGTCGCCGAACTGAGCCAGCGCGAGGGCTNNGAGGGCTCGTGGCGCGGCGGGCTGTTCCAGTCGCTGTTCTCCACCCGCAGGCTCGCCGACCTCCGCGCGGGCGGGATGGTCCTCTCCTCGGCCGAGCACGCCGACCTCGAGCAGGCCCTGGGGCGGCTCCGCGCCGAGCGCGACGCTCTCGGCCCGGGCGCCGGGCCCGCCGAGGCCGCCGCGCTCAGCGCCATCGCCGAGAGCGAGGCCGCGCTGCTCGAGAAGCTCGACCGCCCGGTCTTCGACCTCGGCGGCACCGCCCGCCACCTGGCGATCCTCGTCAAGCGCAACCCGCTCCGCAAGCACTACGACGCGTACGTCCGCGCGGACCTCGGGCAGGCCGGCATCGTGCCCGACGGCTTCCCGCTCCCGCTCTACGCCCGCCGCCTCGACCTCGACATCCTCGAGCACGACATGAAGGTCCGGACCGAGGTCGGCCGCTCGCTCCGCGGCGGCGTCGCGCTGGTCGACGGTCGCATCGACCTCGAACGCCTCGCCGAGACCGGCGGCCTGCCCGAGCTCCGCGTCCAGGCCCGCGACCTGCTCGTCGACCAGGTCCTCGTCCGCGCCCTGCCCGACCGCGGCGCCGACGCGCCCGCCGGCTCCGCACCCTCCGCCCGCGCCATGCTCGAGCGGCTCAACCTCCGCGGCCTGGTCGACACCACCGCCCGCCTATGGCCCAGCGAGGCCGACCCGCGCAAGCCCGCTCTCGACGTCGACATCACGCTCAAGAACCTCGCCGCCCGCCCCGCCGCGTTCGATGGTGTCTCGCCGCCCGTGCTGGTCGCCGGGCTCACCGGCTCGATCCGCGTCGACGACCAGCACGTCCAGGTCGACGGCCTGCGCGGCTGGCTCTGGCCCGGCGAGGCCTCGGTGTCGCGCGAGGCCCGCCAACCCGACCTCGTCGGGCCGCTCGCCCTCGACGCCCCGGCCTTCGCCGATCCCGCCGCCGCCGCCGTCACGCTCGACGCGCGCGTCCCCGTCCGCCCCGCCCCCGGCG
>FRDC01000493.1_pt1 | contig 13478 bp, 11 predicted proteins | sample 1106171 | NCBI WGS metagenome assembly FRDC01 (sample SAMEA3930566, study PRJEB13176) | freshwater metagenome | biome: Drinking water system; feature: drinking water; material: water | place: Singapore | collected 2014-12-20
TCTCCTTCTGCTGATCTAAGACCGCTAACCGATCTAGAACCCGCGAGATCTCAACCTGGGCGCGGAACACATCTTGCTGCGCCGCTTGGCCGACACTGTACCTGGCCTTAGCCGTCTTCTCGAACTGCATCAAGAGGACTTTGTTCTTTTCAACGATCTCAATGCTCTTGTGCACGTAGTGGAGGTTGAAATACGCCTCCTTCAACGTCGCGATGAGCCTCAGCCGCGTGGCATTGAATTCCTGCTCCAGCCGATCGACTTCACTTTGCGCCACCTCGCCCTTCAATCTGAGCTTCCCTGGGAACGGAATCTCCTGGCCGAATCCATACATCGCACCCTGGAGCGGATCGGTCATCGGCATGCGCTGGTACCCGAACTGCAGCCTCGGATCGGGGAGCGTCTGGACTTGAGGCACGACGGCCTTGGCCGCCTCCCATCGTTCTCGTGCCGCCTTAATTTCCGGGCTCCGGGCAACCAGTTCCTCGATGAGACTCTGGAGATTGATCCGATCGTCACCAGGTGCCGTGTGGACCGCGCTATCCAGGCGTGTGGCACCACCAGTCTCTTGCGCGCCGCTGGCACTCAGCGGGGTGAGGCTCAAGACGTAGAGTGTGAGGGCAGAAAAGACCCACGACGGGATATGAACGAGTGATCGTGTCACGGCAGCACCTCCAGGAGAGCGTTGAATAATGGAATCACCACTCGCTCAACGTACGACATTGAGCGGTGCGTGAACGAACTGGAGGTGTGGGATCAAATCCGGAGGACCGAGGAAGAACCGATGGAGATAGGGACAATGGAACACGCGCTGCTCTTGGACCACTGCGTCGGGACGGAGGGAGCTGTGAGCACTGCGGCAGAACTGAGCAAGATCGGCCCATGATCAAGGTCTATGGCTGCGCCATTCTTCACTTGGCGTTCCGGCGATGACGTCGCGGATGGCGGACACATGCTAGTTCCGTCCATGGGGCAAGCCATTCCCTCTTCCACGAGCAGCGTCCCACCTTCGGCCATCGAGAGATCGGGCAACGCACACACAGCTCCGATCACCTGGCACAAGGTGAAGAAGAGCACCAGGGCAAAGCATTGCGTATTAACTCGTCGAATCATGGGACAAACTATGCTCTTGGAAAACCTGCTTAACGGTGTTATTCAGTCTCTAGCAACTGAAGCGAACATGTCAAGTCTGCTCGATTCACTTCTGCCTTGTAAAGCATCAGCGATGCCAGAAAGAACGGCTGCCAGATCTTCTAGGAACCCCATATGATTCCATGAGCTTATGCAAACCAGCAGGCCGCGCCTCGAACCTCATAACTGAATGCCCCTGAAGCATTTCGGGTCAGTCTCCATATCGATATCCGTCGCAAAACGCGTCAGCTGAGGCGATCCTGAATCCTGTTAAAGAGTTCAGCCGCGAGTATTCTTATGCTGTTGTGCTGGAAAAAATCAACGTGGGCATGTCTGAATACAATCACGGAATGTGGCCACCGGAATCATTCAAAATGGCCACTCTCGATCAAGAAGGTCGATGGAAAGATCCCTAACGGGAGAATACGGGTCTCACCAAGAGACTGTTCACCTTTCCAAGCTGGGCCCTTTGCACGTTTGGCCGGACCAGTCGTCGGATTTGGTTCATTTAGTGTACGCAGCACACAGCATCTGTCGGCTGCTGCCCGCTCATACATTCCTTGAAAACCGCATAAGCTTTTAGCGCCCACTCTTCCCCAGGACAGCCTGGCATCGTCATGGCCACTTCGAGGAATTCAATCAGCTCCTCCTGTGAGACCCCCTTATCATAGGCCATCCTCACATACGCCCTGATACAGGGTTCACAACGAATCGCAATGGAGACGACCATGGCCGTCAGCAGTTTGTATTTGGCTGCGACAGCCGCATCCCGATAGGTCTCCTGGCGCATGCGTAGTAAGCCGCCGGTTACCTTGGGACTCAAGCGACGCAATTCCGCGAACAGCCTCTCGCGCTCTGTTGTCATCTTTTTGCCGCTCCCTTCTTTACGCCGGCTTTTGTTTCTTCTTCAAGGCTCATCAGAATCGGACAGTGGCCGGTGGGCTGGCCAACCCTGCAAGCCCGGATCAATCTGTTCAGCGCGCGGGCCAGCGCCTGCAAGTCGTCAACTTTGGATGCCACCTGCACTAGTTTTGCCCGAGTCTTTTTCTGCACCTCACCACAGCGAGCCGTTGAGCCGACGCGGAGAGCGAGCAACCCAGCGATCTTGCGGAGGGTGAAGCCGAGCGCTTGGGCGTTCTTGATGAACCGTAAACGTCGTTCCTCTTCATGACTGTACAGTCTGTACCCCGAAGGCCTCCTCGCTGATGGAGCGAGCAGATTCAAGCGCTCATAGTAACGGACTGTTTGGACATTCACTCCGACAATTCTGGCAAGCTGACCGATAGTTAGTTGAGCAGCCATGTCACCACCATGGGAGACAGTCTACACTTTGTACTCTAGTATAGAGTCAAGCGCCTCAACAAACAGCTGAGACCCCTTGAACCAGTACCACGGTATAGGTCGTAGGATAGTGTGCATGAAGGGAGGTGATGACCATGTGTCCCTGGATAGAACAGTTTGGCTTTTGCCCCTATGGGGCCGTATCCAAGGTGTGGCAATGGGTGCATAACCTCGCGAGCTGACCTCTGAGAGGGCAGAAGGGCGGCTTCTCACTGTGCTGCCCTTCTGTAGCTTCTCGTATTCAGGCGAAGCACACTTACTCTTGTTCATGACTTCCTACCGAAACAGTTCCGAAGACGAGCCGAACAACTATGGTGTTTCGAGCAACAACCACGAAGTTGGCTGTCCAGTGTCGAAGCTTTGACGTCGTCAACCGGCGTCGTGGCGCAAGGAGCTCCCCTAAGGCCATAAAGACCAGCACTCCTGCAGGAGCGACAGTATAATGAACATGCCGCCATAGGCGGCAAACACTCGGCCCAAAGGAGCCGTCTGAAAAGTCGGAATGATGCCATAGAGAATAAGAATGGCTGATCCGGCCATCCCATAACCAAGTGCTGTCCCTCGCTGAATCAGAGCGATTATAATTGTCACTTGTCTGCCCTGCCCTTCGAACTTGATTCTTGTCGTACATAATGAGACGTTACCGCTCATAAGAATGAGGCCGTCTCTATGCACTTGATCCAGACCGCTGCGCTCTTCGTCCTCACGGCTCTTGCCGAAATCGTCGGCTGCTTTCTCCCGTACCTCTGGCTTCGCAAGGACGGATCAATCTGGCTCTTGGTTCCGGCAGCGCTCAGCCTCGCTGCCTTTGTCTGGCTCCTCACTCTCCACCCAGCCGCCAGCGGACGGGTCTATGCTGCCTATGGCGGTGTATACGTGGCAACGGCCCTCGTCTGGCTAAAGATCGTGGACGGCGAGAAGCTCTCCGTCTTCGACTGGCTTGGAGCCGGAATCGCCTTGCTTGGCATGGCGGTTATCGTCTTTGGCTGGACCCCAAAGGAGTAAAACGAATGACTCAATACCCCCCATCAAGACATTTTCCCTCCTCTCGTGCATCGCCTTGCCCCTATTAGCACAGGCACTTCCTATCCCACCTGAACCCGGTCTGATCGTTCCTCCACAATCTGCAGCGTGGCATGATCAATTCCGAAGCGATCCTGTAGAAGCTGCTGGAGGTGTCCCAACACCCTGTCCCGATCCGCCCCAGTCGGGACGACCACGTGGGCACTGAGGGCGTCGAGACCGGAGGTAATGGTCCAGATGTGAAGATCATGAATCCCCTTCACGCCGGGCACGGCGACCATCGCTTGCCCGACCTCTCTAGCGTTCAGGCGAGTCGGCACCCCCTCCATGAGGACGTGCACAGCCTGAGAAAGGAGTGACCATGTGCGCCACACAATGAAGAGGCTGATGCCGACACTGAGCAACGGATCAATGGGAAACCATCCGGTCAACCATATCGTCACCCCGCCAAGAATAACTCCGATCGAACTGATTGCATCACTGAGCACTTCTAAGTAGGCACTGCGGACATTCAAGCTCTCGTTCCCATGGTCTTCGAGGACCTTCATGCTGACAAGATTCACCGCCAAGCCGACGAAGCCGATTAACAACATAGGAATGCCGGCGACGTGGGGTGGTTCGAAAAAACGACGGTAGGCCTCAACGACGATCCAGATCGCCAGCATCAACAACACTGCGGCATTAATAACTGCGGCAAGGATTTCTGCCCGGTGATAACCATACGACTTGTCCGGTGTCGAAGGCCTGGCGGCCATCCATATGGCAAAGGTGCTTAGGCTTAGCGCCGCCACATCCGTCAGCATATGGCCTGCGTCTGCCAACAACGCCAAACTGCCCGTGAGCAGACCGCCGACCACCTCGATGATCATAAACGTCCCGGTGATCAGCAAGACACGTAGCAGATTCTTTTGCTGCGTGGGTCTACTCTCTGATTTGTTATGCATGGAACCTCGTCTTTCTAAGCTGCTGATTATCTTCCAAGCGGTGCACGACGTACGAAGCCTCGTCAAGAACGCCGACTTGGCGAGCGCTAGTGGCCATGCCCGTCGGATCCCCCTGGAGGCTCTTTCTCCGGAACCGTCACGTGCTTGAGGGCTGGAGAATCCCAAATTACTTTATTCCCCGGTGCCAAGTTCGCGGCCTCGATAAAATGTCCATCTCCTTCTTTGAAAGCTTTCAGTTTGTACAGGGTCTTCCCAAGATTATAATGCGCTTCCGCCAGGGTCGGCGCTGCTGCGATCGCGGCTTCAAAATGTTGCTGTGCTTGCGCCCACTGGTTCCGCTTGTACGCTTGGATCCCCTCTTCATGATGCCGTGCTGCCGTTGCGCTTACACTTGTCGGCGCGGACAACAACGTAGACGGGGATGCCGACTGACATCCGCTCTCCACGATTAACGCGAGCGCAACAACCACCACCATCTTGCTCAGCATCGATTCCTCCTTCGATCGGCTACTCCGAGATTGAGACGCGGGCTGCTGACCAGCCAACCCGGAGCCCATTTGCCACGGCCAGAAGTTCACTCACCTCATGGACAAGGACCGCAACGGCGACGCTGAGGAAGCCGCCGACCGCCAAGGGAATAAGCACCGCGAGCAGCAAGAGGGAGAAGGCAATGTTCTCCGTGCTGATCCGCCTCGCTTTGGCTCCCAGCCGTAGCGCTTCACCTACCTTCGAGAGATCATCGGCCATCAGGGCTACATCGGCGGCTTCGATGGCGGCATCGGTCCCCGCAGCGCCCATCGCGACTCCACATGTCGCGGCGGCTAAGGCCGGCGCATCATTGATCCCGTCCCCCACCATCAGCACAGCGCCATAGCGGGCTTCCAGGTCGTGCACCGCCTTGACTTTGTCTTCCGGCTTGAGATCGGCCAGATAGGAGTCGATTCCCAGCGTCTGGGCGACGCTTCGCGCCGTTCGCGCATTGTCCCCTGTCAGCATGACGACGCGGACGCCCATGGTATGCAGGCCAGCGATGACCTCGCGCGTGCCCTCACGGATACGGTCCTGCAGCGCGAGCAGGCCTCGCAGAGTCTGTTGATTGCCCACCAGCACCACGGTCTTCCCGTCTGTTTGAAGCGCGCGCACAAGGTCCTCGATCGTCGTCAGGTCCACGCCGAGTTGTTGGAACAGATCGGGACTCCCCACGTACCAGCTCTGGTCTCCCACGACCGCGGTTGCTCCCGCACCCGCAAGCCCTTGAAACGCTCGCGCTTCAACCAGAACGGTCTTGGAAATCCGCGCTCGGTCAACAATGGCCTTCGCTAGTGGGTGCTCCGAGCCATATTCGATACCGGCAGCCAAGGAGAGCAGGTCGCCTTCCGACCCGGTGAACGAGGCGAGATCCGTCACCTCTGGTTTCCCGGAGGTGAGTGTCCCGGTCTTGTCGAACGCGACCGCGCGAATCCGGCCGAGGTGCTCCAGGTGCACGCCCCCTTTAATTAAGATGCCGCGCTTGCCTGCCGTAGCGATCGCGGCAGCCGTCGCGACCGGCGTCGACATCACGAGCGCGCAAGGCGCCGCCGCAACCAGCAGCACCACGGCTCGCATCGCCCAGTCGGCCAGCGGCAATCCCAAGAGAGAGGGCACAACAAGGAATCCGAGGGCCACCAATAAAACCGCCGGGCTGTACCGTCGCCCAAACCGTTCGATCCATTGCTGGGCCACGCCTTTTCGTTCCTGCGCTTCTTCGACCAGGTGAATAATCTTCGCCAGGGTATTGTCCTGAAACGAGGCGGTCGCTTCGACTTCTAAGAGGCCCTGCCGGTTGAGCGATCCGGCGAAGACCTTCATCCCCGGCCCCTTGTCCACAGGAATGGACTCTCCCGTAATCGGGGATTCATCGAGGCTCGAGCTGCCTGACCGGATGATCCCGTCGGTGGGGAGCCCCTCGCCAGGGCGAATCAGAAAGTGATCGCCCGCTTGGAGGCGTTCAGCCGGGATGGTCAGCTCCTCTCCATTGCGCAGGACATGGGCTTCCTTCGGCGCGAGATCAAGCAAAGCCCGAATCGCCGACCGCGTCCGGGCATACGTGTATTCCTCCAAGCCTTCAGCGGCCCCGTAGAGAAAGACGAGAAAGGCCGCTTCATCCCAGAGGCCCAAGATACCGGATCCCACCGTCGCCGCGAGCATCAAACAGTCGATCCCCACGACCCGTTCGCGAACGAGTGCCTCCACCGCCTCGCGACCCCAGTGATACCCGCCTAAGGGGATCGCCAGAAGGTAGCATAGGCCCTCTGCTTGCGAAGAGATCAGTCCCAGATGGGCAAGGACGAATCCTGTACCAGCCAGTGCGCCGGCCATGAGCGCGTTGCGAAGCACAGGGTAGCGCCACCATGGCCCGTCAAAGTCGTCTCGGTGATCACGTCCTTCCGGCCTCACTGGGCTCATCCTGCTCTCACACATGTTGTCCCTCCCTTGATCGCCCAGACCGGTCACGCTCAGAGGCCCCTTCCTTTTGAGAGGCGCCATTCCTATCTCTGGTGCGAAAGCTTCACGGCGTTCCAATCGGCGCTATCCGAAGTACTCAAAGAAGCTCCTTGCGTTTCTCTTCGAATTCCTCTTTGCTGATCTCCCCACGAGCGTAGCGCTTTTTCAGAATCTCCAAAGCTGATTCCTGCTCACGAGGGCTTGACCACATTCCCTTTTGCTCCAACCACGGCTTGATCCATAGGACAAGTGCGAAGATCACTAACGTCCAAAAGACGACCATGACGACATATCCCACCCATCCCCAGAGCCCCATCATTGGTTCGTGCATGGCTGTCTCCTTCCGCTTTCCATTCACGCCTCATCGCCGCGTGTCTCCTGGTTCCGGTTCTGGCCCACATGGCTTCAGTCGAAGCGACTGGCCTGCTGCATCCGCAATGTCTCTGATAGCGCGTTCCAGGTTGACCCCCAGTTGGACCTCTTTCCGCCGTCGCTCTTCGGGAGGGAACACGGCAAGCGTTTTCCCTGGAATCAGGACCATGACCGTCTGCGCATCCCACAACGGTCCTCCACAAGGCCCTGTCTGTACGGCCTCGACTTGGACCCGCACAGGTCGAAGTCCCCAGCCGAAGGCGTACGCCCCGCCCCACCAAAAGGGCAGATCCGTGGACAGATCAAGCGCCATGAAGCCGCCCACGACGGCCGGGTTCCAGCCTGAGGCAAACCCGACGGTCATGAGATGAGCGGTCGCCGTCATGGCCCACCCTCCCACCCAATACTGCCAGCGCACGGCCCCATAATCAGGAATGCGTCCTGTGACAATGATATCGGCCCCGCTCTCGTCGGCAAGGGCACGGAGTTGCGCGTCACTGAGTGGTTCCCGCCGAACACCGAGGTTGCCGACCAGACGCCTGGTCTCGCCGAATGGCATGACCTGGAATCCCGGTTGCGCCGCCAACTGTTCCGTCAACAGCCGCTGCGCTCTGAGTTCTACCTCCTCGATAAGCTGAGTCCGGATGACCGGTTCGATTTCTGGAGACGGCGTCTCCTCGAACGTCTGCATTTGTGTGCACTTCGTGATGGGTGCCTCCAGCGTCATCTGTGCCACCACAATCTTCAGCGGGGACTCTGGCGGCGGCAGCGTCTTGGACCACCAGCCAGCGCATCCGCCGCTTAGGCAGAGAAGGATCAGGGTAAACGCGGGGAGGAGGCGGCGCCTCGCGCACACGCTCTTAGTGGCTCCGGACGCCATGCCCCTCATCGCCTCGTTCCCTTGTCCCGCCCATCTTCCTGAATGGACCACGGAGTCCATGGCCTACAGCGCTGCAAGATCTCTTCGCAATGCTCATGCGTGGCCGTTGATTCCAGCGTCATCTGGTACTGCACCTGGGTGACCCGATCGTTCTCCACCGTCACGATGGCCGTACAGGCGTGCCGCCCGCCTTCCGGACGACTGCCTTTGGTTCCAGGAAATGAGCCTTCCAACGGTCCTGAGCTCTTAGAGTACGTGAGGACCTTCACCCCGTCTTGTGACGAGACGGCCCGTGGCGGCCCCGCGCAGGCCTGGACCTCCGCTTCGGATTTACCGAGGAGCGCTTGCTTGGTAGTGACGTGGCGAGAGGACGGTGTCTCGACGCAGCCGCTGGGCGCGGCAGGAGAGAGAATCGCCAGCATCACGATCAAGAGCCACCAACGATCATCACGATAAGTGCGCATCATGTTGCCACCTCTCTGTCAGAAGCCGCGGTAAGAACGGCTGCCTCCGAGGCACGCCGTCGCACGATTCGTTGCTCGACCCACCGGTAGAGCACGGGAAGCACCACCAAGGTCAGGGCCGTGGATGAGAACAACCCCCCGATGACGACCGTCGCAAGGGGCCGCTGGATCTCAGAGCCCGGGCCGGTCGCCAGCAACAGCGGCATGAGCGCCATCATCGCCACGATCGCGGTCATCAGCACCGGCCGCAACCGGAGGACCATGCCGGTCAGCACCGCCTCGTCCAAGGCCATGCCCTGTTCCCGCAGTTGGTTGATGTAGGCGATTTTCACCACTCCATTGAGCACCGCGACGCCGAATAAGGCGATGAAGCCGACGGAGGCCGGAACCGAAAGATAGAGCCCCCCAAGGAGGAGCGCGAGCAGGCCTCCGACCATCGCAAATGGAATCGCGAGGAGAATGAGCGCCGCTTGCCTCAGGTTGCCGAACGTGAAAAAGAGCAGCAGAAAGATCAGTGCAATGACCAGAGGCACGACCACGGCCAGGCGGGCCATCGCCTGTTGTTGATTTTCGAATTGGCCGCCCCAGGTGACATAATAGCCCGGCGGAAGCTTCACCAGCCGATCTATCGCGGCTTGCGCCTCTTCGACCGCGCCGACCAGGTCGCGGTCGACGACATTGGCTTCGATCACAATCCGGCGGCTCGCGTGCTCACGGCTGATCTGCGCCGGGCCGTCCACAATTCGAATGTCGGCCAGGTCTCGAAGTGGAATGCGGGAGCCGTCCGGCGCGGTCACCCAGAGGGCGGCAATCGTCGCCACATCGGCGCGCCGATCATCCGGAAATCGTACCCTGATCGGAAAACGCCACTGCCCTTCGAATATCTCCCCGGCAGCAAGGCCACCCCCGACGGCTTCGATGACCTCCGTGACCTCGGCCACGTTGATCCCATGACGCGCAATTTTGGCACGCTCGATGTCGAGCTTCAGATAATAGAGGCCGGACACCTGTTCGACCCGGAGATCGGAGATGCCGCGCACCTGCCTCAGCACCCGAGCCATCTCATCCGCCTTCGCCCGCAAGGTCTCAAGATCCTCGCCGAACAATTTGACGGCGACCTGGGACCGGACCCCCGAGACCAATTCATCGACGCGCATGGCGATCGGCTGGGACAGCCCGAACGCGATGCCGGGCACTTGCTCCATCCGGCTGCGGACTTGCTCCTCGATGTCGGTTTTGGACTTGGCCTGCCATTCGGATTTAGGCTTGAGCAAGACATACATGTCACTGAGTTCCATCCCCATCGGATCCGTCCCCAGTTCGTTGGCCCCTGTGCGGGAGACAACCGAGCGCACATCCGGGATCTCCAGCAAGAGTCGTTCGACGTCTCCCGAAATCTTCAGCGATTCGGTCAAGCTGATGCTGGGAAACCGCATCATATTTACCACAATCGTGCCTTCATCCATGAGAGGGACGAACTCACGGCCGATGAACGGAATCAGTGCGGCCCCCCCGACGAGCACACCGCCCGCTATGAGGGCAACGAGACCCGTGCGGTGGATGGCACGCTCTAACAGCCGGCGATACCCTCGCCGCCAGCGCTCCAATAGCTCCCCGCTCTTCTCCGTGGCCCGAGGCTTCATCAGCACCGCCGCCAGCACCGGAACCACTGTCATCGAGAGCACTAAGGAACTCAGGAGCGCGATCACCACCGTGAGGGCCAGCGGAATGAACATTTTGCCTTCCATCCCTTGGAGCGTCAGGAGCGGGACGAAGGTCAATGCGATGATCAACTCCCCAAATAGACTGGGCTTTCGCACCTCCAGGACGGCGCGTAAGACGACCGGCAACCGGGCCGCAATCGAGAGGGCCTGGCCCTTGGTCTGTTCGGTCAAATGGCGCTCGACATTCTCCACCTGCACGATGGCCGCATCGACGATCATCCCCAGCGAGATGGCCAAGCCGCCCAGTGACATCAGATTCGCCGACAGGCCGACCTGTTGCATGATCAGGAATGTGGCGAGGACGGCCAGTGGTAACGTCAGGGCGACAACAAGGGCGCCACGCAGATTTCGGAGAAACAAATACAGGACGAGGATGACGACCGCGACGCCCTCCAGCAAGGCCCGCTCGACGGTATCGAGGGCCCGTGTCACTAATTCGATGCGGTCCAGGAAGGGCACCATCTTCACACCAGCCGGCAAGACCCGATTGATCAGCTCGACCTTGTCTTTCACTGTGGAGACAATCTCCCGGCTATTGCCTCCCCGCAGCATGACGGCAATCCCTTCGAGCACCTCGCCCTTCCCGTCACGTGTCGTCCCTCCCAAGCGGATGGCCATGCCTTGGCGAATCTGTGCGACATCCCGAAGATAGATGGGTGTGCCCTTGTGTGCCGCGACCACGATCTGCTCCAAATCTTGTGCAGAACGGGCTAGTCCCACGCCATGGACGACCAACTTATCTCCGCCCTGCTCGATGTAGCTGCCTCCGGCATTTTGGTTGTTGCCTGCGACGGCTGCATGGACCTGGCGCAAGGTGAGGCCAAAGCTCGCCAATCGATTGGGATCGACGAGGACTTCGTACTGCTTGGCCAGGCCGCCCAAGGTATCGACATCCGCGAGGCCTGGGACCGCGCGCAGCATCGGACGGATGACCCAGTCTTGCAGGGTCCGCAACTCCATGAGACTCTGTGTCGAACCCTCGACGAGATACATGTAGACTTCGCTCAATCCCGTACTGACCGGTCCCAGCACCGGTTCGGCGCTTTGTGGAAGCCGAGATCGCGCCTGGAGCATTCGTTCCAAGACGAGTTGCCGGGCGAAATAGATATCCATCCGGTCCTCAAAGACCACCGTGATCACGGAGAGTCCGAATCGCGAAATGGACCGCAGTTCCGTTTTGCCCGGCAGGTTCGTCAACTCGATCTCCAAGGGAAAGGTCACGAGGCGTTCAATCTCTGCAGGAGCGAGAGACGGCGCGCGCGTGATCACTTGGACCTGGACCGGAGTCACGTCGGGAAAGGCATCGATCGGGAGATGGCGGAACGCCACTATGCCGCTCACGATGAGCACGAGCGTGGCGAGCAGCACGATGAGTCGTTGTTCGAGCGCGGTGCGGATCAGCCGTTCGATCATGGCGTGCCCTCCAACGGCATCTGCTCGCGGAGCAACTCGGACTTCAGGGCGTAACTGCCCTGCGTCACCACTTCGTCTCCTGCAACGAGCCCAGCGACAACCTGGATGTAGTCGCCCGAGGCCTGGGCGATCGTCACCTCGCGGGATTCGAACCGACGCGGTCCCTGCACCACGAACGCGACCGTCCGGCTGCCGACCTGCTGTACCGCTCCGCGCGGCACGCTCAAGACGGATTCCTCGTCCGTCATCAAGGTAACCTCGGCGAACATCTCCGGCCGCAATCGGCCGTCAGGGTTGGACACATCCGCACGCGCCGTGACCGTCCGCGTGGCCGGATCGATCACCGCGCCAACATAGGTAATGGCACCTCGAAACATCGTGTCCGGATAGGCCGACACTCGCAGCTCGATGATGAGCCCGGTCTTCAGCCGACCAGCCTGTTGCTCCGGGAAATCGGCGCGCACCCAGACCGTCGAGAGATCTGCTACCGTAAAGAGCGTCTTATTGGGATCGATGACTTCGCCGATAGTCGCGTTCCGCTCGATCACGTCACCGATAAAGGGGGCGCGCAGGGTGACTTGCGCGACTTCCGCATGGGGCAATGTCTTGGCTGCCAGCCGCCGGATCTCCTGCTCCGTCATGCCGAGTAAATGCAGCTTTTCTTCTGCTTCGTGCAGGTCGGCTCGAGCGTTCTCATAATCGGCCTCGCGCCGTTGAGATTCACCCGCGCCGATTGCGCCGCGATCCAGCAACGCTTGGGCCCGTTCGAGGGCCTGTTCCGTCACGCTCAGCGTGGTCTTCGCTTTGCGATAATCTAACTGGGCTGCTCCAAAGGCGGGACTATCGAGCAGAAGAAGCCGGTCACCTTTCTTGACTCGATCGCCAAGGTTGGCGTACACGGCCACGATATGGCCAGGGACTCGCGCGCTGAGGTGTGCTAATCGATTCTCGTTAGCCAATATCTTCCCCGCCTGGGCCTTGAGGGCCGTCCGGATCGGACGCAGAGCCACTCGATCCGTCTGAAGGTGAGCTAGAGTGGGACTTCCTTCCGGCAATTCGATAAAACCCGGTTGAGCGGAAGACGTGGTCGCCGGGGGAGGCGGCTTCGCCGCATCTTCTTGCTTCGACTGACAAGACATAGGACCAAGGGCTGTCAACAGAAACAGGGCGATCGTTAGATGAATCGATGCTGAAGGCATCACGATGCGAACGTTCATGGCAACCCTCCCGCGGCACGCTCTAGCCGGGCCAGCGCGATGGAATGATCAGCTCGCGCCTGGGCATATTCGAGGAGGGTCTGGCGGTAGACACGCTGTGCATCGATGACTTCGAGCAAACTCGCCGCTCCATGGCGAAAACTGAACTGGGCGATGTCGAGCGCTTCTTTGGATTGATAGAGAAGTCCTTGCTCGAAGACCTGCATCTGTTCTTGTGCGGTTCGCATCTCCTGAAAGTGCTGCGTGATGGTCTGCTCCAGTTCCTGCTGCACCCGAGCCCGCTCGGCTTGCGCTTTGCGATGCGCGCCCATCGCCGCGCCGATTTCTCCCTGTCGGCGATACCAAATGGGCAGCGGCACACTCAATCCTGCCGTGACGGATTCATCGCCGGTTTCCCGATGATACGTACCGAAGACGGACACGTTCGGCATGCGCGAGGCGCGTTCCTGCTCGATCGTGAATTCGGCCTGCTCAACCACTTTCTGATG
>FRDC01002202.1_pt2 | contig 13454 bp, 8 predicted proteins | sample 1106171 | NCBI WGS metagenome assembly FRDC01 (sample SAMEA3930566, study PRJEB13176) | freshwater metagenome | biome: Drinking water system; feature: drinking water; material: water | place: Singapore | collected 2014-12-20
TCTATGAAAAACTCAATTGAAGAAGAAGCACTCCGATATCACTCTAAGGGTCAGCCTGGTAAGGTTGAGGTTATTTCCAGCAAAGAATGCGCAACAGAGCACTCATTGGCTCTCGCATACTCTCCTGGAGTGGCGGCTCCGTGTAAGGAAATCGCAAAAGACCCTTCGAAGGTTTACGATTACACCACAAAGGGTAACCTTGTTGCCGTCATCACCAACGGAACAGCAGTTTTGGGTTTAGGCAATATTGGACCTTTGGCTGGTAAGCCAGTGATGGAAGGAAAAGGCGTTCTTTTTAAGCAATTCGCCGGAATCAACGTTTTTGATATCGAGCTAAACGCCACCGACACGAACGAGTTTATCAATGCCGTGAAAGCTCTTGAACCAACATTTGGTGGAATCAACTTAGAAGATATCGCTGCCCCAGAATGCTTTATTATTGAAGAAACTTTGAAAAAAGAAATGAACATCCCTGTTTTTCATGATGATCAACACGGAACCGCCATCATCACAGGCGCTGCTTTGATCAATGCTTGCGCAATCACCAAAAGAAAAATGGATGAAATCAAAGTGGTGTTCAACGGCGCCGGTGCTGCCGCAATCTCTTGCGCTCGTATTATTAAGGCTCTTGGAGTGCGCAAAGAAAACATCTTGATGTGTGACTCTCAAGGCGTGATCTACAAAGGTCGCACCAAAGGGATGAACAAATACAAAGAAGAATTTATTGTAGACACAGAGGCTCGCACCTTAGCCGATGCTTTTAAAGGCGCTGATGTGTTTATCGGTTTGAGTGTGGCGGGTGCCGTAACCCCTGAAATGCTTTTGACCATGAGCAAACAACCTATCGTATTTGCAATGGCCAATCCAGATCCAGAAATCACCCCGGATGCAGCAAAGAAAGTTCGCTCTGACGTGATCATGGCAACGGGCCGAAGCGATTATCCCAATCAAGTGAACAACGTTTTGGGTTTTCCATCGATCTTTCGCGGCGCTCTTGATGTGCGCGCCACTTCGATCAATGAAGAAATGAAGTTAGCAGCGGTTCATGCTTTAGCCGAATTAGCTCGCGAAGAAGTGCCTGACAGCGTTTCGCAAGCTTACTCGAATAAGTCTTTTCATTTTGGACCTGATTACATTATTCCAAAACCTTTTGATTCGCGTGTGCTATTGAAAGTCGCGCCTCGAGTGGCAAAGGCCGCTATGGATACGGGCGTAGCGCAATTGCCGATCAAAGATTTTGAAGCTTATCATCACCGCCTTGAAGCTTTGCAAAGTCGTACGCGTGGTTTTATCAGAACAAATATCAATCGCATTAAAGAAAAAGTTGCTGCCAATAAAGAAAACTTACCTGTGATTTATTTTCCTGAAGGCAGAAGCTCGAAAATTTTGAAAGCTTTGAATGTTTTGGTGCGCGAAAAAATCATTCGCCCAGTTTTACTTGGCTATGAAGATCAAGTGCGCGGGAAGATCAAAGAGTTAGAACTTGAGCATTTAGATAATATTCCTGTGATTCAACCATCACGCGATCCTAAACACGGCCTTTATGCAAAAACACTTTTTGAAAACCGTAGACGTAAAGGAGTGATGCAAGCTGAAGCCGAACGTTTGATGGCGGATCCAAATTACTTTGCTTCAATGGCTGTTCATATGGGCGATGCTGATGCCATGGTGACCGGCGCAACGATGAACTACGCCGAATGCGTTCGCCCTATTCTAGAAATCATTGGCACTGGTAAAAACCGCGTGGCCTCTGGCTTGAACATTGTTTTAGCTAAAGAAAAAATCATGTTCTTCGCTGATACAACGGTGAATATTGATCCAAACGCCGATCAATTGGCCGGGATTGCCCTGCACGCTTCACGTGTGGCGCAGTTCTTTGGCATGGACCCGAAGGTGGCGATGCTTAGTTACACAAACTTCACTGGACGAAAAGACACTCCACGAAAAATGCAAGAAGCTGTACAGTTGTTAAGAGAAAAAGCTCCGGGCATTATCGTGGATGGTGAAATGCAAGCCGATACCGCCATCAATCCCAATATTGTAGAGCGTATTTTTCCATTTTGTGAAATCAAGGGCGGCGCCAATGTTTTGGTTTTTCCTAACCTTGATGCCAGCAACATCGCTTACAAATTGGTTCAACAACTTGGTAACGCCGAGGTTTTGGGACCTTTTCTTATGGGAGTTCGCAAACCTGCGAACGTTTTACAGCGGACCTGTACAGTGGACGATATTGTGAATACAATTGTTCTAACGGCTCTTGAGAGCCAAGCTTACAAGGAGCTGAACTAATCGAACGCGTAATCGTCGTTGGCGTAGGTCTCAAATCTGAAATGTTATCCGACGTAAAAGATCGTCTCGTCGAAATGGAAGAGCTTATCGGCGCTTCTGGCGGGACGGTCGTCGCCAGTCTCACTCAAGTTTTGCCACAATACAATCCCGGCACATTGATCGGCACAGGTAAAATTCAAGAGATCAAACAAATGGCTCAAGAGCTCGGTGCAACCACCGTTGCATTCGAACACCCTTTGAGCGGCGTTCAGGGTCGTAACTTGCAGCAGACTTTATCGGGCTTAAGCCCAGATGACCCGATTCCAAATGACGTGATCAAAGTGATTGATCGACATCAAGTGATCTTGGATATTTTTGCTCAGCGCGCTCGTTCTTACGAAGGAAAGCTGCAAGTAGAGCTAGCGCAGATGCTAGATCAATTGCCACGCATGGTGGGTGCATGGCTTGGTTCTTTATCCCGTCAGGGTGGCGGTATCGGTACTCGCGGTCCCGGTGAAAAAGCCATCGAGATGGATCGTCGCCGTATTCGCGAACGAATGAAGAGTATTCGTAAAGAATTAGATGGAGTGTCCCGTCATCGTAAACAACACCGCGCTTTACGTAAGCGCCATCGCATTCCAACTTTCGCATTGGTAGGCTACACCAACACCGGGAAATCAACTTTATTGAATCGTTTAACGAAATCCAATGTTTTAGCAAAGGATCAGGTGTTTGCGACCTTGGATCCAACAACACGCAAAGTGTTCTTACCAAACTCGTCTGAAGCTTTATTGACTGATACGGTTGGATTTATTCGTAATCTTCCCCCGCATTTGATCGATGCTTTTAAAGCGACCCTAGAAGAATCTCTTGAAGCTGATGTTTTACTTCATGTGATTGATTTGTCTCACCCACGCATGGATCAACAGATCCAAGTGGTTCGTGAATTGATTGAAGAGCTTGGCTGGAACAAACCCATTATTCATGTTTACAATAAAATGGATATCGCATCCCCTGATAAACAATTTCAAGTAAAGACCTTCCCTCGCGTGTTTATCAGCGCAGAGACCGGCCAAGGCATTGATCAGTTGAAGCAAATGATGATCGATTCTGTTTCGGCTTTTCAACACTCTGTCGAGTTGTTTATCCCTAAAGCTGAAGAGCATTTGATTTACGAACTCGATCGCGAATCCAAAATTGAAAAAAAAGAACCCGCCACCCAAGGGACCATTTGCAAGGTTCTACTGACTGACCAACAGCTTTCTAAGTGGAAAAACTATTTGTCCTAAAAGCCGCAAAGGCGGCTACAGTTTATTTTTCTTGAATACTTTCGATAAAGGCTTTTTGCGAAGGTTCGCGGCCCAAGAATTGTCTTAACAAATCCATAGGCTCTTTCATATTACCTTGTTGTAAGATCACACGGCGGTACTTCATACCAAGATCTTTGTTCATCACGCCCTGCTCTTTAAATTTAGAGAACATGTCTTCAGCAAAAACCACAGACCACAAGTAACCGTAGTAACCTGCCGAGTAACCCATCAAGTGACCAAACTGTGCCGGGAACACATCTTCTGGCACTGGCTCAAAACCAGAGTAGTCTTTAGCAAGCTTAAAGTAAAACTCTAAAGGATCAAGACCCTGCTTTGTGTGCAAACTCATGTCGTACATTCCAAGCATCATTTGACGTGAGTGAAAGATACCAGAGTTGTAATTCTTGTCGGCCTTAAACTTTTTAACCAAATCTTTCGGAATTCTTTCGCCAGTTTTATAGTGAGAAGTCATGCGATCAAGCAACTGATCTGTATAAACCCAGTTCTCAAGCATTTGCGATGGAGCTTCAACAAAGTCACGATACACATTTGTTCCAGACAAAGAAGCGTAAGGTGTCTTCGTTAAAGTTTGGTGCATGATATGACCAAACTCGTGAAACAAAGTTTCTACCTCTTGAACTCCGAGCAATGACGGGGCATCTGGTTTTTCCGGAGTGAAATTCGCCATCATCACGCCAATAGGACGACGGTTGCTACCATCCACCATTTTAAAAGTACTGCGATAACCCATGGCTGCTTGGTGATTGTACTTTCCGTCACGAGGCTCTAAGTCCAAATAAAAGTATGCAATAGTTTTTCCACCATCAATAATTTCATATGTTTTCACTGATGAGTGCCAAACATTGGTGTTTGCAACCTCCTTAAATTGAACGTTGAACATCTCTTGATAGAACTTCAACATTTCACTAACAACTTTTTGGCGAGGAAAATACTCACGAGCTTTTTCTGGGTCGTAATCTTTGTATTTCTTTTTGTAGAGTCTCGAATAGTATTCAAGATCCCAAGCATTCAAAGGTTTGCCTTTTAGCTCTGGATTGGCCTCTGGGATAAACTTCTTTAGGCGCGCCATATTTTTATCGCGCATAGCAAAGAACTGCGGACGTAGGCCATCGTAGAATTTAAAAACATTTTCTGGGCTTTTTGCCATTCGATTGCCAGTCGTCACACCAGCCCAATTTTTATAACCCATTAGTTCAGCCACTTTTTGACGGTTGGCTAAAACCTCTTTTAAGATTTCGATATTTTTAGGACCCACTCTTTTACGATAAGCCACGTACATACGCTTACGCGTTTCTTCAGAATTCGCATTGGCAATCACATCAACATAGTCGCTGGCTTTCATTGTCACTATGTATTTTCCAGCTGATGACTTCTCAAAACGCTTGATCGAATTTTCAGGCACTCCATCGAGCTCTTCTAAAGTGTACTCTACAACGGTTTTGTCATCGTTGATGTTTTTACTAAACTGATTCGATAGCTCGTTTAATTTTTGCTGAATCTTTAAAAACTCTGCGTGCTTGGCAGGATCAGCAATCAAAGCCCCGCTTTGCTCAAGACCTTTTAAAGTCACATAAGATAAACGACTTTCCGCTTTATTGCGGGGCTTTAACTTTTTCAAAGCCTGGTAAACATCAGTTCGAGCGCTCACTCTGTCTGTTGTATTACCCACTAAGATTTTGCATTCATGTGCCTCTTGGCGAATGTCTTTGTCTGTATGTAAATTAAAAATCAAAAAGACAACCGCAATCTGATCTTCGAATTCACGATTGATATTTTCATAATCTAAAAATAAATCAAAGCTCGTTGGATTCTTATCGGCCTGAGATTTCTTTAACCATTCTTCAATATTGGATTCAAACTCAGCCAATTGCTTGGGGCAATTTTCTTTGATCTCGCCTTTTTTAACATCCCATGGAATTTCATAACTGTTACTAATCTGCGCAGGCTTTCTTTGTGAGTCATCTTGCTTATTTAAAGCCTCTTTCTTTTTCCCGTGAGAGCAAGACGCGATAAGGGCTGCAGAAACTAAAATTGATACCAAATACTTAGCTGACATTGAAATCACCTTTCTAAATGCACAATAAGGTTCAATATCCCAGTGTCCCCCACCAGCCGTCACTTGCTGACGCACTGATTTTCATTCACAGCCGAGGATCTCGACCTAGGGCTTGCAAAACAAGCAATCAACTCAATAAACACAGCGAAAATTCCGAAAAAGATCATAGCATGAAAACCTACATTGTTTCGCATCTTGGCCAAGAAATGGGCCCTTATAAAGAAGCTGAATTGAAAGCCCTTTGGGAAAAGAAACAGATTCTTCCCGTGGATTATATTTTTGATGCCGAGAAAGAAGATTGGTTTGTCATCGCTGATGTTTTCGAGTGGGCACAGCACTTAACTTCCACCTCTATTCCGATTGAGCGCCCACCTTCTTTAGATAAAATTGAGCGCACTCGCACGAACTTTCCAATTCGCGTAGAAAAAACGGCTGCTAAAATTATTGTTAAAGAAGATCCACCACCAGCTGAAATGGTATTTAGACGCCCCCAAAATATGGCGTATGAAACTCAATTTAAAGCCGGAGAAGCAAAAATTGATTTGTCGGATTTAGCAAAAGCCCCGGGATCTTTTGTGCTGAAAGAACTACCAGGTTCGCCGCTTCGTTTTAAAGAGGCTTTTCAAATTGAAGTTCATCCAGCTATAGCTAAAAAAATGTCTATCAGTGCCTCAGCCAGCATTCTTGCTGGACAAGCTATCAATGTGAAAATTGAAACCTTAGACGAACACGGCCACTTCTGTCCAACAGTCGATGGCTCGGTTGAACTGAGCATTCGTTTTGAAAAAGAAAATCGCATCGAGCGCGTGCAAATTCTAAGAGGCTTAGGACACTTTGCTTTTTATCACACTCGCGCCGAAAAAATTGTTTTTGAAATCACAGAAGGCATAGCCAATCTTGAAGTCGGTGCTGCGGTGACAACACAAGTGCACGCAGGCACTGCTACTCACATGTCGGTGATCGGCAAAAACCAATTCGTTGCAGGACAACCAATTCAATTGCAATTACAGGCTGTGGATCAGTTTGGAAATTTTGTACAAAGCTTTAGCGCAAGAGTTGAAATCGAAGCCGATAAAGCCGCTCTCAATAAATCTTCAAATAAAGTCAGTTAATCAATCTTCAGTTAAAGTGCCGTCTTTGCGATCTTGTTCGCGATGCTCAAGACGACGAGCTCTTCGGCGTTCAGCGCCTTTGTATCTGCGCTTTTCTGCCTCTGTTTCTGGGATCACCGGCGGCACAGGTGTTGGAACACCGTTTTCATCCAAAGCCACAAAAGTTAAATACGCTGAAGCGGTATGAAAAACTTTTTTCTCAATTGGATTTTCAGCATCCACACGAACGCCAATTTCCATTGATGTTCTCGAAGTGTAATTCACACTGGCTTTTAAATTGATAATCCAGCCTTTAAAAACCGGAGCCACAAAGTGCAAAGCATCGATGCTGGCCGTAACCACAGGCATAGCGCAATGACGTTGAGCCGCGATAGCACCAGCAATATCAATCCACGACATCACCACTCCACCAAATACGCTATCAAGAGCATTGGTATTTTGTGGTAAGACCAATTCGGTCATCGTCACATGAGAAGCCGAAACAGGCCGAGGGGTCAGATTGCTTTTCACGCCTTTCGCCATTGCCATTTTTGCAGAAGATGCCAAAGACGACTTCGGTGAAGACTTTTTTACAGATTTTGATTTTGCCATATTTGTTTAAGATAGCGAATGCTGTGCAGAAAGGGAACTGTTACCCACAAAAAAATAAAGCCCCATTTTGTGGGGCTTTACTGGATTGCTCAGTACTATAAAACTTAGTAACCAGAATCGTTGTTATTGCCGAATCCACCGCGGTTGATTCCTGAAGTTGGCAAACCCATTACGGTTGTGCTTCCAACTGGAATGCTTTGCGCTTGTGCTTGATTCGCGTTGATTTGGTTTTGATCCGCTGCTGGACGCTCTTCGCGCTCTACGAATCCTAAATGAGGTAAGCACCATACGATAAGTTGTGCTCTCGATTTAACGTTCATCTTTTTATAGATGTTAGTTAAGTGGAACTTTACAGTTTTTTCTGTGACAAACAGCTGATTCGCAACTTCCTTGTTGGAAAGTCCTTTAGTCACAAGTTCCGCCACTTCGGCTTCTCTGTTTGACAAACCTTTTTGTATTAGGACATCTCTGAGCATCCTTGCTCTCCTCTTTTTAGGGTTAGTAAGATCCCATCATTGGATCTTAGTAGGATCCGGTGGATCCCCTGTATAAAAGTCTACAGAACTTTAGCGAGTCCGCAAGAGTAATGTTACATTCTAGACTGTCAAAAAGTTTGCATCTCAGGTCCAATAGAGAGGCGTTTCAATGTCTTATGTTACAGATTCTTTATGATTAAACTTTGCCTTAACCGGTCGAGGCTAGCTGTTGTGTCCAACTTTTTTAGGCAACAGAAAATATCTTCGACTCTTTTTCCCCAAGTTTGGATCTTCGCCCAGCGAATATTGAAGCCTTCTTCAGCCAAACCCGCCACTGCCGACATCAACAAACCCTTCTGATCACGACCTTTGAACTCGAGAATGATCTCTTTTTCTCCTTCGGAAATAACTTCGATAGAGTCGAAAAGCGGCTCTAGCAGCGGCTTTTCGAGGATGCTCGATTGAGATTTTTCAAGCCACGTTAAAATTCTTTTCTTAGGTTGCTTCGAACGAATCTGAAACCAGTCGTAGACACCAAAATCAGGAATGGTTTGAACAATCGATGCATGAATCGCGCAGCCTGATTGATAAATTGTTTGAACATATCTCGCCACCAAACCCACTTCATCTTGAGGAGTAAAGAAGCGCACCCAATACTGTCCCACTCCATCACTGAACAAAGCCACGCTTGATTTTTTTAATTTCATGACGCTCTGCAGATCTTTGATCAACACTTTGGCAGGCACACTTTCAACCAATAAAGGATCAAGCGCCGAAAGATAGCTTAAAACCTTTTGATTTTTCACCTTCTCTGCTTCTTTTTTCAGCAAACGAAAGCGTTCGCCCTGAGGCGACTCCATCGACTGCACCACACGGATCAAAAGATCCTCTTTCCATGCATTCCAAGTCTCTAAATTAGTGGCCCGAATATCCACAGCTGTTAACAAAAGCAGCAAGCGCAAACGATCACTGCTCGCCCCGATAGAAAGCAGCTCACTCCAGGTACTTAAATCCGATGCATTTCTTCTAAAAGCCAACTTCGACAGCAGCAAATGGTTGTTTACCAACCACGCCACCTCTTGCTGAAACTTTTTAGCAAGCCCACTATTTTCTAAATCTTTAAGAACAATCTTTTCGCCTTCAACAGAGTGATCGCCTTGCAGGCCTTTACCAAGATCATGGTAAAGGGCTGCCCAAAGCAAGATGCTCCACTCTTGAGGTGAAGTTTTTTGAATCCATGGTTTTAATTTTTTAAAACGACTTGAGTGATCTTTCAATTCAGTCATTTCTCTTAAGGTCAGCATCAAGTGAGTATCAAGAGCATATTTATGATACTGGTCGGGCTGACTCCAGCCCCTGATGCGCTTCCATTCGGGGATATGTCTTAAGAAACTTTGCGACCAAAAAGCATCTTCTACTTTTTCTGCAGCTAAAGACTCTGTAAAGAACTGCTTTCGCCAGACATTGGAATTGATATTTTCTAAGCGCTGTTTTTCTCTTAACTGCCAAAGAGTGCGTTTTCTTTTTGTACCAAGCTGCCCATCAATCACTTGATCGCTGATAGCTGCCACATCAGCAAGGCTTTGCTGAAGCTCGCGCATGGCCATAGGAATGCTGGGCTTTTTTAAAAATTCACGCCACTGGCTTTGTGCTTCTGCCGACATAATATCGCTGCTTTGTTTTTGATGAATAAACAATCTTGCTAACTTTATAAAATCAAAAGCTTCGGCTAATTTTTTATCTGGAGTGTCCAGCTGATAAAAATGCTTGAGACTTCTGACCTGCTGCCCATCCCTTAAGCCACCACGTCCATATTTCAAATGTGGCTCGAGTGTTCCCGGAAGATCACCAAAACGCTTTAATCTAACAGCGCGATCTTCTTGAATGGCTTTTAAAACTTGTTTCTTCCATTTTTTCTTTAATTGTTTTTTCTGTGCTTCAATTAAATGCTGGTCCGCTTCGTGAAAGGCCCGGCCATCCATCAAGCTGATGACATCAAAAGCTTCTACACCTTCAGACCAATCCTCTAAGTTTTGCGGAACCCGCGCTCTGACTTTCAGGCCACTTTCTTGAGCCCAGGTCATCCATGATTTAACAGCGGATTCTTCCCCCAAAAAAAGTAAGTCGAGATCCGAATAAGGACAAAGCTCTTCTCTTCCCATAGAACCTAAAAAAATCGGCCTTGTTTTTTCAAAGCTCGGACCTTTTTGCATTTGCTCTAAAGCCCAAACAGAAACCTTCGCTGAAATCTCTTGAGTTTGCGATTGCCACTTCTTCGTATCAAATTTCTTAAAAAACTCGGCGTACTCTTGCCATTGCTTTTCGTTTAAGAAAGTTTTTGCTGCCATTGCGACACTTTTTGTAAGGCTTCGAGTGGAGTGGTCTTCGTCACATCCATGCTCTTCAATTCATTGATCAACTCTGGATCAATTATCGGATGCACGGATTCCCATAGATCCATCTGTGCTTGTTTACTTGCCGCTTTTGGCGAATCCGATTTCGCAGGTGGAACCTTCGCATCCCCTTCATGAGCAGCTAAAAGCTCTTGAGCTCTTTTAATAAGAGACGCCGGAAGCTTCGCCAATTGTGCGACGTGAATACCATAGCTTTTTTCTGCAGGGCCTTTTGCCAAAGCGTAAAGAAATTGAATCCCTGCTTTGTCATCACGGATGCTCATATGCCAATTGTGAATCTGTTTAAATTTTTCAGTTAAGTTGGTGAGTTCGTGATAATGAGTCGCAAAAAACAAATAAGGCTTTCTTTCATTCACTAAGAACTCTAAAATCGATTGAGCCAAACTCATACCATCATAAGTGCTTGTGCCACGGCCGATCTCATCAAGCAAAACAAGAGAGCGATCCGTTGCTCGCTGCAAGATCTCTGCGGCCTCAACCATTTCCACCATAAAAGTAGAAAGTCCTTGGGATAAAGAATCATTTGCCCCAATACGAGTTAAAATTTGATCCAGAACCGGCAACTCTGCTTTCGTTGCCGGAAGAAAGCTTCCCGTTTGTGCCATGATACACAACAAAGCAATTTGCCTCATCAATGTCGATTTACCGGCCATGTTTGGACCAGTGATCAACCAGCAATCCCCGCTTTTGATTTTCACTGAATTTGCTACGAAAGTTTTTTTCAAACTTTGTTCTAAAACTGGATGACGACCATCCTCGATATGAACAGTTTGATCACGCGAGAACGTCGGCTTCACGTAACCACGCTCAAGGGCAAGCCACGCAAAGCTAGTAAGCACATCAAATCTTGCGAGCTCTCTTGAAAGCCAAAGCACTTCCGACAAATAGCTTAAAATTTCTGTTTTCAATTGAGTGAAGATTTCAAGCTCAAGCACACAACGCTTTGTTTCCGCGCTAAGAATTTTGGCTTCAAGCTCTTGCAGCTCTTTCGTTGTAAAGCGCTCGGCATTGGCCAAAGTTTGTTTGCGCAAATAATCCGTCGGAACTTTTTGTAAATGCGTGTTGGTGATCTCGATGTAATAGCCAAACACATTGTTGTAACGAACTTTAAGCGAATTGATCCCTGAACGCTCTTTTTCTTTGGCCTCAAGTTCGAGCAACTTTTTTTGCCCATTGGCCGTAAGATCCAAATACTCGTCTAACTCTGGGGACACTCCATTTTGAATCATTCCGCCGTCTTTGATTCCAAGTGGCGCATCATCACGAATTGTTTTTTGAATTTTTTCTTGTAGCTTCAATAACTCATCAGAAACTTTCGGAGCACCATTGGCCGAAGAAAGCTCTTGTGAAAGCCTTAGGTTTTCTGCGATCACCAACATGTCCCGAGCATTGCCTTGCGGTGATGCCACTCGAGCCATACGGCGCTCAAAATCATTCATGCTGGATAAAAACTCGCGCACTCGCTTTAACTCTTGAGTGTGATTCATCCAGTAACTGACTTGCTCTTGTCTGGATTCAATTTCTTTTAGCTCAATGGATGGCGAGGCAAGCCACTCTCTTAACAGACGTGCACCAAATGAAGTTTTCGTTCGATCCATGACATCGCAAAGGCTGTTTTCTTTATTGCCTAGTGAAGATTCAAAAACTTCAAGATGCTTTAAGGTTCTGGCATTAAGCTCTAAGCGCTGTTTCCAAGATTTGCTTTCAAAATTTTGAATAAACGCTTTGGCTTCTGCCCCCTGCATAGCCTCGACGTAATTTTGCAAGCGCTCAACCGCTAAAGCCGTTGCATGAAAAGACAATGGCCAGTTTTGCAAATGAACAAAGTTTTCAAAGTCATTTTTTTGATCAGGGTGCAGAATCATTTCAGCTGGCTGATAGAACTGCAAAATTTCTTTCAGTTCTGATTCCGATTGGTAAGGATAAAAGAATGCGCGGCCTGTGGTCACGTCGGCGAAAGCCACATGCCTGTCGTCAAAGCTTGAAATAAAATGAAGAGCCGTGGGTTTTAATGTTTCTGGATCAAACACCATCCCAGGAGTGAGCACTCTGGTCACTGCACGCTTTACTAAACCCTTCGCAACGGCTGCGTCTTCAATTTGATCGCAAATGGCAACTTTGTAGCCAGCTTGCAAAAGTTTTGAAATCGGAGTGGCCACACTGTGGTGGGGCACTCCACACATTTTTGTATCGTCGGCACTTTTTTTATTTCTTTGAGTAAGAGCAATGTTCAAAATCGGAGCTGCTATCTCGGCATCGCGATGAAACATCTCGAAGAAATCGCCCATGCGAAATAACACAACTTTATCGGCGTGATCCTTTTTAATCTGCCAATATTGCTGCATCAACGGAGTTAATTTCCCCTCCATTTTCGACCCCTCTCATCTTACGTAACACCAAAGTGCGTTTATGCGTATTTTTAGCCCGCTTTACCCTGATTTTTGGTTACCGTGGGGTGTGAAATGGGTCAATACTCTTCACTGGGCTTCAGTGCGTTATTTATGATTTGCACACTTCTTATTGCCCTATTCTATAGCTATAGCGGCCGCTGATCCCTATACAGATTTATATCAGTTTTTGATACCTATATTGATTATGATTTCGGCACAAGGCCCTTAAATTCTCTTTGTGATTTTGCCCACCTTGATATCTTGGCTGGATATGATCAATCTCTAAAAAATGCTGGGCTCCGCATATTCTTTGTGTTTTCGGATCCCTAAACTGACAAACTTGATCTTTGTTTAAAACTGCCTTCTTCACTGCCAAAGCAACCCTTGTTGTTTTCACTGCCACCGTGGCGGTAACAGTACTTCTTAACTTGCCTGCTTCGCTGGTTTTTACCACTTTTCTTGCCATCTCGAGTATGGTGTCTTTTAATCCTCCACCTGTTTTATTCGACAATAAGCCCTGAGCTTTTTTGATGATTTCCATTTCTTCTTTCGTAAAAGTAATCTCAAGCCTTTCAGATTCGTCTTTTTGAATCTGTACTCTGGTGTCCAACTTAATTTCTCGATCAAACTCTTGAGCTAAAATAAGATCCGTTTGCTGATTGGTCTTGTTTTCTATCTTTAATAAAACTTCTCTTTTAATTTGAGGATCGATAATTTGTCCTGACTCTTTTTTAATCTGCCGACATATCTGCTGAACTTTTGAGACTTGAGATAAATTAAGGCTTCCCGCTTCAATTTTAACTGAAAGCTCTGGAA
>FRDC01004734.1_pt1 | contig 13443 bp, 25 predicted proteins | sample 1106171 | NCBI WGS metagenome assembly FRDC01 (sample SAMEA3930566, study PRJEB13176) | freshwater metagenome | biome: Drinking water system; feature: drinking water; material: water | place: Singapore | collected 2014-12-20
GGGTGTTTTTTTGAGATGTGGTTGTTTAGCGAGTTGGCATCTGTGAATTTTTTGCGGCAACCAAAGGGACAGCCGACAATCTGCAATGGTGCTTTGCTAACTTGGCTCATATCCCTCAATCTCACAATTTTTAATTTTCAGTTTGTCGCAGATTCTTCTAAATTTGTAAACCGCATCTGAGTAATAGCGAGTGTTCTTAGCTTGGCTCAAATTCAAAACCCCCGAGAACAACTGGCTCTAGTTTGTTGATGTCACGATAAATGCAACTATGGTGTGTTAGTGGTGGCAAGTCTTGCACATGGTACACCTTGCCCTTGTACTCTAATGTTATTCGCTCTCTTCGATAGTTTGGCGGCAACAACAACTCTGCCAAATCGCCGATAAAATTATGTCTAAACCAATCAATTTGGTCTCTCATTGCCATCTTGAAAGCGTAAACATGTTGAGTGACGCCGAGAATTGGGTCGGGCACTAGTTCGGGTGTCGGTGTTGCGTACACAACACAAAGACCTTTGTTGCGTCCTGAAAAAACAATATTATCAAAGTGCAAGTTGTTTGTTCTTTTTCTCATGTACTGTTGCAACTCGTCAAAGAACAAAACTAGATTCGATGTGTTTTGTTTTGGGTCTGCTTTGTCTGTGTTGTAAAATGCCTTGTCGCAAAATCTCTCAAATGCGGCTCGTGAGTTGTCGCCCTGATAAATCCACTGCCAGTCGGTGTCTAGTTCGTTGACTGTCTTTGCTATCTTGCCGTATCCGTTGAATTTGTTGTTGTAATCAAAGACCCACCGTTTTTTGTTGCCGACATGGTGTGTCAGTTCTTTCATTTTTTCAGTTTTGCCAAATCCGACAATGCCAAAGATGCCGATATTTTGGTTGAAGATGTGCCAGTTGAGTTTGGCATTGATGTCATTTTTGTCTGTGATGATTTGTTGCGGCATTGTTCTATCTGTCCTTGTAGAATTTTTTTATTTGTTCAATCTCGGCATCTGTTGCAAATTGCACAACTGGGCAATCATCGGTGTCGCCGACTGTGTAGAGAATAGCATCAACCAAAAATCGCAAAATCTCAGTTGCCCTCATTTCGTTTTTCATCATCTCTTTTGAGATTACTTGCAAGACTTTCGGAATTAGCGGCGCAACTGGTATCTCTGCACCGTCAATCTTTGCGGTTGTCGTTGCATCAAATGGATTTATGACGGCGGCGAAAAGTTGCATACAAAAATCAAGTCGGTCTTGCTTAATCATATCTGCGACCCCATGACTTGTGATATTTTTTGATGTGTAGAATTTCTAGCAATGCGTGTTTTATCAAATGCCATGTGAGAGTTGCTTGCCTATTATTGCAGTTCTTGCAGATTCGGCAACAAAAGGCAACAAACTCAAAAGCGTCCTCTGGTGCTAGTGGGTGTTGTCTGTGATATTCGAGTGCATTTGCAAATTGTTCTCGCTCGATTCTGCAATCATCGCAATACAAAAAATGAGTCTCGCACCAAGTCAAAAAGCGCAAAGCGTATTTGTTCAGTCCAACCCCACCTGAAGAGCAAATCTTGTCATTGGTTGTTGTTTGTTTTTTCTGATAGATTCTTGGTATAGCTGTATTGCTTTTTTTGTCGGTCTGAAGCATTGGCACTCTGACAATTTGCAATTTCTTTTGCAGTGCAATCTCAAGCAAAGAGTCGCAAGTTGATTGATGTTAAGCCAGACAATCGGCATTTTATTTGACCTCGCTTGCATCTGGTGGCAAATCAAAATCACCTTTTGCAATTTTGCTTTTTGCAGAGTCTAAGATGCTGACCCACACCTCACCACGAGAGCGACCTTGTGCTTTGCCGTTCTCATACAATAATTCATTTACAAACATTAGTGTTTGTTTCCAGAAAGTTTTGAAAATGTTGTCTGGTGTTGCCTTGATTGCCAATCTAAAACCTTTGAGAGCCAACACGTAGAGTCGACTAGTGCCGTTGTTTTCCCAACGACTAACAATTAATTTGAGAATCTCGACAACTCGCTCTTTTGGCAATGCCAACTCGTCGGGGTCTAGTGGGTCAATACTCATCATACATCACTCGGGTTTGTGTTGATTTGACCGCTCTGCATTTCTGCCAGCATTTTTTGCAGTTGCTTTTGTGAGAATTTTTTTGCAACGTCTGGTGGCAACCCTAGAGCCGCCGCAATGTCGTCACTTGATTCGATTTGTTGTTGTTCTGGCTCTGGTGCTTTTGTCTCTGGTTGTGACAGATTGAGTTGATTGTTCTGTTGCGGTGGTGGTTGTTGTTTTTTCTCTTTGCCGTCCTTTGCAATCGACATCACTCTCGGCAAAAATACGCCGCCTAGTGTCATTAGTGGTATTAGGTACTTTGCCCAGTCCTTGCCCGCAAACCACATCTCAAAAAGCGGTTTCATCACGACGCCGATGCGCTCTTTTTCGGCATCTGTCAGAGGTTTCCAACTCGAATACCTTGCGCCGATTATTTCTGAAATAATCTCAAATGGATAAGCACACATCTCGGGGTCAAGCGGTGTTGGTGTTGCCTTTTGTTGTGTCGCTGTTGCCTCTGTTGTCTTTGATGTCTCGATTTTTTTCTCATCAAATTTTACGTCGGCGTGTTGTCCCTTTGCATCGTTTGATTGTGGTGCGTCCTTTTTGACTTTGTGTGGTTCTGGTTCTGGTGCTAGTCCCCAGTCCTCAACGTTTACTTGCAACTCTTTTGCAATCGGTCTCAACAGATTAACCATGATTGCTCGGTGCTTTTTTGGGTCGAGTATTTTCTCAAATTCTGGTTGCTTGCAGTGTTCCGCAAAAAGTTTTGTTCTGCCAGCCGCAGTCTTGAAGTCTGGATTATCTTTGTTAGAAAAAATAAATTCTCTGCACAAGTCAGAGATTGATTTTGTTTCGGTCATTGTGCCTTTGTTTTGGTCACAAAGACTTGAAACTCGACCCCGCACTCTTCATACGGGCAAGTATCTTTTTGACCGTTGCTCATGCCATTGATTGCGCCGCCACACTTGGGGCAAAAATCAATGGTACATTCAACAGTCGGTCTTTTTTCTGCCAATTACCCTCGCTAGTGGTTCTCTTTTTGATGTTAATATAACTTACTTGTAAATTAATTCAGACCATTCGATGCCGCAATCGGTGCATTTTACTTTGGCAGTGTGAGTCGTGACGGTTGTGTGCAAAATTTCTTTGACTTGGATTGATGCGCCGCACATGGTGCATTTTTTTTGCCTTAGTTTTTTGATGTCAATTTTTGTTGGGTCTGCAAACGTACCTATCTTAGAAAAAAAATCATTGTGGGGCATTGTTTGCTCCGTTGGGGTGGGTGTTTTGGACTAGTTTTGGCACTACTTCGTAGAGTTTGCCATCAAGACCCCGCACAAGGTTCGGCATCATTCCCACCATCTCACGCAATTTTGTCTCGCAGACAATCGCTTTTGACGGTGAGTGTGTCTTTTTTCCTTGTGGGTGTGTCGGTGTCACCCTGACCATCGGCTCGTTGCAAACTGGGCAAATGCCTTTTTGCATCAAGTCAAGATAGTTTTTTGGTATCACCTCGGTCACTGGTGCAACTTTGAATTGTTTTGCATCAAGTGTCGAGATGTCTTTTTTTTCGTAGTCGCTCATTTGAGTATCATCTCTGTAATCTCACATAAACAAACTCAGTTGGCAAATCGCAGTCTTTGGCTCTGCATTTGTTGTTGTCTGGTAGTAGTGACTTTGGTGCAAGCATTACGGTCTCACCGCATCGCACCAAGTCAAACAATATTTTTTGTATCTCTTCGCATCGTGCCATAAAATGCTCAATGCAATAACATTCGACTTGGTTCTTTGCATCAAGTTTTGTGATGTCGATGTCTTGCTCTGTGATTGACCCGTCTGGTTGTAGTACTGGGATTTTCATTTTTCATACACCCAAGATTGCACTGGCTCGCCGCTGTGTGTCGGATTGTTAAACACCTCAACCAAAAATTGTGTTGGTGTTTGCGTCACTTTGAAATAGTAAGTACCGTTTTGCAGTTGAGACCAGTGTCGACCGCAATTACTGCAAACAACAACTAGGTTGTCGTCGTTGGTCTTGTTGCATGAGGGGCACTTATCGACGGTGTGCAGTCTGCATACTGCATTAGTGTCGTACGTCATTGTTCAAAGACCTCGCCGCAGTAGGGGCACTTGTTGACAAAAAATGCAAAGCCTAAGATGTGTTTGTTTTTTGTGCAAAAGTGGTCTCGCCACTTGCCTTTTTTTTCTTCTGGTGGCGTCATGCCCTCGCTTTGTTGTTGGCTCTGCACTGTGACTAATCCATTGTCGTCAAGAATTTTTTGACCGTTTGCTATTTCGATTGCCTCTGTGCCTTTGTGTCCCATGTTGATTAGTTCTTGTCTGATTTTTATTTTGAGCAAGATGCACTCTAGTCGGGTCTTTTCGTTCTTGAACATCTCTTTGAGTGCCGACTTGTCGACTAGTTCGCCGTCGTGGTACTTTGCAAGAATCTCTCTGATGTGTTCTGATGTGTTGTATTGCGACGAGATTTTTGCCGCAAGTTTTGGGTCTGATATTTTGGTCTGAAATTTCTTAGTCATGGTTCTACAACCCCGATTGCAAAGTCGTAATCTATTTTGCGATTCTCGATGTCAACAATCACACCTTTGAGAGATTTGCATTTGCTTAAGAGGTTTTTGTATGACTCTGTGAGTGTTGTAAATTCTCGGCGATATTTTTCGTCATACATCAGTTTAAAGTCTGGTCTGCCTTGATGCAAGACCAGACCGTCTTTGTGCCACTCAAAGGAATGATAACCCCGCTGGTCGAGGTATTTGCCAAGTCTGATTGTTGCCTTTTTGACTAGTTGCAACTCTGATAGCTCTTGCTCGGTGCAAGTGGTTCTCAGTGTTGCAATGTCGTCGCAGTCAATGAGGGTCATGCTCTGACCCCCAAGACCGCCGCAATTTTACAGACGGTGCATTGTGCGACGATGCCATCTCTTTGTGACCCCATGATGTTTGGCTCGTATCGGATTGTGATGTTGTTCTCTGCTTTGCCACAAGTGAGGCATCGCACCTCAAAATATTTTTTGCCAGTCATGTCGCTTTGTCCTCGTCCTCTAGTAGTTGCACAACAACCTCTGGTGGCATCTTGCCGTAAGATTTTTTCAACTCGTCCACAACGTGCCAGCCGCCAATCTCTGCAACGAGTGAGTGGTTGTAGTGTTTTTTCTTCAACCAGTAGTGCGCCCCCCAGTGTCGCATTGTGTGAAATACGTGTTTGAGTGGGTACTCTCTGTTGATGCCGACTGCAATGTACATCTCTTTGAGTTGTTGTGCTAGTTGCGACACTGGTGTCACGACGAGTTTTGTTTGTCCTCGTTCTAGTGCCATGTCGATTGATTTTTGCAAGTCTGGTCTCGTGATGTACTTGACCCACTTGCCGCCGTTGATGTGAGCGGTCTTTGTTTCTGTTGCCGACATGAAGTAAGTCACCTTGCCAGTTTTTTCGCTGGTGTGTTTTGTGTGTTCTAGTGTCATTGATGTCAGTGCCGCATTTCTTGCACAAGTCTCAATGCCAGCCCAAAAGACTCTGAACAAATCCGAGTCGATGCCGCCCGCTTGCAGATTCAAGTATTTGTCGATGTCCTCAAATTGTTGGTCGGTGAGTCTCTCGTCTGCATATTTTGCATGACCGACTATTTTGCGTGACATTGTACTAGACCCTCTGCCCCACCAGTTTTTGCCATTAGCGGCGCAGAATGACACCATTGCATACGACCAGCGATAGTCGACACCCTCAATACTGCCTTGTCTGCTGTTTGGTACTCTGCCCTCTCTGTATGCGTCAAGAAAATTTCGCTTCAACAACTCGGTTGTGTCTTTGTCGATTAGCATTTGTATCGGCTGGATTTTTAGGACGTTGCAAAGTTTCTCGATTCTGACAACCATGTCTCGGGCGATTTTGATGCCCTTGCCTTGCTTGCGGTTTTTGATGTCGTCCCACCATTTTTTGACATAGGGGTCTGACAAGATGTCGTGGTCTTTGCCAAATTCGATAAAGTCTTGCAGTTGTGCTAGTGCCTTTGCTTTGTCGTCAATGACAACCTTGCCGTCTTTGTCGAATTGTATCTCACCTAGTGCCTCTGCCTTTTTGATATAGTTGTGGATTGTCTGTCTTGTGTACCCAATTTTTTTTGCAATGTCTGTTGGGTTCAGTGGTGCGATTTTTGCGTCGGGGTCACCCTTGCGCAGTTTTACAATGTGTTGTCTCAACTCGTCCTCTGTGACATCTTTGCCATAGAGATTGAATCGTTTGTAGTTCTCGCTCATGGTATCGCCGCCCTTGATGTTGGTGCATCAACCAAAAGTACAGTGATGCGACTGTTTTTGTTGCATTGCAGTCTGACTTTGGTATATGCAACCTCTTTGTCGTGTTCTGCGACGGTTGCTTTGCAGTCTGCAAAAATGTTTGGTACGACTTGGTTGCAAAACCAGTCAACCTTTTGCTCGTGTGACCACTTTGGGTCAAATCTTGCGATTGTAGACATATCTTGGTGTGGTTGGTTTTGGTAAATAAGGACTCACTCAAATTTTGTTGTTCTATTAATAAACGACTGGTGAGGTTTTGTTGCCTCACCAGACCGTATGTCTACAAAACGCCCAAAAGCGTCTGAGGGTTCATGCGACCCTCTGTTGTTGTTTGTTGCCAGTGTTGATAAAGTTGTGTCAAATTCAATTATTCTAAACATTGTTGCAAGTTCTTTTTGTTGTGTTGTGCTCGACTCAACCCCATTGTTGCAAGTCCAGCCATGCCCAACACCATTTGTTGTTGTCTGTTTTCTGCCTTGTTGTCCCGAAAACAAAATCTGTTGTGCTAAACAGTCGTACTCCAATCGTACCCCATTTTCAAGCGTGGTTGGTGTCAAACGTACTCCACTTGTACCCCTCTGTTGTGCTCAACAAGTGACAAAAGAGTACCTCTGGACTGGAAAAATGGGCAATTTGACAAGCAATTTTACACAAAGTGTCAAATTGCAGGCACAAAATAGCGTATTCTTAATCTTTTAAAAGATAGCAAAGTGTCAAATTCAAATTGTGTTTTTTTCGCAAACAGTGGTACAGGGGCGGCACTGTCAGTCAAAAAGACTTGCGAAGATTGCATTTAGTTTTTTTGGGGGGGCGCAAAAAAAATTTAGGGTGCTGACTTGATGCCAGCGACCTTTTTTGCAGAGTTGATTATTGCTTGCAGTTCCGAGTCTGAGACCTGACCGTCTTGCATTGCGTTATCAATGTCGACAATGAGGTCTTTGATTGCGGTTAGTTTGGTTCTGTATTTACCCCACCATGCCGCCGTCACACCAAGTACGATTGTTATGATTTGCGCCCAAGTGTCAGAGTTGATTGCTAATGATTCCATTAGACCACGCTCTCGAATTGGGGCAAGTTGTGTTGTGCTGATGCGGTGTTGACTTGTCTTAGTGCCTCTCTGTACTTCTTGACCTCTGGTGTCTCGCCATCTCTGGCAAAAGAGTCTTTGATGTTTTGCAACATCTGAGAGTCATAGTTTTGTTTGAATGAATGGCGCAGTTGTTCAGCCTCAGCCCTTGTTGTCGTGCCTTGAGGTCTGTTTTGCTCTGCGTTGGTTCTTGCGGTGTTGTCGTTCTTTTCCGCTTGGTATGCTCTGGATTGCTTTTCTAGTTCCTTGATTCGGTTTTCTAGGTCTGCAAGTTTGTTGTTGAGTTGGTTTGAATCCATGCCTTAGTTTTTGTCTGGTCTGGCTGGTATATATCAGATTGTGTTGAGACTCTTTGGTCTCTGATTAACTGTTTGATGTCGCTTTGAATTGTGTCTATGTCGTCGTTAATCTCTGTGATGATTGTCAGAGTCCAGCCATTGACTAGCAAAGTAAACGCACATGATATTGATAGTACGACCCGAGCATCTAGGCAAAGAGATTTGATTGTCATGTTAGGTTAAAGTTGTCTTGCCCGATGTTGTGACGATTCTGATTGGCTCTTTGAGGGTTGGTTGCGGCATTGATTGAATCTTTAGTTGTTCTGCCTTTTGTATCTCGGTCGTGGTTGCCTCTGTTGCCTTGATTGCATCGCTGTCTGATTTTACAGTGACGCCCTTTGTCTGCAATAGTGTCAGTATCGTATCTATTCTAGCACTCAAATCAGAGACCGCTTTGTCAAGTGTTGCTAGTTTTTCGTCGTGGTTCATAGTATCACGCTGTCAATGCCAATGCCTGAGAAGTCGGTGAGATTGCTTTTGTGCCTTGTCGTCTATTCCATTGTGACTCGGTTGGCGATAATAGTTTAACCTCAGTGACAGACAAGACACCCGTTGATGTGCCCCTCAGTCTGACATATCTGTTTTGTTGAAGATGTCGATTCCATCTGAAATAATTGTATGCGTTTGTCGTCAATGATGCAAGTGTTATTGTTCTGACAGTGTACCATGTCGAGCCATCGGCTGAGACATCAATCGTAAATGCTGTTAGTGTGTTGAGCGATTTGTCGAGGTATAGTGCCATTGCGGCTGGCTCTTTGTCTGCGCTTGCAGAGAGTGTTAATTGCAATACTGGGTTTGCCTCGTTGGCTGATTTCCATTTGGTTGAGGTGTTGCCGTCCTTGACGTTTGCGGCGTCTTGGTATGGTGGGGCGGGTTCGTTGTCATATACAACTAGGTCGTCAACAGTGCAAGTAATCGAGCCGATTGTACCGTCGTCACCATTGATTGTTGCTTGGAATGTGTTGAGACCAGTGACAGACGACGGTATTGTCAGGTCGATTTGTCCGACCAGTGTACCACCAAACGAGCCAGTCCAGACATAACACCTAAGATTTGTTGTTGATGTCCTTTGTAATCTAACGTATATGACACCAGTCGAGATTGTGAGTTGTGATGAGTATGTTTTTGCACCAGTGCCGTCTTTGTACCCAAGTATTGCGTATTGTATGCCGCTGGAATTTGAAAAGCCAAATCCCAAAAAGTCAACATTGTTTGTATTTGGTTTAATGTGTGTTGTACTATTTGAGAACAGGACTGGGAAGAATACAGACCCGTTGTTGCTACACCCAGAGTTGTTAATCACAAAATCCGCTATCCATTGTGTGTCATTGAGTGTAAGACCGAGAGCCTTATGCACTCGACGCTCTGCACTCTGTGAGCCGCTTAGTGATAGTTTGTCGACAACTGTGCTGTCAACATCGACGCCAGTGCCGACTTGTGTGAATCCCGTATTACTGTTAAAGTTCTCAGTCCAATCACTCGCCCCCGCTGGTGTGACGTCCGATGATGATGCCGCCGCATCTGTTGGGGTTAGTGCATAATCACCAATCGTCGTCGAATATGGATATACGTGTGAGTCTGTTGGTGCTTCACCAACTTGAGTCCAAGACGAGCCGTTGTAAACATACAAAACAAAACTAGTTGTATCAACCCAAAGGTCGCCCGCAAGTGCTGTTGTTGGTTGAGCATCTTGCAAATAGACTCTAGTCGACCAGAGGTTGCCGCCGTATGAGACCAAGATGATCACCTCGTCAAGTTCGGCTGGACTCTGTAGGTCGCCGCATTACCCGCTGTCTGTGATTTTACTTGCAGACGGTAATAGCGAAAAGCGTTTGATGTGCCAAAGACATCTTTTGCACCAAATGCGATGTTTTGTGGATAGCCCTGATAATCTGCCCAGTTAGTGCCATCATCTGAGACCTGAATATTCATCGTTAGACCGTTTGAGCCATGTGTGTTTTCTGTAATAATTTCTAGTTGGTTAAAACCAAAAAATACAAAGTCGCAAACTGTGACATACGAGTCTGTGCTAGTGCCCGTCTTTGCGTCGGGGTTATGGTTGGCTATGATTGTCTCCATGTCGATTGGGAATGTTGCCGCATCTGATGCGAACACTTGCAGACTAAAGTCATTGACTGGTGTCCTATCATTTGGCAACTTGATTGTCAGTGTGTCGACGCTGATGCCGTTAATGACCCAAGTTGTTTGTTGACCCTTTGGCAAAAGATAGTTTCCGATTCTAATCTCTGCATCAACTGTTGAGACAAAGATAAAGAATGATTTTGCGAATTGCTTGCCGAGTTTGTTCAGAGATGCGCTCATATCCTCGACGGTGTTGTCTGGTAGGTTTACTTTGCCGTTCTCAAAGTCAAAGACCCAAGTACCAGCCGCCGCACCTTTTTTCTTTGCGCCGTTGCTTGGGTATGCAATGATGTTTGACAGTGGCGAGGTCTGGTTGCTCATTAAAAGAAGTCCCTCTTTAGTTTAGATAAAATTGTTTGTGATTTGTCCTTTGCGGTGTAGTCCTCATAGACAACATACAAGATTGCAAGTACGAGACCTAGTGCAAAGATGTTCATCGTTTGGCAATCACCAGAATTATGATGATAGCTATCACTGCGAGAATCGCCACCAATGCAGAGCCTTTTGGCAAACCGAGACCTTGCTCAAATGGTCTGAATGGTTTTGCCACCGACTCAAGACCGAGTGATGCGAGCCAGCCGCCGAGACCTACTGCACCACCAGTCGTTGCGATTTTCTTTGCAAGTGGGTCGATTGACTTGCTTGCAGTCCTTGCAGTGTTTGTTAGTACTGGAATGTACGCCCTGATTTTGTTGCCAATGGTGTCTACAATCTTAAGATTGTTTTTGCCAACATAGCCAGACATTGCAATCGTCGGTTTGAATAATATTTTGTTTGGTGGTATTGTTGTCATTATCTTCTACCCTTACCACCAAATACTAGTATTAATGCGATTGCGCCAATGACAATCATTGCAAGTTTAACTGGGTCTTTTTTGAGTGAGTCGAAAAAGTTGCTTGCCTTTTCGCCGAGTTCACTAAATGCACCGCTGTCAGTGACACCACCAACAAAGCCGCCCTCTGGTGCTTGTTGGTTTGACCCGCTTGGTTGTTGCACCACTGGGTCGTTGGGTGTGTTTATCAAAGTCAGACCGCCGATGCTGTTTGCTGGTGAGTCTGCAAAGGCTTCTTGCGGTGAGAAAAACTCTGTAATTGGGTCTCGTGGTTGTTCAAAGTATCGCTCTCTTACTGGTGAGTCGACAACATAACTTTGATTGACTGGCTCTTTGAGTACAAGTGACGCTGGCAATACAAAGGGTCTGCCCTCAATGAGTGCCTTGTCTAGTGCCTTTTGATTTAGTGGCAATAGTCCTTGTAGTGTCTGCTTGAATACTGGTGCGTCCTTTAGCGGTACTGTCTTTGATGCTGGTGTTGTAAATACTTGGAATCTCGGCGAGAGTATGCCACCGTCTGAGGGTGCAGAGAAATTCAGCGAGCCAGCCTTTGACAAGTTGACCGATGTGCCTTTTTTGAATCCAGTTGTTATTTGTCCCGCTTTTGGGTCAAACGAGCCAGCCTTTGACAAGTTGACCGATGTGCCTTTTGATGCCGATGTCTTGCTAACGCTTTTGCTTGGTGCTGGTGCAGACTTGACAGACGACCTACTGGTTGCAGTGTTCGAGCCTTTCGAGCCGCCGACACTGTTGCCAGTCCTTGCCGACGACGGTGTTGATTTTACAACCGATGATGTTTTGACAGTTGACTTTGGTGCTGGTGCTGGTGCAGACTTGCCACCAAATGCAGACGATGCGCCGCCACCGATGCCACCGCCACCACGCCCGCCACTGCTGACGCTGAGACCAGTGACACGCCCACGACCCTTTTTAGATGCTCGAGCCATTACCTTTTGAGCACCAACATTAAGACGAAAAAGACGACAATAGCGAGTACAATCACACCAATTTTTTTTGCACCGCTTGGGTCTAGTGATTGCGGTTTTGGTTTGGGATATTGTACCCTGCTGTTTGATGTATTAACTAAAATTTTTCTGCCAGTGTTCTGTGATGTGTAAGTTGTCACTGTTGGTTTTTGCGCTGGCTTTGCCTCTGCTTGCGGTGGTGGTAAAAAATAAGGGAGTGCTAGCGATGCGACTGTCGTCCCCGCTAGCAAGATTGCACCGAGTACCATTTTACTGTACAATCACCTCATGTATGTATCTGACTTTGGCTGATGCGCTGTTTTTGTTCAAGCCAATTTTTAGGTCGCCTTGTTTGAATCCGATGCTGTTGAATCCTAAAACAGAGCCAGACTCGTCAACTGGTGAGCGAGCAAAGTCGAGTATCGTGACACCCTTGTATGTACGGTTGCCGTCATAGGTGGGTATGCGATAGTCGATTTTGTCTTGTGTCTGACTTGCATAGAATTGTACTTGCTTAAAGAATGTCAGTATTGCAGTGTAAATCGAGTAGGACTCGATAACAGTATCAGAGCGAGCATTGCCAGACGTTTTTGCAATGAGCAAAATACGTCTGATGATGTTGCCGACAGTGATGTCGGTGTCCCTCTCTTCCTCTGTACCAGTACTAGAGTCGGTTGTGACTGCCTTGACAAACTGCTTAAGCAATGGATTTTTCAAGAAAGCGGCTTTTTCCTCTGCGTTCTCTGGTATTGCCTCGTAGAGTGTGACCCTTGCGGTCAATGACCAGTTGCTAGAGTTTGTGCCATATCCGTTTGCCGCTGTGTCCCAGTTCAGAATTAAATCTGCGCTCGAATAAGCGTATAACGGAATAGCGACGCTGTAATCATCTGGATTGTTTTTGGCTAGTCGAAAGTCAATGCAGAGTGCAAGTGCGACGGTCTGACCGTTGCCCATTGCAGAGGGTGCAACCCTCGGCATTGATTGCTCGTAGTCATAGAAGTTTTTGATATACAGGTCTGCGCCTGACATCTTGAATACAGTGACAACTCCATCGTCCCCAGTTAAGTCCATTCTAATTTCTGAGAATAGACTTTGCAGTGCGTCCTCAACTAGTGTTGAAGCACCAGACAAGTCAACAGTACCGTTGATTTCCAAAAAGATTCTTTGCAGTGCAAAGTCCAAGGGTAATTGGATTGTATCAACGCTGACTGCTGTGCCTGCGCCAGTGTATGTGCCCCGTTTGTTCGCTGTGTTTGGTAGCGTTCTAACGTTTGGTCGCATGTACTTACTTCCTCACTACTTGCTGAACAACTGGAATTACAGCCAACAAGAACATTGAGCCAGCGACACCAATGATTATTGCTCTGATAACACCACCCGCTTTTGCCTTTGCCGCAATCATAAAGATAATGACTGCAATGACAATTAGTGCAACAGTGCGGTGGTCTCTCAGAAATGGTATCTTTGCAATTAACCCGTCAATCATTGGTTGCAAGAATGGGGTAAGCAAAGATGCCGACGCAATAGCAATTACTTCTGGACTCTTGACTAGTTGACCAAGAGATGCTGTTGCTTTTCCGATTGATAGCATTATCATTTTATGATTCTATGTGGTACTTGTGCACCTAGCTATCAAAGGTCGTGCGTGTGCAGTCGAGACCTTTGCTAGTAAGGTCTGCGATAGTACTTGCCACCCTCTGCAATCACTTTGATTTTTGTCTCT
>FRDC01003916.1_pt3 | contig 13428 bp, 13 predicted proteins | sample 1106171 | NCBI WGS metagenome assembly FRDC01 (sample SAMEA3930566, study PRJEB13176) | freshwater metagenome | biome: Drinking water system; feature: drinking water; material: water | place: Singapore | collected 2014-12-20
GCAATCCACCGATGCCCCAGGCTGGTATCGAGCAGCAGCGCCGCCCCTGCGGCGAGCAGCAGCAAGCCCAGCAGCAGCGCGCCGATCAACCGGCCCCAGCGCCAGCGGCGAGGTGCGCGCACGCCGCTCAAAACGCCTGCCCCAGCGAGACATAGACGGCGACCGGCTGATCGCCGCGCTGCGGGTTGATCGGCGTGCCGACATCGATGCGGATCGGCCCGAAATTCGAATAATAACGCACGCCCAGGCCGGCGCCGAATTGCAGGTTGGTGAAAACGGGGAGTTCCGCTGTGGACACAGTCCCTGCGTCAAAAAAAGGCACCAGGCCGAACGGCCCGAACAGCTTGATGCGTCCCTCCAGCGAGAATTCGGTCAGGCTGCGCCCGCCAATCGGCAGGTTGTTGAGATCGCGCGGGCCGATCGCCTGAAAGCCATAGCCGCGCACCGACGCGCCGCCGCCGGCATAAAAACGCCGCGACGGTGCAATCGCATCGCGCGGCGCGCCAATGATGGTGCCCAGCCGCAACCGCGCTGCAATCACCACGCGGTCGCCAAGCGGTCGATAAGCGCTCGCGTCGAACTGCGTGCGCGCATAGCCGAACACCGCGCCCTGCAACGACAATTCGGGCGCCACGCGCGCTCCAAGCCGGAAACCGCTGGTGGGATTGAGCAGATCGTCGGACCCGTCATAGATCAGCGTCGTCGGCAGCGCAGCGATGAAGAAGGTGCGCCGCTGCGACAGACCGGTGCGCAAGGCGGTGTCGCGTTCGTCGGACGCCGCCAACTCGGCCCCGACCGACCACACCCACGCTTTCTGGAAAAAGATGTTGGTCTGGCGCTCCAGCGTGCCGGACAGCGAGAAGGTAGTGGCCTGAAAGCCCGGCCGGTTGAGATTGGCAGCGGACAGCTGTGCCGTCAAAATACGGTCGCGGCCCTCGAAATTGTTGCGCCGGAAGATGACCGCGCCCGATTGTTCCTGTTCACCGCCAACCGCGCGCAGCGTGAGCGCGCCTTCCGGCGGAAACAGGTTGCGGTGAGTCCAGTCAACCTCCGCACGAATACCTTCACCAGTGCCATAGCCCAGTTCGCCACCAATTGTGCGCGGCGGCGCGGGCTTCACGTCCACCGCGACATCGACCGTGCCCGCCGCCTTGCCCTCAACTGGCTTCACTTCGGCGGAGGACACGATACCGGTCTGGATCAGCGCGCGGCGCAGATCGTCAAGCAGCTTGGAATCATAGGGCTGGCCCGTGCGGAACCGGGCGATCTTGGCGACGTGGCGCGCGCCGAACAGTGGATTGGGCGCAATCACCACCTGGCCGAAGCGGCGGGCGCCGCCGGGATCGACCGGCATGGTCAGCCGGGCAGTCTGGGTGGCATGGTCGATCACCAGCGATGGCGGGGTTATGGTCGCAAAGGGAAAGCCCTGTTCGCCGATCCTGGCACGCAGCGCGTTTTCGGCGGCGGCAATGCGGTCTGCATCTGCCGGATCGCCCACCGCTACGCCCAGGCTGCTGCCCAGCGGGCGCGCCTTGTTTCCTGCCGACGCCAGACCGGGCAGATCGACCGATTCCAGCGTATAACGCTTGCCGGGATCGACGGTGAGTATGACGGTCAGCTTGCCGGTATTGGATACGCTGCTGTCGATGCGAGCGTCATAATAACCTGCCCCGCGCAGCAAGGTTTGCAGCAGCACGATATCCTCGCGCGCGCGGCGATCGATCTGTGCGGCATTGGAAGGATCATTCTGGTGCGTCTTCAGCGCAGACAATTCGTTGAAGCGTTGCAGGAACAAGGTGTCGGCAACGCCGCTCAGCCCTTCCAGTTTGAAGTCATAGCGGCTGAGCTCGCCCAAATTGCTACGTGCCTGGCCCGCCGTTTCTGCGGTCGCGGGCCCCAGATCAGGCCAGGGCAGGCCAATGTCCGGCAAAGGCGCCAAGGGCGACTCGGGATCAAGCATCGGCGTTTCGGGCGGCGCATCCGCACGCTTTTCGGGTGCAGGCAGGGGGGGTGCCTGCTGCGCCATGGCGTGCGCCGGCACGAAGGCAACAAGCCCCGCTATGCATGCCGCCCGCCAACGCCAACGCCCCTTCATCAAGCCCGTCTAGCGCGCAAGCAGCCGCCATAACAGGCCCGAGAGTGCAACGACCTTAATGGTGCGAATGACCGTGGGGCTTGGCCATGGTCAGGATCAACCGCTCCATCTGGCGGAAGCGGCAGAATTTCAAAACATTGCCGGCATCACGGCTGGCCTCCGCCAGCGCGGCGGCATGATAGCAGGCGTCGTCGCCATGCTGGGCGATCAGCGCGATGGCCGCTTCGGCCAGCGCACGGTCGACAACATAGGGAAGCGGCTGGTCGGACTCTGTCGGGACATGAAACATCGAGGCGGCGATAGTCCAACGCCCCATGCTGCGCGCTTAGCACTCTTGGTAAATCCGCCATTGCCCATCAATAATCCCCCGCTGGTACTGGCCGGGCGGGCGTGGCAAGGACCGGGCATGACCGAACCAAAACCCAGCCGCGCCCCGCTAGCCGGGGGTTTCCTGATCGCCCTGTCCAGCATGGTGGGCGCCGTCGCCGGCGGCACGCAGGGCCAGCCCAGTGCGGGCCTGCTGATGGGGTTGGGCGCCGGTGTCGCGCTGGCGCTGGCGGTATGGCTGCGCGACAAACGCCGCTGATCAGCGCGGCAGGCGCGACAAGCGCACCACGCGGCCGATAATCTTGGGGTTGTTCGCCTCAAGCGCGGGATAGGCGGTATTGTCGCTGACGAGATGCAGCGCGCCGCCGCGCCGCAGCAGCCGTTTCACCACCAGCGCGCCCTCATGGCGCAGCACGAACAGCCCCTCACCGGCGCGGTCGTCACCATCGACCATCAGCTCATCACCATCGGCAATCGTCGGCAGCATCGAATCGCCACGCGCAGTGACAATCGACAGTGCAGCGGCGCGCACGCCCAACCGCCGGATCAGCGCGGGATCGACGGCTTCGGTACCGGCGACGATATCAACCTCCGCAATTGCCCCCGGCCCGGCCGAAACGGCGGCATCGATGCGCGGCACCCGCACCAGCGCCGCATCACTGGCAAGCGGGCCGCCCAATACCACTTCGGCTACCCCAAGGTAGGCGGCAAGCACCCGACGATCCGCCTCACCCAGCACACGCGGGCTGCCGCGCTGCACATATTGCTGCAGATAAGCGGCGTTGCGCCCAATCAGCCGCGACAGCGCCGCCAGGCTTTCGCCCCGCGCCGCCGCCACAGCCGCCAGCGCGGCGCGCGGATTGCCGATCGTCACCGCGCCACAATATCATAGGAAATTTCCTAGACAAGTTGGAAAGATGGGAACATTTGTAGAACGAATTGAGTCGGGAGACACTGCCATGCTGCTGCGAAAGGTTGAGATTTTTCTGCGTCGAACCGGCATGCCGCCAACCCGCTTCGGCCGCGCCGCGATCAACGATCCCCGGCTGGTGCGCGATCTGCGCCAGGGGCGGGAACCGCGACGTGAAACCACCGCGCGGATCGAAGCCTTCATTGCAGGCCAACAGCAATGACCGACATCGGCACGCAACTGGCCCGCGCACTCGGCCTCGCTGCCGCTGCCGCCGGCTGCCCGGTGGAAATCAGCCGGTCGGAATGGCAGCGCTGGGCCAGTGCCACCTTCACCGGCGCAAGGCATCAACTGCTGCTGTCGGCGGCGGAAGCGCCAACATTCGACACATGGTTGGGTAATCTCGACGAGGCCGAATTCAGCATCGCCGGCCATCTGGTTGCCGATCTGCGGGTATGCCGGGTCAACCGCTGCGAGGGGCGGGTCGAAGCCGCGCTTGAGGCACTGACCGTGGAAACGGCCTGAGTGGCCAGGTCAGCGGGCGAGTTTGCGCAGGCTTTCCAGTGTTGCCGCCAGGCCGCCTTCTTTCTTGGCCTCGGCCGGATCGCCGTCATCGCGCTTGGCAATGCCGCGTTCCAGTCTTTCGAGCAGGGCGCTGATCGTCGCTTCGGTATCGCGCGGGCCGCGCCGCGACGGCGCGGGGACCGTATCTGGAATGCTGCGAACCACGGGGGTGAGCTCAAAAGTTTCCAGCCGTTCCGGTCGCGCCGCCGGGGCAGCTGCGGCGAACGAGGACGGATCATACGCTGCCAGCGGCTGATCAAGGTCAGCCGGCAGGGGGCGCGGTTCGTCAACAGGCGGCGCATCGTCCGTGACTGGCGTCTCCGCGACAAAGTCGGTGTGCGACTCGTCGATCTCACCATCCGCCAATGCCGATGCCGGTGCCGCGTCGTCGTCAATCGGCGTCCGATGTTCAGTTGAAATGATCGGCGCGCGCTGGCCGACCACGCCAACCGCTTGGCGCGGATCGAGGAACGGCATGCCCAGGTCGCGGTTGGCGAACAGCGGCGCGCGGGGCGGTGCGTCAGGATGCGCATCGGCGCGGCGCAGCACCGGCACCGCGTCATCTGCCTCCGAAACTTCCGGCCCGATGGCCAGCGTGCGCCCGCCAATGACGACAAACAGCGCAAACCACGCGACCCCGCCCACCATCGCGCCGCAGATCAGCGCCAGCACAAGCCGCGCATTGAACCCCAGCGGCGGTTCGGCGGCGGCAATCACGGCGGGGATACCGCTCGCCAATACCCAGGCTTCCAGCCGCCACTGTGCCATCACCAAGAAGCTGGCGGCAGTGACAACGGCCATTGCCACGCCGATCGCGGGTGCAAGGGCGATTGTCAGGCGCGGGCGGCGGAGAACTTCCATGGCTGCCCCTTATCATGCTTGTCGATTAGCTTTTGGTAAATTGGCGCGTAACGACCGACATTTACTGCCCAATTGCGGTCTCGTTCCACAAATTTGTAACCCGCGTCGCGCCGTGCTTCCCAGCACGCGCGCGACTCGAACAGGCCAGCCAGCGCGACGGCTATCGCGGGCGGATTGTCGGGCGCGAACAGCGTGCCGGTCACCCCGTCCTCGATCAGTTCCCGGTGACCGCCCACGTCTGACGCGGCGACGAGCCGGCGCTGGGCCATCGCTTCCAGCGGCTTGAGCGGCGTGACCAGATCGGTCAGCCGCATTCTCTTTCGCGGATAGACCAGCACGTCGATCAGCGAATAATAGCGCTCCACCTGATCGTGCGGCACGCGGCCGATGAAGTGGATGGCATGCGCGGCGGGCGATGTGGCTGCCTGCGCTCGCAACGCCGCTTCGCACGGGCCGCCACCGACCAGCAAAAGCCGCGCAGCCGGGCGCGCCGCGACCAGCATCGGCATCGCCGCGATCAGGTCATCAAGCCCCTCATAATCATAAAAGCTGCCGATAAAGCCGATCACATCGGCGCTGCGCACCCCTAGCGACTCGGCCAGCGCATCATCATAAGGCGCCGGCTCCCCGAACAGCGTGAGATCCACCCCATTGGGCGAGACCATGATCTTGCCCGGATCGACACCGCGCTTAACCAGATCGCCGCGCAGCCCTTCGCAGATCACGGCAACCGCGTCGGCCCGGCGCACGGCCCACCCCTCCAGCGCGCGGGTGGCGCGATAGCGGGCTGATCCCTCGCGCCCGGTGCCGTTGCCGACGGCGGCATCTTCCCAGAAAGCGCGGATCTCATAAAGCAGCGGCACGCCAAGCCGCCGCCGCACCACCAGCCCGGCCAGCGCGTCGAGCACCGGCGAATGGGCATGGAGAATATCGGGCCGGAACTGCCGGGCGACGCCTGCGACCCGGTCGGCAAAGGCCGCGACCTCCGCCATTTCAGATACCGGGCTCGGCCAGCGGCGCGGGGGCGATGTGCGATGGAAGTCGATACCGTCGATCGATTCTTCGGCGCTTTCGAACGCGCCGTGGCGCGGGCCGGTGACGGCGGCGACGTCCCAGCCCCGCGCCTGCATCGCCTTCAATATGGCCCGCGTGCGAAAGGTATAGCCGCTGTGCAAGGGCAGGCCATGGTCAAGAAGATGCAATATTCGCATGACCTTGTCCTGCCACAGCAGTGCTTAACGCGGCGATAACTCGCTTTGGCATAGACCGGCATCGCTGATGCAGGAGCAGGCCACGCCATGATCGACAATTTCGCGCTCGGCCTCACCCATGCGCTGATGCTGCTGACGGGATTCATCCTGCTGCGCCGGCCGGACCTTGACCATGAATCGCGTCGCCCGGGCAAGGACAAGCCCGGTGCGTGACCTGGTCTTCATTGCCTTTCTGGGGGCGTTATTCGGGTTCGGCCTGCGGCGGCCGTTCCTGTTCGTGCTTGCCTATGTCTATATCGACATCGTCTCCCCCCAGCGGCTGACCTATCTGCTGCTGAATTCGGTGCCGATCTCGATGATCGCGGTGGTGCTGGCAGTCGCCGGATGGTTGCTGTTCGACGACAAGCGCGACGTGCGGCTCGCACCGCGCCAGGGGCTGTTGCTGTTGCTGCTGGTCTATTGCTGGATCACCACCAAATCGGCCGATTTCCCGATCGACGCAGAAGGTAAGTGGGAATGGGTGTGGAAGGCGCTGGCCTTTGCCATCTTCCTGCCGCTAACCTTGCGAACAAAATTGCGCATCGAGGCGCTGCTGCTGTTCATGATTTTGTCGGCCGGCTCGATCGTCATTGTAGGTGGGATCAAGACACTGGCGTCGGGCGGGGGCGGCTATGGCGAGCTGAACCTGATGGTGTCGAACAATAGCGGCCTTTATGAAGGCTCGATCATTTCGACGGTCGCCATCTGCATTATTCCGCTCATCCTGTGGTTTGCCCGGCACGGCACAATCTTCAAGCCGGACTGGAAAGTGAAGATCTTCTGCTACGCGCTGGTCTTTGCCTGCCTGTTGATTCCGGTCGGCACCTCGGCACGCACCGGCTTGTTGTGCATTGCGCTGATGGCGCTGCTGATGCTGCGCGATGCCAAGAAGCGGCTGATGTACCTGGCGCTGATGGTGGCCGTGCCGGTCCTGGCCTTCCCCTTCCTGCCGCAAAGCTTTCTCGCGCGGATGGACACGATCCGCACCTACAAGGGCGATGCTTCCGCATCGACCCGCGTTGCCGTCTGGCAATGGACGATCGACTATGCCCGCGAACACCCGTTCGGTGGCGGCTTCGAAGCCTATCGCGGGAACCATGTCCGTTACGACCGGATCGTTGTGGAAGGTGAGCGCAACAACCAGGTCGTCAAGCGAGAGCTGGAGGTCGACAAGGCCCGCGCTTATCACAGTTCCTATTTCGAAATGCTGGGCGAACAGGGCTATCCGGGCCTTGCGCTGTGGCTGCTGATCAGCCTGATCGGCGTGGTGCGCATGGAGATGCTGCGCTGGCGCTATCTGCGCGGGCCTGAAGAGACATTATGGGCGGGGCAGCTGGCAAGCGGGCTGCAGATGGCACACCTGACCTATCTGCTCGGCGGCGCGTTTGTTGGCATCGCTTTCCAGCCGTTCATCTACATGTTGATCGGCGCGCAGATCGGGCTCGACACTTACCTCGCGCGCAAGCGGCAGGAAGCGGCCTGGCAGCCGCTCCGCCGCCGGAAACGCCAGACGCCAGCTGAGGCCGCCCTCACGGTCTGAGTCTGCGACATAATGTTACCGATTTTCATTTCGCTTCAACAATAGTATCTTGTAAGGGAGTTTCAGCAGGGGGCGTTGAGACAATGCACAAATTACTCGGCTTGCCCGCGCTTGCCGCTCTGGCGACCGCGATGATGGGTGGCTGTTCGCCCTCCGGAACCACCACGACCGCCGCCACGACCGCGGCGGCAACCACCCCGACACCGGCTCCCGCACCAACGCCGACGCCCACGCCAACCCCGACACCGACCCCCACAAGTGCGGTTGCCCAATTTACGACTCTCAACCTCGCCGCGCCGGACAATTATGCTGCGCCGACCCTGCCGGCTTATTATGACGGCACCGTCACAGCTCTCGACAACAGCCCGGCCACCAACGCCATAGCCGATCGCATCGCCACCCTGGGGCGCGTGCTGTTCTATGATCGCAGGCTGTCTGTGAACGATACCATTGCCTGCGCAAGCTGCCATCAGCAGGGAGCCGGCTTTGCCGACCGGGCCCGCTTCTCGACCGGCTTTGCCGGCGGCCAGTTTACCAGCGCACATTCGATGCGACTGGGCAATGTGCGCTATTTTGCGCCGGGGACGATGTTCTGGGACCGGCGGGCAACATCGGTGGAAGCGCAGGCAAGCGCACCTATCCAGGATTCGGTCGAAATGGGCTGGACTGCGGCCGCGGGCGGGATTGCGGCGCTGATCACAAAAATGAACGCCATTGCGTATTACCCCGAATTGTTCACCTTTGCGTTTGGCAATGCGACGATCACAGAGGATCGGATCCAGCGCGCGCTCGCCCAGTTTGAGCGGGCGATGATTTCGGCTGCAAGCCGTTTTGACACGGGTTTTGCCGCGGTTTTCAACGCGGGAGCGCCAAATCGCGGATTGAATGCAGATTTCCCCAACTTCACCGCACAGGAGAATCGGGGCAAAACACTCTTCCTGTCGAACCAGGGCAATTGCTCAGCCTGTCATGTGCCACCCACCTTTGCACTGGCGGCAAATTCGCGCAGCAATGGTCTCGATGCGGGAGAGACGCGTCTCTTCAAATCGCCTTCGCTCAAAAATCTGGGCCTAGACGGCGCCTTCATGCATGATGGCCGCTTCGCAACGATTGAACAGGTGGTGGAGTTCTACAATAGCGGCATTCAGGACGGCCCGGCGCTCGACAACCGGCTGCAGCAAGGGGGCGTGCCGCGCCGCCTGAACCTGTCGGATGCGGACAAGGCGGCGCTTGCCGCCTTTCTGCGCACGCTCGACGACCCGTCCCTCTCCACCGACAGCCGCTTCAGTTCCCCGTTCCGCTAACTTGGTGCGCGAAGGTCAGCTGGGCGCTTGAGCTGGAACCGCAAAGCCAGATAGGCTGGACGGATGCAGAACATTACCCCTGCCTATGACCTTCCCGAGCATGAACTGGGGCGTCTGTGGCACGATGTCGCGGTCTGGCTGCAAGGGCACTGGCCACGGCTGCTGATCGCAGCGATATTGGCGCTGCTGCTGTTCGCCGCGATCCGGCTGATGCGTGCTCAGGCACTGCGGCTTTGCAGAAACATGGGCAATGGCGATTCGGGCTGGTGGCGCACGACCGGTCGCACGATCTCGCGTACCGGCAATCTGTTCGCGGCGATCGTGGCGGTCGAACTCGCTCGCACCCTTGCTGATCCACCGGGCGCCGTAAGCACGTTCCTCCACACCCTCTTCATTGTGGGTGCCGTGTTCCAGAGCGCGCTTTGGGCACGGGAACTGATCGTCGGCGCGGTCGAAAGCCATGCGGACACACCACAGCTGACTGGTGAAGCGCTTTCCAGTGCACTGGGCATCGTGCGCGTATTGGTGACCTTTGCGGTCTTCACCATTGCGCTGGTGGTGGTGCTCGACAACCTCGGCGTCAATGTCTCCGCGCTCATCGCCGGGCTGGGTATTGGCGGCATTGCTATCGGCCTTGCCGCGCAGAGCATCTTTGCCGATCTGTTCGCCGCGCTTGCGATCATCTTCGACAAGCCGTTCCGGCGCGGCGACGTGATCAGCTATGGCGGGTCGAGCGGCACGGTTGAGGAAATCGGGCTGAAATCGACGCGGGTGCGCGGCATTGCCGGCGAGGCGCGGATCATCGCCAACCGCAAGCTGCTCGACCAGGAAATCCACAACATCTCGACCCGCGATTATCGCCGGATCACCTTTGCGCTCGGCATTGCCCAGCACACTACGCCCGAGCAGCTGAGCCGGCTGCCCGACCTGCTGCGCGAGGAGGTCGAGCGGCACGGGCTTCGCTTCGTGCAGGCCGGCTTCACCGGGTTCGGCTCAAGCAGCTTTGACTTCCAGCTCGATTTCGATTCACCCAGCGCCGAATGGTCGAAATTCTTCCAGGGCCGCCACCTGGCCGGCATGGCGATCATCGCGCGGCTGGCGGCGGAGGGGATAGCGCTGGCTTACCCCGCGCAAACCAGCTTCACCGCCGCGCCCGATGGCCGGCTGATCATGCCCTATCCCGACGCGCCAGCCTGACCGGCTGGCTCAGATGGCCCCGTCATCCAGGCTCAGCAGGGTGGTGTTGCCACCAGCGCTGGTGGTGTCGATCGACACGGCCCGTTCCGCGCAGAAGCGGTGCAGATAATGCGGGCCGCCGGCCTTGGGGCCAGTGCCCGACAGCCCCTCGCCGCCAAAGGGTTGAGAGCCGACCACCGCGCCGATCATCGAGCGGTTGATGTAGAGGTTGCCGACCTTGCTGGTTTCCTCGGCAATGTCCCAGGCGCGGGCGATGCGGCTGTGCAGGCCCATTGTCAGGCCATAGCCCTTGGCGTTCACCCGTTCGATCGTCTCGGCAAGCGCCCCCGCTTTCCAGGTGGCGACATGCAGGATGGGGCCGAACCATTCCTGGGTCAGCGCGTCGGGGCTGTCGAGCCGGATGAGCGTGGGCGGGACGAACAGCCCGTCCGCCGGGGCTGCGACAGTCTTCACGATCCGGTCGCGCTGGCTTTCGCGATAGGCCATCAGCCGGTCATAGGCGGCGCGGTCGATCACCGGGCCGACATCAGTCGCGGGGTCGGCGGGATCGCCCAGCCGGAGCAGGTCCATCGCGCCGGAGAGCATCTCGTTTACACCGAGAGCGATGTCTTCCTGCAGCAGTAACAGCCTTAGCGCGGAGCAACGCTGGCCGGCCGAGCGGAAGGCGCTGGTGACGACATCGGCCACCACCTGTTCAGGCAGCGCGGTCGAATCGACGATCATCGCATTGATTCCGCCGGTTTCCGCGATCAGCGGCACCAGCGGCCGATCGTCGCTTTCCAACAGCGTGCGGGCGATGCGGCGGGCGGTGGCGGTGGAGCCAGTGAAGGCAACACCGGCAATACGGGTGTCTGCGATGATCGCCGCACCCACTTCCGGCCCGCCGGGCACCAGCACCAGTGCGTCCGCCGGAATGCCCGCCCGGTGCGCGAGCGCGACTGCATGGGCGGCGATGCGCGGCGTTTGCGGCGCGGGCTTGGCGACCACGCAATTGCCGGCGACCAGTGCCGCGACCGTCTGCCCGAGGAAGATAGCGAGCGGGAAATTCCACGGGCTGATTGTCGCCCACACCCCGCGCCCGCCGAAATGCAGCACATTGCGTTCACCGGTCGGTCCCGGCAGCTCGATGGGCGCGAGGCCGCTGCGTGCCTGCGCTGCATAATAGCGGCAGAAATCAACCGCCTCTCGCACTTCGCCCAGCGCATCGGGGATGGTCTTGAACGCCTCCTGCACCGCGAGCGCCATCAGCTCGGCGCGATGCTGCTCCAACAGATCAGCCAGGCGGTCGAGACAGGCGGCGCGTTCCTCGACAGGTGTGGCAGCCCAGCTTGGGAATGCCCGAGCAGCACGAGCGATCGCATCCCCAACTTGACCGACCGGCATCTCGGTCGTCCTCGCAATAAGGTCCGAATGTGGTTGTCTGACCCGCTGCTCGACTGACGCCAGCACCGCCCGGTCGCTCAGGTCAATCCCGGCCGAATTGCGCCGCTCTTCCCCGAACAGGTCGACCGGCAGCGGAATGCCCGGATGGCCGGCGCCCGCAACCGCGGCCATCTTCTCGACCGGATCGGCCAGAATGTCCGCCTCGCTCAGCGCTTCGTCCGCGAGCTGATGCACAAAGCTCGAATTGGCGCCATTTTCCAGCAGCCGCCGGACCAGATAGGCGAGCAGGTCGCGGTGCCCGCCAACGGGCGCATAGATGCGGCAATGATAGCCTTTGTCGCCCACCAGCCGCTCATAAAGCCCGTCGCCCATGCCGTGCAGCCGCTGAAACTCGAAATCGCGGCCATTGCCGGCCCAGTCGATGATCGTCGCCACGGTCAGCGCATTGTGGCTGGCAAAGGCCGGGCGAATGCTGGGCGCGTCCAGCATGTCGCGCGCGCACGCCAGATAGCTGGTGTCGGTCGCCGCCTTGCGCGTGAACAGCGGATAATCGGCCAGCCCCTCCACCTGGGTGCGCTTGATCTCGCTGTCCCAATAGGCGCCCTTCACAAGGCGGACGTTCATCAACCGGCCGCGCTCCGCCGCCCAGCCGATCACCGGCCGCGCGCGCTTGCCATAGGCCTGCACCGCCATGCCGAAACCGTCCCATCCTTTAAGCTGGGGCAGGCCGGCGACCGCGCCGATAATATCCAGGCTCATTTCCAGCCGCTCGCTCTCCTCGGCATCGACAGTGAGCGCGATGCCCTTGGCGGCAGCCTGCACCGCGAGCGCTTCGAGCATTTCGGTGAGCGCGGGCACGCATTCGTCCCAGCGCGGCACTTCATAGCGCGGGTGCAGCGCGGACAGCTTGACCGACACCGAATGGCCGGCAGCAGCATCGCTGCCCACGGCGTCAACCGCCTGCACATAGGCCTTGAAATAGCGTTCGGCATCGGCCTGGGTCCGCGCCGCCTCGCCCAGCATGTCAAAGCTCGCGGTAAAGCCCTTATGCTCGGGGCGTTTCATCCGCCGCATCGCCTCGTCGATGGTGCGGCCCATCACGAAGATTTCGCCCATCATCTTCATCGCCGCGCCCACGGCCTGGCGCACGAACGCTTCGCCCGCGCGGCTGATGAGGCGGCGCAGCGCCGATTGCTGCGCGCCCTCGCCCACCAGCGCGCGGCCCAGCACCAGCCCCCAGGTCGCCGAATTGACGAGCGCGGAATTGGATTTGCCGGCATGGGTGTGCCAGTCTGCCTCGCCCAGCTTGTCGGCAATCAGCAGGTCGGCGGTCTGCGGATCGGGCACGCGCAGGAACGCCTCGGCCAGCGACAAGAGCGCGACACCCTCGCTGGTGTTCAGCCGATATTCCTGCAGGAACTGGTTCACCCAGCCCTTGCCTTGCGCCGCGCGCAGATCAGCCAGCAGGCCGGACGCGTGGCCCAGGATGCGCGCGCGCGACTCAGGCGTCGCCCGCGCCCGCTCGATCAGCGGCGCCAGCACTTCGGATTCGGGCGCGCGATACAGCGCGGCCATGGTTTTGCGCGGGGTGGACGCTACGGCAGTGGTCATCTTTGGTCTTCCGGTCCTGGCCGCTCTTGCGGCGAATGCCTTTGGGCGCCTATCTCAAGCGCCGCGCGAAGCAAACACATGAAGCGGAGAGGGTAATAAATGAGCAGCATCACGATCCAGGAAATGGCGGCCAGCCGCGTGGGCACCGAACAGGTTTCGGACTGGGTCGAGGTGAGCCAGGAGATGATCGACAAGTTTGCGGATGCGACCGGCGACCATCAGTTCATCCACGTAAACCCGCAAATGGCAGCGATGACGCCGTTCGGCGGCACCATCGCGCACGGCTTTCTCACGCTGTCGCTGATGCCGCTGTTGTCCTCCAAGATCGCCGATGCGCCCAAGATCGAGGGCGTGAAGATGGGCGTGAATTATGGCGGCAACAAAGT
>FRDC01003633.1_pt1 | contig 13418 bp, 12 predicted proteins | sample 1106171 | NCBI WGS metagenome assembly FRDC01 (sample SAMEA3930566, study PRJEB13176) | freshwater metagenome | biome: Drinking water system; feature: drinking water; material: water | place: Singapore | collected 2014-12-20
GTTCGCGCTGGCGCTCGCCCCGGCCCCTGTCGCGGCCGCTCTCGCGACGCCGGCCGTCGCGGCCGCGGTCTCCACCACGGTCGCGGCTGCGCCGCGGCTCACGTTCGCCGCGCGCACGCACGTCTTCCTGCGCGCCGGCGAAGAAGTCGCCGAGGTCGAGTTCCTCGATCCCGTCCTCGCGGATCGTCGCGAGAATGCCGCGGTAAAACTTGTCGTCCGCCGGCGTCAGCAGCATGAACGTCGTGCCGCTGCGCCCGGCGCGGCCGGTGCGGCCGATGCGGTGCACATAGTCTTCCGGGTGGAACGGCGCGTCGTAGTTGAAGACGTGGCTGACGTCGGGAATGTCGAGGCCGCGGGCGGCGACGTCAGAGGCGATGATGAACGCGACCTCGCCCGACCGGAATTTCTCGATCGTCTCGGTGCGGTAGGATTGCGGCAGGTCGCCATGGATCGGGCGGGCGTTGAAGCCATGCGTCTGAAGGGATTTCGCGACGACATCGACCGTCGACTTGCGATTGCAGAAGATGATGCCGTTGCGGACGCCTTCCAGGCTCATGACCTTGCGCAACGTCATCCGCTTCAGCCGGTCGTCGGTCGACGGCACGCGCACGATCTTCTGGGTGATCGTCGCCGCCGTCGTCGCCTGGCGGGCGACTTCGACGCGCGCGGGATCGTGCAGGAAGGTGTCCGTAATGCGCTGGATCTCGGGGGGCATCGTCGCCGAGAAGAAGAGCGTCTGGCGCGTCATCGGCGTCAGCTTGAAGATCCGCTCGATGTCGGGAATGAAACCCATGTCGAGCATGCGGTCGGCTTCATCGACGACCATCACCTCGATTCCGTTCAGCAGCAGCTTGCCGCGCTCGAAATGGTCGAGAAGGCGGCCCGGCGTCGCGATCAGCACGTCGACGCCGCGGGTCAGCTTGGCGTCCTGGTCGCCGAACGACACGCCGCCGATGAGCAACGCCATCGAAAGCTTGTGGTATTTTCCGTATTTCTCGAAGTTCTCCGAGACCTGCGCGGCGAGTTCGCGCGTCGGGCACAGGACGAGCGTGCGCGGCATCCGCGCGCGGGCGCGTCCCTTCGCGAGGCGCTGGATCATCGGCAGGGTGAAGGAGGCGGTCTTGCCGGTTCCGGTCTGCGCGATGCCGAGGACGTCGCGGCCCTTCAGCGCTTCGGGGATGGCGGCGATCTGGATGGGGGTCGGCGTCTCGTAGCCTGCTTCGCGCACGGCCTTGAGGATGTTCGGCTCGAGGCCGAGGTCGTCAAACGTCATGAGTGTCCTTATGCTCGTTTCAGGATCCGGTCGCGCATGCGGCCGGATGGTCAGCAGCGGGTCTTGAGGGTCACGCCCCGCCCTTCCGCTGGAAACGAGCGATGCGCCGGTTCTCAAGGATCGGGAGCGGCGACGGGGGCTGCGTCGTCTTAGAAAGCGGGGCCCATTGGGGGCTCCAAGCTCTGCGCGCGCTGAAACGCCGCTTTCGATCCTTGCCGCGCATCTAGGCGCGCTTGGCCCCATGGTCAATGCAAGGAGGGTTAAGCTTGCGTGAAAATGCCGGCGCTGCGGCGGATTTTCAGCACAAGGACGGCCGGAAAGCGGCGAGCCGAGCGTCGAGGCCCGCTCTGACCGCCGGCCATTCCGGGCGGATGACGCTGAAATAGGCCGTATCGCGAAGCCGGCCGTCGGGCATCACCATGTGCTGACGAAATATTCCTTCATATTTCGCGCCGAGCCGCTCGACCGCCTTCCACGAGCGCGTGTTGGTCGCGTCGAGCTTCAGCTCGATGCGGTTGAGGCCGAGCGTCTCGAAGCCGTGTTCCATCAGGAGGCGTTTGGCTGAGGGATTGACCGCTCTAGCCCAGAACTGCTTCGCATACCGGGTCCAGCCGATCTCGAGCCGCCGGTGCGCGAGCGCGATCGCCAGATAGCTCGACGATCCGGCGACGGCGCCCGACGCCTTGTCGATGACGACGAAGGAAAGCTCGCCGCCGCGCGCATTCGCTTCGAGCCGCTCATTCATCCAGGCGTCGAAATCCAGACCGTGCTGATTGATCGAGGCGAAGCGCCAGAGATCGGGATCATCGCCGGCGGCCCGAAGGCGCTCGCGCCAGCGCTCCGCAAGCGGCTCAAGCGCGATGAACGCGTTCTCGAGCGTGACAGCCCTGACTTTCGCGGCGGCGGGCATGGGCGGCCTGACGGTTAGCGCGCCTTGCTACGCGCTGATTCGATGAGACGCCAGATCGCAGCCTCGGCGCCGGCTGCGTCATCGACCCCGATCATGGCTATTTCATCGCTGGCGCGATCGCCGTCGCTGTCGCGCCCGATCGGCCCGAGAGCCTTCACGCGCCCCCGGCCGTCCGCGCCGATACGCGTTTCCGCGCCGCGCAACGCCGCCGCGGCGAGCCCCTTGACGTTCCGGCCGGCGCCGGAACTCACCTGTAGCACGCGGCGATCCGTAACGAGAAAGGCGGTCCGCTGCGCCTCATGCGCGGCAAGGAACGGAAGCGACAACAAACCGAGTCCGATCGCGACGAAGGGCAGGCTGAACAGCAAAAAGAACCACGCCATGCCGCCTTCCGCCCCCTTGATCGTCGCCAGTCCGGTGAGCGCGCCGAGGGCCGCGCCAAAGAAAAAGAACGAGACGGCCGACCAGGGGATCGCGAACAGCCAGATAAGGACAGTGCCGAGGAACGCCCTTGCAGGCGAAGGGCGCCCCGTCCAGACCGGCGCCTCGCCTGACATAAGCGCCGCTTCGGCGGCCGTCCTCAGATCCTGCGGAAAATCGTGAATCCCCTGCATGGGCGCAATATAGCGGCCCAACGTGAACGGAGCGTTTTCGCGGTCACCAGATTTCCACGCGATCCTTCGGGTCGAGCCAGAGGTCGTTTTCTTTCGTCACCCCGAAGGCGTCGTACCAGGCGTTCATGTTGCGAACGACGCCGTTGACCCGGTATTTCGCGGGCGAGTGGGAATCGGTCGCAATCTGGTTCTTCAGCTGTTCGTCGCGCACCGCGCGCTTCCAGACCTGGCCCCAGGCGAGGAAGAATCGCTGGTCGCCGGTGAGGCCGTCGATCACCGGCGCCTCCGCGCCCTGTAGCGACAGCTTGTAGGCGTGATAGGCCATGGCGAGGCCGCCGATGTCGCCGATGTTCTCGCCCATCGTCAGCTGCGGGTTGACCTTGAAACCCGGCAGCGGTTCGTAGGCTGAATATTGCGCGCCGATCTTGTCGGCGAGCTTCTGGAAGGCGGCGACGTCGGCGGCGCTCCACCAGTCGCGCAGGACGCCGTCGCCGTCGGACTTGCGCCCCTGGTCGTCGAAGCCGTGCCCGATTTCGTGTCCGATGACGGCGCCGATCGCGCCATAATTGACGGCCGCGTCAGCTTTGGAATCGAAGAACGGCGCCTCGAGGATCGCCGCCGGGAACACGATCTCGTTGAACGGCGGATTATAATAGGCGTTCACGGTTTGGGGCGTCATGCCCCATTCCTTGCGGTCGACGGGGCCGTCGATGCGCGCGACCTCATATGTCCATTCGAAGGCCTGCGCTCTCTTGGCGTTGCCGTAGGCGTCGCCGGCGCGGACATCGAGCGCGCCATAATCGCGCCACTCGTCCGGATAGCCGATCTTGGCGGTGAATTTGTTCAGTTTGTCGCGCGCTGCTGCGCGCGTCGCGTCACTCATCCAGGTGAGGGTCCCGATCCGCTCGTCGAGCGCGGTGCGCAGGTTGGCGACGAGCTCCTCCATCATCGCCTTCGATTCCGGCGGGAAATGTTTCTCGACATAGAGCTTGCCGACCGCTTCGCCGATCGAATTGTCGACGGCGGCGACAGCGCGCTTCCAGCGCTCCTTCTGCTTTGGCGTCCCGCGAAGCTCGGTGCCGAAAAAGGCGAAGTTGGCGTCATCGAAAGCGGGCGGCAGCACGTCGGCGCTGGCGTTGATAAGGTGGAACTTGAGATATTCGCGCCATGTCCCGATGGGCGTCGCCGGGATCATCGCGGCGAGCTTTTGAACCGCGTCGTCCTCGCGCACGATGACTTCCGCGCGCCCGTCGAGCCCTGCGGACCCGAGCATCGTGCGCCACGGCGCGCCCGGCGCGAAGGATTCGAGCTGCTCGATCGACTTCAGATTGTACATCAGGTCGCGGTTGCGGCGTTTGGCCGGCTCCCAGTGGACCTTCGCCATCTCGAGCTCGAGCCCGTAGATGCGCGCGGCGGCCCCGGCGGGGTCTTCCACGCCCGCCAGACGCAGCATCGTCTCGATATAGGTCTGGTATTTCGCCTGCTTGTCGGCGAATTTCTCGTCAAGATAATAGTCGCGGTTCGGCATCCCGAGGCCCGACTGGCCGACGTAAAGCGCATAGCGGTCCGGTCGCTTCAAATCGGCGCTGATGATGAGCGCGATTGGGGAGCGTCCGCGGATCGCCGGGTCGGCGAAAAAGCGCGCAAGGTCGTCAGGGGTCGCCAGGCGATCGATCGCCGCGAAATCCTCCGTAAGCGGAGCAAGCCCCTTCGCCTCGATGGCGGCGACGTCAAGATAGCTCTGATAGAAGTCGCGCACGCGGGCCGCATCGCCGCCCGCCGCCGTCGCCGAAAGGCCCTCTATGATGTCCTTCAGGCGCTGCTCCGACCGTTCGGCGAGCACGGTGAACGAGCCGTAGCTCGAATATTCCTCCGGGATCTTGAACGATTTCAGCCAGTCGCCGTTGACATAGGCGTAGAAATCATCGCCCGGCGCGACGCTCGCGTCGATGTCCTTGACCGCAAGACCGAAGGTTCCGATCTCCGGCGCGTTGGGGTCGCGCGCGGGCTCGACGGCGACCGGCGCGTCGGCCTGCTTGCGGCCGCAGCCGGCGACGAGGATAGCGGGAGCGACAAGGGCGGCGGTCAGCAGCAGGAACTTTTTCACGCGACGGTCCTTAAGGAGGCTTCGGGCCTGCTCGTTAGCGCGCACGCGCGCTGGCGCGCAAGCTGTCGCGCGGCGAAGCGAAAGCGGCGCCGGCTTGTCGGACCCTCGCGATTCCGCCATTTTCCCGCCGCCCTCAACGAAAGCCGGTTCATGGACCTTCGCTCGGTCATCCGCTCGATCCCGGACTACCCAAAGCCCGGTATTATCTTCCGCGACGTGACAACGCTGCTTTCCGACGCGCGCGGCTTTCGGCGCGCGATCGACGAACTTGTCCAGCCGCTTGCGGGCGCCAAGATCGACAAGGTCGCCGGCATCGAGGCGCGCGGTTTCATTCTCGGCGGCGCGATCGCCCATCAGTTGTCGGTCGGGTTCGTGCCGATCCGCAAGAAGGGCAAGCTTCCCTACAAGACGATCGGCGAGCGCTACGAACTCGAATACGGCGTCGATGAGGTTGAGATTCACATAGACGCCGTGACCAAAGGCGAAAAGGTCCTTATCGTCGATGACCTTATTGCGACCGGCGGCACCGCGACGGCGGCGATCAGGCTTCTCGAGCGCGCCGGCGCCGAGGTCGTGCTCTGTTCGTTCGTCGTCGATCTTCCCGAGCTCGGCGGCGCTGAAAAGCTGCGTGCGATGGGCAAGGAAGTCGTCGCTCTGGTGCAATTCGAAGGACACTGAAAATGGCCATCTTCATCGCCGGCCTTGCGATCTTTTTCGGCACGCATCTCTATACGGCGATTGCGCGCGGCCACCGCGAAGGGCTCGTCAGAAAGCTGGGCGCGGGCCCCTACAAGGGCCTTTATTCGCTGGTCTCGATCGCAGGCTTTGCGCTCATCATCATCGGCTGGCGCAGCGCCGATACGAGCCTTCTCTACACGCCGCCCGAGGGCGGGCGGCACATCGCCTATCTCCTGACGTTCTTTGCTTTCGTGATGCTCGCGGCGGCCTACGCGCCAAAGGGCCGGATCGCCCCGGCGATCAAGCACCCGATGCTGGCCGGCGTGAAGGCGTGGGCCTTCGCGCATCTCCTCGTCAACGGCGAGGTGCGCTCGGTCATCCTGTTCGGGGCGTTTCTCGCCTATGGCGTCATTGACCGGATCGCGGTCAAGCGGCGCGGCGACAACGGCCCGGCGCCGGGACAATGGCGTAACGACGTCATCGCCGTCGTGGTCGGCGCCGCCGCGTGGGCGGCGGTCTATCTTTATCTGCACCCCTATATCGCGGGGGTTGCGCTGCGCTGACGGCAGGTCTCAAAGCGCCGCGTTCTTCGCGTTGTCGGCGACGAGGTTGGGCTCGGCCGGCGCGGCGACCGCGCGCATCGCGTCGATACGGTCGCGTTCGGCGCGGAAGCGGGCGAGGTCCTTGCCGCCGAGTTCGACGCCAGTCGCAATCTTCAGCGACTGCGGATTGACGGCGATGTTCTTGTAATGGACTTCATAGTGAAGGTGCGGGCCTGTCGAACGCCCGGTCGATCCGACGGTGCCGATGATGTCGCCTTGCCGGACGCGCGCGCCGGCGCGCACGCCCTTCTTAATCGAGTTCATATGCGCGTAGGCGGTCTTGTAGCCTTGCGCATGCCTGATGCTGACGTAATTGCCGAAGCTGCCGTAGGGGCCTGCGCGCTCGATCACGCCGTCGCCCGCAGCCATGATCGGCGTTCCCCGCGCGGCGGCGAAGTCGACGCCCTTGTGCGCCTTTTCATAGCCAAGGATAGGATGGCGCCGCGTGCCGAAGCCTGAGGAAAGGCGCGCGCCATCGATCGGCGTCTTCATCAAGAGCCGGCGCGCGCTCTCGCCCGACGCATCGAAATAATCGGCGCGCGGGCCGTCCGCGAGCGCGAAGCGGTAATAGCCTTTTTCCTTCTGGCGCCCGCGCCATTTGAGCCGGCCGTAGAGCACTTCGCCGCCGGCGACGAGCTTGCCGGTTTCGTCATAGGTGACTTCGAAGATCGCCTCGAATTCGTCGCCGCCGAAGATCTCGCGCTGGAAATCGACGTCATAGGCGAACATCTGCGCGAGACCGGCGATCACGTCGTCAGGCGCGCCCTGGCGCTTGGCGGAAAGATAAAGGCTGCCGTCGATGCGGCCCGATACGGCTGCGAGCCGCCGGGTCAGCGGCGCTGCGCGCTCATCCGCGACATAGCCGCCGCCCGCACGCCGCCGGAGGCGGACGCGCTTTTCCGGATCGGCGTTGAAATCGAGCGCGATGAGATGCAGCGCCGGCTCGGCGTCAAGCGAAATAAGCTCAAAGAGCGTCTTGTTCGGCTCCGCGAGCGTCAGGTCGAACCACTGGCCCGGCCGCAGCGTGCGCAGGTTGTAAAGCTTGCCGAAGGCGTAGGCGGCTTCGTTGCGATCGTCGGCCCTGACGCCGGCGCGGCGCAGCACGTCGACAAAGGTCTCGCCCTTTGCGAGCGACACGCGCACTTCGCGCGGCGGGCGCGCAAGATCGCGCGCATAGGCGATCGCAAGCGGCGGCGGGCTTGCGTGGTCGGCGACAAGATCGCTTTCGAAGAAGACCGGCGGCGGGCGATCATCCTCGCTGGCGCGCCAGCGCGTCGCGAGCGAAAGCACCGTCGTCGCCGGCGCGGTCGCTGCGGCCACTGCGCCGGCGACGGGCTTGAGGCGTGGCGCATGCCCGCTCGCCGCGTCCGCTTGCGGGCGCGCGCCTTCGCGCGGTGGCTTGACCCGGACAGCTGCACCGGCGTCGTCGGCGGTCTTGGCGGACGGATCCGCGGACAAGGAAGCCTGTGTGCCCGGCGCCGGCGCGGCGGGCGGGGACGCACGGTCGGCTTCTGGCCGCGCGCGGTCCGGTGATTCAGGCCAAACGACCGAGCCGTAGGCGCCGCCGCCAACCGTTGCTTCAGGAGGGGCGGGCGCCGGGTTCGGAGCGACCGCGCGCGCTGTCCCCGGCGGTCGGAGCGACACCAGGAAGCCGCCGCCGGCAAGGACGACCGACAACGCTGCGACGGCGGCGAACACCGGTCGTTTCCAGCCGCGGCGGCGGGTTTCAGGGCTTTCGGACTCTGAAGACAAACCTCATCCCTTCCGCGATCCGACCTGAACCGGGCTTCCGGGCACGCTTTCGCGCCTTCTTTTCGGCGCGCTGGCGGCCAAGTCAACCGGGACCGCGCCGATCCTCAGGCCGCGCGCTTAAGACAGAGCCTCGCTTTTGCCGTCAATTGTCGCCATTCTGGAAGGCGATTTGAGGGGCGCCGCCACGAAGGCAGCCGGAAAACGTTAACGCGGCCGGCGCAGGAGCGGGGCGCAAAGAAACGGCGCCGGCTTTTGCGTTTCGCGCCGGCGCCGGGCGGATGGACGTCGAGGGGAAAGACGCGTTGGTCGGAGCGGGTTGATGCGGCGCGCAAGCGTATTTGCCGGCGGTTCCGTCGCCGTGCTTCTGCTGACGACGGCGCTGTTGTGGTTGTTCCGGGCGCCGATCGTCGAATTCGTCGCCGCGCGGGTCATGGCGGGCGCGGGGCTTGAACGGCCGTCGGCGAAGTATGAAGCCCTCGGGCTCTCGCATCTTTCCCTAACCGACATTCGCGCCGGCGGCGGCGGACCGGAAGCGGATCTTGCGATCTCGCGCGTGCGGTTTGAGTTTTCCCTTGGCGAAGCGCTCTTCCGGGGCCGGGTCAAGACTGTCGCCATTGCGCCGGGATCGGCGCGCATTCTCATTGACGAGAAGGGCGCCGTTTCCCTCGCCGGCTGGCGTCCCGATCCGAACGCCAAGCCTGCGCCGCCGCCCTATCATCGCCTGACGGTTGAAGGCCTCGACCTTGTCGCAGCGACGCCGAACGGCCCAGCGAGCGCCCGCGTCTCCGGCGCGTTCGATATGTTCGAGGGCGGACAATTCGGCGTCACATTTGAGGCGGGACGCGCCGGCTTTGCGCCGGCGAGCCTCAGCGAGGCGAAGGGCTCGGCGGCGGTCAAGCTCGGCAAGGACGGCGCGATCGACATCGCCGGCGCCGTCACCGGCGACATCGAAACGCCGTCCGGCGTCGCGAGAAATATCGACGCCGATTTTTCCGCCGCGCTGCAATCATGGCGCGGCTTCTTCGGCGAAGGCCAGCGCGGCGTTTACGGGCGCGCGGGCGCGAAGGTGCGATCCTCGACGCTCGACGCGGCGGCGAACCCCTCGATCGCGGCCATTCCGGCGGCGGGCGGGGCGCCGCTCGCCGCGCTGACGGTCAAAGGCTCGCTCGCCGCGGAATTTTCTTCGGACGGCCTAACGCTGCGCCTCGACGACGGCCCGATCGCCATTGTCGCCGATCGCGGCGATGATCTGACGATCGCCGCCGGCGAGGACGGAGTCCTCTATGAATTGCGCGGGAAGACGGGGCGCGCGGGTCTTACTGCGCGGCTCAGCGGGCCGGTCGCCTCCGGCGAGGGCGTCATCAGGGCGGCGACCATCGACGGCGCGCGCTGGTCGGTTGACGCGACCGCCGCGCTCAAGGAGCAGACCATCGCGGGCTTGAAGATCGGCGGGCTCAGCGCCGCCTTCAACGGCGCGGCGACGGGCGATGTCGTCAGCGGCCGCCTCGCTTTCGACGGGCTCCTCCGCAGCGCCGCCATCGGGCGCCTGAGGATCGTGGACATGCCGGCGGCGGGATCGCTCGATTTTGTCGCGGACCTGAAGGCGCGCACGTTCGCCGCCGCCCCGCCTTCAGGCGAATGCCTGCGCGTTGACCGCGCGGGCTTCGGCCTGCCGGATCAGGACCTTGAAGCGCGGCTGACGCTGGCTAAGTTCTGCGGCGGCGGCGACGCGCTCGCTGTGAACGCCAATCCCGGCGGAGCGGTGCGCCTCGCGGGAACTCTGTCGGGCGCATCCGCGTTTCTGCGCATGGGGCGCACTGATTTCAACGGCGCGCCGCCCGCGGTCCGCTTCACTCTCGACTATAATCCCGCCAACAATTCGACGAGGGCTTCCGGCGATTTCGAGGGCGGCGCCGGCGTGCTGACCAAGACGCTGAAGCTGTCGAACGCGGCCGGCGTGTTCGAGGCCGCGCTCGTTGGCGAGGCGCTGACGGCGACGGCGCGCCTTTCGTCGATGACGATCGCGCAGGCGGCCGCGCTCGAACTCGTCGCGCCGGTCGTCGTCGCCGGCGAGGCGCGCCTCCAGGACGACAAGGCGGCGTTCGACTTCGATGTCAAAACGCCGCGCGGCGCCCTCCTCGGGCGCGGTTCGGGGCGGCACGACGTCAAATCGGGGAAGGGCTCGGCGGAATTCGATTCCGGCGCTCTCGTCTTCACGGCGGGCGGCCTCCAGCCCGATCGCCTCATCCCTGCGCTCAAAGGCATCATCTCGGCGGCAAGCGGGTCGGCGGGCGGCAGGGCGGCGTTTTCGTGGACGCCTGCGGGCGTCGCCTCATCGGGCGCAGCGGTCGCGAATGACGTGTCCTTCCAGGGGCCGGGCGTCGCAGTGACCCGCACCGAAGGGGTTTCGGGCGAGCTTTCCTTCACCAGCCTTTCGCCGGTCTCGACAGACGGCGAGCAGACGATCCGGATTCGGAAGATCGACCTCGACGCGCTCGATCTTGAAAACGGCTTCATGCGGTTCTCGCTGCCGGGCGATGACACGCTGCATATCGCTGAGGCGGAATTCCCGTGGTTCGGCGGCGTGATCGGCGCCTACAATTCGACGATGGCCCTGTCGGGCGCCTCGTCGCAGACGAAATTGCAGATCGACAATGTGAGCCTCGCCGAGCTTCTCGGCTTCTTCAAGGTCGACGGCCTGTCGGGCGAAGGGACGATCGAGGGCGTCTTGCCGATCACCTTCGAGGGCGGGCGGGCGCGCATCGACAACGGCATCCTTTCGGCAAAGGGGGCCGGGGTCATCCGATATACGGGCGACGTCGGCGCGGCGGCCGGCAAGGCGAATGAGACGACGGAAATGACTTTCGAGGCGCTGCGGGAATTCCAATATGAGTCTCTGTCGACGACGATCGACGGCCCGCTCGACGGCACGCTGCGTTTCAAGGTCTTTTTCGAAGGCCGCAGCGACGTCTCGATGAAGACCTCGCGCGGCAAGCAGACCGTCGAAAGCCCCTTCATCTTCCGCGTGAGCATCGACGCGCCGCTGCTGCGCCTCATCGATCAGGCGGCGGTGTCGCTCGACGTGCGCCGTCAGATTGAAAGCGCGACAAGGGCGCCGGTAGAGAAGAAGGAATAGCGGCGGGTCGCGCAAAAGCGGGCGATTAGGGCCGCCGGGACCGCTTTCCGCCGCACTTTCGACACCGGGGCGGGGCGTGATAGGAATCAGGGATGATTGAGTCGCATAGAGCAAGGGCGGGCAAGATGACAGGACTGGGACAGGGCCGGGCGGCGGGACTTGCAACCTGGTGCGCGGCGGGCGCATTCGCCCTCGTCGGCTGCGTGACGGCGAAGATCGAGGCGCCGGACAAGCCGATCGAGATCAACCTCAACGTCAAGATCGACCAGGAAGTCCGTATCAAGCTCGACAAGGAAGTCGCAGACCTGATCGCCAACAACCCGGACATCTTCTAACGCATCGCCGAAAGGACGCCCGTCATGAAAAAGACTCTCGCCAGCACGCTCTTCGTCGCGTCGGCTCTGTTCGCCGCGCCGGCCTTCGCCGCGCCCGCGGCGATCGACGCAGCCAAAGCCAAATGCATTGTCGGCGAACAGACCGACGGCTATCTCGGCATCATCGACAATGTGAAGGCCGACGAAGCGCTGAAGCGCGAAGTCCGCTCCGTCAACCAGCAGCGCAAGGCAGTCTACGCCGATCTCGCGGCCCGCAACGGCGTGACGATCGAACAGGCCGCGCAAGTGACGGCCGAGCGCCTTCTCAACAACGCGCCCTCGGGCCACTGCATCCAGACGCCGGAAGGCGGCTGGGTCAAGAAGCCCTGAGGTCTTGCGGTAACCCCTCATTAACCTTCGAATCATCCATAAGGGGGCCCAAGCAAGGGGCCCCTTTTCATGTCAGTTCGTGATTTCGCCGACCTCGATTCCATCACGCTCTCCGCGTTGATGTCCTCGCGCCTGTGCCACGATCTCATCAATCCGGTCGGCGCGCTGTCGTCGGGCCTCGAAGTCCTCGCCGATCCTTCGATGGACGCCGGCATGAAGGAAGCCGCGATCGACCTCATCCGGTCGAGCGCGGAAAAATCGGTCGCCCTTCTCAAATATGCGCGCCTTGCCTATGGCGCCTCGGGCGGGATGGGCGCGGAACTCCCCTATGAGGAAGCCCATGGCGCGCTGAAGGCGATGTACGCCTGGTCGAAGGCGAGCCTTGTCTGGCGCATCGCGCCGGGGCAAGCGCCGAAGGACGAGGTGAAGGCGCTCCTTGTCCTCGCGATGGCCGCGGCGGACTGCGCCCCGCGCGGCGGCGAGGTCGTCGTCGAGGGCGGGCGCGGCGCCTATGACATCAAGGTGTCCGGCGGGCGGATCATCGTGCAGGACGACATGGTCCGCGCGCTTGCCGGCGATACGGCCGAGCTGAAGCCGAAATTCGCGCCGCATTATCTGACGGGCCTTGCGGCGCGAACGGCCGGCGGTGGCGTCGAGGTCGAAGCCGGGGAGGGGTTCGTTGCCTTCGCGGTCAGGTTCGAGGTCGAGGCCGGGCTTGCGTTAACGACGGGCTAAGGAAGCGCTGGCAAGGATTCCCTTGGGAGCGTGATGCAAAAAAGTGGAAACCGGTTCTTTGCGCAATCACGCGACAAACCAAAGGACCGGCGAGAAACGCTGATTCCGGTTTCTTGCGTTTCGCGCTGAACAAGGGGCCCGACGCCGCCATGAAAACCTGCCTCATTCTCGAAGATTCCGACATCATCCGCGAAATCGCCGCGCGCATCCTCAAGGAGCTCGCCGTCGACGCGCGTGAGGCGCCGACGGCCGCCAAGGGGCTTGAGGACTGCCGCGCGGCCAGGATCGACGCGGTGCTGCTCGACTGGGACCTGCCGGCGATGGGCGCGCTCGATTTCCTGCGCGGCGCAGCCGAACTCGCGCCGGAACAAAAGCCCGTCATCATCCTGTGCGCGACGGAGAACGATCCGCAGCAATTCACGCTCGCGAAAGCCGCCGGCGCGGCGCACTATCTGCTGAAGCCGTTCGACAAGGACTCGGTCGCGGCCAAGTTCGCCGAGATCGGCCTCATCGACGGCGCGAGCGTCACGACCGCCCCGGCGCCGGTCTCCGCCGCGCAGGGCTGACCCGCGCGCCATCCGCAGGGCGGCGGGGCGTCAGCGCCGCTGGCGCTGACCATCATGCTTTCACCTGTCAAAGCGCATGGGTTCGGCGTCCGCGACGGCGCGGACGCCGTATGATCAGGGCGTCGAGCGCGGCTTCTGACGCGGCGCGTCGGCGGGCACGGCCTTCGCGGCGGGCGCTTCCTCCACGGGCGCGACGACAGCGGGCGCCGTCGGCGCGACGGCGGCGGGCGGGGGACCCGTCAGCATGCTGAGCGTATCGACCGCGACATTCCTCACGGTCTCTATCTGCGCGCTGCCCACCTCGCGCCCGGCTCGGTAGTCATAGATGACGATTTCGCGGC
>FRDC01004392.1_pt1 | contig 13412 bp, 7 predicted proteins | sample 1106171 | NCBI WGS metagenome assembly FRDC01 (sample SAMEA3930566, study PRJEB13176) | freshwater metagenome | biome: Drinking water system; feature: drinking water; material: water | place: Singapore | collected 2014-12-20
ATGCGGAAATCGACGTTAAGATTGCACTTGACGTTACACTCAATAAATACATCATCTACATAAATGACTTGCCGCAGTCATTTAGTTCTCTAACGGACAATTCGGACACGAACGGCAATCTCCAATATCCATCCAGCAATATCTGGTCAATGTTTGGAACCACAAGCAACGGCAATTTCAACGCAGTTGACACCGAAATTTCTTTGTTTATGATTGCGCCAACGCAATACATTGACTGGGAGAATGACCTTAAACGGTTGATTGCAGCCAATCCGGACTACGTTGGACCAAATCTTCAAGGACTCACAGGCATCCAACCTAAGCTGGCAATCATTGGCGATGCAGCCCTCATCGAAGCCGGAAATGGCAACCTTGGTGACGGCGGCGCAATCAGTCGGACAGGAACCAGCGGCGGCAGCGCATTGGTTTCGGTCAACGCCAATGCAGGGAATTACCTGTTCCCGCCAAATCTCACTTTGGCCGCAGATATCGTTGGCTCCGCATTGCTTACGCTGGGGCAAACTTTGGCAATTGATGTGTATCCGCGAGGATTTGCCAAGGCTGGCGTCGGATTTGCCCGCGCAGTAAGCGGCGTAACCGGCACGTTTGATTCAGCCAGCTATACGCTCCCAACGACTTTTGACAGTGACAAAGGTTATGGTTCTTCACCGCGTAGGGTTCTGTTTACGCCCACGCAAATTGGCAATGGTCAAATCAATTTCACGCCCAACAGCGGATATATTGCGCCTGCGCCGGTGAATTTCACCGTTGTGGATGTTCCAGTTGCGCCGGGCGTTGGATTGAGAAACCGATTTGGGCGTTTGCTTTCCTACGAACAGACGTTGGAGTTCTGATTGTGATTAGCTTGCATGGCTGTGAATGGTTGCTCAAAGCGGCCGCCAGAGACCAGGAATTATCGGCGTCTTTGTGGGCGGGATTGGTTACGGGAATTCCCACCAAGGCCGGCGACAGAGCGGATTTGGTTGAACCCACGCTTGGCGTGAATGGCTATGCGCGAATCCAGCTCAATCGCAACAATGTTGATTGGCCGACCGAAGGCATCGTCGGGAATGAAAGATTTGTGGAAACCAAGGATTTGATTTGGCTCCCTGTCGGCGGCAATTATGACCAGGAAATTGACCGCGTGGCACTGTTTTTCACGCAGAACAACACCGCAGGGCCAGCATTGGTTGACAAGTATTTCGGCGTTAGCGTTCCGTTGCCTGCGCCGATCACTTTAGGCCCAGCGACTCCCCTGGCAGCGCGCACTTTTCGTTTCAGGATTTACGCATAATGCCTGCATTGCGAATGCAAGATATTGCTGGCCTGACGCCAAGCATTGATGCGACAAGAGCGGATCAATTGTTTGCGTTGGCAGGCCGCAATTATATTTTTGATTCCATCGGCCCCAAGAGTGCTTTTGGGAATCGTTTCGTTTCGCCCGTTCCGTTGCGCAATTTCAATCACGTGCAGGGGTTCAAAGTCCAATTGGATGATGTCGATCGCACATTCAAAATGACGGATGATGGCATCTGGGAATGGGCGGAAACGAAAGGCAATTATGTTTTGCGTTATGCGTTTCCAACCATTAACACCACCATCTATCGGTTGACCTGGGCATATTTAAATCGCGTGATTTTCTTTGGCCATCCTGCGCTCGGATTGCTCGCTTACAATTTGAGAACCGGGATTTTTGCTCGCGCACAAGGTCCAGGGATTCCTGACGACGTAATTGCAATTGCTAGCGATAATGGTCGGCTTGGGGTGCTAACGGAAAATGCTCTTTACTGGTCTGCACAATCCGACGGATTTAATTTTGAGCCAACTTTGGGCGGGGCTGGGGCACAAACCTTGGCCGCAAGGATCAGCGGCGATCCGATTCATTTGACTAGTTATGCCGGAGGATTTCTGACATGGACAACGGGCGGGATTCTCAGAAGTGAATTCACCGGCGGGGCCGAGGTCTACCGGCACAGAAACATTGACACGGAGTATCGGCCGGTCAATTCATTTTGCGTGCAAAAAATCAGCAATGACACCACGGCAATTTTGGATAATCGCGGTCTGTTTCAGACCAGAGGGCAGGCGCCGGAACCGTTGACGCCAATTTTCAATGAATTCCTGATCGAGTATTTCCGTGAAGCGCGTTTGGATGAAGGCATCAATGCGCGTCTTGAATGGGACGACCGCAGGCGTTTGCTTTATTTGTCGTATTCAACCAGCTACGCCAGTCCCATTTATGAAGATGCTTTTGTGCTTTACCCGCCGCTGGACAAATGGGGGCAATTCAACGAACCCCATATGGGTATTCTGCCGATCAATCTGGAGACCACATCGCGGCGGGGATATTATTTCTCGTTTGTCGATCCGGAAGGGATTCATAAATACTGGACCACAGCTGGAAGTCGGCAAACGAAACAGACTGGACAAGGCTTGGATTTGTTCGTTCCGTCCGTGGAGAAAGCATTTCACGAAACTGACGGCGAAAATGGCGTTTACGTTTTGTCTGCCACGCAGGGATTCCATACTTCAGCCAAGGCGCCATTCTCGATGGCCGGCTATTACGTGAATGGTAGCACCACGCCAGCCAATCCAACTCTTGAGGGGCTTAATTCGTTTTTTGCTTTGGGCTATATAAAAGCCGAGCAAGGCATGACTGACGACATGCTGCTTGAGATCACGCAAATCTTTGTGCGTTCTGGGCAAGTTGGCAAAACATCCCAAGTGGGGAATGTGTTCAATCTTGCCGCCGAACAGGGTTTCGATTATTCCCAGCCCGGCACTCTGAACGAGACGGATGAATTACTCAACTATGTAACTCACAAAGTCGAGGCAATCGGCACGCTGGACGGTAACACTGTTTTCACACAAGCCTTGGCAATTCCCGCCGGATTTGTTCCGGGCGGTCGCCAATATGCTTGTTCTGTGGTTGGCAAATACATGGCAATCAAATTCAGCGCCGACGAGATCGGTGAGGCATTCTATGTGCGGACTTTGGATTTGACAACCGTTCCCGCGGGGAGATTGGTCTGATGCTCGAAATCATTCCAAGATTTGCTGGCTATGAAAATTCACTTGAGTTTGTTGGTTTGCCCAACGAACTCACAGTTGACAGCGACAACCATGATTTGTTGATCCACGACGGGGTTACTCCCGGCGGATTCAGATTGCCCAATTACAACAATTTGGTGACGCTGTTTCAATCTGCGAATGCCGAGTTGGACGGATTTGAAGGATTTAGTGCATCCGCCAAGGGGTTGCTGATTCGCATTGGCGTGGGCCAGTATCGGATTGGAAAGATTGCAGTCAACACGCAGGGATTGACACTGCAATATGCGAATGGGCAGGCCGGCGATCCCACAATCAGCCTCAAGGAAATAATCAGCAGCGACCATACTTTTGAGGGCGAGATTGTTTTCGAGCAGACAATCATTGCCGATGCTGGCATGGTCGGTGACGTGCAAGGAAATTTGCTCGGAAATACGCAAGGCGACGTTTTTGGTAATTTGCAAGGCAACACAGACGGGATTCACACAGGGTCAACAATTGGCAACGTGGATGTTCGCGGAGCCACATTGGAACTGGACGATGAGCAAATCCCAGCCGGCAAAGTGCAAGGACTTGCTGCGGCATTGTCTGCGTTGGTTCCGGTTGGCGCAATCATTATGTGGGCCGGCCCGGTCGCATTGATTCCCGACGGCTGGAAACTTTGTGACGGCACGAATGGCACACCAGACCTTAGTGAAAAATTCATTTTGGGGCAGAGTGATGCATTTCCTGTGGGCAGTTCCGGCGGCACCGACACTCATGCGCATGGATTGGCAATCGGTGATTCAGGTGCGCACACACATCCGATTTCAGTTGCTGGGCACGCGTTAACTGAAGCTGAAATTCCTGCGCATCGTCACGCGAATGGCGTAGTGGATAATGTCGATACGCTTTATAATCATGGAGCGCTTGCGGCCAATCCAACGACCGCGGGATCAATCGAAGGCAATGGAGCGACTGGGACGCGCGAAGGATACACGACAACTGTCGGCGGCGGGAATCCTCACACCCACACAGCAACCAGTGACGCAGCTGGGCTTCATACGCACACAGGCGCAATCGGGAACAGCACATTTTTGCCGCCATACTACGCCCTTTGCTTCATCATGAAAGGATAAAATCATGGGTTTCCCATTCAGTCTGGGTTTCAGCTTTGGCAAACAAAAAACCAAGGAAACCAGAGACACCACGTTGAACAAAACGGAAGCGACCAATCAGTCGCAGACCGAAAACACAACGGGCACCAAGACAAACACAACCACGGGAACATCGACGCAAAGCAATCAATCCCAGGGCAATGCAGTTTCCACGCAATCAACCAAGTCTGGCGAAGTTCGGCAATCGCAGCAACAGCAAACCGGAAGTCAATCCAGCTTCAGCAATGATTTTGTCACCAACGCCGAAGCCAAAATCAACAACCTGTTTGATTCGTTGGGCACTGACCGGGCGGCAATCAATGACCGGGTTGGCGCGATCAAAAACATTGACGTGGGCGACTATGTGAATCGCGCCGTAGCCGCAGCTACCGCAACCCAACGAAGCGCCTTGGACGAAGGAATTGGCGGAATTGGTTCGGCGTTGGGCGGCACGGAAAATGAGAACACTGCTGCGGCATTGCTTGCGCAGCGTTTGCGCAATGAATCATCCGCGACCTTGGGAGGCGTGGCTGCCGGTGCTGAAGCCGAGGCGTTGAAAATCAATCGTGAGAATGCTTTGGCCAGTGCTCAAGCGTTGGGAAGTCAAGGAAACATTTTGGCCGATATTGTCAACGCACTGAAAGGTGCGAATGTCTCCACTGCGCAAAACCTGACAGGAACGGAGCGCGGTGAAACAAGTGCCAGCGGACAGGCCAACAATCAAACCAGCGAGACCAGCACACAAACACAGCAAAGCACCAGTCAGGCTATTGAGACGTTGACGCAAACCATAAACGCGTTGCTGCAAGGACTCACAACGACCAACGCTGTGGAGAATGTCAAAGGCACAACCACAGGCAAATCGTTTGGGCTGACTGGAAGCATCGGCGGCGGAAAGTAATCAGTCATGAGCGCACTTGATTTCCTTATTAACTTCGCCGGCCTCAAAGGCGAAACCGTAACTTCGACTTTTCGCACGACGAAAAAGAATCGTCGAGTTGGCGGGGTTGAGGATTCGTATCATCTAAAACGCGATCCCACCGGACAATCTCCAGCGCTTGCCAGAGATTCAACACCGCCGCCAGGAATGACCATGCGGGAATATCATCGGCGGCTCAAAGCAATGAATCCTGACAAGGACGTAATTTTGGAAAAGGATCATGTTCATATGGAACCGGCATCGGCCCAACGCAGACCCGCGACCGGAGTGATTCGCAGAGTTGATCCCAATGACGCAATCAATGCAGAGCCGGCGCCGCAGCCCGACGCGAATGATCGGCAGGTAATCAATCCTTTCAAGGCGGCAGCCGAGGCCAGGGCCAAAGCAAAAGAAGTCACAGGATTGCTTGACCAACGCAAAGTGCAGCTTGATGAGCAAAATTCCGAACTGGACACAATTCAGGCGGCAGATTTGCAGCGCCAGCAGGAATTGGCGGTTAAGGCCAAGCAAATCAATGACGAACAAATCGCGGCAATTGACGGCGCCAAGCCACTCTTGCAAGCCTACAAAGATCAGCGCGATAAGATTCGTCAACGCTTGGAGTTTTTGAAAGGCCGCAGTGGACTTGAAAAGGGTTTTCTGGGAATCTTTGACCCAAGTTGGGACGAGGATGCCTTGCATCAAAAACTCAACGTGATCGGCGCGGAAGCTGCGACTTTGGTTGAGGATTTGGCGCGCGAGTCCAGTTTCCGAGAGCAGTATTTGCGGGCTTTGGAAAGCAATGACGCAGCTGATGATTCAGTCGCTGCCGTTCAGCGCAATATTATTGCCGAAGATTCCACAATGGCCACCAGCCAATTGAACGTGGCGCTGCAAGGCTTTGAATGGATCGGCAATCAGCTTGGAGCAAATCGTGAAATTTTGCAGGCGCAAGTTCTGGAGCGCGAGGAATATCTTGGCAGTCTTACGGATCAACAAATCGCCGGGCTGCAAGCCGAGGGCGCAAAGAATGGCGGGAAAGTCGAACTTGAGAATGGCATGGTTATTGATGCCGGCCGTTTGCAACAAGTGGGACAAGAACGGCGCGACAAATTGATGGCGCTGCGCAGCCGCGAAATTGCCCTGGAACGCGGCGAAATTGATTTGGCGGATTTCCACACGGAACGCGCACTCGCCAACATGACCCTGGATGAATTACGACAGGTTCAAAAGAACGGGTATACTCTGAATGGTCAGCCGGTGCCCGTCGACAAAGTTAACGCAAGCATCGCCGCCAAACTTGAATTTGCTTCGGCGGAAGTCGCCAATGCTTCGGTTGATCCTAACACTGAATGGCAAACATTCACGCGGCAGGTCACTGAAACCAGCAAGCGCGTGAGGAGTTTGTTGGGAAACACAGACACGCCGGAATTTGTGCAGTATCAGCAATCAATCACCAACGCGGCAAAGCGAATTCAGGCGGCAATTCAAGATGCCGACCAGAAAGGAACGGGCGCCGACACAAGAAAGTTGATTGCCAATCAATTGCCCGAGTTGGCGAAACAATTTCAAGCGCAAACGGAGCAATTTGCTTTGGCCGCAGCCAATGGTGACAAAACTGGTGCAGGGTATATTAACAAATACCTGACTACCGGGCGTCTGACCATTGACGATGCGGCTAGTGCAGCCGCATATTACGCGTTGAATGGAAACATGCCGAGTATTTTGCGCGCCCAACCAGGAATGGCGGCATTGGCGAACACCGCAAAGGCCGCAACAGCCAAGGTCAAGGCTGAATTTAACGCACAGGGAATCCCTTTCCGGGCAAACTCCGCCCAAGCGCGGCAGGAAGTCGCAGCAGAAATTAGACGCACAGCGCCCAATCAAATCAATGACGCCAACGGCTCGGCATTTCTGCTTGATTTGCCCAAAGTGGCGGCAAAACAAGGCGCATCATTCGCACAAGTTCGTCCCGGTGATTGGCAGGCGGCTTTGGCTGGCGGCGAACAACGCGGATATGATTTGATTGCGAAAGAACTGGGCGTCAGCGGCGCAGAACTTAAGTCTTGGTTTGCTGGCAAGCAAATCGAAGGCCTTCAGCGTTACGAATCGGAAAAGAATCAATACAAGCAGCGGGCAGCAGCGGCGGGATTCACGGAAACGCTCAACATTCTGGATGCAAGTCCGAGTGCAAAGCCGGGATTCACGCCGTCGAAGTCGTTACTTGAATTGCTTGAGAGTCCCAAAACCGCGGAGGCGGCAGCAACCTATAACACATTGCTTGGGAATTTCTCTTTGGGCGGTGCCATCGCAAATGGATTGACTGGCGACGGCGTGGTTAATCTGCTGGGTCAAGCCCGAATCCAATTTGAGCGCGCGGCCAATCAATTGGATTTTGAGCGTGCCAATTTCAGTCAGGGCCAGGCGAGCAAGTATTCGCAAGACCCCATTTACCGTGCTTCCATGGTCTTTGGTGCAATTCCCGGCATTGATGAGAATGATGAAAAGGCTTTGCTTACGGCAATCAGGCCTATGCTCAAAACCGGTCCGGGAGTTTCTGCCAGAGAAGTCAATTCTCAGATTGCCACGCTACTTTCCCAAGGACGATTCCAAGACCCCAACTTGGCGAGGGTAGCAAAAGTCGCGGCCCAGCAATTCAACGAGGTTGGGGAAATGCTTGATCGCGCCATGAACCGTGCCGCTATTTCTTCGTATATCAAGGAGCAAATTGATAGCGGTCTCGTTACTCCCGCAGGACTTTGAGGGAATCACCAATGCCAATTTTTCTGAACCAGGATGATTTCGACGACACCCCCGCGACGCCCAGTCTCAGCAGCTTCGCGTCAGCAACGCCGGAGGATTTACAGCGATCCGCTCGGGCGGCAGTGGGCCTGACTGGAAATCAAACATTCTTTGGCAGTCTCGGCGCACTCGCTTACGGGGCTACTGTTGATTTGGCCGACACCGTTTCCAGTTCGGTTGGTTTAACTGACCGTGGACAGATCAGTCAGGGATTGGTTGCGGCTACCGGCTTGCCAGGATTGCGGCAATGGTATGCCGATCATTCCACGGCGATTGAAGTCGGCAGCGGCATTGCATCAGTTGTGGGTTCGGAAATCTTGGCCGGAAAACTTTTGGCCAAAGCTGCAAGCGCTGGCAAATATCTGAACAAGGTTCCGTTTGCGAATCGTTTGACCGGCCTCGATCGCCGTTACAACAATGCGTTGCAATCTGTTTTGCGCGCCGAAACGAGGGCGGCCGAGCGGGGATTCACGGGGGCAGAGCAATACTCCGCGATCCTTGCGTCCCATCATGGCGTGGATTTTTCCGCGAACACAGCCGTGAATGCCTTCAAGCGCGCGGCTGTGGCCAAGGGATTCGCGCGCAATGCCACGGCCGAAGGAATCCTCGCCGTCGGCGCAAATGAAAACGAAGTTCTTTTCAGCGAGGACACAGGTGACAACATTGCATGGATGGCCGCCGGCCTTGGTTTGGGCGTCGGCATTGATTTACTTCAAGCCAACCACATCGCAAAAGGAATCGCAGGCTCCGATGTGGTTCGGCGCAAACAGCAACTTGCCTACGATCCTTATGGAACTGAAGCCGCCCGCGTCAACGCAATTCTTACCAAGGTCGATCCAAAACTGTCTGAGCGATTCAGTGCCTTTGGACTGACCCAGGGCGGCGACACTGATCTTGCAACCAGTTATTTGCTGTCCGCGGCCGAAAGCGCAAATGCCGAGAACACAGTTGTCAAAGGATTGGCGGCAAAGCGTGACACTTTGGGCACAGGATATTTGAAGGCCGCAATCGATCAATTGCAAAAGGTCACGAACAAAGGTGTTGGCGTTTCCGGTTCGTCATTCGCCATGCGTAATTCGCCGGAAGCCAACGCCATAAACCATGCGGTGTATCGTGATCCGGCCGCATTGCATGGCGTTGAAATGATTGGCGTCGGCAAGGAAGAATTTATCCTCAAGCGGCAGCAAATGCTCGACACGCAGATTGGCGAAATCTCGCAAATGCTGGCAAACGGCGGAGTGTATAAGGTCAACAAAGCAGGGCAACGCTATCTGAAGAAATTCACAGCAAAAGAAGCCGAGGCCCTGCGCCAAACCAAAGCCAATTTGGATTTTCAGAATTCATTGGAGCCGGGCTTTATTGTGAATGGCGAGCACGTCCCTGTTGAAGTGGGCAAATTGTTCGAAAACCTGCCGCCGATGGAAATCAAGTTCCGGGCTTTGGACGAGGAAAAATCCTTTTCCTTCGTGGATGGTCGAGCCGCCAATGACCAGCTTGGCATCGACACGGATTTGAATTTGTATCTTCCGCGCGGCAAAAAGTCCGTTACGGATTTGTCAATTGCAGATACTGTTGGATTGTATAATGCTGCCGATCGCCTCATCAACCACCATTTGGAAAAGCAAATTCCACTTCGGTTGGGGCGCAAACCCAATTGGTTTCAATTGGAAATGGCAGAGGCTCTCATCAAACGGAGCCAAGGCAATGAAGCGTTGGTGGAATTTCCGGCCGGCATGGATCGTCGCAGCGCCAGGGTTGAGTCATTCAAGCAACGCGGGAAGGAATTGCTCAAACTAAACTCCGACCCCAATGTCACGCCGGAAATCCTTTTGCAGGCCAAGTTCAAACTCAATCTGCCGCAATTGTCCAGCTATGATGCCGCACTGTTTGCCACCGAGGAACATCCTGCGGAAGTATTGTTGCGCGGTATGGCAAGGAAAGATTTGAAGAACATCACCTACGAGGATTTGATTTACGGCATTGATCAAGTCAAGCAACTCAACGGGTTGACAGCGCTGGCCAAAGACAGAACCGACAATCTGTCCGGTGAAATGTTTGGCTTTATGATTGACCACAAGGGCAAACAAATGGCCCCGGTTCTTGTGTATCGCCGGCAAATGCAGCCGTTCGAGTGGACCAAGGACAATTTAACTGAACGTCTTGCCATGCGCAAAATGTATATGATTAGCACGCTGGCAGGCAATGATGCGCCGGAGTTCATGCGGGAAATCTCATCCTTGCTTTTGAACGACGCCGATTTGATTGCCGCGACTGAAGTAGCCGGCTTGCGCGATGCCCAACACAGAAGTTTCATTCCTGGCTTGGATCAAAGTCCAGCCCAAACATTGCAAGACTTTACCTCACGGGAGTTTCGTGACCGGGACAATCCGCAATTGCTGGCAACCCAACGTTTGGTGGACAAACAGCAAAGGACTTCGCGTGCATTGATGGAAAGGTCGCTGCGCAGCAATTTGTCTGGTGCGCTAATCAAGCTGAACGATCCAATCAATTCCACCAGCCGAATTTTGGCCAACCAATTTCTTGACGCTGCGAGCGGCTGGGAAATCAGCAAGACTACCGTGCCGCGGACATTGCCCAATGGCAAGCGCGTGGAAGCATTTGTGTTGGATCAATCCAGCCCGCAAAACAAAGCGCGTTGGCAGCAGCAGTTCGGGGAATCATTGCCCAAGGGCGCAACCTTGCGGGGCGCAAACAAACAAGAGATCGTCCTTGACCAAGTGGGGCGTGAATTTATTGATGGGTTTCAGCGAGTTGCCCAAGACATCAACGCCAACAAAAACACCATCAACAAAGCACTTGGGTTGGGCGCAATCAGAACCAAACATCTGTATGTGCCGCCGCCAAATCCCGAAGGCAAATACATCGGATTTGTTCTGGATGAATTTGACAATCCTGTTCCCGGCGGAACCATCATCGCCAAAACCAAACAGGAATTTCAGCAACTCAAGCAAACACTTGAGGACACCACCAATGTCAATTCCCCCCTGAACAAGCCGGGACGGCAATTCAAAACCCGCGATGAAATTGAAGATTTCAATGACATCTGGGAGCGGGCGCAAATGGGGTTTGTCAATCCCAGCACCACGGCAATTCAGCCCGGCAAATTATCGCGCGGTCGTTTGTCTGGACCAGGTTTCAATGCCAACGCAGTGGAAGATGCCGTGTCTTGGGCAAGGGATCAATACCTTAACTTGGGTAATTCAGTCCTGCGCAATCTTTTGCGCGACGCCATCAAAGCCGCAGAAGTTCGTGCCGTTGCCAGCCGCCCGCAATTGCAGGCAGGAATCAAAGCCGCGACAAGTGAGAAGAATCGCGGCGTGTTCGACTATTATCTGGAAAACATTTACGGCAAGAGCGCACTCACGAATGAGGCCAGCTTCATCGGTCGCGTGCAAACCACAATCAGTGATCGCGCGGACAGAATCTTGGCAGAGAAAATCCCACCATTCCATGATACGTTGAAGCGCGCGATTCGACAGACCTTGGGTCGGGCGCCATGGGACAAATCACCCGATGCCCGGCAGGCATTTCAAAAACTCACGGAAGAACTTGGGCCTCACATGCCATTCAGAAATGTCACTGAATACGTGGAACGGCAATTTGGCGTTAAGCCGCCCAAGGAACTGAATGCCGTGATGGCAGATATTTCCAAATTCGAAGCCACCTACATCCTCCGAATTGGTGAAGTCATCCATCCCATCATGAATCTCACCGGCATTTTGAACGCGGCGCCGGCAGTCATTCGCAACTATACGCCGCGGCGTGGCGAAACAGTTGAACAATACTCGCGGCGCATTGGGCATACTGCGCAAATCTTCAATCTCCCGGACGGCACTTTCGTTGGGCATTTGGACATGGCAAGACTTTCAGCCAGCGCATTCAAGGATGCGTTCAATCGCAAACAATTGGAGCATTATGATCGTTGGCAAGCCAAGGGCTTCATCACGCAGGAAGTCAGCGAAGTCCAGCGGCAAATGGCAATTGCCGAAACTCGCGAGGGCTGGAAGAAACTCATCTTTGGTAATCCCCAGGCTGACACACCGTTGCAGCGCGACGGAATCGTTGGCCTTGCGAGCGTATTGAGCGACAGAAGTGAGGACTTCTCTCGTGCTTGGGGACATATTATTGGCTATAAACTGGGCGAACAACTGGGCATCAAAAGTCTGAACGACCTTGATTCATTTGCGCATGACGTAGCCAACAAAATGATCGCCAACTACAATCCGCTCAACCGCCCGGCGATTTTCCAAGGTCCACTGGGAATGCCCATTGGGCTGTTCCAATCCTTCGCTTTGAATTACAATGAGCGGCTGTTGCGGTATATCGAAACCAAAGACGTCCGCGCATTGGCAAATCAATACATGATGCAGAGTGCGTTGTTTGGTTTGCCCAGCGTTCCCGGTTGGGATCAAGTCAACGATCTGTTCTTCAAATCCAACGAAGGCGAATCATCACCCAGCGATGCGATTTACAATCGGTTTGGCCAAAGTGCTGGCGATTTACTTTATGGAGGGATTATCAGCAACCTGCCCAAACTGATTAACGTCTTGCCAGGTGAACAGGGCTTTCAAGGCGCGGACTTATATTCGCGGGGTGACACAAATGTCCGCAGCGCGTTTCTGCAAACCAAGGAAGTCGGTGGGGTTCCATTGCCCTCCGTGCCAATCGTTGACACCGTGGCTCGCGTTGTGCAAGCAATTGGCGAAGGCATCAATGTTTTCCGCGACAGCAATCCCCAAAGAACGGACCAACGTTTGGCGGAGATTGTTTCCAACCTTAGCCAAAACCGCCCCTTAGCTGGCGCAATAGAAACCTTCCTTGCGAATGGCGCAGACACGGACGCTTATGGTGCGCTGGTTACGCAAACCCGTGATTTGTTGGAGCAAACTTACCGGGTGATTGGCATTCGCAGCGTGCGGCAAAGCAAGGAATTGGATGCGTTCTACGCAAGCAAAAATGCTCAGACGATTCAACGGCAAATCAGATCGCGCCTCAACACATCCTTGCGGGCGGCAATTAGATCGGGCGAAGATGTGGACCTGGAAGCATTCCAAGCTGAATACTTGCAGTCCGGCGGCGATCCAAAACGATTTGCGTCCTTTGTGAAAGATCAAGCGGAAGCTGCGTTGACTTCGCGCGGATCAAGAACGCTTGAGCAATTGAGCAATTCCAAGAACACTAAAGCACAGGCATTAGTGCAACGCTTGATTGACTTTGGCGTGAGCATTGAGGACGACGATGATTTGTTCATCCAAGAAAATCAACAAGAATTGGATGAGGTAAGTGCTTCGCTGCCCGAAGGCTATCAAGGCGTTGGCGACGCTGACAATATCGAAGAACGCGAAGGAAACACTGACAGCATTTTCCTTCGGTAATAGCAAGCTGTCAAAATCAGGAGACATTGAATGACGATCACAGCAACAATCCACGTGAACGGCAATTACGAATGCCCGATTGTTTATGAGCAGGGCGAGGCGCGCACGGAA
>FRDC01001127.1_pt1 | contig 13403 bp, 7 predicted proteins | sample 1106171 | NCBI WGS metagenome assembly FRDC01 (sample SAMEA3930566, study PRJEB13176) | freshwater metagenome | biome: Drinking water system; feature: drinking water; material: water | place: Singapore | collected 2014-12-20
CCCAGATAAATGATTCTTGTCTATTAGTTCCTGTGATGTCATACGAACCAATATACTGTTTTATATTTGATCCTCTAGATGACAAATAAGATAAATCTAGCATAGATTACCAACATTGAATAATGACAAGACCATGACCACCATTACCACCTCTACCTCCGGTTGTACCCCCACCACCACCTCCACCACCTGAACCCCAAATACCAGCACCACCATTACCACCTATGGCGGCGTTACTTGCTCCACCACCCAACCCCCCAAACGCCCATAGTGGTTTCCATAAAGGAAATGCTGATGGGCCGGGGTTTGAACCTGCTGCAGCATTGACAGGTCTAATATCAGATAAAAGTGAATTAGCAGATGAGTTTATTAACCCACCAGCAAAATCTGCAGAAGTGGTACCACCACCACCAGTGCCACCCATACAAATTGCTCCTGTTGTAGCAAATGATATTGCAGTTCCAACTGCCCCAGCAACAGCACCCCCTGCTGTTCCGGCTTGTCCTGCCAACAAAGTCGTGATACCCAATCCGGCCATGACCATACCAGATATAGCGGGAACGGTCCCTGCAGCCCCGGCCGCACCGACAGCCGCGGCGGTTCCGGTTCCACCACCAGTAGGTGGGGTTGCCGCAGATGTTGCAATGATGTTTAGTGCAGAAGCAAAATTATGAATGGCAACAATTGATGCAATTCCTGATCCTGCGGTACCTCCACCAGAACCAACACCCTGTCCACCCGCACCCACTTGAATATATAATCTATCTGGTAGAAATTCAATTGGAATAGTTACTATTGATTGACCAGAACTACCCCCACCACCACCTCCACCTCTTGCTGATCCAGCAATACCAGTAAATCCACCACCTCCACCTCCACCACCTCCAATGCAAATGATATTACACATGGTAAACCCTCTTGGTTTAAACCACGTTTTCCATTGAACATTGGTAACAGTCAACGGATCAGCAAAAATTTGCACATCCGCTTGTGGACGTGTTGGGAGATGATATAAATCTAACATATTAGTATTTTCCACCAACTGGGCTACATGCCCATCCTGCTGCAACTCCTGTACCCAAACCTGCTAAAATAGTAAATCCTGGGTTCAATGCAAAGTTTAATGGATATTCAATATCAACAGTCGATGCAGTTTGTGTTGCTGTAGTGGCTGGTAAACTCACTTCACCAATAAGGATGTTGTTATTTGCAACAGTTTTTGTTCCACCATTATTTACATAAATTCTTGCAACAGTTGCAACATTGGTACCTAATGCTTTAAATTTCAATTTTTGAATAAATGATCCGTTTGTTGTATCAGATGTAAAAATAATTTGATTGTTTCCGTTAGTTCCGTTGTAATCACCTGCAGTGATTGACAGAATTGCCCCCAATGCAGCCGTTGAGACCACACCTGCATTTGCGCTCACATCACCTACCCGACTAAAAATTGGTTGTGGATTTCCTGGCATGATAATTCCCCCTGTTTATAATGCATATAATGCTTGACCAGATGATATTGCTTGTATATATCCTGGATTGACTGCAAACGTTGTTTTATCTCCATCTACCACTGAAAAACTAATATTCATACCTGGACCGGCTTCAAGTATGAGAGTATCTGCCCCAATTGCAACTAGATTTCCTTGGGTGTTTGCATCGATGGAAATGGTGTTTATTGTTGAAAATGAATTACTAACACCACCAGTTGACGCAATTGTAATAGTACCTTGACCATTGGTTATGGTGATACCAGATCCCTGAGTGAGAGTTTGTAGATCAAACCCACCAGATACCGTATTACCAATTAACAACGATCCGTTTGTAGTGACTCCTGTATTTGCAACTGCTGCGTTTGCCTTGTTAAATGCAGCATTGGCTTGTGCATACGCACCATTCGCTGTATCTCGTGCAAATTGATCTGTTGCACTACCACCAGTTGCCGCAATGGTGATGGATCCTTTGTCATTGGTGATAACGATGCCGGTACCCTGAGTAAGGGGATTGACATCATATCCACCAGATACGGTATTACCGATTAACACTGCACCATTGACAATAGAGGCTGCAGTTTGTCCTGTTCCCCCTCGTGCAACAGAAAGAGTACCTGAAGTTACTTGAGCAGCAGTTATTGCTATTGCAGTATTCACAACTGATGTAACATGACCACTATCAGAAACCGTGAATACGGGAATGGTGTTTACTGTTCCATAACCAGTTGCCACCACACCAGACAATGCATGACTAAATGTACCTGTACCAGAATCATAATTGATTGGTGCCGTATTGGTGACATTACCACGAACTCGTGCAGAGGTATGATAAAATGGACCACCTGCTGATTCCGATACAGATGCCGTAGTGATTGAAATTGCAGTATTCGTTACGGAAGTTACATGACCAAATTGATCTACAACAAAAACAGGAACTTGAGCCGCTGTTCCATAACCAGTTGCCACCACACCAGAGGAAGCATGTGAAAGGGTTACTGTTCCCTTTCCATTCGTAACAATAACTGGTGCAGTTTGAGCAATAGTAACTAAGTCAAAACCAGAATTGACTGTGTTCCCAACTAATAATGCACCATTAACCAGTCCAGTTGCATCTTTTCCTGTTCCACCTCTAGCAACAGAAAGAATGCCGGATGTAATTTGTGATGCCGAGATAGCAACACTAGTATTTGTGACACTAGTAACATGTCCTTTATCATCTACAACAATTTTAGGTATAGTTGCACCATCACCATATCCAGTTGCCACCACGCCAGATAATGCATGACTAAATGTACCTGTTGCAGGATCATAATTAATCGGAGCCGTGTTTGTGACGTTTCCGCGTACTCTAGCAGAATTGTGATAGAAGGGTCCACCTGCTGCTTCAGACACAGAAGCAGTAGTAATTGATATTGCAGTATTGGTTGCTGTTGTTATATGTCCAAATTGATCCACTGTCACTGTTGGGACAAAACCAGCATTACCATAAGTGGTTGCAACAACTCCAGAAGAAGCATGGGAAAGAGTGACGGTTCCCCTTCCATTTGTAACTATGACAGGTGCAGTCTGTGAAATAGTTGTTAGATCAAATTTTCCACTAACAGTATTTCCGGCATAGATCTGACCATTTGCGGTTGCAGTATTTGGGGTTGCAGCATTTGCTGTATTAAACGAGGAATTAGCCTGAGCATAAGCACCGTTAGCAGTCGTGTATGCACCGTTTGCTCGGTCTCTAGCAAATTGATCAAACGCATCAATAGTTATGGTCCCTTGACCATTGGTGATAGTTACTCCAAATCCTTGAGTAATTGTTCTTACATCATATCCACCAGATACCGTATTACCAATATGAATAGATCCATTAACAGTGACACCTGTATTTCCAACCGCTGCATTTGCCTTGTTAAATGCACTGTTGGCTTGTGCATAAGCACTATTTGCAGTCGTGAATGCTCCATTAGCAGTATCTCGTGCAAATTGATCAAGAGCAGATCCACCACTAGCAGCAATGGTTATGGATCCCTTATCATTAGTTATGGTGATACCAGTGCCTTGGGTAAGAGTATTGACATCATATCCACCAGATACCGTATTACCTATGAGTAGAGAACCATTTACTGTAATGGATGTTTGTCCTGTTCCGCCACGATTTACTGCAAGGGTTCCTGATGTGATTTGAGATGCACTAATACCTATTAATGTATTGGTGATTGAAGTTGAATGTCCAAATTGATCGACTGTCACTGTTGCGCTATGTGTTGCATTACCATAAGTGGTTGCAACAACTCCAGAAGAAGCATGACTTAATGTAACCGTTCCTCTTCCATTTGTAACAATGACTGGTGCAGTTTGAGCAATGGTTGTTAAGTCAAAGGCACCGGATACGGTATTTCCGGCATAGATCTGACCATTTGCGGTTGCAGTATTTGGTGTTGCAGCATTGGCTTTCGCGAATGATGCATTAGCATGAGCATAAGCACTATTAGCCGTGGTAAATGCCCCATTGGCATGATCACGTGCAGTTTGTGCAAGAGATTGGTCGATTGCTACATTGGATGCTGATGTGACATGTCCAAATGCATCAACGGTAACTTGAGCAACCGTTAACCCACTTCCATATGTGGTTGGGGTGACACCACTTGAAGCATGCGATAAGGTTATGGATCCCTTATCATTTGTAACAATGACTGGTGCAGTTTGAGTGATTCTATTGACATCATATCCACCAGAAACAGTATTTGCTATAAGAACTGCACCATTAACAGTAATTGCAGTTTGACCTGTTCCTCCTCGTGCAACAGAAAGAGTACCTGAAGTTATTTGTGATGCTGAGATAGCAATAGATGTGTTTGTTACAGCAGTTAAGTGTCCTGTAGAATTGACTACAAATACTGGAATACTTGCTGCATCACCATATCCTGTTGCAGTGACACCAGACAATGCATGACTAAATGTACCTGTACCAGAATCATAATTGATTGGTGCTGTGTTGGATATGTTTGCACGAACTCGTGCAGCAGTAAAATAGAGATTCGTAGTGGTTTCTGGAACATTATCCGTAACAAGAGTGTTGGCTCTAAGTCCAGCACTGTTGGCTTTATCAAAAGCCGCATTGGCTTGATCCCTTGCGAATTGATCGAGCGCAGAACCTCCAGTAGCCGCAATGGTGATTGTGCCTTGACCATTGGTAACAGTAATACCTGTGCCTTGTGTGATAGTTCTCAAATCAAATCCACCAGAAACAGTATTTCCAATTAATATTGATCCATTAACTGTTACACCACTATTGGATGTTGCAGCGTTTGCTTTATTGAACGCTCCATTGGCATGATCACGTGCAGTTTGTGCCAAAGTCTGATCAATAGCGACATTGGATGCCGATGTGATGTGTCCTCGTGAGTCTATGGTTATTTGTGAAACAAAAGAAGAGTTACCATAGGTAGTGGGGGTAACAGAACTATCTGCATGGCTAATAACACCAGTAGTTGAGTTATAGTTAATTGGTGCTGTGTTGGATATATTAGAACGAACTCTTGCCGACGTGAAATAGAGATTTGTAGTAGTTTCTGGAACATTATCTGTAACAAGAGATAGAATATTTGCAGAGACGGAGTTTGCCTTTGCGAATGATGCATTAGCATGATCATATGCACCATTGGCTTTATTAAATGCTGGTGTTGCATCAATGGTCAATGAACCTGCACCGGATGTAACAACTAATCCTGGACCTTGAGCAATCGTTGTTGCATCGAATCCACCAGACATAGCATTAGCAACCAATACACCACCGTTAGCGGCAATTGGTCTGGTTCTAACATTGGCAAACTCTTCTTGTGAGCGTATTAGAGTTTCACCAACAATAAACCCATAGACATTATTTGCGTTATTGTTTGAATCCGTTAATCTAATTAACATATAGTTTATAGTCCTGAGTTATTTTATTTATCTAACCCCTATACCAGTGGGTAACACAGCCCCAACTTTCGCACTCCATAGATCAATCCATAATTCTTTATTTGCTGCAGCATTATTATCGATTAGGAATTGTGCAGCCAAACCAGCAGTTGTGGTTGGTAATGTGGTACCAATATTTGCAATATCTGTGCCGTTTACAGAGAAAATAACATTTGTTGTGTTGCCTTGCGATTTACGAATACCAAATCGGTACCAGTCATCAACTACCGTTGGTGCAAGCGTATCTACTCTTGTTGTTGTTCCATTACTTGTAACCGCAAATATATTAGAATCTGCATACAATTTTTCAAATCTAATATATTCTCCACCATAACCAATACTACTACCCAATCCCATTGCAAATTGTGTATTACTTCCCATATTTCTAACTTTAACAACAAATTGTATGTTAAATTTATCAAAATATTTTAAAAATCCAGGGGTAGTTGAAGATCCTGGAATGTATGCCCAAGATCTGGATCCACTGGTACCACCAGTGTATAGATTAACAATTCCTGGATGATTTATTTCTTGTTCTGGTTTAACCCCACCACTACCGTTAGGATCATAGTACCATCCAAGTTGACCACCAGAAGAGGAAAATACAGTAAATCCACCACCAATAAAATCATCAAAGGTGGTTAATTCTAAATCCGACAATGAAATTGTGATTGAGTCAGAAATAGAATTTGTAGTGACACTAATTCCGTTACCAGAAACAATAGTTAATGTATCTGCATTTGAATCTGCAACAACATCCGTTTGACCAGAAACACTGATGGTTGTAAATGATTGTTGTGTAGAACCATTTGCTTTTAAAAACGCACCATTAGCAGTATCTCGTGCCGACTGTGCAAGAGATTGGTCGATTGCTACATTGGATGCTGATGTGACGTGTCCCTTAGAGTCAACAGTTATTTGAGAAACAAATAATGTATTACCATATGTAGTTGCACCGACACCAGAATCCGCATGACTAATGACACCAGTAGTTGAATTGTAATTAATGGGTGCTGTGTTGGAAATGTTTGCTCGGACTCTAGTTGCTGTAAAGTATAAGTTTGTTGTTGTTTCTGGAACATTATCAGTAACAAGAGAATTAGCAGAAATTGTAACGGAACCCTTACCATTTATTATCTGTATACCTGAACCAGGCGTCAATGTTGATATGTCGAAACTTGATGATACAGTATTACCAATTAACAATTGTCCATTAGCCGTTGCAGCAGGTAATGCAGTTCCAGCACCAGTTGTACCTGCTCTTACTCTAATCCCTGCTATGGTTGGGGATATGATAAATGTGTTTGATATACTTTGAGTTACACCATTATCACCACCACATATGATAATTCTACCATCATTTAATAAAGAAGATGCGTGGGAATATCTATCACTAATTGTAACTGGGGAAGTGACACTTTGTGTCCATATAATTGAATTTTCATCTATTCTACCAACATAAGGAAATGGTACAGTAAAGTTTCCCACACCACCAGATAAAAATAAATGACCATCATTCAATACAGTTATTGTGTGTTCTGTTCTACCTGTTGGTATTGGTGTGGTCTCCACCCAAGTAATTACATTACCACCTGGAAATGATGCGAAGTAAGAAGAGTCTAAGATAACTCCCAATGAGTCTCTTCCACCTAATATTAATCCCCTACCCCCATCTTTGGGAATTATATTAAACGTATGTCTTGCTCTCTCCAAAGGCATTGGAGTGCCTTCTTGCCATGTTATAGTGTCTCCAGAAATTGTACCAAAAGTTGCATTTTGAAAACTAGTTAATCCTCCAGTAACAAGAATCTGGTTATTTGGTAGTTGAGCAGTCGCATGTTCTGTTCTAACAGATGGTAGATTTGTACCAGATGTCCAAGTAACAGTTGTTCCAGATACAACACCAAAATAACAAGAATTGACTGGATTACTTGAACCATCTCTACCACCAATAACCAATAATCTACCATCAGTCAAATATGTTGTGGTGTGTTGATATCTAACTGCTGGTAATCCAGTTCCAACATTCCAAACTATAGAATTACCAGAGACATTTCCAAACCAAACATTAGAAGAAACATTTCCAGAAATAACATTCTGTCCACCAACAACCACAACCCTACCATCTAGTAATGTACTGATAGAATGTTCTTCCATTCCAATTGGTAAATTTGTACCAATGATCCATTTTTCAAACTTTGGTGCAATATATGGAACACCAAATGTATTTGCTCCATCTCCACTTCCATATTGGACTCCGATTGCCGAAAATAATTCTGGATAAGCAGTTCTCACTACATTTTGACTACCATTTGCTGGAAAGAAATCAAATTGTGGAACAGAATTTTGTGAGAAATATTGTATGGATCCTGCTGGTAGAGCATTCTGTGAAATAGTAGATGTGATGGTTATTGTATCATTTGTGGCATCTGTTACTATGGAAATACCATTTCCTGCTATAAAAACAAGTGTATCATTATTTGAATCTGCAACAACATTAGCCTGTCCAGCAACATTGATTGTTGTAAATGAATTTGAAGCACCACCCGTACCACCACCAGTAGATGAAATTGTGATAGAACCTTTATCATTAGTAATGGTGATATTAGTACCTTGTGTTAATGTTGCAATATCATATCCACCAGATACCGTATTACCAATTAACACTGCACCATTGACAATAGAGGCTGCAGTTTGTCCTGTTCCGCCTCGTGCAACTGATAGAATACCGGATGTAACTTGTGATGCTGAGATAGCAATTGGAGTATTGGTAACGGTAGTTAGATGACCAAACGAATCTACAGAAACAGATAAAGTATTTGAAGGATTACCATATCCACCAGAAGAAACACCAGATAATGCATGACTAATGACACCAGTAGTTGAATTGTAATTTACTGGTGCTGTGTTGGAAATGTTTGCTCTTACACGAGCAGCCGTGAAATAGAGATTTGTTGTAGTTTCAGGAACATTATCCGTGACAAGATTATTTGCGCGAAGTGCTGCACTATTGGCTTGTGAAAATGCAGCATTTGCTTGATCACGAGCGAATTGATCAAGTGCAGAACCACCAGTAGCCGCAATGGTGATTGTGCCTTGACCATTGGTGATTGAGATACCTGTGCCTTGTGTGAGTGTATTGACATCAAAACTTCCAGAAACAGTATTTCCAATCAACAATTGTCCATTAGCCGTTGCAGCAGGTAATCCGTTAATTGCCACATTAGATGCAGAAGTAACATGACCTTTGGAATCAACAGTGATACGTGGTATTTGTGTTGCGCTACCATATGTAGTTGCACCAACACCAGAATCCGCATGACTAATTACACCAGTAGTTGAATTGTAATTAATGGGTGCTGTGTTGGAAATGTTTGCACGAATTTGTGTTGCGGTGTAAATTGCAGTATTCGCATTAGAATATGCGGAGTTTGCTTTATCAAATGCTGCTTGAGAGAATGATTGATCAATTGCAACGTTCGTAACAGATGTTACATGACCTTTGGAATCAACCGACACTTGAGATACAAATGTAGAATTTCCATACGTACCTGGAGTAACAAGACTATCAGAGTGACTAATGACACCAGTAGTTGGATTATAGTTAATTGGTGCAGAATTTGAAATATTAGCACGAACCCTAGCCGAAGTAAAATAAAGATTTGTTGTAGTTTCAGGAACATTGTCTGTAACTAAAGTGTTAGCACGCAATGCTGCACTGTTTGCCTGAGAAAATGCCGCATTTGCAGTTGTGTATGCTCCGTTAGCGGTATCACGAGCAGTCTGTGCAAGAACATTAGAACTGTTGGCTTGAGAGAATGCACCTTGTGCAATAGAGTGATCGATTGCTACATTGGACGCAGATGTGACATGACCTTTGGAGTCAACCGTTACCTGTGATACAAAGTTTGCGTTGCCATATGTGGTTGCAGTCACCCCACTGTCAGAGTGACTAATGACACCAGTAGTTGAATTGTAATTGATTGGTGCTGTGTTGGAAATGTTTGCTCTTACACGAGCAGACGTAAAATAAAGATTTGTTGTAGTTTCAGGAACATTGTCGGTCACTAAGGTATTGGCTCTTACTGCAGCACTGTTGGCTTGATTGAATGCAGATTGTGCAAGAACATTCGCTGAGTTTGCTTTATCAAATGCAGCCTGAGAGAACGCAGAACTTGCAGTATCAATCTGAACATTCGTAACAGATGTGACATGACCTTTGGAATCAACCGTTACCTGTGATACAAATGTAGAATTTCCGTAAGTGCCTGGGGTGACAAGACTATCTTCATGTCCAAAAATACCAGTAGTTGAATCATACGAAATTGGTGAAGTATTTCCAACATTAGCACGAACCCTAGCCGAAGTGAAATAAAGATTTGTGGTGGTCTCAGGAACATTGTCGGTCACTAAGGTATTGGCTCTTACTGCAGCACTGTTGGCTTGTTCAAAAGCAGCATTTGATGTATCTCTTGCAAATTGATCGAATGCAGAACCACCAGTCGCAGCAATAGTGATGACATCGTTGGGGGAATCAGTTGTTATGAGGATACCACTTCCCTGACGAACTTTTAATGTGTCAGAAACAATTGAAGCAACAATGTTATTTTGACCAGTTACATTGACAACACCAAATGAGTTTCCAGTTGATTTACCTGCACCAGTTGTGGAAACAATAGCAGTGGTTTTGTCACCTTTAACTTGTACAATAATTGGATCGTATGGCATTATCTGGTGACTCCAGGATTAACGACTAAAATACCTTCCAAAACTCTTTGCCTGTCGTTATTAGAATAGGTGATTAGAACATCATAAACGTATCGCCCAGGAGAAAGATTAGCAGTGTCGCTCCCACCCATAGAGATGGTAATTTCGCCAGCAGAGGCATCAGTTATGGTTGTTGGTATTGTGTTTGATGACGAAGAATAATATGATTTTCTTATTTGTGTATTTGCTGTAGCAAAACTCAGATCTTGTGGTGCACCAGTTGCATCTTTAATGGTAATAACTCGTTTAAAATCAGCATGTTGATCCAATTGTAGAGCGACGTATCCTGCCACGGCAAACCTCCAGAGTATAAGATAAGTGTATTTATGTTATTGAGGAGGGGGAGGGTGGTAGGGGAAGATATCTTCCCCCTTTTCTTTATTCAAAATAATGATCGACCATAGCAGCAACAGCAATGGTTCCTGCACCAGGTGCAGTGGTGAATATATTCTTGGCAATAATTTGGAAAAATTCTCCAGGGTTCACAACAATTGGTGATTGAAATGTTGCATTGATTGGACCATTACCTGCTGTATTTCCTGCTGTTGCTCCAACACCATATGCAGTAGTTCCGATGGCAATCCTTCTTGGTTGCTTTGTTGTTGGAGAGGTACTAAAAGATGTACCTTCTGCGGTTGCAAGAGACACTGCAGTATGTCCGTATGCTATACCATAGACCAAGAGTACTGGGTTTGTAGTAATAGCAGTGTGAAGTACATCAGATATTGTTATACCTGTAACGTACAGAGTTTTTGGAGGTTGTGTGACGCTTCCTGCTGGATTCTGATAACTGAAGATAATACCATCGGTGCCTGCAGTAAGAGTTAAGTTAACAAGAGCAATCCCACCCAAACCAGTTTGTAACGCACCAGTATTAGTCAGTGCTGCAGCAGTTGGGTTAGTGGTATTCAATGTACTAGTCCAATTGGATATTGAAGTGTGTGTCGAAGTATCACCATCTTGTGTCTGGTGTGCCTTACCCATACCAGCCATTTGGTGGGACCATGGTTTTGCTGCTTGAACATCTTTTAGCACAACAGATTCATATGACAAACGAGCAGAAATTGGTGATCCTACTGTTCCAGAATTTCTCATCATGAAAGTTAATGGAAGAACCAAGGTTGCAACAGGAACAGGGTTACCCATAGGTACATCAATATGTGCGAGAAGAATGTCATCTTCCCAGAAGGAACAAGTGTGTCTATTAATGATGATTTTATATCTATTGAAATTGTTTGGTGTTGGAGCAGAAAAGGGTGTGGTTTCTACTTCTGTTCCATTGAATGCAAGAACTCCAGTAAGACCTGTACTATTCAATCGGAAATACACACCATCAGGAGGAACTGTTCCTGTTGGGGCAACATAAAACCCCCATTCGATAATTTCATTTGCAGGCATCGATCCAGAAATTGCCCACTCCGATTCTGCTTGTAATGGGTATTCTCCAAATAATGGAAAATATTTCCATGTTTGTAGTGTTGCGTATGTTCCAGAGGTTCCGGTTAGAGATGAGTTGACATTGACAGTTTGTGAAACCGCACCAACTGTCATTGTGGTACTCTGAAATCTGAAATTTGCAGTATGTTGAGAAGTAGATGTAAAAAAATATTGACCAAGGATTGTATCCATTCCAACATTTAAACGCTTTAATCTTGAAACATATGGACTTTCTCTATATCTGATACCAGTGGTAAATCCAGGATCATTTTCAAATATAGAAGCACTGTAACCGGCATTGACATTGGATAGAGGGGTAACGACCTGTAAAAATCCATTTGCAACTTCTGCAATGTTACCACTAACGTTACCTTCAATTCTAATTCCTGCCATATTAAAATCTCCTTGTTAAGAATAGGTATAACCTATCTATTTATGCTGATTAGTTGTATCTCCATCGAACAACCAGTTGTCCAGTTAATCTAATTTGTGAATGTGCTTCTATATTAAATCCTGTTCCCCCTACGACATTTTGAACGAACAGATTTATATATCCCTTTATAAATCCATGTTCAAATGCAGTATGATCTGTAGTTTGATCATTTCCTTGTATATAGACCTGAATGTGAGCATTTGATGATAATTGTGTTTGACCAGTGACGTTGACGTTTGCACTGGTGCTGCCTGGTGCAGATCCAAAATCAAGAGTAGCGGTACCAAATGCAGGTGCAGATTGAGCAGATAAAACTTTAATAATTGTGAGTGTTATTGATGGGTTAGATGGACCACCTGCAAGTGAGTCTGCTCTAGTCAATCCCATATTAATCGAGGAATTTGACACTGCTTGAACCACTTCAATATAGTCATTTGCAACAAGTTGTGTAGCATATTTACTCGTAACTGTTGTGGTATCACTATCTTCAAGGGTCACACTAACTGCACTATTTGCAATATCGGTGCCATTTTTTCTAAACCAATAATCTGCTCTTTCTTGTGTAATCCCCACTCCCCTACTGACTCTACCAGAAAACATAATGTGATAAAGACCATTTGATGATACAATTACTCTGGTGTTACCTGTGGTGTGTGTGATATCCAATAATGCATCATTAGTGTCAAAATTAACAACCACTGCACTAGTATTCGCGGGGAGTTGGTTTATGTTACTAGAAATTTGGGCAAACGAAGGTGAAAGATTTAGAGATCCAAGATTGGTTGATATGGAATTGGCTTTATTGAATGCCCCGTTTGCTTGGTCTCTTGCAAATTGATCTGTTGCACCAAGACCCGTTGCCGAAATAGTGATACTATCTCCTGTTGGGGAGATGGTGATACCGGATCCCCCAAGAATATCACCTGTTTTAAAATTACCAGTATTTGTATTACCTAGTATAATTTTACCATTTGAAATAAGACTATTATATGGAATAGAAATTAAGTTTCCAGATTGTGTTGGTGTAGTGACAGAGACGGATCCAGCAGTGTTTGCTGCACTGATTTCACAAAATCCAGAAATGTCACCTAATAGTTTTAGTACCGCCATGAGAAGATTTCTCCTTTATAACACCACCCACTTAGATCCTGATGGAACTGTCACAACTATACTTGGATTGATAGTAACCGGACCAGCAGTCATTGCAGATCTTCCAGATGTTATAGTATAATTTCCGGTCACAATTTGATCATTTTCATAAAATACCCTATCCCCAGTTGTGCCATTTCCTGTGGGCATCAACGCAGGAACAGATATAG
>FRDC01004908.1_pt1 | contig 13392 bp, 18 predicted proteins | sample 1106171 | NCBI WGS metagenome assembly FRDC01 (sample SAMEA3930566, study PRJEB13176) | freshwater metagenome | biome: Drinking water system; feature: drinking water; material: water | place: Singapore | collected 2014-12-20
CGAACAGAGCGATAGCGAGAAGGGGGTTTTGCCGTATCTTCTTACGAGCCATAAGGTTAGCCGCCATGCCTGGACCCTCGTAGTAGTAAGAAACGCCCGGAGCAACGTCGCTCATCCCAGGTGTGCCGGGTAGTATACCTAAAATTCGGGGCGATTAAAAGGAGGTGCGGGGTATAGTAAGGGCTAGAGGGTAATTGCTTCGACGGGGTTGATTTGAGGTGTGACGTGGCTGGACGGAAACGCACGCAGGGGACGGGGCAAGCGACTGCGAAAGCGACAGTTGCAACGCCCATCGTTCTCTCCGGGTCCGGGAAAACAAAGCCACGTAACAAGTCTACGGGTAAGAAGCCTGCCACGGCTGAACCTGTGACCAATCCACCGGAAGAATCGGTAGCCGCTCGGACGTTGCCCTCGATTGATATGGAAGTGAAGGCCCGCAGCATTCCTCCTACGGAGGAGATTGATGTACGGGCTATGATCGCTGAGAGTGTAGCCCGGCAGCGTATCTGCTGGTTCGGCCTCTCGGAGACGCAGCTCATGGCTCTCCAGGGAGAGCAGTTGCGAGCGGCCCTCGACCCCGAAGACCCCAGCCGAGCAGCGGCCTGGGCAGCACTGGGGCAGTGGGCAGCGTTACAGCTGAAGGCGTCGAGCGACAATCTACGCCTGGCACAGACCGCGGCGCAACGTAAGGTCGAGGACGATTCCAAGAAGGCCATCGACATCTCCGACGCTGATTGTGTACCGAGCCTGCTGGGGTTACTGGAGGAGCATAAGGGAGATGTCCTCGACGGTTCTCGATCAACTGTCCCGTTTGAACCCGCTCCAGAACCGGATGGTGAAGCGGGCGCTGACGGGCGACGCTTTGGCCCGTTTGTGGCTGGTGCCGGAGAAGGTTAATCCGGGCCTGGACGCCTGGCAGAAGACGGCGATCATGGAGATGGTCACGCGGCAGCACCACGTCATCATGTGCTGCAGTCGAGGTGCAGGCAAGACCGAGGTGTTCTCCGCTGCCAGCTACGTCGAGGCGTGTACGGTCGGCGGCTTCGCGATGGTGCTGTCCCGGTCGGACCGGCAGGCGCTGCGGGTGATCCAGCGGACGCTGATGTACCATCGCCGGCTCCAACTGCAACCGCTGGTGCGGGAGAACATGCACGAGCTGGTGTTCGCCAACGGTGGCCGGGTGCTGGCGCTGCCCTGCTCCGGTGACACCATCGTCGGCGAGCACGGCATCACGCTCATGGGCATAGACGAGGCAGCCAAGATCAAGGATCAGTTCTACGCGCTGGTCTCGCCGATGCTTGCAGTGTCCGAGGCGGTCACGGGGATCAAGCCTCGCCTGGCCCTGCTGAGCACGCCCTACGGTTGCAGCGGCTTCTTCTGGGACGAGTGGGACCGGACGCAGCGCGGGCAAAGTAGCTTCAAGCCGTTCCGCACCACCTGGAGGGACTGCCCGCGCATCAAGCCGGAGTTCATCGAGGAGGAGCGGCGCAAGCACGGCGACTTCTGGGTGCGGCAGGAGTATGAGACGCAGTTCCTGAGCTTCGAGAACTGCTTCTTCGACATGGACCAGCACTCCGGCCTGGTGGCCGAGGACGGCGGCGAGCAGCGGCGGTTTTGGGTACCCCCGACGGAAGACGACGCATGATCGACCGCAGGGAACTCGACGGCATCTTCGAGCGGCAGCGCATGGGCGTGGAGCTGCGGCACTCCCGTCGCCTGTCCCGCGACCGACGCGGACCGACGCGACCCGTCGCCGATCCCAGCCGCGAGCACACGCTCAAGGTGGTACCGGAGCGAGAGCCGGAGTACGAGCCCAGCGACAGCCGCGTGCGGGTGTTGGGGCTCGACCTTGGCCAGGTGAACGATCCGGCCGCGTGCGTGATGATCAGCCGACGCCGCTTCGACCTGAGCCATCCCAACCGTAGCAAGCCGGTCGAGGGACCGAAGCCACCCGCCGAGATGCCGGTAGAGGTGGAGTTCATCCACGAGTGGCCGCGGGGCACCGACTACACGAAGATCGTGCACTTCATCCTCAATCTGCACGAGACGAAGACCATCGACGGCAAGGACGTGCAGGAGCGGGTCTGGATCGACGCCCTGGTGTTCGACATGACTGGGGTGGGTAGGCCGTTCCGCGACATCCTTAACAAGGAAGCCAAGCGGCTCCAGTTCGCCGGCCGCATCGTCGGAGTCAACCTGAGCAGCTCCGACACGGCGCTGAAGGTTCAGGCCGATAGCCGGGGTAAGTTCCTGACGGTGGCCAAGCTGGAGATGCTCACCGCCGTCAACATCTACGCTCAGCAGGGACTGCTCCGCTACCCACGAGGCTGGGACACCAAGAAGCTGTTCGAGCAGATGCAGACGTTCCAGCTCAAGAAAACCAAGGCCGCGAACGTCACTTTCGAGCAGGGTGGACCAGGCCACCACGGCGACGTCGTGATCGCGCTGGGTCTCGCCTGCCACTACATGCAGCGCGGTTTCCGCCAGCTGTCCGTGAACGAGCTGCCGAAGATGGACATGTGGGGGCAACCGATCACCTAGCATCCGGGAGGGATTCCGATGCCGAGGCAGTGCTGCAAGTTCGATGGACACCACGACGTGAAGATGAGCGAGGAGCAGATCCTCGCCATCAAGGTCCATTTCGAGTGGGAGCTGGGCAACGGCCGCGAGCTGAGCAAGACCAAGCGCGGCGTCTTCACTAGCATCGTGGACCTGATGGTCAAGCACCTGGCTCACTACCAGCGGTCCTCGGTGGAGAAGCTGGTCGAGGCAGCAGCGGACGAGCGGCGACGGACAGGATCGATATGAACCGACGGGCCAAGAAGAGGGTAGCATAGGGAGAGCACCAGTGACAACGCAAGAGCGCGTCATCAAGCGAATCGTCGAGGGGATCAACCGGGCGTTCCAGGGGTTGGAAGTGACCACGGTCAAGATTGAGGTGAAAGCCACCGACCGCGAGCCGGAGCGGGGCGGGGGCATCCGCACCGAGCACGGCAGCGGCTTTGTCTTGACCATCGCCGGACGCCAGGCCGAGTTCTCCGGCGAGGGTCTGTGGCTGGGCAACGTCGAGCCGAGGGCGGAGCGGACCGAGCAGCACTGGGCGGCGGTGAAGGACAGGCGGCCGGGAGCCTACGCCAACTTCTGCCGGGGCACGATCACCGAGGCGGAGCTGTTCAAGGACTTCGTGGTCGGTGAGGAGACGCCCGCCGAGACCAAGAAGGGCGAGGCCACGGGGCTGGCGGAGAAGGGTGGTAAGAAGTGAGCAAGCTGGAGACTCTCATCCACGCCGTGGCACAGTCGGGCAAGTTCGACGACGCTCTGATTCTGGCCGACTACATGGAAGAGTCCGGCGATGCCGAGATGGCCGGAATGATCCGCGATCACACGGAGGATGCGGTGCTGGGAGTCCAATGCGTCTCGCTGTTTCTGCTCAAGGGCGGCCTACCGAAGTTAGGTCTAGAAGACTATGCAAACAAGTGACAAGCAGCACGTCGGCCGAGAACTGGCCAGCTACGGCAAGGTGATGCACGAGCTATTCAAGCACTGGATCGCCGTTAAGCGCTGGGAGATCATCAAGCGGACCAAGCAGCTCGACCAGCAGGAGCAGTTCGCCAGGTCTGTGAGCATCCGCACCCTGGCGGGCATGAAGCGGCACCTGCAACCGGAGGACTGGCAGAAGGGCCAGCGCTTCTACAAGGAGCTGGATCACGTGGACCTCTCCAGCAGTGACGACCTGGTGATCGAGGATGTGCTGCGGCGGTGCGGGGTGAGTCTCAACTAAGGGGTTGCGACCCTGATTCGATGCCGGAGCTTTCTGGTCAGCCGGATGGCGGTGATGGTATCGAAGCAGTCACGTGCGACCGGGGGCTCCAGCTCGGTGGGGCCATCTGCTGGCGGCAGGAGCGGTGGGGCCGTCGGCATTCTTAGTCAACTCTGATGGTGCAACGATGTTCCAGTGGCCATTGATGCGGAGCAACTTCGAGGCGGAGGACTTCTTCGCGATCGCCGATCTGCTATCGAATGACCCAGACGAGCATGGCAGATCGGAGTGGAACCTCGACGTTCGCCTCACGCAGGGCGAGCAGGTTCGAGCCTTCGAGCGAGAGTTCTCCGAGTGGCAGGGCTGCAGGCACTCGATCTTCGTCAACAGTGGAGCCTCGGCCAACCTGCTGACGATGGCGGCGCTGCGAGAGCGCTGGGCCAACTCATCGGCCCGGATGTGGAACAAGGTGCTCGTCCCCTGCATCACCTGGGCGAGCGACGTCACGAGCGTCCTGCACTCCGGCTTCGAGCCGGTGTTCGTGGACATCGACCGTCGCACGCTGGGGATGGACCGAGTCAGGGTCGGCGAGGCCATCGAGCGTCACAAGCCTGTGGCAGTGTTCCTCACGCATTGCATGGGTTACAACGCCCTTGACGATGGTCTGAAGGGCATCATCGGAAACCCAGGAGTCGTGCTGCTGGAGGACTGCTGCGAGAGCATCGGCGCGGAGCACTACACCGGATTCAAGGTCGGCAACGCCGGCCTCGCCAGCAACTTCTCGTTCTACTACGCCCACCATATGACCACCGTCGAGGGCGGCATGGTCTGCACCGACGACTCCGAGTTCGCGGACGTTGTGCGTCGGCTGCGAGGGCACGGACTGGCAAGGGAGGGCGACGGTTGGAACGTTGACCGTTGCCAGGAGGAGCACGCAGACCTCGACCCGCAGTTCGTCTTCACGCACGCCGGCTACAACTGCCGCAACACGGAGATCGGCGCGGTCCTCGGTCGCAGCCAGCTCAAGCGGCTGGACGGAGCCATCGAGCAGCGGCGGGAGAACCTCAAGCTGTTTCTGTCCCGGCTCGACCCGAGCAAGTACCAGACCGACTTCGCCGTGGAGGGGAGCAGTCCCTACGCCCTGACGCTGGTGCTCAAGGAGTCGGATTGTGGACTACGGGATCGGGTTGGAGACCTTCTGCGACGGCAAGGTGTGGAGTGCAGGAGAGGCATTGCTGGTGGTGGAAATCAGCTGCGGCAACCCTACCTCCGTCGACGCTACGGCACCATGTACGCCGAGTTCCCCAACGCCGAGCACGTCCACTGGAACGGCTGGTGCATAGGGAACTACCCCGGACTCGAGCGGGAGAAGATCGAGCGTCTCACGGAAGGGTTGAACAAGCTGTGAGCGAAATAGAAGTCGCGAAGATGGTAGTAGACCTGAGTCGCACCACCTATCTGGATCGCCGCATCGGAGGAGTTCGCCCCGACGGCCATTGGAAGTGGCAGTACCGTTGCAGCTGTGGTGAATGGTGCTGGGAAGACTGGGCGGTTTGTCCTTTGTGCAGTATGCCGGTGAAGAAAACGAACGGCAACATCTGGAAGAAGCAAGGATGATTACGGCGAAAGCTCCTTTGAGAATCAGCTTCGCCGGCGGTGGCAGCGACATCCCGGAGTGGTACTCCAATCACGGCGGCTGCGTGCTGAGCATGACCATCCGCCGCTTCGCCACGGTCACGGCGACGGTGAACGGCTGCCTCAAGATCGAGGTCAAGAGCGACTGTCCGCCCGGCTCTGGACTCGGTGGCTCCTCCGCGGTATGCGTGGCCATGATCGCCGCCACCGACGCCCGGTTCGGCATCGAGCGGACGCAACGACAACTGGTAGAGTCGGCCGTCGCTCTGGAGCGGGGCCACCTGCGGGTTGCCGGTGGGGAGCAGGACCAGTACAGCGCCGTGTGGGGCGGTTTGAACCTGTACGAGTGGAAGCCGGGAGTGATCGGAGCCGGGCACCAAGAGATCCTAATGCCCGCCGGCTTCTGCGACTGGCTGCACCTGGTCTTCACCGGCAAGGCCCGCACGGACGCCGGCATCCAGCGACGATTGACGGAGCGCTGCTCGATCGGGGACGTAGCCGCACTGAACCGCACGATGCTGGTGGCGAGGGAGATGGCGGCGTGCCTCAAGGACCAAGACATCGGCTGGTTCGGGTCGCTGTTGCATGATGCCTGGGAGCACAAGAAAGAAGCCAGTCCCGGCTGCTCTACACCGAGGGCCGACGAGCTGTACCAAGCAGCCAGGGAAGCAGGGGCCATCGGCGGCAAGCTGTGCGGAGCGGGAGGCGGGGGCTACTTGCTCCTCTGCTGCCCGCCCGACAAGGCCGTCGAGCTGAAATGGGCGATGGAGCGGCGGGACGCGATCTGCGAGCCAGTGATCTACGAGCCCGACGGCGTCAAGGTGGAGCAACAGTGATCCGCGAAGCAATCATCCTCTGCGGCGGTCAGGGCACGCGGCTGCAGGGCGTCCTCCCCGACGGCACGCCGAAGTGCATAGCAGCGGTCAACGATGAGCCGTTCATCGCACATCAGCTCCGGCAGCTGCACGACGCCGACATCAAGCGGGTGATCCTGGCGACCGGCTACGGGGCGGACAAGATAGAGACTCAGGAAGGGAACGTGCCGGAGGAGCTGGTGTTCTCCCGTGAAGAGCAACCCCTCGGCACTGGCGGGGCGCTGCGACTGGCAGCTGAGAAGATCCAGGGCGACTCGTTCCTAGTCCTCAACGGCGACACCTACGTGGACCTGGCTCTGAGCACGTTTGTGGAGTGGTTCGACCTCGTCGGCCCGGACGTGGGCGTGCTGCTGGTCAAGGGCGACGGGCAGAAGCGCCTCGGCATCCTGGAGGAAGGCAACGGCTGGATGAACGGCGGGGTGTACGCATTCAAGAAGGATCTGTTCCCGAACACTGCTGACATGCCGCCGCATTTCAAGTGCGAGTTGGAAGAGCACCTGTTCCCGCAGTTCAAGGCCACGAAGAAGCGCATCATCGGTTACCAGACGTCGGCACGCTGGATCGACATCGGCACTCCGGAATCGCTTGCCAGGGCTCAGGAGTTCTTCGCATGTTTGCCAGGCTCTACCAGCTGTTCACCGGCAGGGACGGCCGCTGGCCAAGCCTGAGGCGGCGGTGGCTGGCCGATCACCCGCTCTGTGCGGCGTGCGGCTGCGACCGGGACGTGACGGCGCACCACGTCGATCCGGTGAGCTGGTATCCGGATCGCGAGCTGGACGAGACCAACCTGCTGACCCTGTGCGATCGTTGTCACCTGTTCGTAGGCCACCTGGGGAACTGGAGCAGTTACAATCCCGAGGCGCGGCGGGACGCCGACATCTGGCTCCGCAAGGTGAGGAGCCGGCCGAAGCGCGATGAAGACGAGCAACTGTTTGGCTTCTAGGAGCGAGCAACTGTGAACGACGTTGATTTGATCCCTGTGTTTGTCGCTTTCGGTTTGGCTGGTCTTGCGCTGGTAATCATCTGTGTGGTGCTGCAATGCGTATCTTAATCTCGGGCGCGGCGGGCTACCTCGGCTGTGTCATCGCGGAGCGACTCCTCGCCGCGGGCCACCGGGTCACGGCGCTGGACAACCTGGAGCGGGGCGGCGACGGGCTGCGGGGCGTTTGCCACCACGAGGGTTTCGATTTCATCCGAGGCGACTGTCGCGACCCGATTGGCTTGAGAGCCTTCGACGCTATCATCCCAATGGCCGGCATCGTGGGCCTCAAGGCGTGCGACCGCAGGCCGAGGGATGCCTGGGACATCAACCACAAGGCGGTCGCCACGTTCGCCAAGAGCAAGAGCAAGGACCAGCTGCTCGTCTACCCGATGACCAACAGTGGCTACGGCACGAGGACGGGCGAGACGCACTGCACCGAGGACACGCCGCTGGAGCCGGTGAGCATCTACGGACAGAGCAAGGTGGCGGCGGAGAAGGCCGTCCTCGACGCGGAAAACACGGTCAGCTTGCGCCTCGCCACGGTGTTCGGCGTCTCCCCGGCGATGCGCTGGGATCTGCTGGTAAACGACTTTACTCGGAGGGCCGTGCAGGACCGCTGCTTGGTGCTCTTCGAGGGCCACTTCCGCCGGAACTTCGTCCACGTGCGGGACGTGGCGGACTGCTTCGCTTGGGTGCTCAGCGGCGTGAAGATACTCGGCATCGACTTCGACGACCGCGTCTTCAACCTCGGGAACGACGCCTGCAACATGAGCAAGCACCAGCTCGCCAGGAAGGTCGCCGAGCACGTACCGGGCACCACGATCCTGACGGCGGACTCGGCCACGGACCCCGACAAGCGCGACTACCTGGTCAGCAACGATCGTCTTCGCAGGGCCGGCTTCGAGGCCAGGCGCGGGCTGGACGATGGGATCGCCGAGGTGCGGAAGGCGGTTAATTTACTCTAAAGGGACATATATGTTAGCTTCCAAAGTTCCGGCAGCTCTAGAAGACTTGCTTAGGCAGTGGAGTGAACGGAAGCCTCTGTCTGTAGCTGAACATGAGCGCTGCTGGGAAGAGGTGAGGGATAAGGTTATCCTGCCGGCATTAGAACAAATCCACAATCAAGTAGTAGACGCGGGTAAGTCATCTAAACTGTCGGAATGTGGTAAGGTTGAGTGGACCCTAACTGACGGACCAAAAGAAGCCCATATTATAATCGACAAGGCTGTAATCGACGGCAGGTCTGGGCTGCGGTGGTGGCAGGAAGGGTCTCCACACGAACGCAAATGCAAAGCCTTTGAAATGTCTCCAGGTAAGGCAAGGGATTGGGCTCTAGGAACTCTAATCGGATTTGTTTACCAATGACGAAGCAACTGGACCTTCTGCTCGTCAACCCTGGTGGCCGCAAGCAGGTGTACCAGGGCCTCCAGGACGCCGACCTGACGGCGGTGGAGACTCCGGTGTGGTGCGGCCTGATCGCTGAGCACGTCCGCAAGCAGGGGTTCACGGTCGAGCTGCTGGACGCCAACGCCGAGGAATTCGACGCATGTTCTGTGGCTGCTCGTGCCGTCATGCGACAGCCGAAGCTCGTCGCCGTCGTCTGCTACGGTCAGCAGCCCAGCGCCTCGACGCAGACGATGCCGGCGGCCATCGCACTGGGGAAGACGCTCAAGGGAGACGGGCACAAGGTCATCATGGTCGGTGGCCACGTCGCCGCTCTGCCCGACCGGACTCTGGAGGAGAGCGGCGCGGACTACGTGGCGACGGGCGAGGGCTGCCACACCATCGTCGATCTGCTCCGGGGCAAGAAGCTGGAGGACTGCCGGGGGCTGGGCTACCACGCCACTTTCGATGGCATGACGCAGAACGGGCAGACGGTGAAAGTCTACCTGGAGACCCACGCCGCCCCGAACCTGACGACTGACGAGCTGCCTGACTACCCGTGGGACCTGACCGATCCGAAGAAGTACCGGGCGCACAACTGGCAAGTGCTGGGGTTGGACTGGGATCGCAGCCCTTATGCCGCCCTCTACACGAGCCTTGGTTGCCCGTACAAGTGCCACTTCTGCTGCATACAGGCACCGTTCAAGGAGGGCGACCGGCTCAACCTCAAAGTGCTGGGCAAGGAGTCGGAGCAAGTTCCCAACAGCTACCGCATCTGGGATCCCGACCGCATCGGCCAGCAGGTGGCGGACCTACACCACCGGCATGGCGTCAAGATCTTCAAGGTCGCCGACGAGATGTTCGTGCTCAACCGGCGGCACGTCGAGGGCGTGTGCGACGCCATCGGCAAGCGGATCACTAATCCGCAGGACGACATCAACATCTGGGCATACGCTCGGGTGGACACGGCCAACGACGAGAAGCTGCTGGAGAAGATGCGGAGCGCCGGATTCCGCTGGCTGTGCCTGGGGATCGAGTCGGCCAGCGAGAGCGTGCGGGAGGGCATCGACAAGGGCTACGCGCAGGAGAAGATTGCCAAGTGCGTCGAGCGGATCAAGCGGGCCGGCATCCACGTCCTGGCCAACTACATCGTCGGGTTGCCCGGCGACACGCTGGAGTCGATGCAGCAGACGCTCGACCTGGCCGTGGAGCTGAACACGCCGTGGATGAACGTCTACGCAAGCATGCCCTACCCCGGCAGCCCGATGTGGCACGACCATCCGGAGCACCACGCACTGCCCTGGGAGGCGTTCAGCCAGCATAGCTACGAGACGCACCCGACCAAGACGGCGACGCTCACCAGCGCCCAGGTGCTGGAGTTCCGGGACAAGTTCTTCGTGCACTACTTCACAGGTGCCCGTTACCTCGGCATGCTCAAGCGCGACTTCGGCAACCGGGCCGTGCGGCAGGTGCAGGAGATGACGGGACACAAGCTGCGGCGGAAGCTGCTGGAGGAGAGCCATGCGGTATGTGGGCAAGAGTGAGACGGGCGGGGCGGTATACCGGAAGGCGTACCGCACGGTCGAGATGATACAAGTTCGTGGCCGGGGCGTCACTATTCAGAACAACGAAGGCAATCCACCGTGGCGGTGGATCGATGCTTTCGGATTTCAGCTCGAAGGCTTTCCTGATAAGGAGAGCTGCATCAAGGACGCCAAGAAAAACGCCAACCGCAGGGACTGATGATCAAGCAAGACCTCATCGACTTCGAGCGGGAGTGCGCCGAGCACTTCAACGCCGGCAAGATCCGTGCTCCGCTGCACCTGAGTGGCGGGAACGAGGATCAGCTCATCGAGCTGTTCCAACGGATCAAGCCGCACGACTGGGTATTCTCGACCTGGAGGAGCCACTACCACGCCCTGCTCCACGGCGTGCCCCGCGAGCAGCTCATGGCGAAGGTGCTGGCCGGCGAGAGCATTAGCATCAATGTCCCGGAGCGGCGGTTCTACTCCTCGGCCATCTGCGGCGGCTGCCTGCCAATAGCACTGGGCGTGGCGTGGGCAATCAAGCAGAAGTATCCAGGTCCATGGGTACCGGAGGTCGCTCCGAGCGTTTGGTGCTTCGTCGGGGACATGGCCAGTCGCATGGGAGCGTTCGACGAGGCGACCCGATACGCGGCCAACTTCAAGCTGCCGATCAGCTTCGTCATTGAAGACAACAAAAAATGTGTAAACATTTTGACTAGAGAGGCTTGGGGCAAGGAACCAGAATCAAGTGACTACAAGAACGTTTGTCACTACGAGTATCAGTTGTCTTGGCCTCACATGGGGACAGGAATAAGAGTAGAATTCCCCGAAGGACATCAAGGACCGCAACATGGGGGGATGTGATGCCGGAGATCTGGAAGGACGTAGTTGGTTACGAGGGCAGGTATAGGGTTAGCAGTCGCGGCAGGGTAGAGTCGTTGGGTGCTCGTGCTCGCATACTTAAGCTGACCCACGACCATAATGGGTACGCCACGGTGCTGCTCTACAAAGGGAGCAAAGCGACAAGAAAACTGGTAAAGGTCCATACGCTAGTATTGACGGCGTTCGTGGGACCTCGTTCGGAAGATCAACAGTGCAGGCATCTGGACGGTAATCCCAGTAACAACCGTCTTGGCAATTTGAAATGGGGTACTATCCTAGAGAACGCCCAAGACCGAGAAGCTCATGGAACCAATAGGGGCTGGACCCTCTCGGAGGAGACTAAAGAGAAACTCTCGGCATGGCAGAAGGGTGTAGCTAAGCCGCACATGTTCAGGAAGAAGTCAGATGAGACCAAGAGGAAAATAAGTATCGCCCAAAAAGGCAAGCCAAGACCCTATCAGGTAGGTAGGAAGGCTTCCGAGGAAACCAAACGTAAGCAACGAGAGGCGTGGGTTCTTCGTAGAGCGAGGGCCGCCTCATGAGCTACAAGAGCGAAGTGATCCGCGGTATGCAGTTGCTAGCGGCCCAACCGAATGTACTTTTTTGTGGTCAAGGAGTTCAGGTCAAAGCCAACTGCCTCCACGAGCAGCTGGTGGGAGTGCCCGAGGAGAAGCGCCTGGAGGTGCCGGTCTTCGAGAACACCCAGCTCGGTATGTGCCTCGGCATGGCGCTGACGGGTATCCTGCCGGTGTGCCTCTATCCGAGACTGAACTTTTTCGTCTTAGCCCTTGACGCCGCCGTAAACCACGCGGATCGTTTGTTTGAGGGCAAACCGAAGATTATAATTAAGACTATGACCGGAGCAACGCGACCGCTTGATCCGGGCAGCCAGCATTCTGGGGATTTCGGGAATGCAATGGAATTGCTGTTCAAGTTTATTCATGTGTCAAGGCCAAAGAAACCAGAAGAAGTCTACGCAGCCTATCAGCAGGCGGTGGAACGCGAACGAACAACTTTGATAATCGAAGACGGTGAGGCATACTGATGAAGACGGGAGTCTACTTGATTGTCAATCGGAGGAGCGGCACGACTTATGTAGGATCGGCTGCTCGTTCGTTGGCGTATCGGTGGAATAGGCACCGTGAAGGATTGAATAGAGGGGAACACCCAAATAAGCATTTGCAGGCGGCTTGGAACAAGTATGGACGAAAATCGTTTGTGTTCGTAATTGCTGAACGATGCCATCCTGATCTTTGCATAACTAAAGAACAAGAGTGGATGGATGCCGTGCGGAATAGCGGCGTAGAGCTTTACAACAAATGCCCGGTTGCTGGTTCAACCTTGGGGTACAAGTACACGGAGGAGCAGAGAGCAGCCGTCACCGTTCGCTTGCTGGGTGGCAAGCATTCAGAAGAAACCAAGAGGAAGATGAGCGAATCGCGGTTAGCCCATTTCCGTTCCCCTTTGGGCAAGGCAAACCGAGAGGCTATTAGCAAAGCCCAACGGGGTCGGATCGTTTCGGAGGAGGCCAAGAGGAAGCAAGCAGCAACAAAGAAAGCAATGTACGCCGACCCGTCGGTGGGGCCTCGTCTGCGTGAAGCTGTGTCGAAAACGTGGAAGGGTAAGAAGCTTTCAAAGTCCCATCGGCTCGCAGTTGCGAAGGGCCTTCGCAAACTCTACGACGGACCTGAAGGAGATGCTGCCAGATTCAAGATGAGGATTGCTCAGACAGGCCGCAAGCATTCAGAGGAGACCAAACGCAGGATATCAGAAGGCAATACCGGGAAGAGTCTGTCGGAAGAGACTAAATCCAAGATCAGTGCAGCTCAGTCGGCCTATCAGCAATCGTTGACGGAAGAAGAAAGGAAGCGGCGGGCTGCTGTAATCGCTTTGGCGAATACGGGGCAAAAAAGATCAGCGGAATCTCGGAAGCGGATCAGCGATGCTTTGAAAGGACACCAGCTTTCCGAAGAGACCCGCAGAAGAATCAGTGAGACCAGGAAGGCCCGATTTGCAGCGGGGGCCTACCGATGAAGCTCCTCATCCTCTGCCTTGAGGCCGACATCCTCGAAGGCATACTCAGTTGGCCGAAGCGGGAGCTGGGCGCGAAGGTGCTGTTTTACCGCCGTGACGAGGACATCCAGCGGTACGTCGAAGCCCACGAGCCTGACGTGGTGCTGCTCGACATGCCCTGCGGCGGTCCCTCCATGCCGACGATGGAGACGCTGCACTGGTTGAAGAGCAAGACTCGCTCTGTGCGGGTGGTGTGGGACGCGATGGACACGCCCTGGCACAGCCACCTGGAGAACTACAAGCGTGGCAACATTTTCGATCTCGTCATCGCGGCCG
>FRDC01004638.1_pt2 | contig 13388 bp, 12 predicted proteins | sample 1106171 | NCBI WGS metagenome assembly FRDC01 (sample SAMEA3930566, study PRJEB13176) | freshwater metagenome | biome: Drinking water system; feature: drinking water; material: water | place: Singapore | collected 2014-12-20
AGGGCACTCGAGCGCAACATCCTGGGCTTCGTCGGCATCGCGCCGATACGCGAGACGCTGGTGGGACAGGTCGATACCCTGGGCAGGACCGGGGTGGCGCGCTGGCTGCGCACGCTGCGTCGGCTGGGGGCTGACGCCACCTGAACCTTGCCGGCGGGCTACTCCACCAACCCGTACAGCCGTTCCGGCGGAACGCGCAGCAGCAGCGGCGAACTGGGTTCGATGCCCTTGATCGCGTAGGCGGGCTGCGAGGTGTCGCGTTGTTTGGTGTGGATGGTGGGCGCACCGGTCTTGTCGGTGATGGCGGCTGCCACCGGTGTCAGTGCGGTCGCGCCCCGGCGGATCACGATGGCCAGCTCGCCCGAGGCGAGGCGCACGAAATTCCCCGGCGGGTAGACCCCGTACTCCTTGATGATCGCCGCCGCAGCCGGGCTGGCCTTGGACTCGCTGTACATCTGCCGCGCGGCGTCCTGGATCGGGATGGCCGGACGGCTGGCGCGCGGGCTGATCTTGGCCATGAAGACATCGGCCAGCCGCAGCACATTGGCGCCTTCCGAGACCTCGGCCAGGTCGCTGGGGTAGCCGCCACCGCCGGGCCGTTCATGGTGCTGCAGCACCGTCTGCAGCCATTCCGCGTCGTCGACGCCGGCGGCCCGCAGCCGCTCGACCGCCTGCGCGGGATGCTTGCGGATCTCGGTCATCTGCTCTGCGCTGAGCCGGCCGTGCACCGCATAGCGCCCTTGCAGTTCGACGATGGCAAGGTTCATCGTCAGAGCGGACTTGACCAGCGTGCGGATGCGTTCGGCGGGCCATCCGCTGCGCGCACCCATCAGCTGGCAGACCACTGCGCAGTGTAGGGAGTGCGTCAGGCCGTAGTGGGCCAGGCGTCGCTCGTCCTTGCGCACCGAGAGGTAGATGGCAATGTCGGGGTCCCGATCGACCAGCCCCATCATCTGGCCGGCGAACTCGTCGCAGCGCTGCGCGAAGCCTGGTTCCTGGTCGATGCCCTTGAGGAGTCGATCCAGGCGCCAGATGGCCTGGTCCCACAGGTCGAACATCGTCAGACGCTTGGTCTCGACCTTCTCGCTGCGGCCACTCTTGGCGGCGTCGACTTCGACCGCATCGGCATAGATGCCGCGGGCCAGCAGGGCGGCCAGCTGGGCTTCTGTCGCGATCAGGTGTCCGCGGGCCAGCAGCAGCTGGCCATGCTCGTCGCGCACGCCGAAAGGCAGGGGCATGCCGAGCACGATCTGGCCTGGAATCAGCTTGAGCAGGGTCGTCAACGAGGGCTCCCCGGGGTGGCGTCCAGCGTGTCTGGCACAGCGCGACTGTAGACCGGCGCCGGGGGCGTGTTCTGACGAACAGCACCGTCTTTTGCCCGCGTTCCTGCGGGGGCGGGCCCGCACTCGGCCCATGATGTCACGGCGTCCGGCCCGAAGGCCCTCAGCCGGTGCCGGAGCGCTGAACGCGCGGGGTCAGTCCTCTTCGATGTCGCCGGCCAGCGCCCGCTCCACCACGGCGCGCGACAGCGTCGGTGCGAAGGCCTCGATGAAGGCGTAGACGTAGCCGCGCAGCCAGGTGCCACGGCGGATGGCCAGGCGGGTCAGATTGACCTCGAACAGGTGCCGCGCGTCGAGCGCGCGCAGGGTGCGGTCGCGCTCGGCGTCGAAGGCGATCGAGGCCACGATGCCTACGCCCATGCCGAGCTCGACGTAGGTCTTGATCACGTCCGCGTCCATCGCGCTCAGCACGATGTGGGGCTGCAGGCCGGCCTTCGTGAACGCGTCGTCGATGTGGGCCCGACCGGTGTAGCCAGCTTCGTAGGTGATGATGGGGTGCTTGGCCAGCTGTTCGAGCGTGATCGGGCCTTCGACGCTCAGCAGCTCGTGCCCCGGCGGCACCACCACGCTGTGCGTCCAGCGGTAGCAAGGCAGGGCCACCAGGGGCTCGTAGTGCGCCAGCGCCTCGGTCGCCACGCCGATGTCGGCCTCGCCCGAGAGCAGCATTTCGGCCACCTGCTTCGGGGAACCCTGGTGCAGCAGCAAGCTCACGTTCGGGTACATCTCGCGGAAATCGCGCACGACGGTGGGCAGCGCATAACGGGCCTGCGAGTGGGTCGCCGCGATCGACAGCCGTCCGGTGCTCTGCGCGTTGAAATCGTCGCCCACGCGCTTGAGGTTGTCGGCTTCCAGCAGCAGGCGCTCGACGATGGGCAGCACCGCTTCGCCCGGAGGTGTCAGCCGCGTCAGTCGCTTGCCCGCGCGCACGAAGATGTCGACGCCGAGCTCGTCTTCGAGCTCGCGGATCTGTCGACTGATCCCTGGCTGGGAGGTGTGCAGAACGCCGGCCACATCGGTCAGGTTGAATCCGCAGCGGACGGCTTCGCGGACGGCTCTCAGTTGCTGGAAATTCATGAATCGTCGCCGTTGCGGCGGAAGGTGATGCCGGCGATCGCCGAACCCTGGATTCTTCAGCCGCGGGCCTGCGCACACAACGACTCAGTATTTCTAAGCTAGGTCGCCCGAGGCATAAGCCGCTGCGCGGCAACTCGGCAACCCGCCGGGCAAATGCGACTCAAGCGCGCATGGAAGTGGCCGACATCCCGGAAACAGCAGTACTCCGATCACAGCGAACTTTCCACGACCCATACGGGGTATCAACCATGAACATTCGAGACATGAAGATTGCCACGCGGCTGAAACTCGGATTTGGCCTCTTGGCAGGGCTGATCGCCTTGGTCAGCGGCGCGGCCATCCTGAAGCTGAATCTGGTTCAGGACGAATTCACCCTGGTGCTGAACGACCGCTATCCCAAGGTGGAGAAGCTCCACGGCGTCAACGACGACATCAACCAGATCGCCCGCTCGATGCGCAACATGCTGCTGATGACGGCACCGGCCGACATCCAGAAGGAGCGTGCCACGGTCGAGCAGTCCCGCAAGGAGATCACCGAGAACCTGGCGGAGCTCGACAAGTTGATCACCTCGGAGAAGGGCCGGGCAAGCATGAAGGCCGTGGCCGACGCCCGCGCTGCCTATGTTCCGGGCCAGACACGCTTTCTCGAACTCGCCGCTGCCGGCAAGACCGACGAGGCACGCGAGCTGCTGCTCAAGGAAGTCCGCCCGCTGCAGCTGGCGTACATGAAGACCGTCAACGAGGCGATCGATTTCCAGTCGGAACTGATGGCGCAGTCCGGTCACGACGCCAAGGCAGCCGTGGCCGAGGGCAAATCGATGATGTGGGGTGCGGCTGCGTTCGCGATCGTGGTCGCCGGGCTGCTGGCGATGTGGATCATCCGCTCGATCACCGCACCGCTGAACCGTGCGGTCGATGTTTCGCGTGCCGTTGCCGAGGGCGACCTGTCGATGGACTTGCAGGTGACCGGTGAGAACGAGACGGCCCAATTGCTGCAGGCGCTGTCCACGATGCAGGGCAGGCTGAACCACATCGTGGGCGAGGTGCGGCAGAACGCCGAGGGTGTGGCCACGGCCAGCGCCCAGATTTCGCAGGGCAACAACGACCTGTCGGGTCGCACCGAAGAGCAGGCCAGCGCGCTGGAAGAGACCGCAGCCTCGATGGAGCAGCTGACCAGCACCGTGTCGCAGAACGCGGACAACGCCCGTCAGGCGAACCAGCTGGCCATCAGCGCCTCGTCGGTGGCGATCGAGGGCGGTCAGGTCGTGGGCCAGGTGGTCGACACGATGAAGGGCATCAACGACAGCTCGCGCCGCATCGCCGACATCATCGGCGTGATCGATGGCATTGCGTTCCAGACCAACATCCTGGCGCTGAATGCGGCCGTGGAAGCCGCGCGTGCCGGCGAGCAGGGTCGCGGCTTCGCGGTGGTGGCCAGCGAGGTACGCAACCTCGCGCAGCGCAGCGCAGAAGCGGCCAAGGAAATCAAGGAGCTGATCACCACCAGCGTCGAACGCGTCGATGCCGGCACCCAGCTGGTCGACCAGGCGGGTGTGAAGATGAACGAGATCGTGGCGTCGATCCGCCGGGTCACCGACATCATGGGCGAGATCAGTGCGGCCAGCACCGAGCAGTCCAGCGGCATGGCGCAGATCGGAGAAGCGGTCACGCAGATGGACCAGGCCACCCAGCAGAATGCCGGCGCTGGTGGAAGAGAGTGCGGCCGCGGCGGAGAGCCTGAAAACCCAGGCGCAGCAGCTGGTGGCCGCCGTGGCGATCTTCAAGCTGCGCGCTGACGGCGGCGCTCGCGCCCCGGCGGGGCTGTCTGTGGCGCCGATGGCTGCCTCGCCCGATCCCGTGGAGCGTCGCAGCCCGAACCGCGCCACGAACGTCGTGCGTCCTCCATTCCGCGCCAATGCCATCCCGGCGCCGGCGGCGGCGCCCACCGGGACCGACGACTGGACGTCGTTCTAGACGCTGACGGAGAACAGCGAGCCGATCAGGCTCGTGGCGCCCATCGCCAGCACGCCCCACAGCGCGACACGGCTGGCACTGCGCCAGAGACCTGCGCCGCCGGCATGCGCCGACAGCCCGCCGAGGAACGCCAGACTGACGGTGGCCGAAACCCAGATCACCGGCACGAGGTGCGCCGGCGGCGTCAACCAGCACACCACCAGCGGCAGCGCGGCGCCCACCGCAAAGCTGGCTGCCGAGGACGCCGCCGCCTGCAGCGGTCGGGCGACCAGCATCTCGGAGATGCCGAGCTCGTCGCGCGCGTGCGCCGCCAGCGCATCGTGCGCCGTCAGTTGCATCGCGACCTGGCGGGCGAGGTCGGGCTCGACTCCACGGCCGACGTAGATCGCGCTGAGTTCGTTGAGCTCGGCGTCGGCATCGGCGCTGAGTTCGGCGCGCTCGCGCGCGAGATCGGCCGTTTCGGTGTCCGCCTGGGCGTGCACCGAGACGTACTCACCTGCGGCCATCGACATGGCGCCGGCCACCAGCCCCGCCACGCCTGCGACCAGCAGGCCGCTGCGGTCCGTTCCCGCCGCTGCCACACCGAGCAACAGGCTGGCGGTGGAGACGATGCCGTCGTTGGCGCCCATCACCGACGCACGCAGCCAGCCGATGCGGTCGGTCCGGTGGCGCTCGCCGTGCGGGCGACGCAGCAGCCCGGGCATCAGGCGGCCACCTTTCGGCGGTAGTCGACGTAGCGGTACGTCAGGCCTTCGGGCGTGGCGTGTGATTCGCTCGAGACGACCTCGAACTGGTCGCGCGGCCAGATGGGGAAAAACGCATCGGCGTCGAAGTCGGCGTCGATTTCCGTCAGCAGCAACTCGTCGGCCAGCGGCAGCGCCAGCGCGTAGATGTCGGCGCCACCGATCACGCACACCCGTTCGACGGGTCCCGCCAGGGCCAGTGCAGCGGCCAGACTGGGCGCGCGCTCGGCACCTGCTGCCGACCAGTCAGGATTGCGCGTGATGACGATGTTGCGGCGGCCGGGCAGGGGCCGGCCGATCGAATCCCAGGTCTTGCGGCCCATCACGACCGGGTGGCCCATCGTCAGGCGCTTGAAGCGCGGCAGGTCGCCCGGCAGGTGAGCGAGCAGTTGGTTGTTCTTGCCGATGGCGCCATGCCGGGCGACGGCCGCGATCAGGATCAGGGTAGGGTGGTCCACGCCGGATTGTGATCCGGATGACCGCGGTGATCTCCGGGCTCATTGAAACTAGACAAGAACGCGTATCATTTGCGTTCAGTATTTGGGCGCCCACCGTGAACACACCCCTGCCGCTGTCGACCCTGGACCGCACGCCGCTGCGGGCGCGCTGCATCGTCAAGGGGGTGACCGCGCCGCCACGTGCCCCGGAATGGGCGCAGTGGCTGGAAGAGATCGGTTTCATGCCGGGTGAGCAGGTGGAGCTGATGGCGAGGGGAGCCTTTGGTGGCGACTCGATGGTGGTCCGCGTCGGGCTCTCCACCTTCGCCTTGCGGCGCGCCGAGGCGGCCTGCATCCTGGTCGAATCGCCGGCGTGAGCGAAGCAGTCATCCACGTCCACCACGGCGGCCCGCTGGTGGCGCTGGTGGGCAATCCGAATTGCGGCAAGACGGCGCTGTTCAACCTGCTGACCGGCAGCCGCCAGAAGGTGGCCAACTACGCCGGCGTCACCGTCGAGCGCAAGGAAGGCAAGCTGGTCACGCCGGCAGGCAAGTCCCTGCGCGTGCTGGACCTGCCAGGCGCCTACAGCCTCCATGCCCGCTCGCCCGATGAGCGGGTCACCTGCGATGTGTTGCACGGTCGGGCACGTGGCGAAAAGCGGCCTGACCTGGTGGTGTGTGTCGTCGATGCGACCAACCTGCGACGCAACCTGCGCATCGTGCTCGCCGTCAAGCGCCTGGGACTGCCCTGTGTGGTCGCGCTGAACATGACCGATCTGGCCGCGCGCCAGGGCGTCCATGTCGACCCCGATGCGCTGGCTGCCGAGCTGGGTGTGCCGGTGGTGGCCACGGTGGGGGTGAAAAGCGACGGTGCCCGCCAGCTGTGCACCGTGCTCGACAACCCCGAGGTCTGGCGCAGTCGGACCCATCATCCGGCGGTCGACGCGACAGCCGAGCCCAGTGTCGGCACCCAGGCCGATCACGACACGGTGCAGGCGATCCTCACCCGGCTCGGGCTGGCGACGGTGTTGCCGCACACGGCCAGTGACCGCATCGACCGGGTGGTGCTGCACCCGGTCATCGGGCCGATCCTGCTGGCGGTGCTGCTGTTCCTCGTGTTCCAGGCGGTGTTCTCGTGGGCCCAGGCGCCGATGGACGCGATCAAGTCCGCCACCGAAGCCGTGGGTACAGCCGTCACGTCCTGGCTGCCCGACGGCTGGGTGCGCAGCCTGCTCGTCGACGGCGTGATCGCCGGCGCTGGTGGCGTGGTGGTGTTCCTGCCGCAGATCCTGATCCTGTTCTTCTTCATCCTGGTGCTCGAGGAATCGGGCTACCTGCCTCGTGCGGCCTTCCTGCTCGATCGCCTGATGGGCGCGGTGGGCCTGAGTGGCCGCTCGTTCATCCCGCTGCTGTCGAGCTTTGCCTGCGCGATCCCGGGCATCATGGCTGCACGCACCATTGCCAATCCGCGCGATCGTCTGGTGACGATCATGATCGCGCCGTTGATGACCTGCTCGGCGCGTCTTCCGGTGTATGCGTTGCTGATCGGCGCGTTCGTTCCGGCAAGGTCGGTGTGGGGCGGGTTCGAACTTCAGGGCCTGGTGCTGTTCGGTCTGTACCTGGCCGGCATCGTCGGTGCGATGGTGATGGCCTGGGTGCTCAAGCGCTTCACGACAGGCGGGCAGGTGCGCTCGCTGATGATGGAGTTGCCGACCTACCACTGGCCCACGGTGCGCAATGTGGCCATCGGCCTGTGGCAGCGGGTCGAGATCTTCATGCGGCGCGTGGGCGGGATCATCCTCGGGCTGACCATCGCGCTGTGGTTCCTGGCCAGCTTCCCGGCGCCGCCGGCCGGTGCCACCGGCTCGCCGATCGAGTACAGCATCGCCGGCACGCTGGGCCGTGCGCTGGCGGTGGTGTTCGAACCCATCGGGTTCAACTGGCAGATCAGCATCGCGCTGGTGCCGGGCCTCGCCGCGCGCGAGGTCGCGGTGGGCGCACTGGGCACGGTGTATTCGCTCTCGGCCACGGGTGACGACACCGCGCAGGCGCTGACGCCCCTGATCGCCCACACCTGGAGCCTGGCCACCGCGTTCTCGTTGCTGGCCTGGTATGTGTTCGCGCCGCAGTGCCTGTCCACCCTAGCCACGGTCAAGCGCGAGACGGGTGGCTGGTCCATGCCGCTCTTGATGGCGGGGTACCTGTTCGCACTGGCCTACGCGGCCTCGTTCATCACCTACCGGGTTGCGCTGGCCTGGGGCGGGGGCTGAGTCAGCGCGCGAGCTTCACGCGCTTGTCGGGGCGCTGCAGCGTCTGCCTGGATTGCCCCTTGGCACCTGCCACCTGCACCTCGATCTTCTGCAGCCGCTTGAAGGCATCGAAGAGCCCGATGTCGATCGCAGTCAGCTGGTCGGGGCGGGCGCAGTTGAACTCGTAGCTGGCGTCGAGGTCGGCGTGCCCGCCTTCCTGGCCGGCCTGCTTGGCTGACGCGGACGGGCTGGATTGCAACGCCGCCGACTCAACGCTCGTTTTCGCCAGCACGCATTGGGCTGCGACATCCGGCTTGAACAGCGCGCTGGCATCGCCCATCTGCTTGAGCAAGGCGTCGGCCGCCTGGCGCTCGGCGGGTGTGCGCGGCCGGCGTTCGAAGCCGAGCAGGCTGTCGAGCGGGGCTTCCAGTTGCAAGGTCAGCAGTTTCTGTTCGACGGCGATGTCCAGGTGCATCAGACCATGCACATGGGCTGCCTCGGTGGCATGGGCTGTCGTGGTCCCGTGCAGCGCCGTCAGGCACACCGCCAGTTCACCCCATCGTTGCAAAACCTTGTTCATGCCAGGCTGTGTGAGAGTTGCATGGTCGAGTGACCCGACTCCAAGCGGAAGGTTCGGGTCGGCTGATCTTCGGACTTCAGGGAAGCGCTGCGGCTTCCTGGCCCTGTGCCATGTGCAGCTGCATCAGGTGCTTGGCGCGTACGGCATCGCGCGCCGTCAAGGCCGCCATGATGTCGCGGTGCTCCTGCAACGAGGCGGCCAGCCGCCCCTCTTTGAGCAGCGAGTGGTGGCGATTCAGCTTCATCACCTGCCGCATGTCGGCCACCATCTGGTTGCGCCAGCGGTTGTCGGCAATCTCGAGCACCCGCATGTGGAAGCGCTCGTTGGCAGCAAAGAAGGCGTCGGCATCGTCGACGGCCTTCTCCAACTGCTCGTGCAGTACCGCGAGATCGGCCAGCTGGGCCGCGGTGGCTCGCTCGGCCACCACGCCGACCGCATCGCATTCGAGCAGCGAGAGCAGGTGGAACACTTCCGACAAATCCCGCTGCGAGACCTCGGTGACATAGGCGCCCCGGCGCAGCTTCATCGTCACCAGGCCTTCGGCGGCCAGCACCTTCAGGGCCTCGCGCAGCGGGGTGCGGCTGGTGCCGTACTCGGCGGCCAGCGCCTGCTCGTCGATCCAGCTGCCGGGCGCCAGCGTGTGCGACATGATCTTCGCCCGCAGCCGCTCGGCCACCTGCTGGTACAGGGCGGTCGATGGGAGTTGCACCCGATGGGCGTCGGCGCTGGCGTCTGCCATGCTGCGCGTGACCGCGGCCTGGGGAGTCGTGTTCGTGGCGTCGATCGGATTCATGACGGGATGCTGTGCGATCAGGGGCGGATCTGTCTATAATTCAATTTTGAATTATGCATGATGCGCGACACAGCCGGTCAAATCCATGCCCCTGTCCCCGCTTCGTGCCCTGCCCAACGGAGCCTCCATGTCTGAACCGCTGCCCTTGAACTCCGATGCACTGGCCACGTGGGAGAAGGCTGCGGCCAAGTCGGCGCCGGGTGGGCAGGTGAGCGCCCTCAACTGGCACACCCCCGAAGGTCTGGTGGTCAAGCCGTTGTACACCGCCGCCGACCTGAAGGGCCTGCCGTACACCGACACCTTGCCCGGCTTCGCCCCGTATGTGCGCGGCCCGCAGGCCACGATGTACGCCGTGCGCCCCTGGACCATCCGGCAGTACGCCGGCTTTTCCACTGCCGAGGCGTCCAACGCGTTCTACAAGAAGGCGCTGGCCGCGGGCGGACAGGGCGTGAGCGTCGCCTTCGACCTGGCCACGCACCGCGGCTACGACAGCGACCACCCGCGCGTGACCGGCGACGTGGGCAAGGCGGGTGTCGCGATCGACAGCGTCGAGGACATGAAGATCCTGTTCAACGAGATCCCGCTCGACAAGGTCAGCGTGTCCATGACGATGAACGGCGCGGTGCTGCCAGTGCTGGCGGCCTACGTGGTCGCGGCCGAAGAGCAGGGCGTGTCGCAGGAGTCGCTGGCGGGGACCATCCAGAACGACATCCTCAAGGAGTTCATGGTCCGCAACACCTACATCTACCCCCCCGAGCCGAGCATGCGCATCGTCGGCGACATCATCGAGTACACGGCCAGGAAGATGCCGAAGTTCAACTCGATCAGCATCTCCGGCTACCACATGCAGGAAGCCGGCGCCAACCAGGCGCTGGAGCTGGCCTTCACGCTGGCCGATGGCAAGGAGTACGTGAAGACGGCGCTCGCCAAGGGGCTCGATGTCGATGAGTTCGCCGGGCGCCTGAGCTTCTTCTGGGCGATCGGGATGAACTTCTACCTCGAGATCGCCAAGATGCGCGCTGCGCGCCTGCTGTGGTGGAAGATCATGTCGGCGTTCAACCCGAAGAACCCGAAGAGCCTGATGCTGCGCACCCACTGCCAGACGTCGGGCTGGAGCCTCGCCGAGCAGGACCCGTACAACAACGTCGTGCGCACCACCATCGAGGCGATGGCCGCGGTGTTCGGCGGTACCCAGAGCCTGCACACCAACGGCTTGGACGAAGCGATCGCGCTGCCCACCGAGTTCAGCGCGCGCATCGCCCGCAACACGCAGCTCATCATTCAGGAAGAGACCCACATCACCAGCGTCGTCGACCCGTGGGCCGGCAGCTACATGATGGAAAAGCTGACCCAGGACATGGCCGACGCCGCCTGGAAGATCATCGAAGAGGTCGATGCGATGGGCGGCATGGTGAAGGCGGTGGACAGCGGCTGGGCCAAGCTGAAGATCGAGGCCAGTGCCACTGAAAAGCAGGCGCGCATCGACTCGGGCCAGGACGTGATCGTCGGCGTCAACAAGTACAGGCTCGATGCCGAAGACGCGATCGACACCCTGAACATCGACAACGTCGCGGTGCGCGAAAACCAGGTGGCGCGCCTGAAGGCCATTCGTGCCAAGCGCGACAGCGCTGCGGTGAAGGCGGCGCTCGAGGCGCTGACCGCCTGCGCCGAGGCTGGCGACCGGGGCGAAGCGGCGCCGGGCAACCTGCTCGATCTGGCGATCCGGGCGATGCGGGTGCGCGCCACGGTGGGTGAAGTCAGCGACGCGCTGGAAAAGGCCTGGGGCCGCCACCGCGCCGACACGCAGAAGGTCACCGGCGTCTACGCCGCGGCCTACGACAGCGCCGAAGGCTGGGCGCAGCTGCAGAAGGAGATCTCGGAATTCGCCCGCGACGAGGGCCGCCGCCCGCGCGTGATGATCGCCAAGCTCGGGCAGGACGGTCACGACCGTGGTGCCAAGGTGGTGGCCACGGCCTACGCCGACCTCGGCTTCGACGTCGACATGGGACCGCTGTTCCAGACTCCCGAGGAATGTGCGCGCCAGGCGATCGAGAACGACGTGCATGCGGTGGGCGTGAGCACGCTGGCCGCCGGCCACAAGACCCTGGTGCCCGCCATCATTGCCGAGCTGAAGAAGCAGGGCGCCGACGACATCATCGTGTTCGTGGGCGGGGTCATTCCGCGCCAGGACTACGAGTACCTCTACGAGGCGGGCGTCAAGGGCATCTACGGCCCCGGCACGCCGATCCCGGCCAGCGCGAAGGACGTGCTCGAACAGATCCGCATCAGCCTGGCCGGTGGCTCGAAGGCGAGCCCGACGTTGCGCGGCTGACGGCACCGTTGCCGATCCACCCGAATCACGCCATCGCCGACACCGTGAGCCTGCCCCCCGACGACGAGGCCTTGCTGGGCGGTGTGTGCCGCGGCGAGAGGCGCAGCATCGCCAAGGCGATCACGCTGCTCGAATCGACCCGTGCCGACCACCGGGCCTGTGCCGACGCGTTGCTCAATGCACTGCTGCCGCGCACCGGCAGCGCCATGCGCCTGGGCATCTCGGGCGTGCCGGGGGTGGGCAAGTCGACCTTCATCGAGGCGCTGGGGCTGGCCTTGATCGACCGCGGTCACCGCGTGGCGGTGCTGGCGGTCGATCCTTCGTCCAGCGTCCATGGCGGCTCGATCCTCGGCGACAAGACGCGGATGGAGCGGCTGTCGGTGCACCCGCAGGCCTACATCCGACCGAGCCCGGCGTCGGGCACGCTGGGTGGCGTGGCCGAGAAGACGCGCGAGGCGATGCTGGTGTGCGAGGCCGCCGGCTACGACGTCGTGCTGGTCGAGACGGTGGGGGTCGGCCAGAGCGAAGTGGCGGTGGCGGGCATGACCGACATGTTCATCCTGCTGCAGCTGCCGAACGCCGGCGACGATCTGCAGGCGATCAAGAAGGGCGTGATGGAGCTGGCAGACCTGGTGGTCATCAACAAGGCCGACATCGACCCGCTGGCCGCCGCGCGCGCCGAGTCGCAGATTGCCGGTGTGCTGCGCGTCTACAGCCCGCCGGGCTCGCCCGATGATCCTCACCATGCCGATGCCGCTGCGCACTGGTCGCCTGCCGTGATGCAGCTCAGCGCCCTGCGCGGGCAAGGCGTGGACACCTTCATCGCGCAGATCGAGCGCTTCCACCAGCTGCGCCGCGCGAACGGTGAGTTCGCTGTCCGGCGCCAGCAGCAGGCCATGGCCTGGATGTGGGAACTGATCCAGGCCCGGCTGCAGGCCAGTTTCCGTCAGCATCCGGGCGTGCAGGCACGACTGCCCGACCTGCTGCACGACGTTCGTGATTCGAAAGTGACCCCCTCGGCCGCTGCCCGCACCCTGCTGGCGGAGTTTGCAAAACCCGCTGCGAGTGTCCCTGTCCATTGATCCCCAGACGCAGGCCCAGCCTGCAACGCCCACGGAGCCTTCCCCATGCAAGACATCATCGAACAGCTCGACGCGAAACGCGCCCTGGCGCGGTTGGGCGGCGGCGAGAAACGCATCGCCGCGCAACACAAGAAGGGCAAGCTCACCGCCCGCGAACGCATCGAGCTGCTGCTCGACGCCGGCACCTTCGAAGAATGGGACATGTTCGTCGAGCACCGCTGTGCCGACTTCGGCATGGCCGACAACAAGATCCCGGGCGACGGCGTCGTCACCGGTTACGGGATGATCAACGGCCGCCTGGTGTTCGTGTTCAGCCAGGACTTCACCGTGTTCGGTGGAGCGCTCTCCGAAGCCCACGCCGAGAAGATCTGCAAGGTGATGGACCAGGCGATGAAGGTGGGTGCGCCCGTCATCGGCCTGAACGACAGCGGTGGCGCGCGCATCCAGGAAGGCGTGGCGTCGCTTGGCGGTTACGCCGAGGTGTTCCAGCGCAACGTGATGGCCTCGGGCGTGATCCCGCAGATCAGCCTGATCATGGGCCCCTGTGCCGGCGGCGCGGTGTACTCGCCGGCCATGACCGATTTCATCTTCATGGTGAAGGACAGCAGCTACATGTTCGTCACCGGCCCCGAAGTGGTGAAGACGGTGACGCACGAGGAAGTGACGGCCGAGGAACTGGGTGGCGCCAGCACCCACACCAGCAAGAGCGGCGTGGCCGACCTCGCGTTCGAGAACGACGTGGAGGCGCTGCTGATGCTGCGCCGCTTCTTCAACTACATCCCGAC
>FRDC01000350.1_pt3 | contig 13381 bp, 21 predicted proteins | sample 1106171 | NCBI WGS metagenome assembly FRDC01 (sample SAMEA3930566, study PRJEB13176) | freshwater metagenome | biome: Drinking water system; feature: drinking water; material: water | place: Singapore | collected 2014-12-20
GACTTCAAGTTCACCTACGAGGGTCAAGATGTTGAAACTCTCCGCATGAACAGCGCTAACGAAGCTCGGCGGGTATTCAATCATTTTAGGGGTCTTGCGTCTCGATCTGACTTCGGCGAGGTACTTGCTACTGAGGAAGAATACTCCGCGCCGGAAGACGTGTTTGGCGGACCTCTTACGGGCGCGGCAGACCTTGTGGTCCGACTCAGCCAGGACGACTGTGACCGTCTTGAACTGAAGTTCGGGATCAAGTTGTTCGGCCCCGGCGTCTACTTGGTGGACGCTAAAACGGCCGGTCGTCGCGAGGCGGATCGGTTCGAGGTGTGGAGCAGCCGGCCGCAGGGCAAGGGCTACATGGCGCTTCACGAGCTGAAGCACAACGTCGAAGTGAAGGGTTTCATCTACGACGTCACCTACAAGCTCAACGTACCGGAGCGCGAGCTGTTCGTCGTGCCACCGGTCGGCGAAGATGATCTCCACATGCTCAAGACCATGGTCTCGCGCCGTGCGGAGGTTCTGAGATTGGCATCACCGGAGTTGGCTCGCGCCAACCCCACTGACAACTGTCACGCGTGCTTCCTGTTCAAGGATGGCCGCTGCAAGAGGTACTAAGATGGAGAGCAAGATGGAAGCGATCAAGATGGGTACGATGGTAGAGGTGACCAAGATCGCCGAAACCAGCGAGGGCGGTTACGCCAAGGTCGGTGAGAAGTTCGTCGGTCCAATGATCTACATGAGCGTGGACGGTCCTCTGTGGATCGGCGGTGACAACGGTCTTCGCACGTCGAAGGTCGAGAGCATCGAACCGATCGAGCCCGGCATGGTCTCGGTCAAGACGATGAACTCCACCTACAAGGTGCAGGAGATCCGCTAATGGCAACGCCCACTATCGCGGACAAGTACCGCGCGGCGCTGACCAATTCGGTCGAAGCCACGCTTCGGCGCTCGCTGGTCATGCTCCACGGTGGTTCGGGCGTCGGCAAGACGTGTGCTGCCATGACGATCAGCGAGCAGCTTCCAGAGCTACCGGCTCCGGCGCCGGTCGAGATCACGGACACGATCCTTCTCGGTATCGACCGCGGCTCGGCCGACTCGCTCGCTGGTGTCGGAGTGAAGGTCAAGAACTACATCGACTTCAACGTGCTCGTGGAGCTGTGCGACGGTAACGTCGTCACCGCGCTCAACGAAGCTGCGAAGATCGCAGCGTACTTGATCCAGACCGAAGGCTGCAAGCACCTGGTCGTCGACGCGTTCAGCACCTACATCAGCAAGGTGGTGATCTACTACGACGGCAAGCCGCAGGAGTTCAAGAGCAACAACGGTTCGTTCGATGGCAACGCCTTCTATCGTCGCGTTCTGACGGTGGGTAAGGCCGCGTACGACATGCTGCTCAAGCTTCCCTGCAACGTCGTGTTCCTCTCGCACACCAAGGTCGACGCTTCGGTGACCGCCCAGGGTGCGGCGAAGGATCGCGCGGACTGGGAAGCGAAGGCAGGCGGTCTCGCCATGGCAGGCAAGTTGGAGATCGACGTGGTCGGTCAGAGCGCCAAGCTCTTGACCAACGAGTCGTCGATCATCATGCCGCTGGAAGCTAAGGTGGCACCGGACAGCGGAAAGGTGACGCGCAAGTTCATCATCGAGGACTACAGCCAGACGTATCAGGTGAAGAACCGGTTCGCTCCGTTCTTGTCCAAGACGGAAGAGCCCAACCTGAACAAGCTGTTCAAGAAGATCCGGTCGGGTATCGACGCGAAATTCGCAACGAAGTAGTTGACCGGCGATCCTCGAGTGTGTTATAACAGTGTTTCATTCCCAAGGAGAGAAAGAGAATGAGTGAAGAGAATCAGACACAGGCGGCCTTCGAAGTCCACACGATGGACGAAGATGCGCTCGCCGAGGCGGCACGCCCCAAGTCGTTCAACGACGGCGTGATCGTCAAGGGCCGTGTGAAGAAGGCGACGCGTCTCGATGACGCGGCAAAGGGCGGCGAGCTGGCCGGCTGCCCGCAGTTGAACCTCCTGATCGAGGTTTTCCAGGACAGCGACGACGCTAGCAGCGCCATGGACGACCCGGTCGTGTGGCACCGCCTCGCGCTCCCGCTGGTCACCGAGAAGGGCAAGCGTCTGAGCAACAAGGCGTTGGGCATCGCCAACGGCCAGCTCCACGCGCTGAATCCCGACGAGGTTCCGTTTGCCAAGCGCGGCGGCACCATCGACGAGACCCTGACGGCGTTCCGTCGTGGTGAGCAGTACGCGCTCCAGATCTGGAAGAACCCGGAGCTGGTGGTCGGCAAGATCCTCACCTTCGATATCAAGGTGTCGGAAGGTGACAAGGGCGTGTTCGTGAACGCGCGTCGTCTCCGCCCCGGCCTCTTCGATGACGAGCAGTACACCGCTCCCGAAGATGTCGTAGCGTAACCAATCGGCGTGACCCCGGCCTGACGGGGTACCATGGGCGGATAGCTTAGTAGGTTCAGAGCGCTGGGTTGAAACCCCGGAGACCTTGGTTCGATTCCAAGTCTGCCCATTTTGAGTGGTTCGTAGCTCAACGGCTAGAGCACCCGGCTGTGAACCGGGGGATGCACGGTTCGATTCCGGCCGATCCAATATGTACGAGAGCGTGGCGCCGAGTCAGGGCAGTAAGCGCGGTCTAAAATCGACCAAGATTGGCTGGGTCACCGCCGCCACGCGCACGAGTCGAGGAGAGTCAGATGATTGAGTTTGCTCCGAAGATCAAGGCTTGGACCGATGGCGTGCCGTTCGAGCACGCGGCGCAGCAGCAGGTGCGCAACATCGCGTCGCTGCCGTTCATCCACAAGCACGTGGCGATCATGCCCGACGTTCACTTCGGGATCGGTGCGACGGTTGGCTCCGTCATTCCGACCACAGGGGCGGTGATCCCGGCGGCGGTCGGAGTGGACATCGGGTGCGGCATGATGGCAGCGAAGCTCGATCTGCGTGCCGATCAGCTCCCGGACAATCTGTCAGCTATGCGGTCCGCTATCGAAGAGCGGATCCCGGTCGGTCAGGGGAAGAACAAGGAGATCGACAAAGACGTCGAATCGGCCATGGCATCGCTAGCTCCCGGTCTCAAGCTGCTCGAGGGCAAGCACAAGTCAGTCATGCAGGGACCGATCGCGGAACAGATGGGGACGCTCGGGGGCGGCAACCACTTCGTGGAGGTGTGTGTTGACAAGGAAGGGTCCGTGTGGGTCATGCTCCATAGCGGTTCGTGAGGCGTCGGCAATCGCATCGGCCGCCACTTCATTGCTCAAGCGAAAGAAGACATGGGTCCGTACCTGCGACACCTGCCGGATCAGGATCTCGCTTATCTCGTCGAAGGTACACAGCACTTCAACGAGTACGTCGAAGCGGTGAGCTGGGCGCAGGCGTACGCGGCTGAGAACCGCGAGGTCATGTTTTCGCGTTTGCTCGACGCGATTGGTGCGACGCTTGGCTGGCACCCGGCCATCATGGAGCAGGCAGTCCGCTGCCACCACAACTACATCAACAAGGAGCACCACTTCGGTGAGAACGTCTGGGTTACTCGAAAGGGGGCCGTTCGAGCCCGAGAAGGCGAACTCGGGATCATTCCGGGGTCGATGGGCGCGCGTTCGTACATCGTCCGCGGTAAGGGTAACGTGGATTCTTTTCACTCTTGCTCTCACGGTGCTGGTCGCGCCATGTCTCGTGGTGAAGCCAAGAAGCGGATCAGTATGGAACGACACGCTGAAGCGACCGCAGGCGTAGAATGCCGCAAGGATGAATCGGTTTTGGATGAAAGCCCCGATGCTTACAAACCGATTGAAGCTGTAATGGCAGCACAAGCCGATCTCGTTGAGATTGTCGCGGAATTGAAAGCTGTTTTGTGTGTTAAAGGCTAAATGTCCGTGCGGCGTAGATCTGACGCTGGAAACAGCTTGGATTGATCGTCGGCGTAATCGGTTACAGAGCAAGTGCAAAGTCTGTCAAAAAGCATACGCCGATACGTGGAGAGCCAAAAACAAAGACAGAGAACGAGCGCGTGCTAAAGCGTACTACCACCGGAACAAGAACCGACTGAAGGTTGTTTACGAACGGTCTAGAGTCATACGCAAGTACGGCGTCACACTGGAGCAAATCGCTGTCGCAAAAGAAGCACAGAACTACTTATGTGCAATCTGTGTCGAACGAAAAGCAACGGACACCGATCATTGTCACACAACTGGGAAGTTTCGTGCTATACTATGCGGACCGTGTAACACATCACTAGGAGCCATGCAGGACCGGATCGATTGGTTGGAATCCGCGATTGCATACCTAAAGAAGCATGGCAAATGACTTCGTCGTCCTCACATCCTGGAAGCTCCGATTCTCCCACCAGAAGCTACTCGAACGATGCTTCGATCTCGCCGGAGTTTCGCCCGTCGTGGTCGAAGCTATTCCAACTGCGTACGCCGGAAAGCTCAAGGCCGCCGAGCTACGGGAGAAACTTGCGCAGGAGTCTGAGCGTATCGAAGCTGCCCTGGATGGCAGTAAGTGGATCCTCGCGCTGGGAGAAGTTGCCTTCGGCTACGTCTCGGGGCGGTTCAAGCTCAAAGGGTGGATCGGGACTCCCCTCCGTGTTGGAGATCGTACAGTCATTTCGACGTGGGAGCCTTCGTTTCTACGCGGGGCTGGCGGAAGGCCGTACCTCCGAAGTTTTGTACGTCATGTCGAGCGCATCCGAGATCTTTCAACAGGGCTGATTGAGCAGTGGTCCTGGCCGCAGATCATCGTAGGAGATGGTAATGAAGCTAAACTGGTCGGTGCGCTTCGCAGGCTATGCGACTCTCCGGGATATGTTGGATGTGATATCGAAACTAACGGGGGGGAACTTGAAACAACCCGAATCCGTTGTATCGGCTTCGGGAATCGAAGTCTGGGAGTTTCAGTCCCCTTCCCGTGCCGGACGCCGCGTATTGCGGCGGAGGTTCAGCGTCTTTTGGGACGTGACGCGTTGGTATTTCAAAACGGCGTCTTTGATATTCCGATCCTCAGTCGTAGTGGGTTTCGGCCGCGGGGGCGAACCGAAGATCTCCTTCATGCCCACGCCATCTACGCGCCGAAGCACCAGCACGGACTAGCGTTCATCGGTGGGGATGAGACGCACGCAGACGGCTGGAAGGCGCTACACAATGAGGACGACGACGACACCAAGGACGGGTGGGCGACGACCGATCCCCTCGAACTACGCGACATCCGGATCTACAACGCCAAAGACTCGATCATGCAGGGGTACCTGTTCGAGCGGATCTACGGACGTCTGGACGAGACGCAGCGCGCTCTATACGCCGGCAAGATGCGTGAAGACGCCGTCGCACGCAAGATGCATCAGCACGGCTTCCCGCTCGACATCAAGGCGCGTGAGGCTCACCGCGTTCGTTTGACCACAGAGCTGGTGCCGCTCAAGGCGGAACTTCTGACTGCGGCGACGCTCGCCGGCATGCCTGATCTGAACCTCAACTCGGTGCCGCAGCTTCACGAGCTGTACTTCCGTAAGTTCAAGGTCCGGCCGGTCAAGTACGACAAGACCACCGGCAACCCGCAACTCGACGTCGAAGCGCTCGAGAAGTACAGCACGCACGAGAACGACAAGTGCCGCGAGTTCAGCAACATGCTGTTGAACTACCGGATGCACAACAAGGTGCTGACGACCTACATCGAGAAGATGATCCCGTGGCAGGACGGCAACATTCACGCCGTCTTCAAGCCTAGCGGTGCGATCACCGGTCGCTGGTCGGCAGCGCGCCCGAACTACTTCAATCAGCCGCCGTCGATCCGCGATATGTACATCGCCCGCGAAGGCTTTGTGTACGTCGGAGCGGACTATAACGCGCTCGAGGGCCGTACGTCGGCGCTCCTGGCGCGGGCTGACAAGCTGCTGGGTTGGTTCGCTGACGGCATCGACATTCACACGTACAACGCCAAGGCGATCTTCGGTGTAGAAACGCCGACTAAGGCGCAGCGCAACATCGCCAAGCTCGTCTTCTTTGCATCGATCTACGGCGCGGTGCCGGCAACGGTGTGGCGTCAGATGAACATCGCAGCGGCCAAATACGCGCGACGCGCCGGTCAGCCGACTCCGCCCCTGATTCCGCTGCGCACGGTCGAGCTGGCGCAGAAGAAGTTGTTCGAGACGCATCCGGAATACCCGCGGTGGCACGAGGAGCAGAAGAAGTTCGCAGAGAAGAACGGCTTCGCGATCGAGCACTTCTCTGGGCGCCGACTGCCGTTCTACGGTTTCGTCGACCCAAATGTTGCCATCAATTTCGGCAGCCAGGCGCTCGCGGCGGAGATCGCCGGTAAGGCGTTGCTGGGCATCGACTCGGAACTCAATTGGATCGACGAGACGATCGTCATGTACCTGTACGACGAATTCGGAATCATCGTTCCGTCCGAAAAAACGGAATGGGGTGTTGACGTCTTACGCCGGAACATGGTACAAGAGAGGGAGTACCAGGGCCGCAAAGTTAGACTAGAGATCGAAGCTGGCACTGGACCCAACTGGAAGATTGCGAAACCATAGGAGAGCAGAGTGAGCTTCAAGATTCAGGCATCGGAACCCGGCAGCACCAAGCGTCAAGACGTCATGTCGTACGAGAACCCCAACAACACCTACGACACCGCCGAGGACGCGGAGGCCGCGATCATGAAGATCCGCAACCGTCCGTACAACCTGCGGCGCCGCTTCTACGTCACCGAGGTGATCGTGAGTGAGGCGACCCTGACGATCGTGGAGCCGGTGCTCATGCCGGAGGAGAAGCCCGATCTCGACTTCACCGTGATCGACAACCGCGAGATGGGCATTCGGGGGTCGGTGTAATGGAACCCAAGCTCCCGAGCTACGCCAAGCCGATCGCGCTTGGCGTCCGGGGCACCGAACAAGTGTTCGACGGTGCCTACATCATCCAAGAGAAGATCGACGGGTCGCAGATCTCGTTCGGTCTGGTCGACGGTCAGCTCAGCATGCGATCGAAAGGTCGCGAGCTGACGGCAGATGCTAACGGTAAGTACGACGGTTTGTTCGCTCCGGCGGTCAACACCATCCGTACGCTGTGGGCGACCGGTCAACTCAAGACGGGCTATGTCTACCGCGGCGAAGCGGTAGCGTCGGTCCGCCATAACGTACTTCAGTACAAGCGCGTCCCGAAGGGCGGCGTGATCTTGTACGACATCGAGGTGAATGGTGTTCCGCAAAATCAAACTGATCTGGAGATCGAAGCTGCCCGACTGGGTCTGGAAGCTACCCCCGTTCTGCACGCTGGAACCACTCACCCCGGTGACGCTCTCAATGGCATGCTGAACCGGGAGTCGGTCCTGGGCGGCATGATCGAAGGGATGGTCATCAAGAACAACGCGCGCGGTATCCGAGCGAAGTTCGTGAGCGCCGGCTTCAAAGAAGTTGCTGGTCAGCCGGTGCCGAAGGCTCGCAAAGACTTCGACATCGCGGCGATCGCGGCGGCTTACCGTACGCACGCGCGGTGGAACAAGGCGATCCAGCACCTCCGCGAGGACGGTCGCTTGAGCGAATCGCCAAAGGACATCGGTCCGCTCGTCAAGGAGATCCAGAACGACCTCCGCACGGAGGAGACGGAGAACATCAAGCAGGTGCTCTTCGACAAGTTCTGGCCGTTGATCGAGAAGGAATCGGTCCGCGAGTTCGCGCAATACTACAAGCGTTTGCTGGCGGGTGAGCTGCCGCAGATGACCGAGCCGTCGTTGACTGAACAAATCCAAGGAGCCGCCCGGTGCCGGCTTGGCTGAATAGGAGTGGTGCCGTGAGTGACGAAGAAAAGAAAGCGTTCTACGCGCCGGGAAAAGACTGGATCCAGACCAAGAGCGGACGCAAGTTCTGGCCGCTCTCGCCGCGATCGGAAGACATCCGACTCTCGGACATCGCGCATGCGTTATCCATGACGACTCGGTTCACCGGTCACCTGGATCGGTTCTACTCGGTCGCAGAGCACAGTCGGCTGGTGGCTCTTGCAACGAGACACCTGGGCGGGGACGAAGAGGACTACAAGCAGGCGTTGCTACACGACGCCAGCGAGGCGTACCTCTGCGACATCGCCAGTCCGGTAAAGCAGTCACCGGAGTTTGCCGGATATCGAGCCGCGGAGGACCGTCTGCAACGGGCTATCTACCGCCGCTACCAGGTGCAGGAAGAGATGCGTCCGATCGTGAAGAAGGCCGATCTGGTCATGCTCCGAATCGAGGCGGAGCGCATGTTCATGGCACTTCAGCCGGAGTGGACGGAGCACCTGGCTAAGATCGAAGTGCCACGACAAATGCTCTCGCTGTCGGTAGGGCAAGACTGGAACCTGGCCCGCGAGGCGTACGCCCAAGAACTGTCCAAGTATTGGGGCACACAATGCTGATCGGACTTTCAGGCAAGATGGGGTCGGGTAAGGACACCTTCGCCGGTATGCTGCGCGACTACCACAGGTTCAGCACGTTCGCTTTCGCGGAGCACCTGAAGGAGACCGCGGCGTTCATGACCGGGCTGCCGCTCAAGCACTTCATCGACCCGGCGCTCAAGTCGGAACTCCTTCCGGGGTTCGATTGCACCAGCCGGCGCTTCATGGAACTGCTGGGTACTGAGTGCGGACGTGCCGCGGATCCGGACTTCTGGGTCAAGCGGACGATGCAGAAGATCGCGGAGTACTGGGCGGATCATCCCGGTGCTCGTGTCGTGGTCACGGACGTCCGTTTCCCCAACGAGTACGCTGCGATCAAAGATGCCGGCGGATTCATGGTCCGGATCGAACGGACCAACAACCCGATGCCGCAGACTGACCACCCGTCGAACACGGCGCTGGACGGTTTCGAGTTCGATCACGTTGTCAAGAACGATCATGATCTCCCGATGCTTCGGGCGCTCGCGTCGTTCTGTATGGCGGAGTTGACAGAGAAAGAGTTCGGATTCGGTTGATCTTTTGCTACCGCTATGGTAGAATGGAGTCACATGAAGTTCGTCAAGATTGCGCTGTTGGCTTTCTCAGGTTTCGCGTGCGCTGCATGTACGCCGGCCCCGAAGATCGCACCACCGGCTGCTGAAGTGGAGTGTACGACTCCGCCGCAGTACGCCATGGGTTTGCCGCTCTTGGAGGGTCGTGAGGAAGAAGAGGAGCCCTACCGCGCTCAGGCCGTCTACGGAGCCAAGCTCTCGGACGGGACGATCGTGGCTCTTCTTCTGCAACGTGACACCTGCACCGGGGATTGGTACCTCGCGGACAGCCGCGTGATCGAGCCCCCGTGCCCGCCGAACGAGTGCATCTAAGTGCGATTCAAGATCGGCCTTTCATGGGTCAAGCTACGACTCGTGAAGGGCCTTCTCAAACGTCGTCAAGCGGTTGGTTACTGGAAGCCCAAGAAGGGCAGCACCGACGCGCGTATTGACATCGACGCCGACATCCACGGTCTCTACTTCTGTCACACCGTGATGCACGAGCTTGGTCATCAAGTCGAATCAGACGCCGGTTTCGATCTCGAGGAAGAGCAGATCGACGCCCTCAGCAAAGGCTACACCGAGTTCTTGTTCGGTAGCGGCCTAGTAGACCCCGACGAGTTCGAAGCTCGTCTCCGCAAACTTCTGGAGTCCCCTAGTGTCCGCAAAAAAGGCTAACGCCGCTCTTCTCCCGTACCGCCGCGTGTTGATCGTCAGTGACGTCCACGTGCCATTTCACGATCGCCGCGCTTGGCGTGTGTTCCTGCTCGTCGTCGCGCTCGGCTGGGACGAGATCGTGATCAACGGTGACTTCGCCGACTGTCTGTCTGTGTCGTTCCACCCGCGCAATCCGAATCGCAAGTACCGCCTCAAGCTCGAGATCGACGCCGTAAACAAGGCGCTGGACCAGCTTCAGGCCGTGGCCGGTGAAGCCAAGATCACCTACATCGGAGGCAATCATGAGTACCGTCTGGATCGCTACATCGCCGAAAAAGCCCCGGAGCTATACGGACTCGAGGGCACTACGTTCCCTGATCTACTTGGCCTTCGAGACCGCGGCATCACATGGATCGCCTACAAGGCGCCAGCGTACCGCGTTGGCAAGCTCTCGATCATTCACGACATTGGTCGCGCAGGAGTCAATACTGCACGCCAAAGCCTGCTGGACTTCGGTGGTAACCTCGTGGTCGGGCACTCACACCGCGCTGGAGTCGCTTATCAAGGCACTGTGCGAGGGGAGGCTCACGTTTGCGTCAACGGCGGATGGCTCGGCGACGCACGACAAGTCGACTACACCTACACCGACAAGGCCGTACGAGACTGGCAGCTCGGATTCACCAGCGCAGCCGTCGAGCGAAACGGAAACGCCCACCTTCAGTTCCACCCCATCATTGGCGGAACTTGCTACGTCCGCGATCAGCTCGTTAGAGAATGAGCCTTAGTAGGGGCGCTGCTTACGCGCAGCGTGGTAGGCCATCTGGGAGAGGTCGGGCTCGAAGCTAGCGACATCGCGCATCTGGGAGCCGGCGTCGAGTACAGGCTCACCGACCTCCACGTTGTACTGCGGTTCGATCTCGGGCTCGCCGACTTCGACCGAGTACGGTTGCGCGGACACATAGTTCATGCGCGGGGGCATGCCGCGGAGGTGGCTCTCGGCGATCATCTTCGCGTAGTCGTTGCCAGTATCGTAGGTCTGGTGGGGTCGCTGCGGGGGCAGATCAGCACGTCCGCCATAGCGGAGCTGCTTGCGGCGTAGGAAGTTGAAGAGAGCGCGGGGATCGAAGTCCATTTACAGAATCATTCCTAGTTGGGCAGGCATCCGTTCGACACCATGGTCGACGAGATACTTGACGTCCTTATTGATCTTGGCCGGCAACGCGCCGAGGATCTTCTCGGAGCCGCGCTCGACGAACACCTTGGGGATCCGCTCACCGCCGCCCGTCGCAAGAGCGACCAGGATCGTGGTGATCGCGTCGATCGCGTCTGGGCTAGCTTCGAGGAGATCGATTTCGACGGTACCGCGGTCCGAGATCACGTCGCTGAGCGGCGCCATCTGGTGGACTACGCCGGTCGGCTCCACGAAGAAGTGGACTGAGCGTAGATCGCTCGCAGAGAGCGAGACCTGGGTGATATCGAGCATCTTGCGCTGTTCGCGCTTCTTGACTTTATCGAGGGCTGGTTTGATCATCATTTCGGTACCTTACCAGAAATGAAGGTCCAATGCCAGGGCTCATTTGCAGTCGTCTTGAAAAATCCGAACGTGTGCGCGTTCGCGCGAAGCCACGCCAGAAGGCCGGGCTGCTCTGCGACTTTGATATCCACCGAGAGGCCCTTCTCGTGGGCGCTCTTGCCGGGCTTGGCGACGATCCGCGTGCCGGGCATCTTGCCGGCCTTCCACTTGTCGTACAGGAGTTGCTGGCGCTCTCGAGTACGGTAGGCTTCGCTCACTACGACGGTGAAGCCGGCGAGTTCGGCCGCGCGCTTCAGCTCGAGGAAATACTTCGCGGCGGTAGCTTCGAGCTGGTGCTGACCGTCGATCCGAGCGAGCTGCATTACGGCACGCCGACGATCGCGATGAGTTGTGTACCGCCAGCCGTCGACTGAACGCTAATACCACCGCCGAGGTTCGCGTACGGGTGAAAGGCGATTGAACCAGCCGGGAGACCTAGTGAGCTGACACCAGCGAAGGCGTAGTCGATCTGAAAGTTGGTTGGATTGATCAGCAGAAGGCCGTTCTGGGTGCTGTTACCAACGACAGTTTGCACGTTGATCGTCACTAGCGATGCAGTGACGGTTAGATCGAGGGTGTGCGCGCGAGTGTATGTGCGGTTGAAAGCTTTCTGAACCCAGGTCGGGATCAGAGAGTCACCGTTCACGTCGGTCAGGTTGAATGTGTGAAGGATACTACCAGTGGCCATTGTACCAGTAGTATACCACAGATCGGCCTAGTTGGCAAGGATCATGCCAAGAATCACCAAGAGCGCCGCGGTGCCTACGCCGCCGGCAAACCAGCAAGATCGACAGACCGGGGCTGGTCGGGGAGTCGATTCAGCCTTTTGAAGGTCTTCCCGGCACCCCTCGAGCTTCTTCTCCGCCAGCTCCGCACGCAGGGTCTGACGCAGAGACAGGTCGATCAGACACTGTGCATCGTTTGGATCGCACGGCGGCAGGGTCGTAGCACGCGCTGAGATCGGCGCTAGGGAGATAATTAGGACCGTGACCAGCCATCTCATTTCACCAACCCGCGGTCGCGAAGAGCCTGAACCTTCGTCTCGTAGTCTTCTGGTACCTCTTCGGGTTCGATCTCCTCCCATTTGCGATGGGTCGGCTTCGTGACCGGCGGAGACCGCAGTTCAAATACGAGAGCAACTGCGGCCCCGGCTCCAACGAGGAACGAGACCGCGTACCACTTAATCTTGGTGAGCAGGTTTCTGATCGTCGTCATCCTTCTTAAATAGCATGCGACGAGCCACAAGTCCAAACAAAACGACCGGAAGAGCCTTCAAGCCCCGATCGAGAAGTTCTTGCCAGGACCGGGTGTAGAACTCCGGGTCTTGACGAATGACTTCGGCAATACCGGCAAGAACACCAGCGATGGGGTAGGCCCACCGCTTGATCAACGAACGGAGCTTGGGTGACATTAGAATGCCCGATCGACTGCTTCGACGATTGCAACGGCTGCCAGCACAAGCAGCAACGGAAGGTGCTGAATGAACTCTTGCATCGTGAACCTCCTCAGTATTGCTTCTTCTTGAAGCCAGATGTATAGAAAGTCGATCCGAACGTCGGGCTGTTCACGGGTGTACCCGCCGTGCCGCCCTGCACGAGCGTCTTGTAGTCGGTGCGCAGCGGCCAGCGTTCGTACACACCTGGTACGCTATCGCGGCCATAGAGTCGGCCGTGTACTGGGCGACCTGAACGGAGGTCGTGCTTACGCTACTACCGATCGGTGCGTTGGTGGCGTTCGCCCACTGAGCATCCGCGGGATCGAGTGTTTCGGCGCGGAAGGTGTCGACACCGAGGTTACCGCCGCTGCCGGACACAGCCGCAGTGCTTACCGCGGTGACGAGACCCTTGGCGTTGACGGTGACTACCGGAACAGTCGTACCGTTGCCGAAGGTGCCGACGTTAGAGTTGACCGTGGCGAGCGTCGCACCCTGGCTACCCGAGCCGGGACCTGCCGCAACATCGCCCGTGAGCTGGATGATACCGCCACCGCCGCCGGATCCGCCGACCGCGGCCATCATGCCGGGAATGCCGAAGCCTAGCATTAGGCTATTCGAACAGCGACCGGGGTGATATTGACCGTATCACCGGCAGCGCCGCCGGTTGCCGTTACAGTGACGTTGACGCGACCGCTGGCTACGCCAATGCCGGTCAGAGGGAAGGGGATTTCCAGGAAGCCCGTAGCCGA